>Ga0315285_10000556_pt1 | contig 38562 bp, 30 predicted proteins | sample YL17G09_36_MG_FD_203698 | JGI IMG/M metagenome (GOLD analysis project Ga0315285, IMG submission 203698) | Sediment microbial communities from Yellowstone Lake, YNP, Wyoming, USA - YL17G09_36 | ecosystem: Environmental > Aquatic > Freshwater > Lake > Sediment | place: USA: Wyoming | collected...
GTCTGAGCAGAGATCCAGTAAACCGAAAGTGTGGAATAATCCATGGACCCCTGGACAAGTTGGTGCATCTCCAATACAGGACTGGACTGCGCTTCACGTTTGGCTGTACATCTTCTCGAAAGGGGAGAGTCACAACATATGGTACGATAGAGGATTGGATAGGATCGGATGCTACCTCTGCCCCGCATCGGATCTGGCGGAACTCAGACTAGTCGAATCATCATGTCAGATGTTCGATAGATGGAACGAATACTTGGAAGTCTATGCGAAGTCGAAAGGATTATCGGATAAGTGGCTCGAACTTGCTCTATGGCGATGGAAGAAAGTCCCAGCTTCCGTGAGAGATGAGATAAAGAAACTAGGTTTTGAGGAAGATATCATAGCAATCGGAGATGCCGGAGCGGAAGGTGGCAATGGAAGGGGAACTGGTCTGGTCCTTCACATGCAAAACGGATTCTCGCCGTGCATCCAGGGATATACAATCGAGGGAGCGTTTAGTCGGTCTCTCGACATAGATAGAGTGTCTAATGTTCTTACAATCATAGGAGCGGTGGAGTCGAACGACGAAGAGGGATGGTGCCTAATTGATGGACTGAGGGTTTTCAAGGAAGGTGTTCTCATCGCCAGAGGTTCCAGTCCTGAAGATGTAAGAGAGAGAGTAGAAAAGGTGCGCAAAGCCGTGGTCAAGGCCATGGAATGCGTCGGATGCGGAGTCTGCGTCGCAAGATGCGACCAGGGTGCACTCTCGCTGCAGAAGGACCGGATCCGCGTGGCGACCTCCAAGTGCAAGCACTGTGGGAGTTGCATCGAACCATGCCCTGCTATCAGCTTCGGCGACTCCGCATTCGAATTCTGATGCTGGTAGATTCACCTACCAGATTACATCAGGTCCGACGCAAGACCTGAATGCCCCCAGGTCAGCGCACGAAATCGATACCGTCGTCCGAGCCTGAGCGGCGACCTCTTGCAGCCGAGCCTACGTTCTCGCCTAGCCTGTCGTAATTGGTGTCCGACTTGCCGAGCATGTATTTGGATCGAGCGCCAGTCACTATCAGCAGCACCTTGATCGATCCCTCCAACTCGGGCTCAATCGAGCAGCCCCATATTATTCGAGCCCTGTCGTTCACGCTGTTCGTGACGATCTCCGCTGCCTTCTGTGCTTCGCCGACGGTCATATCTGGCCCACCGACGACTCTTATGAGGGCCCCTTTTGCATCCTTGAGGTCTATCTCTCCCAACAACGGGGACGTCAGAGCTTCCTTCACCGCTGCATCGACACGATTGTCGGTATCCTTGTCAGCCTCACCGATGCCGACGAAGGAAATGCCGCCTTCCCTCATGATGGTCTGTATGTCGCTGTAGTCCAAGTTGACCAGACCAGGTTTAGTTATTATTTCGGTTAGTCCCTTCATTGTCTGCATAAGAACCTCGTCAGCGACCTTGAATGCAGCATCGATTGGCAGTTTCGGGACCAGCTCCAGTAGTTTGTCGTTCGGAATCACGATCGTGGTATCGCATATCCTTCTGAGCTTGTCGAGACCTGTGATTGCGTTCTCCATCCTGATCGTGCCTTCGGCCTTGAACGGAAGTGTCACAACGCCGATTGTGAGAGCTTGAATCTGATCTTTTGCGATCCTGGCGACATAATGTGCAGATCCCGTCCCAGTGCCACCGCCCATACCTGCTGTGACGAATACGATGGTCGAGCCTTGGAGAAAATTCCTTATATCTATGTCGTTCTCGTGAGCAGCTTGCTCCCCGACCTCAGGTATGGCACCGGCTCCCAGCCCCCTCGTCGTCGTCCTTCCTATCAAGATCTTCCTCGGGGCCCTGATAGTCAACAAGTGCTTAGCGTCAGTGTTTATGGCACAGAGCTGGGCACCGCTTATGCCGGCATCGACGCAACGATTGATCGTGTTCGATCCCCCTCCGCCGCAGCCGATAATCTTGATACAGACGTCCATCTGGGCGGCAATCTTCCTTAGTTCTTCATCAACCTCGGAGGACTCCTGCTCCACTTTGGGAGCCGACTTCGGATCCGTCTCCTTGGTCACGGCTAACGCATGTTTCACTAATGAATTCACCATGAGTGCATCCCTCATCTGGAGGTAACAAAGAACGGACTTATAAACATTGCGAATCTCCAGCAAGTCAAAAACCCATTGAAATCCTCAATCTAGACCGTCGATTTGAGACTATGTCTCGGAGACGAACGCCGAACAAGCCCCTATGATCATTGCAAAGAACGCCTCGCTTAGACCTCTCCTGCATTCTCAACCGATTATTCGCATGACGATTTCTGGCCACATTACAAGGTGGATGCTGAGCTCCTCCTCCAAATCCCTAAAGTAGCGTTGATATATCTCCTCTGCGGACCCAGGCATCAATCCTGAAGAGAGCTTGAGGCAGACAAGACCGATGGTATAGACTGTGAACATGGCCGACGGGTCCCCAGTTGCGACCCTTTCCCTACAATTCTCATCATAGAATCCAATGAACTCATCCTCTAGGAACGCCCGCAGAAGCTCTATCCCTTCATCCTTTCTGCCGGCAATGGTGGCGGATGTTACGGAATCCATCAGCTCATGTATCCTAGATATCGCCCACACATCGACACCCGAGAGGTCTGAAGGCTTCATCTCAGGTAGTTTCTTGATGGACTCTTTTATGATTCTCCCGATGCGAAGGAGTTCGTTCCTTACGCTCGATTCCCTCATCCGGGACTCGATTATCTCTCTCGTTTCATCGTAGGTCCTAGACCTACTGGCTCTGATCGCCTTCCTGAGCGGTTCCTCTATCGCACCCCCGAAAACCCCTATCCTAGTAAGATCTGGAGCCATCCTAAGGATGTCAACTACGTAACTACGAAGCTGCTCTGCGCTTCTGTACCTGTGTTTGACGAAATCCAGGCAAGTGGATATGTCTTTCACTGCCTCCATTATCTCTCCTTCGAGGAACGTACTCTTCGACGAGTCTGCGAGGGCTTCGATGTCGTCCACTGGTATGTTTTTGTTCCTGGCCATTGCCATCAGAAGCATCGTCTGCTCGTAGAAAGACGCGTACGTGATAGCATGGAAACCCACATGCTCTCCGAGGAAGGAAAGGACTGCCCTCCTAACCTCTCTGCTGGGATGAACGATATTATTCAGGACCGCGCTCTCTCCAGCCTTCGACTTGGCAATTTCGGTAATGCTTGATCTAACGCTCTCTCGCACTCTCCTGTCAGGATGATTGTAGTACTTCAGGAGTACCGCGACCATCTCGTAAGGATCCTGTGCGCCGTGCCTTAGGATTCTCTGCACCATGCGTCTTCTCTCGGTAGCCAGAGGAGAACGAAGAGAACGAACAAGAGCGTTTTCAATTCGAATCCCTTCGGTTGTCCTTCTTCGGGGAATCCCGACCAGGTTCCTGAGAGACAAGCGCCCCATATGAACGCAGTTATAGTCTCTGTGAGATACAAGTATTTTTCTCGTGAACTGAGAATCTAATTAGTCATTATCGACAAAGATTCTATTGTTTTTCGATTGCCTTACATGGAAGAAGCGAATACGACTCTCCAATACAAGAGCTGCTCGAGAAGAGTGTGGTATTGAAGACCATATCTGGATTCTCAAAAAATGGAATTGTTATCGAAAAGCTTTTTATGTTCCCTCTTCAATTATGCCCATTGTAGACGCTTAGGAGTGTGTGGGTTCAGATGGGTGAATTATCTCAGATCCGCGGTGTTCTAGAAGAGATCAAGAGCTTGGATCATGTCATTGATGTCTCTCTGATATCCAGAGGGGGAATGTATATCAGTGGCGATCCTCCGAGAGGCGTTCACCAGGAGACCTTCGCCGCAATGTCCGCGATAATACTTGGCGCGGCGGAGACGACCTCTGCCGAACTCAAGGACAGCCTTGCCAGAGTGGTCCTGCAGCTCGCTGGAAGGAATCTCATCCTGACAGCCGCAGGTCCGCGATATCTTCTGGTCGTCGCAACGGACTCCGGCGGAGATATCGGCAAGATAGCTTCTGAAGCCAAAGAGAAGATATCCAAAGTCGAGATAACCCTGTAGCCAGCCTAGAGTCTTTTGAATCCCCTTTCAGCCCATTCAGATATGCATTTTATAGAGTATCCGATCGAGCTAGGCACTGAGCGGCTCGACCCTTCCACAGTCGTTTGTCTTCTCAAGATCGCTTTGGCAAGATCCTCAGCGCTCTGACAATGATCGGGGAAAACGGTGAGAGCCTTCCCTATCCTCTTCAGTGAATGGGCATCGCTGCCTCCAATCACGGAGAGCCCGAGGGATCTCGCAAGTTTCTCAGCATTCCTGTTGCTGCCCTTGAGTGACCTCCCATTGAGGGCTTCTATCGCGTCAAACCTTCCTGTGATGATCTCTTTCCTATCCAACCCGGACCATGTTCTTTTCGGGTGCGGGGCGGCCGCGATGCCTCCCAACCCGTGGATTCTGTCGACCGTCTCTTCTACACTAAGGCCCTTCTCGACCGCCTCCGTGATATGATATGCCAGGACATGCCCCGAATCTGTAGTGATCTCGATTCCGGCCAAAACGACAGGACTTTCAATATCGAGTGCGAGTGCCTCGGTCGATCCCATGAAGGAGTTGTGATCGACAATGGCAATCGCGCCGATGTTGAGTGAACTGCACCTCCTTACGATATCCCTCACAGAAAGCGAACAATCTCCCGAGTATTCTGAGTGTAGATGGAGATCGGCCTTCATCGGATTGGGGCCCCGCTTTCTATGTCGCCATCAACGGTGATAGGGACTCCGTTCTTGGTACAAAGAACCAGGGCATCGCATGCCTCGGCTGAAGGCAGAAAGACGGCGACGGTCTTTCCAACTTCTGGCACTACGCAAGGTCCCTTTGACCTCACAATCCGTCCGATATCGACACTATCTTGGCCCGCCATCCTGCCTACGAGCATGCTCAGCTTCTGGAACTCGGGAAATGTGAGGACCTTCTCCGATGGCTTCATTCCACAATCGATCGATTCTCCTGCTGGCGCGTCTGAGGAAGGAGTGAGAAGTATCACCTTCTCACCATGCTCAGCAGCAAGTAGCATTCCTTGTGACTCAACGCCCCTGAGTCTCGCTGGCTGGAGATTCGTGACAACGACAATCTTCTTGCCAATCAGCTTGTCCTTGAGATAGTGTCCTCTCAACCCGGCCACTAGTTTTATTCTCCTTCCGATGTCAACATCCATGACAAGAAGCTTGTCTGCGTTTGGATGATCGCTCACAGACTGTATGGTGCCAACCTTCAAGCTCAGCTTCTCGAACTCACTGAACATCCGATCACCTTTCGCGATCACCACCCTCGAGAACAATGGCCTCGGTTCCTGAAGTATCTGGCCCGCCGATATTGGTGTTGGAATCCATTCCCAACCCTTGTCCAAAATGCTAGCTTCATAGCCCAGGAGTTTCCACACGTCTTCTGCAGATCGAGGTATGAAAGGATAACTAAGGACAGCCAGGGACTTGACTATCTCTAGGCTCAGATTGAGAACCGAACCGCACTTGTCTCTGTCATTCTTGACCAATGCCCAAGGAGCGACGCTATCGAAGTACCTGTTTCCAAATTGGGCCAGATCCATGACCGACTTCAACGCCTTCTTGAACTGGCAGATAGATAGATGCTCGTCCACATGACTCATTGCGGTTCTGATAGCATCCGTCACCTCACGCCTGTTCTCTTCCGTGCTTCTGAACTCAGGAACATTTCCGAAGTTGCGGTGAGTGAAACTGAGGACCCTATGATAGTAATTCCCCAACGTGGCAACGAGTTCATTGTTGATCTTGACCTCGAATTCCTCCCAAGAGAATTCTGCGTCCCTATTCTCCGGCATTTCGGTCGCCAGATAATACCTGATGATGTCGGAATCGTAATCCTGAAGAAGTGAGGGGATATCTACGCCGACCCCTCTGCTTTTCGAGAATTTCTCACCTTTGAATGTCAGAAACTCGTTGGCTGGAACATCGTACGGAAGGTTGAGTCCCCCGTATCCCATCAATATCGCAGGCCAAATGATCGTATGGAATGGAATATTATCCTTACCAAGAAAGTAATAGTGCCTTACCTCTGGGTCTGTCCAGAATGGCATCCAAGCCTCTCGATCTCCTGATCGTTTAGCCCACTCAATCGATGCTGATAGGTAGCCGATCACTGCCTCAAACCAGACATATATTACCTTATCCTCCCAACCTGGTAACGGAACGCTGACCCCCCAAGTCATATCCCTCGTAATCGCCCTGTCGGCAAGACCGGCTTCCAGCCAATTTCGGGTAAATGTCTGGACATTCGCTTTCCAATATGATTTATCTCTGACGTAATCGAGAAGGCGCTCCTGGAACGCGCTCAGGCGAAGGAAGTAATGCTCCGTATCCTTGAGCTCCGGAGAAGATCCACATAGAGTGCATATTGCGGCCTCAAGCTCTCCCGCAGAAAATGTCGTTCCACAACTGTCACATTGGTCTCCCCTCGCCCTCTCATTCCCACAGTTCTTGCATTTACCTTCAACATATCTATCTGGAAGGAACCGCTGACAACGGGGGCAATGATACTGGAGCGTCTCCTTCTTATACAGATAGCCATTATCAAGGAGGCGAAGAAAAACATCGTGGACGACTTCGAAGTGATTCTGTGTATGCGTCTTGGTGAAAAGACTAAAGTCGATGTGCAGATCCTTGATCGCCTTGGAATTGATATTGTGGTATCTCTCGGCAATTTCCTCAGGCGACACGTTCTCCTTCTCCGCCTTGACCGTGACAGGAGTACCATGCTGGTCCGAACCTGAGACCATCAGCACCTCATCTCCCTTGAGACGGTGGTACTTGGCGAATATGTCAGGGGGCAGAAGAGATCCAGCTACGTGTCCCAGATGAATCGGGCTGTTCGAGTACGGCCATGCAACACACACAACTACCTTAGCCATTGAATTCCTATGCGAATACTACTGGTAGGATTTAAGCGTTGACCATTAACCAGCGTCCCAGATTGAAAGAGAGAAGGATGCCTCCCATCGGCTCACAACACATTCTCATTCTCGATTGACAACCTAGGAGATACTCTCGGGTGACATTGATGACACTGTGAGACTCCATGTTTAAATAATTCAGGCTGTCATCAAGTATTATTTGGAGCGGGAATTCGATGACAAGAGAACTTTCGTTCGAAAAATGCAGGAATCTATGTCCAGATGTCATCTTTGAGTGCAAGTCCACTGCTGAGCTGAAACCACTTGATGAGATCATCGGCCAAGATAGGGCGCTTAGAGCACTGCAATTTGGCCTCAACATAGAAGAAAAAGGATTCAATGTCTACGCGTCAGGATTCCCCGGCACGGGGCGAAAGACAGCTATAGTCGATTATGTCAAAGAACTTGCAAGAAAAATGCCAGTTCCACAAGACTGGTGTTACGTCACGAATTTTCGCGATCCGACGAGCCCTCATGCGATGAAGCTCCCTTCGGGACGGGGAGAGAAGTTCAAGAAAGACATGGAGAAGTTCGTCTTAGAAGCCATTCGCACTTTGAAGAAGACTTTCGAAAGTGAGGAATACGTTCAGAAAGTAAGCTTGAAACTAAAAGCGCTCGAGGAAGAGAGGAAGGACCATCTGAGCAAGTTGAACAAGATGACCCTGGATGCGGGTTTTCAGTTACAGCAGGCGCAAATCGGCCTACTGCTGATTCCAGTCATCAATGGGAAGCCAATGACAGATGAGGAATCGGCCGCTTTGCCGCCTCAAGTCGCCCAGAAGTTACAGAAGAAACGGGAGGTGCTTGAGGTCAAGGTCCGGAGCGCTTTCAGACATCTCAGGGAGCTTGAGACTCAAGCGCAGGAAGAGGTTAAGAAGCTGAGTCAGGAGATTGCGGCATTCGCGATGGAACCTTTGCTGGATGCAATAAGAGAAAAATATAGCGACTGCGAGGATGTGGTGAAGTTTGTCGCGGAGGTTGAGAAGGACATAATCGACAAACTTCCCACGGTAATGCAGCGACCCCAGGAAGCACAGCCGAATCTTCCATTCGGTCTGCAGCCGCCAGTGGAGGACCCTACGCAGAACTATAAGGTGAACGTTATTGTTGACAATTCGAAATTGGATGGGGCTCCAGTCGAGATCGAGATGAACCCGTCGTATTATCGCCTATTCGGTGCGATCGAGAAAGAGGCCAGATTTGGTGCGCTGATTACCAACTATATGATGATAAGAGGAGGCGCCGCTCACAAAGCGAACGGAGGATTTCTGGTATTGCCGGTTGAGAGGTTGTTCACGGATCCTTTCATGTGGGAGAGCATGAAGCATGCTGTCTCAAATGAGAAGCTCGAAATCGAAGAGCCAGGGGCTAGTCTGGCCTATATCGCTACCAAGTCGCTGAGGCCAGAGCCGATTCCTTTCAATGCGAAGATCATCTTGCTTGGAACACCGTTGATCTATGAAATCCTGTACTCAGGGGATCCAGATTTCAAGGACCTCTTCAAGGTCAAGGCTGATTTCGACACGTCTATGGACAGGAATGAGAGAAACGTCAAGCAATATGCGGCATTCATCTGCGCTATCTGCGAGAAGGAGAAACTGCTCCACCTGGATCCCACTGGAATTGCGGCAATAATTGAGTACAGCTCCCGATTGGCAGAGGACCAAAGCAAGCTTTCTACGAAATTTTCCGAGGTAGCTGACATCATTCGGGAAGCGAATTTCTATGCTAAGCGGGACGCGTCAAAGCACATAACTCGCAAGCATATCAGCCAGCAGCTCGAGGAGAAAGTGTTTCGTTCGAACATGATCCAAAAGAAAATCGAGGAGATGATGATGAAGAACCTTCTGCTCATTGAAACAGATGGAGAGAAGGTCGGACAGGTTAACGGTCTCGCGGTCCTGGGCATGGGTGATTACGCCTTCGGAAGGCCGAGCAGAATTACCGCAAGCATAAGCGTGGGGAAGGAAGGCATCATCGATATAGAACGCCAGGCGCAGATGGGGGGCCCGACTCATACCAAAGGGGTACTTATTTTGAGCGGGTTCCTCAACGACAGATACGCCCAGGATAAACCCTTGGGCCTAACAGCCCGCCTAGTATTCGAGCAGAGCTACAGCGGTGTAGATGGTGACAGTGCATCCAGCACTGAACTCTACGCGCTTCTCTCTGCTCTCTCTGATAAACCCATCAAACAGTACCTGGCCGTGACTGGATCGGTAAACCAGAAGGGAGAAGTACAAGCGATCGGAGGCGTCAACCACAAGATCGAAGGATTCTTCGATGTCTGTATGGCCAGAGGTCTGAACGGTAAGCAGGGCTGCGTAGTTCCTGAGAGCAACGTTCAGAACCTTATGCTCAGAGAAGATGTTGTCAAGTCGATCAGGGAAGGAAAGTTCCACATCTACCCCGTGAGGACCATTGATGAAGGCATAGAAGTGCTGACTGGCGTGAAAGGTGGAAAACGACTCAAAGATGGAACTTACGATAAAGGAACTGTAAATGACATCGTTCAGAAGCGCTTATATGCTATGTCTGAAAGGATCAAGGAATTCAAGGAGTAGACTGCGAGACTTCCGACGGCATACTATTGAGAGTCGATCGCCTTTAGATCATACTCTGGCAATCGTCGCCGCCCTTTCCGCTGGATCATGACCGACAAAAGGTTCGCAGGAGGAAGAAGACGCACCCACGCATCATGAAGTTCCTCTGGACCAATAGAAATCACTAGTGCGATTGAATCGCTCCCCAGTCGAATGAATGCGTGGCCAGATACGACATTGCATAGATCGGACAAACATCTTTTTATTGAACATGGTTATTGCCTAGACCATGCGCATCGCAGCCTTGTTGAAGGATCGCTGCCAACCGAAGAGGTGCAATATTGAATGTATCAAGTACTGCCCGAAGGTGCGCACTGGAGTGGAAGTCGTTACCCTCGGTGAGAAAGGCAAACCGGAGATATCGGAGGAACTCTGCGTAGGTTGCGGGATCTGCGTGCACAAATGCCCCTTTGAGGCGATCAAGATCATAGGTCTGCCCGACGAGCTCGAGGAGGAAATAATTCATCAATATGGGCAGAATGGATTCAGGTTGTACCGTCTGCCAGTCCCAAAGGCTGGGTTGGTCACGGGAATACTTGGACCGAACGGCATCGGAAAATCCACGGCGTTCAGACTCCTATCCGGCGAGGAGGAACCGAACCTTGGGCACTTCGAGAACCCACCAAGTCGAGATGAGATCCTTCATCATTTTGCTGGCACGGAGCTTCATCTGTACCTGGAAAAAGTCTATACTGGAAATGTGAAAATATCACTCAAACCACAGTACGTTGACAAAATCCCGATGACTTATCAAGGAGTCGTACAGAGCCTATTGGACAGAGTCTCCGGAAGAATGTCAACTGAAGAAATCGCGGAGCAGCTCGATCTCATCGATGTTCTTGACAGAGAAATGGACAAACTCTCAGGTGGTGAACTTCAAAGAACTGCTCTGGCCGCAACGATAATGAAAGAAGCTGACGTCTACTTCTTTGACGAGCCATCTTCCTATCTCGACATCCATCAGAGACTAAAAGTCGCGAAGATCATCCAGTCGATGGCACAAGAGAAACAGGTAGTGGTAATAGAGCACGACCTCGCAATCCTTGATTTCCTCGCAGATAATGTGTACCTTGTTTACGGTGTTGAAGGGGCATTCGGAGTTTTTGCTCACCCCAGACAAGTACGTTCGGCAATCAATACCTATTTGGATGGATACTTGACCGGGGAGAACATCCGCTTCAGGGACAGGAGAATCGAGTTCGAGGCAAGGCCGCCCAGAGCTGTCTGGCAGACGACGAGTCTCTTGGAGTTTCCGGCTTTGGAATGCGACTTCCCAGCTTTCAGATTAAGAATCGACGGCGGTTCTGTGAAGGTGGGGGAATCGGTCGGGATCGTCGGTCCAAATGCCATAGGTAAGACGACATTCGTGAAGATGCTAGCGGGAATCCAGAAGCCGACGAAGGGGAATGTCGAGACGAGCGTGAAGGTGAGCTACAAGCCTCAGTACATCGCACCCGACTTTGGAGGTACGGTCACGGAACTCTTTCATGTTTATGTCAAGGACTTTTTTGACTCGGGCTTTTTCGAGGCGGAGATTTCCAATCCTCTCTCATTGAAACACCTCTTTGACAAACTGGTGACGACCCTCTCTGGTGGAGAGCTCCAACGCGTGGCCATTGCCCTCTGCCTCTCCAGGGAGGCTGATTTATATCTTATGGACGAGCCATCCGCCTATCTAGACTCCAACCAAAGGATGGAGGCTGCAAAGACGGTAAGAAGAGTCATGGAGAAAAGGGGAAGGAGCGCGCTGGTGGTCGATCACGACATCTACTTCGTAGACATGGTGTCCGATTCGATCATGGTCTTCTCAGGCATCCCAGGCAAGGAAGGATACGGGAGAGGCCCATTCGATATGAGGGCGGGAATGAACCTCTTTCTCAAGGAGGTCAATGTGACATTCAGGAGGGACAACGATACCAATAGGCCGAGGATCAACAAATTGGGTTCAAGGCTCGACAGAGAACAGAAAGAGAAGGGAGAGTACTACTACTCTTCCTGAGCTGTCGTCTTCGCTCTCCTTCTCCTGACGATGTACCAGACGACGATCGCGACGAAGGCAACCACGATCAGGACATCCAGTCCTCTGAAAATTTCTGTGATCGATTCCCATTTCGGGCCAAGAATCACGCCGACATAGGCCAATGCGAAGCACCACGGAACGGAACCGATGAAGCTGAGGGTGACAAACCAGCCGAACTTCATCTTCGCCATTCCAGCTGGGAGCGAGATGAATGTTCGAACTATGGGCAGCAGTCTGCTGAGGAATACAGCTGAATTCCCATACTTCGCAAACCATCTTTCTGCCGAATCAAGGCTTTTCTGACTCAGAAAAACGTATCGACCGTACTTGATGACAAACTTTCTCCCGCCATATAGTCCTACCAGATATGCTGCGATTGACCCGATTGAACAGCCGATTGCCCCGGCGAGCGTGACCAGGATGAGGTCCATCTTGCCATCATAGACGAGCCAGCCGGCAAAAGGCATCACGATCTCACTCGGAATGGGTATGCATGCACTCTCCAGCGCCATCAGGAACGCGATACCAGGATATCCCATCGCCAGTATCAGGTCCTTTATGAATAGGATTCCCCATTCGATGATGCCCATGGCCAACCTGATTCGAATGGAGTTATTAATACTATTCCCGGTGCCTCAATCCAGAGGAAGCGGAGAATGGTTAAATGTGCCCATCGCAAACAATAGATACACGTCGCCGCTTATTCCACATTAGGTGGATCATGAAAGCGGCAGAAATCGCGGGAAATGTCTACTGGGTGGGGGCAATTGATTGGAATATTAGGAGCTTTCACGGTTATTCCACTCCAAGAGGGAGCACTTACAATGCATATCTCATAAAGGGAGATACAAACGTTCTAATCGATACTGTAAAGCGCCCGTTCTTCGACCAAATGGTCTCTCGGATTTCCTCTGTATTGGACCCGAAGGAGATCGACCTGATAATATCTAACCACGTCGAGATGGATCATTCGGGGAGCCTCGTCCCTGCCCAGAATCTGACAGGTGCCAAGATTCTTGCGTCGAAAAGAGGTGTGGAAGGATTGGCCCTTCACCACGACGGTCTTGAGATCGAAGCCGTGGAGGACGGTCAGGAACTTCGGATTGGCGACAGGGTCCTCAGATTCATCGAGACTCCAATGCTTCACTGGCCCGATTCGATGTTCACTTACCTTGTTGAGGACAAGATCCTCTTCTCCATGGATGGATTTGGACAGCATCTAGCGAGTTCAAAGAGGTTCGATGATGAGGTCGATAAGGATGTTCTAATGTACGAGGCAGCAAAATACTACGCAAACATACTGATGCCTTTTGGCGGCCAGGTGCTCAAGACTTTCGAGAAGGTCAAAGACGTAGATATCAAAATGTTGGCGACCTCTCATGGCGTCATATGGAGAAAGGACCTGAACGGTATCATCAACGCGTATCTCTCTTGGGCAAAGGGAGAGACAAAAGAGAAGGCTGTCGTAGTCTATGACACGATGTGGGGAAGCACCCAGAAAATGGCCGAAGCGATAGTAGATGGCATAGCCTCGGAAGGAGTCGAGACGAGACCCCACAAACTTTCCGACAGCGATCGCAGCGAGGTTATGAAAGACGTCTTGGAAGCAAGAGCGGTAGTTGTCGGTTCGCCGACTTTGAACAATGGCATGTTCCCCACCGTGGCAGATTTCGTGACCTATATGAGAGGGCTCAGACCGAAGGGCAAGAAAGGAGCCGCATTTGGTTCGTTCGGATGGGGAGGAGGAGCTGTCAAAGCATTGAGGGAGAATCTCGAGAAAGCAGGATTGGTGTTGTCCTCTGAGGACCTGGAAATGCGGTATGTGCCAAAAGAGGAGGAGATTCTCAAGTGCTTCGAATATGGACAGAAGATAGGAAAAGAGATTAAAGGGAGCTGATCTCCCCTATCCGCAATTGGGAGGGTCGAAATGACGGGAGTCGGACAGATCTACGAACGCGAAATTTGCGGCAACAAGGTCATGATCATGGAAGCAGGTGATGGTAAGCTTGTTTGCTGTGTCTCAGACATGACCCAGGTGAGTTAGGGTAAAGAGCTCATCATCGCCACCGAGCGCTCACATCTGGAAACATTGCGTCATGAGACGATACTCATTCAGGTGATATGCCACTGCGAATTCTATTTAATGTAGTAACATATTTCATACACAAATGCAGAGCAGGGCCGACATCCACGTTCATACAAAATACTCAGGAATTGGCCGACTCGGGTTTCTCCGTTTTCCGGAATCCGTCGTTGATCCCTGCGATGTGGTAAAGAAAGCACAGTCAATTGGCGTCAGGGTCCTTTGTATCACAGATCACAATTGCATCAGTGGAGCACTGAAGGCGATGGAGTGTGCGAAGGACTACCCCGGCGTGGAAGTGGTTGTGGGCGAAGAAATCACGACGTTGGAGGGAGAAGTGATAGGCCTCTATCTGAAAGAAGAAATCCCGCCTCATCTTTCAGCAGAGGAAACGATAAGTCGCATCAGGGCGCAAGGAGGATTGGTGCTTGCCCCGCATCCTTTCAGTCTTCATTGCCCAAGCTTGGGCGATCGCATCGACCATCTTCACATAGATGCGATAGAGACGATCAATGCGGGACACATCGACGGATACGCGAACTTGAAAGCGCAGTCTCGGGAGAACGGTGGGAAATGGGCGGCCGTCGGAGGGAGTGATTCGCACAGTCTGAACACCATTGCTTATGCCTATACCCTATTCGAAGGTGAGACGGCAGAGGATCTGAAGAGGGCGATAGTTCAGAAGACCACTCAGGCCAGTGGCAAAAGGATGCCCCTTGAGAAGGGGATTGCGTGGAGCGTCGGGGTCGTTCTGGCTTCTGACCTTCTCATACTAAAATCGATTTTCGGTTTGATTCGTGAGGTCGATATGCATGACCCAATAATCAACAGGATCAAAGTCATGGGGACCGGTAAGAAATTGATCGCGTTGCTAGGGTCGATAATTTACCTGACCCCTCCAGTGCCTTATCTATGCGGAATCACTGGGCAACGATTCCTGAAGCGTCTCGCGAAACTCCAAGAGAGTCTCGAGTGAACCGTTCAAACAATCTGGTAAGAATCCTGTTCTCGCATCGAACAGAAATTAATACGAATAATCGTATGTCAGTCCGAGACAATCCATTTCTGAGGCATGGTGACTAGATGGTTAACAAGATAAGGGCTGCCGTAATGAACCCAGGAAGAATGGAAACGAGATCGTTCGACTACCCAGAGTTGAAAGAGGGGGGGATCATTGTCAAGATGCATATGTCTGGAGTCTGCGGGAGCGACAAACACCAGTTCGATGGACATCTCAAAGTTGACTTTCCAGTAATACCAGGTCACGAGAACGTAGGCGAGATAAGTGAAATAACGGAGACTGCAACCATAAGAATGGAAGTCCATGGGGAGCGTCTGCAGAAAGGGGATCGAGTGCTGTGGTACCCTGACATTTCCTGCGGCCACTGCTATTACTGTCGTTTTCTTGGAAGCTGGCATTCTGCTCAATGCGAGAATCCCTTCACCTATGGCTATGTGAACTGCGAGAAGGAGGAATTCAAGCCATGGATCTTCGGGGGCTGGAGTGAATATGTCCTCCTGCAGCCCGGAACAAGAGTATGGAAAATCCCAGACGACATGGAGGACGAAGTCGCTGTGCTTCTCGATACCCTGGCTTCTACCAGGGCGATCGCAAGAGCCCAGATGCCATATCCGAATCAGAAGGAGGGTTTCGGGTATGGAGACACTGTCGTCATCCAAGGCGCGGGACCGGTAGGATTGATGGCTGCAGTCCGAGCGAAAGTACTTGGTGCGGACAAGGTCATTGTGATCGGCGCACCGGAGTGGAGACTGAGGATGGCCGAGGAGTTCGGTGCTGATGTGACCCTTAGTCTAGAAAGTCTCGACACAGCCGAACAAAGAATCACGGAAGTCAAGAGGCTGACAAAAGGGATCGGAGCCGACCTCGTAGCCGATTGCACGGGCATTCCCTCCGCATTCCCAGAAGCGGTGGAGATGGCTAGGAAATCTGGATACGTGGTCGAGATTGGAGCATACACCGACTATGGACCGATTCTTTTCAACCCCTGGAGACTTGTGGACAGAGACCTGACAGTCATTGGTCAATTCTATTGTCCGCCCATGCAGTATGAGGTAGATCTAAAGATGCTGCATAATACGATGCACAGATATCCATACAAGAGAATGCTGACGCACAAGGTCCCGCTGGAACGGGCAGTTGACGCAATCGATGCTCATCGAGCCCTAAAGTCAATGAAAGCGGCGATCACCCCTAGTTGACCTTCTTTCTCGTCACGAATGTGATCATCCAGCTCGTCCATATTCAGTGTTCATGCTCCGACTCATGGCTATGAGCATGGAGACGTGCGAAGGCTCCTACAACGGCCTCACTGAGCGATGGATGTATTGTCTGGCTTTGAGCGAGAGGCAAGAATGATCGGTCGCCAGCATTCATCAGATAGACTATCGGTTGGAGAAGAATCGCAGCATCCGGACCGACAACGCTCGCCCCCAAGATCCTCTGAGTCATCCTCTCAACTACGACCTTGACAAAACTGTCCTCATCCCCCATCGCGTACCCTTTTGCGCAATTCGAATACATATTGACACCGACCAAGATGTCGAGTCCTTTCTTCTTCGCTTCTTCCTCGGTCATACCAACACCTGCGACCTGGGGGTATGAGAAAATGGCATGGGGCACCGCATGTTCGCTTATCTTGATTTTCTGCAATCCAAAAGCATTGTTCCAGGCGACGTCGCTCTCGTAGTTCGCTGTGTGTCTGTACATGTTCCTTCCGATTATGTCTCCGAAGGCCCAAATCCCGGGGACATTCGTTTCCAAGAAGTCGTTCACGACGATGTAACCGCTCTGATCCATCGCCACGCCACTAGCCTCAGGTTTCAAGAGATCGGAGTTGCTCCTTACCCCTGTTGTCACCAGTAAGTGTTCGGCCTCCGCCTCGCCGATCTGACCCGTGGATCTGTCCTTGTGTATGATCGCCCTTCGCTTTCTTCCTTGATCTACCTTTACGACGTCCTTGTTCACTTGAATATCAACATACTTTGACAGCTTCTTCTTTACCAGTTCGCTGACCTCTGGCTCCTCCTTGGGGAGAAGACGTGGATTGTGGCCTACTAACGTTACCTTCGTGCCGAAGGCCGAGAAGAAATGAGCGAACTCGCAGGCCTTGTATCCCCCTCCGAGTATCACCATCTGCTTCGGAAGCTTCTCGATCTCAAAAACGTTCTCAGAGGTTAGGATCTCAGTCTCTTTCAATCCCGGAACATCAGGTATCATCGTCCTGACCCCAGCCGCGATCATTATCTTAGTTCCTCTTATCTCTTCATCTCCCACTCGAAGGGCCTTGGGTCCGATGAAATATCCTGTAAGGTGATAATATCCGAGCTCCTTGTCCGACTGGACAGCGCGTTCCATGCCTTGACGATCCCCCAATACGAGATTCCACATGCGCCGCCGTACCAAATCGAAATCTACATCTCTGATCTTCGCATGAACGCCTACCTTGCTAGCATCCTCTATCTCTCTGATCACGTCCGCTGGATGTATCAGTATCTTGCTTGGGATGCATCCACGATTCAGGCAGGTCCCTCCCAACGGACCGTTCTCGATCAAGGCGACGCTCAGACCGCTGCTGCGAGCGCGGTCCACAAGGTTCATTCCTGACCCTGACCCTATCACAATCAAATCGTAATCGCGCAAATGAGCTCTCCTCTCGCGACAAGACTATTGGTGTTTGTCTCCCTTATCCTTTTTTGCCTGCGCAGAAAGCACAATCGAAGTTAGGGTCAGTTTGCCACCATGGCTCAGAAGCTGACCCTTTCACCATCAAACGCACAGATGAAGAGCTTTCTGTATTCATCGGCGGATGGAATCCTCGGACATACCGATGTCACCGCCGATGTCATCGCCCTGTCAACCAGACCGTCAAGGGCCGCATCGAATTCGTTCTCTAAAATGCCAGCATACCTTATTGAGTCGGGCTCCCCGATCAGTTTCCTCAGATCCTTCGTTGCCTCCAGCAGTCCTTCCAGGGCCTCGTCGTCATTCGCGTACTCTACTCCTATGGCCTCCGCGATCTCGACGTACCTGTCCTTGACCTTTAATGCACTGTATTCTATAGAATAAGGAAGGAATATTCCGACGCATCTGCCATGTGGAATCCTGAACAAGGCTCCCAAGGAATGTCCCATAGTATGTGCAATGCCGACCTGGGAATTGCTGAAGGCCCATCCCGCCATTGTCGATGCGTTGTGCATCTTCTCTCTCGCCAAGATCGATCTACCATTCACATAGGCCTCCGGGAGGTATCTAAAGACAAGCTGTATGGCCTTGATTGCGAACGCATCAGAGAAGTCATTGCGCCATTGACTTGCGTACGCTTCCACCGAATGCGTCAGCACGTCCATTCCAGTCTGCGCGGTCAACGTGGGGGGCATGAGAGACGGCAACAAGGGATCCAGGATCACGATATCAGGGACAGCTTCTTTTGACGGTAGCTCCATCTTGACCTTTCCCTCGGAATCCGTGATAATTGTCGCCCAGGTCGCCTCTGATCCAGACCCGCTCGTAGTGGGGATGCAGAGCAACCTCGACCTCTTCCTCAGACCCAGTTTCTCCAGAGGGTTTATCATCGCCACCTCCATGTCCGGCCGCTCATAGAGGATCCACATCGCCTTGGCCGCATCCATGCTGCTGCCTCCACCCAGACCAACTATCCAATCGGGGCAGAACTCCAACATGCTTTTCGCCCCTTTGGTAACGGTGTCGACCGAAGGTTCAGGCTCGACCTGGTCGAAAACCCTCACCTCCATTCCAGCTTCTGTAAGGCTGTCTGCCACCCTACTGGTGATGCCCAACTTTGACACAGACCTGCCAGAGACGATGAAAGCACGCTTTCCTTCAAGCTCCTTCAGATACTCCAGCGCCTCCTCACCGAAGACGATCGTCCTCGGACTGGTGAACTCCCACATGATGGCGACCTCAAGACCGAGCTACAAGTTCAATCAACCTGGCACGCCCTCTGTCGGGACCCTCCGGCTGTTCTTCGCGAATTCCGACGACGCACTGACGTTCTTCATGATTTTTGCCATGCTTCCGGTGATCTTAAGTTTCCGACCCAAAAGAGCCCGTATGGGGTCCATCTCCCCAGAAATCATTTTGACCCAGCTGCCATATGGTCCCTCGATCACGAACTCAGCCTTCTTTGCATTTCTGTCGGGCAGTGGACTGTGGCTTCTGCACTGACCATGCCATAGATCCAAGTAGAACGCCGATTCCTTTGGAACCTCAGGCCCAGCATTGACGACCAGAATCATGTCCCCTTCCCAGTCCTTCGCAGCTTCCTTATAGTTCTCGTTCTTGTTCAGCTCTTCAACGAACCTTGCCATCCATTCCTCGCTCGGGAATTTCAATTTATCATTGGACAAGACGATCCCCCAATATATTTTAGGCTCTACCATATATAAAACGATTATCTAAGGAGAAGGATAGAACCGAAACCATCACCATATGCTAATCAATCTACAGCATCATCCGAGCTCGTGCGGATACCTCCGATGTGATTCCAGAATTGGATTTGGTCATCTTCTAGCTAAGACTATTATCATGATGGCCAACCAGAGAACAAAAGCGGCGGCAACGGCTGGGAGATTGCCTGGATACTGGTCGTTCACGACCCACAACAGTCCAAGGATCAGGAGAAGAGAACCCCAGAATGTATAGTATGCCGATGTCGAACGGGATGATCCTCCAGGCTTTGCACTCTGCCTCAGGACGACCCCAAGAAATACTCCTAGACCTCCGCATTCAATGAGAACGATTGGGATGAACCATATCCAGTTCCCTAAGGTCCATGCTATTAGAATGGCGAAAGCTATAGCGATCAGAACGAAACCAGCAGACAGGTTTCCATACTTCCACTTTTCTCTGCTCTCGATCATCCGATGTCACCTATGGTCTGAAATCTCGCGGGGACGCGAATCTCATGAATCACCTAGCTCTTATGTAATAAATCAAACTAGCGCAACAAGTCAAGTCGTCGACGTGAATCGACGAGGCGGAGTATGGAAATCGAAGTGAGTAGATGGTTGGACCCATTGAATAATCAGTCGAAAACGGAGTGTTGAATGGAAGTTACAGATTCTCCAGTCATTGCAAGATCTAATTCAACGACAAGGAAATACCTTCCAGGATCACTAGCGCCTTTGCTTTCTCCTACCTTTCCAAATAACATACGCTGCCAGAACCGCAAGACTGGACATCTTATGAGTCTGGAATCCATTCGAACGGTCTTCATATGCTTTGCTTCTCCATCAATTGTTCATGCAGCAGGGGAATTCGATTCCCTATGAAGACGCACTCATTATGTGTGAGAACATAAGACGATTGAAGAAGACAAGAATCTTCGCCCAATGCGAGGGTGCGTGAGATTCTCCAAGGGGGATCCAAAAGGAAGTGCTTTTTCGATCCGCCTCACAACAGGGGATGCGGCCTAATCAATCAGGAATGGGACAAGCGACAGCTTTGAGATCGATAGTCTTAGTTGCGTCTTGTTCGACTATAGTTGTTCCAATCAGGATATACATTAGTGACTGAATATTGAACTCATGACAGATTCTGACTTATCTAATTGTGGTATGGAACAAAATGATTCTCAGATTCTCGTTAAATACTCAGACCGACTTATCTGGAAAGGGTGAGAAGATGACTGGACTAGACCTAAAGGAGTTCGAACGCGAAATCGGTATCCTCAGGAATGAGCTTCTCGAAATACGCGGTCTTGTAGACAATCTTCAGCATGCTCACAGCATAGGGGAGACTTTCCGTGGAGCTCTAGAGGTAGTGGAGAAAACTTTACAGCACGAGAATAATGTGATAGAACTAATCTATAAGACACTGTCCGCCTCGATAGTCTATCTCAAAGAATCGATTGACTCTGTGAAACAAGATTTTTCGGAGACTAGCAAGGAATTGACGATGAAGATACTAGAACTCGAGAAAGGAGTCAGACTCCTTGAGGATCAGAAAAGAGCTTCAAACCAATCGGATTCGGAGAGAATGATCTAGGAGACAATGCAGAGATTCCATTGGCACCTATGAGCCAAGAAGTATCTTGATGTCGTCTTTTCTATCCATGTTTCAATTTGAGACCAAATATAACCAGGTCAACTTCTGGAAAGTCTATCCAAATCTGCCATCAGAACCATGTGAGTCATTAGATGTCACAGTTTGAACCCAAGCTTGTCTAGACAATCCTTTCTGACTACCAGATATCCGACAGGTCTCTCTATGCACCGTAATCTGCGTCGAAATTCTTTACATCATAGACAGGTGTACCGTCAAATGCGTCCAGTCGGGTGACCGTCACTGTGTTCCCTTGAACATCTGTCAAATCGACGAGTGTCAGACCGATCCGATTTGGCCTCCTTGAAACCCTGCTCGCAAGAAACACCTACCAGGGAGTCGTCTTCTGCCCTCCTCGGCCGTCCTCCATGATCATCGGACCGATCACAGATGAATTCGATAGAAACGGTGAAAATGATGGCAGACGGACGAAAACGACGCATTTACTCGAACTTCGACGACCTCAACCGCCTGCTATCGACCGATTATTTGGTCGGAACGTGACCGTTCTCACTGAAAAACGATGAAATAGGGCGGTCCCAGACCGCCCTAAGGTGAAGCGTCAAATCGGAAAATCGCCAAAAATCCGTTGGTGAAATGTCGAAGTTGGGTTATATATAAGCATATGAATAAGCCTGTTAAGGGTGTTCCTATTCCGAAATACAAGATAGAAAACGTAGTGGCTTCTACTTCCTTAGGCACTGAGCTTGACCTCTCGACCATCGCCATCTCCTTGGATGGGTCGGAGTACGATCCGGAGCAGTTCCCCGGCCTGATCTACCGCTTGAAAGAGCCGAAGACCGCCACCCTTCTGTTCCGCAGTGGCAAGGTCGTGTGCACCGGCGCCAAAAGCCTGGACCAGGTCAAGCTGGCCATTGAGAAGGTCATCAAACATATCGAGAAGGCGGGCATCCACATCAAGGACGAGCCCAAGATCACGGTGCAGAACATCGTCGCCACTTCCGACCTGGGGCAGAAGATCAATCTCAACGCAATCGCCATTTCGCTTGGCCTCGAGAAGGTGGAGTACGAGCCGGAGCAGTTCCCCGGCCTCGTGTATCGCCCGGACGTGCCGAAGGTAGTGCTCTTGCTCTTCGGGTCCGGCAAAGTGGTCTGCACCGGGGCGCGAAAGCCGCAGGACGTGGAGGACGCGGTCGACAAGATCACGATTGAATTGCGCGCTGCCGGCCAGCTGCACTGAGAACCCCTTTTCTTGAATGAGTTCTCAACGATATTCGTTTCCGGAGTGGTGTAGGGCCTCATAGTCCAACTCATGCGGAGGGTCGGAAGTGAGACGGAGCTCTTCCTAGAAGTGGAGGAACTCGAGCGTGAGCCGAGCCCCGACCCTAGAGAGAAATACTCGATGCGCGTTACAACCTCGGGCCTTTGTTATATGATAGGGGGAAATGCGCTCGGGAGTTGGTTCGGGTGGGCAGAAAGTCTGAAAGGAAGCGGGATCGATGGCTCGAGAAGGAGCTTTGGAGACTGTTGAGGATCCATCATATCTGCCCTTTGCTCTGGTATATTCACTTCGGGGAAGTCTTCCCCGAGGAATCGGTCTGTGAGGACTGTTTCGACCTCCAAACTGGTCTCTGTGACGAGGGAGAGCTCCCTGAGACATGTCAGAGCATGGGGATCTGCTTGTCGGTTGTTGTCCCTCTCTTGGTCATCACGTCGAGCGGGATAGAGGGGGGCCTGTCCTCCTGCGGAGGGTCGAAGGGAGGGCGGAGCTCCGATTTCAGAACGACCCGTCTCGGCCTCGTCGGGTCCTATTGAACCTGTGAGAGTTGCCAACAACGTGTCTGCCATGATCGGGTTGTTAGGCAGGAGGGGATATCCTGAAGTGAGGGACTTCGAAGAGAAATTCCAAAGGCCTATATCAAAGAGAGTGGAGGTAAGGGAAGAAGGTGAAGAAGAATCCAAAAGGAGGTGAATAGAAATGGCGCAGAAGAGGGGTGGCTGGAAAAGCAACAAAGAGGATCGCGTTAAGACTGTTAAGAAGCCGTGGGATAAGAAGAAAAAGAAGAAGACGTGAAGAGAAGGTCTTAGAGAGCTTTCACGGAAGTTCGGCAGTAGGAGATACTGATTTAGCAGCGCTCATGCTACTATGAGTGTTGCGAAAGAAGCAACGAAGAAGAGACGATGCCATGGAGACTCAGCTCGTGTGGTTAAGTCCGTGAGGAGAGGTGAAGAGGAATCTGTAAGGAGGTGAATGGAAATGGGGAAAAAGATGGGGAAAAAGGGCGGCTGGAAAGTAGATAAGTCTGGTCACACCAAAGATAAGAAGAAAAAGAAGAAGAAAAAGTGAGGATCTAGGCATCGGCTCCGAAATTGGCTCTAAGCAGCTGGAACCACCAGATTCTGCTGACCTTGAACCGCGTCTGATAGTATCCAAGGTGGATTATCGTCCGCGTCATTGTTCACGTTCTCCTGCTGCTCAATTGCGTTTCGCTAATCATCTTATCAGTACTGGCTTTCGAAATCCAAGACGTCGGAATTCGAGGATAGGATTCTCTCCGCTACTAAGGAGTAGTGTATCGAAACCTAAGAAATCGTCAGATCAGCCGGAAGCAATGGGTCTCTGGTTTCGTTCATCAGAGTATGAGAAGAAAAGGAGGGCTTGGTGGATATTGAGCGCAAAAACTGCCGCTATTGGCCTTGAATCATGTCTCACAGACTATCGACGAAGTGAACTCGACCGAGCCCATTCATTGACACTTCTGACGGCAGATGAGGTGAGAAATGAGAGAAAAGAAGAAAGGGTTTCGCCCTCGAAATATTCATGGTGCAATCTATTTTTTAATGAAGCATGTAGATGAATATCTGGCTAAATGTGATGCGGGCGTGAGGGGATTTGAACCCCTGACTTGCAGCTTAGGAGGCTGCCGCCATATCCATGCTAGGCCACACGCCCTTGTCTCAGAAAATCAAGAGAATATTGGCAAGATAAATAGATTGCCCACTGGCATCCTCTTCCTTTTGATAGGGGACCGCCAGTCGTTCATCCGATATTCGCCTACTAAGGAATGCTATCTGGAGCTTCCTTGGCCTCGGCAACAGACTCGCCCTGCGCCTGCGTCTCCTTCTTCTCGTCTTCCTTCTTGATATACTCTTCGACGAACTGTATCGTATCAGCTTTGAAGGCACTTCTCAAATCCTGGACGACCCGGTACTTCGCGAGGAGCCACTTCTGGTCATACTTGCATACGTCGGGAAGGATGAGAGTGATTTTACCTTCTTCAATCGCCGGCTGAAATCCTTCGCTCGTGCCATAATCCATCTCGAGCATCGCTTTGATCTTGTCCTCAACCGTCTCGATCTTGGAAAGGACTTTGAATTTGTACTTCAGACTCCTCCCGGCGAATGGCCTGTTGAAATCCACCCTTACCCTTCCGGCGGTGACGGCGATGATCGTGCCCGTCCGATTCTTTATATTGACTTCCATGCCGACGCGGGGTTCGATCTCCCGCTTAACGAACTCTCTGACTGGATGAAGCTCAATGAGCTTCGGGTCCCTCGGTCCGGCGGCCTTCTCGGGTGGTATTACGACCTCGTTATCGACTCCTACCTCTGCTCCGTCCAGAGCTTCCTCGAGACCTGGAAAGGTTCTTCCTTCCCCGACGAGAATGGGGATAGGACCGTAGTTCACGTTCTCATTGAATATTTCGCCATTCTTGGCGTTCTCCGCGCTCGTGGTATCGAATAGCGCGCCTGTCTCGACAATCCACGCGTCATATTCGAGACGGATTATGTCGCCCTTTGAGACGATGATTGCACCGCTTGCCTTCTCTGTTGACATCAAATCACCAAATCTGACCATCAGTACGTTGAGTTGGGTCATCAATTGGCCATTCTTATAGCTTTTGGTGAACTCCTATCCCGAGGTCAATGAATCAAACCGATACCAGCGATTCCACCCTCTCCTTATCCAATACCTTGATGAGTTCGACCACCAGCTTGACGCAGTTGTCAATGTCTGCCACGTCCACGATGCCGACATGGGAGTGTATATGCCTAACCGCTGCCCCGAGGACGATGCTTGGACAGCCGACGTTTCCAATATGTATGACACCGGCGTCCGTCCCTCCTTTCAGGATATGCGTCAACTGATATGGAATCCTCTGTCTCTCGCAGACCTCAATGGTCAATTCCTTCAGGGCCTGGTTGGGGATCATAGATGCATCATAGGCGGTAATGCCGACGCCATCCCCCATTATTGCAGGAGCGTTCTGTGGTTCAATTCCAGGAACGTCCCCTGCGATGTCGACGTCCAGTACGATTGCTACATCTGGCTTGACAAGATTGGCTACCGTTCGTGCGCCCCTTAGACCGACCTCTTCTTGAACTGTCGCTGCTCCGACGACCTTGTTCGGATGCTCTATCTTCTTCTCGCTCAGAACCCTTACCGCCTGAGCTGCTATGTAAGCACCGATCCGATCATCGAACCCCTTGCCGAATGCCAGCGTCCGGTTTCCGACGAACTTGCCGTTCTTGAACGATCTCTTCTTCATCAACCGGAAACTGGAGTCCGGAACGACGGCGTCCCCGACCCTGATGCCTAGCTCCTCGACCTCCTCCTTGTTCGAACATCCCACATCTATGAACATCTTGTCTTTCGTGACGACCTTCTTTCTCTCTTCTTCATCCATGAGGTGTGGAGGTTTTGCCGCGATCAATCCATTGAGATTTCCCTTCTTGGTCATGACAATGACGCGTTGCCCGAGGAGAACCTGATCGAACCAACCTCCGAGTTGATAGAACGTCATATAGCCTTTGTCATTGATGCCGGTGACAATAAATCCGATCTCATCGATATGTCCCGGCAGGAGAATCGTTGGGCTGTCAGATGTGCCCTTTTTCTCGAACACAAGGCTGCCCATCCTGTCGCTGTAGACAGAATCGGACCATTTCTGGACGTAATTTTTCATCACAAGCGTGGCTTCTCGCTCGAAGCCAGCTGGTCCGAGGCTGTTGCACAGCTCTTCGAGGAATTTAAGTGATTCCTTATCCATCGTCGTGCCCCCTTGCTTCTCCGGAGCAGAATCCAATATGGATGCTGAGCCGATGACTTCGTGAATGAGAAGAAGGAAATAAATAGCTTGTTATGTCAATAAGCGGCGCGACATGGAATGACTGAGTAACCAGACACGTCCTAGGATCTAAGGAGAGTCGAATGTGGTTGCAGAAATGATCAAAGACAACAGAGTCGTGGCTCGGAAGCTCGAAAATATCGAATCACTTGGAGAGTTGGAGGAGGCACTCAGGAACGCATTTGATCTGATTGATTTGCAGGATGAATTATCGGTAGTGTCCTCCGTAGTCATCAAGCCAAACGTGTGCTGGGGAGAGGACTGGAAAACTGGAGGGACGACCTGTCCACAAATGGTAGAGGCTCTTGTCAATGTTCTGAGGGAAATCGGAGTCGAAAGGGTGACACTAGCAGAAGGTTCCATGGTCGGCGTCAACACAATCGACTCCCTCACAAAGGTGGGTTTTGCCGACCTAGCTAAGAATCTAAACCTCGGAATTGTGGATTTGAACGAAGATGAAACGGTCAAAATGGATGTTCCAGACCATCACGTCTTCGAAAAGATCGAAATCGCCAGAACGATAGTCGATAGCGAGTACTTCATAAACATGCCAGTGATGAAGACCCACATCAACACGCTCGTCACCCTATCGATGAAGAACCTCAAAGGCACCATCCCTCAGAAGTGGAAGAAACGACTGCACTACATGGGACTTGATGGCGGAATAGCTGATCTCGCTTCTGCCATATCCCCCGACCTGATTGTGATGGATGGGCTCGTTGGACAGGAAGGGATGGGACCTCTGACCGGCACCCCCGCTTACGCCAAGGTGCTTATGATATCAAGGGACCAGTTCGCGATCGACGTGGCAGCCACGATGGCTATGGGCTTCGATCCCTCGGAAGTGAAGCATCTTTCAATGTATGCCGCCCAGCATGGCGTCGACATCAATCTATTCAGGCCAGTACTGGTAGGTTCGTCTCTGTCAGATCTGAACTTGGAATTCGAGAAACCTCACTTTGCACTTGAGGGAGCATATGAAGGAGTGGAGATTCTTTGGGGAGATCCGTGCAGCGGATGCGCAGGTGCCCTGAGCGTGGCATTGGAACGTATGGAGAAGGCCGGAGAATTAGATGATATTCGAAAGGGCGGAGGAATGACGGTAGCGCTTGGCAAGGATGCGAATCCTCAGGAAAACGACAGACTGATCCTCGTCGGAAGGTGCCAGCACAAGAATCGCAATATGGGGATTTTCATACCCGGTTGTCCTCCCCCAGGCATGATAGTAAGGGATATAATCCTGAAGCTGAACAATGCTCGATCAGAGTATGGCGGCGACGCTTTCATAAAAGAGGCAGAGGAACTCTACAAGAACGAAGAAGAATAGTCCGTTAGCCTTCGTCGCATCTGCGGAACTGGTGAAGCCATTTGAGCTGAGGAACAAATGCTAAATGCTAGTTCCGGAATAACGGAAGCGAAGCCACCATAGCTCAGCTGGAAGAGCGGCTGACTTGTAATCAGCAGGTCGGGAGTTCAAACCTCCCTGGTGGCTCTTCGTGTTCTGCATCACTAGTGTGATGTTCACACATCTCGCTTGGAAACATCCTTGAACGCGCTTTCTATGACATCGATTCCGGCATCGATCTGCTCGACTGGAGTGGTCAAAGGAGGTATGTACCTGATACCCGATTTCCCACATGGTAGAAGTATCACTCCCCGTTTGTAGCAGAGCTCGACGATTCGATCCCTGGCTTTCTTTGCTGGCTTCTTCGTTCTCCTGTTCTCGACCAATTCCGTCGCCTGCATCATTCCAAGTCCACGAACGTCGCCGATGATCTCGTTTTCGTTCATCATTTCGTCCAGACGCTTTCTCAAATGCCTTCCATTCTTGGCGGCGATCTCGATGATGCCTTCATTTTCTATCACGTCTATGGTCGCCAGAGCAGAGGCGCAGGCAAGTAGATTGCCGCCGAACGTGTTCGAGTGGGCGCCTTGGACTCCGAAGTCGTATTTCCTATGATACACTGTGGCGCCGATAGGTACACCTGATCCCAGAGCCTTTGCAGCGCATAGAATGTCTGGCGTGACACCGAAGTGTTCGATGCCCCAAAGTCTCCCAGTGCGACCCATTCCCGCCTGGACTTCATCATCGACGAACAATATTCCATGCTTCTTGGTCACGTTTCTCATGATCTTGATGAATTCAATTGGTGGAACAATGTAACCACCCTCTCCTTGGACCGGCTCGATAAACAAAGCGGCCACCTCATCGGAAGGGAGGAACGATTCGAAGTAGACCTCTTCAAGTATCTTCGCACACCAGATACCGCATGATGGATATTCCAGATGATACGGACAGCGATAGCAGTAGGCGAACGGAATGTGAACCGCACCGGGAACAAGAGGAAAGAATCTTCTCCTCTGCACGGGTTTGCTGGCGGTCAGAGAAAGAGATCCCATTGTTCTGCCGTGAAAGGCTCCGATGAAGGATATGAACTGCTTCCTCTGGGTGTGCCATCTCGCAACCTTGATGGCAGCCTCGATCGCCTCAGTCCCGCTATTGCTCAAGAAGACCCTCTTGTCGTATCTTCCAGGACAGATTTCACTCAGCTTCTTGACCAACCGCGACTGCAGATCATAGTAGAAGTCCGTACCGGCAAAGTGCATAACCCTTTCAGCCTGTTCCTTGACGGCCCTGACGACTTCGGGATGAGAGTGACCTATGTTAAGGACCGAAACTCCGCTAGCGAAATCGAGATAGAGGTTCCCATCGACGTCACTGACTACTGATCCGCTCGCCGATTCGACCGCTATCGGAGAGGTTTTTGTGGAAGTAGCCAAGTATTTCGTGTCGACCTTTATGATCTCCTTTGCTTTTGGCCCTGGGGGCTCGATTCTAATCTGCGGGACCTTTGGCACAATTACTCCTCCTTCTCTGACGCTCTCCTTTTATGATGCTGCTCCTATTTTATTATTGCTCAGCAAGATGCGGCGGAGTAGAAAGTCCCTTTGCAGATATATGACTGGAACGATTTGAGTACCAAAAGAACTCAGAAGACGGGCGCCATGCGTTCGGTTCACGTAGATTAGGTCTCTTCTCTGCCCTCGATTTCCTCTGCACTCTCTATGCACTTTGAGAGGATCGAGTATGCTTCAATCATATCCGCCTCATTTAAGATGAATATCGTGTCAGTGTAGCAGCTCGCAGTCTCGACAATGTTGACTCCGCCCTCTGCAAGACTCGATACAAGATGCGAATAAACGCCACTCGTGTCCACGATGACCTCTGGAGACTTCACGGAAATCTCCACAAGATCTTGTCTCACCTTTAGAACATTCTCCTTTCCGACTGCATCGACAACCTCTCCTTTCAGCTTCTCATCGGCGATTATTGTCAACGCCTGAGCGCTCTGGATGACCTGCATTATCGCCTTCTCGTTTATCAGTCTCTTGAAAACAATCTCGAGTCTATGCAAGACCGTCCAGTCATTCTTGGCCGTAACAATGCATATCTTCGTCTTGACTTCGAGCCTGCTGTCACCCAGAACCTTTAGAACATCTCTCTCATGGTCATGCTTACCGAGTCTGATTGCATAACGGCGACAGGCGATCATGACCGCTTCTTCGTTACGGATTTCCATGTCCTTCATGATCTGACGTGCAAGAGATGAGAAGTTGATGAGATCCTTCGCGATACAGTCCTTTATGCTCGGATGCGAATCGATGTAGGCACGCGTTCTCTCCGCAATGCTCTCTTTCTGCAAACCCTTCTTCATGAGAAATGCAGGATATCCGGAACGAGTATTAAAGCATTAGTCAAGATGATGCGCTGACGAAAGAGGTCAGCAGATCGCTGAATCTTTTCGTCGAAGATTGTCCTATTATCAAGGGAGGCAAGAGACGCACTACTCCTCCCGCACACACATTAACCAATACTCTATTCTGGAACGCATGCTTCTGGAGTCTCTTCGCCTCATCGCCCATTTCGATCCCAATCATTAGACCTTTTCCTCTTATGTCCCTGACTGCCCCATTCTCGTTCGGAATCGAGAGCAATTGTGACATCCACATGCGGCCCATTTCGGCAGACCTTACGACAAGACCTTCTGCCACTATTGTTGAGAGCACGCTCTTGGCAATAGCGCATACGAAGGGATTTCCGCCAAATGTCGAACCGTGTGAGCCAGGTACGAAGACCTTCGAGATATTGGATGAAGTCATCAACGCTCCAATCGGAAAGCCGCCGCCCAGTGCCTTTGCCAGAGTCATTACGTCAGGAACAATCCCATAATGTTCGAAAGCGAACATCTTCCCTGTGCGACCGAAAGCTGTTTGGACCTCGTCAAGAATCAGAAGGGCCCCGCGTTCATCGCAGACGTCCCTCGCCGTCTTCATGAATTCCAGAGAAGGAACCACAATCCCACCTTCACCCTGGATTGGCTCCAGGACAAGAGCCGCAGTGTCGGAATTAACAGCGCTTTTCAAGTGCTCGCAATTGCCGTATTCGACGAAATCGAAACCGGGAATGATCAAAGGCTCAAATCCGGAATGGTATTTTGGCTGGCCAGTCGCTGACAATGATCCTGCGGTTCTGCCATGAAAGGAGTTCTTTGCGGCAACGAATCTCGACCTACCAGTATATTTAACCGCCAACTTCAACGCAGCCTCATTCGCCTCAGTGCCACTATTCACGAAGAGCGAAACGTTTAACGATGACGGTGTTATCGAAGATAGCATCTCCGCCAACTCGGCTTGCTCCCTGACATGATACAGATTCGACACGTGGACCAACTTCTTAGCCTGCAAGCAGACCTCGTCAACTATCGCAGGATGACAGTGACCAAGCACATTGACGGCGATTCCAGCGACGAGATCGAGGAATTCGTTTCCGTCAAGATCGTAAAGATACTCTCGATGACCTTTCTGGAAGCATATCTCCTCCCTCGAGTAGTTCTGGAATAGAAATGATCCAGTGGTCTTCTTCACTTGTTCAAAATTCATCAATTTCCTCCGAAATCCGATTAGCCTACATACTACAGAGTGATTCTGGTTCCACAGTTCACTCCTCCGATCAGCTGATTCAGAATGGAGTGAGGCTCTTTCCCTGAAACCATGTGCGCGATCTTTACACCATTCGATATCGCAAAGCTACATGCTTCTACTTTCGGGATCATTCCATCAGTGATTATTCCAGATGAAACCAGAGTGTTCAATTGCATCATCGAAACCTCGTGGATCACTGTCGAACCACTCCCATTATTCTCCATAAGGCCCGGGACATCTGTGACGAGGACCATTTCCTCCGAATGTATCGCTCTTGCGATATTGGCCGCCGCGGTGTCCGCGTTTACGTTCAACTCACGCCCCGATTCATCACTACAAATAGGGAACAGCACTGGTACGAATCTGCTCGCGCAAAGGAGATTGATCATCGCTGGATCGACGCGGATTATCTCACCGACGTTGCCGAGATCAACAAGGAACTTCTCACCCTCGTGGTCGCTTATCTCCACTGGTTCCTTCTTCCTACAGATTATTGTCCTTCTTTCGGCTCCATCCAGCCCAATTGCTTTGACACCCGCCATCTTCAACACTTCAACGATGTGCGAATTCATCGCTGAAAGGACATTTTTCACGACTTCGAGGGTCTGATCATCCGTGATTCGGAGCCCCATGATCTTCTTCACATCTATCCCAAGCTTGTTCATCTCAGCGTTTATCTCCGGGCCGCCACCATGTACGATCACGGGACGCACGCCGAGGTCGACAAGAAGTGCTATGTCATTGCAGAAGTGCTCCAGGTCTGCATTGCCGTTCAGAGAGCTCCCTCCGAACTTGATAACCACTTTCTTCCCACGCATTTTCCTGATCCGTGGTATCATTTCCTTGTCAATCTCGAACTCTTCCATTTCGTTCACCTAGGTTGTGTACTGGGAGTTGATTTTCACATAATCGTAGCTCAAATCGCATCCCCATGCTTCTGCTGAGAACTCACCTACGCCCAAGTCCAGTTTTATGGTAATCTTCTTTTGCTCCATGATCTTTCTCGCTATGGATTCCACTCTGGAATCGCTCCATGCCAAAGGGACACCATTCTCGAAGAGAGAGGTGTTAGTTCCGTTGCTTGACATCATCAACCTCATCTTGTCCAAATCGAACTCGCATCCAGAGTTGCCTATTGCCGCCAATATCCTGCCGAAGTTCGGGTCGGCACCGAAGATAGCAGCTTTTACAAGGTTCGAAGAAACCACAGCCTTAGCAGCCAACTTTGCATCGCTCTCACTCGCAGCGCCGTTGACAACTACCTCGATCAGCTTGGTTGCTCCCTCGCCATCGATGACGATTAATTTCGCGAGGATCTTGAGAACATATTCCACTCCTTCCCAAAAGGCTGGGTCATCATCAACAGGCTGTCCACCGGCTGCACCATTCGCCATCAAGACCGAAATATCGTTCGTGCTTTGATCTCCATCCACGTTTATCATATTGAGACTGCGATCCAATGCCCTCTGCCATCTTCTATCGGCCCGATGACCTAGAACTGCATCCGTGGTGACAAAGCTCAGGGTCGTCGCATGAAGTGTCCTCATGGCTGGAGAAATCATCCCACTTCCTTTCGCCATAGCACCTATCGTCACAACAGTGCCATCCCCGAGAGTCACTTGGCATGCCGCCTCTTTTCTGATCGTGTCCGTGGTCATTATCGCGGAGGCGGCCGCACTATCATATTGTGGACCTTTTCCGAGGAATTTGACCGCTTCTGGAATGCCAGTAATCACTTTCTCCATCGGCAAATAGCGACCGATCACGCCTGTGGATGCGATTCCCACGAGCTTTTCGTCAATTCCAAGTTCTCTGGCTGTATGAGAGATCATGGTATGCGAATCTTCAATTCCCCTTGAGTTCGTGAGAGCATTTGCGTTCCCGCTGTTGACCACAAAAGCCTGGAGAAATTCCGGATCTCTTTTCATCATCATTTCAATCGGAGCAGCCCTGACATTGTTGCGAGTGTATGCGATTGAGACCCTTGCTGGAGATTCTGAATACAATATAGCCAAATCGAGCTTCTCTTTCTTTATTCCGCAGTGGACTCCGGACGCTCTATAGCCAAGTGCGGTCGTTATGCCGCCATCAATGACATTCACCGTCTCACACTCCCAATCCAGGAAAATCGAGACCCGTGCTTTCCTCAAGGCCCAGCATTAAGTTCGCGTTCTGAACTGCCTGTCCTGCACCTCCTTTCACAAGGTTGTCGACTGTGCTCATCACGACAACGTTCCCGTTACCTGCGAACTCATACCCGATTTCGCAGTAGTTAGAGCCTACAACAGATGGAATCGACGGTACGATGTCGACTCTGACAAACCTCTTGTCCGCATAGTATTTCTCATAGACCGAATACAGATCATCGTGGCTAGCGCTCTTTGCAAGGCGAACGTAGGAAGTACACAGAATGCCCCTGACTATCGGTATGAGATGGGGCGTGAATACCACTTCTGATGCTCCGCCCGACATCATGTCCAAAGCCATCTGGATTTCAGGTGTGTGACGGTGCGATCCCACCTTGTAAGGAATGACGTTCGCTCCACAGTTCGGGTGATGAGTCAATTTCGTTGGCTCCATTCCCGCACCGGACGTGCCGCTTTTCGCGTCCACTATGATCCTTGACTCAATCAATCCTTCAGCGATGAGGGGGGCGAGAGCGAGCACAGCGCAGGTTGGATAACATCCTGGATTTGCAACAAGCTGTGATTCTACTATGTCGTTCTTGAAAAGCTCGGGTATCCCGTAAGCTGAGGTAAGGAGATTCTTTGAATCCTTGTGGTCAATTCCGTACCATTTCCTGTAGATGTTAGGATCTTTCAGACGATAGTCCCCGCTAAGATCGACTACCTTTATTCCTTTTCCCAGTATATCCGGAATTATATCCATCGAGGCGCCGTACGGAGTAGCAACGAAAACGATATCATAATCCATCCCACCGTTCAATTTCTCGTCGAACCTAATGTCCACGAATCCTTGAAGATACGGATGTACCTTCGATACCTTCACTCCTGGATGCTGACGAGACGTAATCGTTGACAATGAGATCTTGGGATGCCGACATAGAATTCGAGCCAGTTCCCCGCCTGTATATCCTGAACCTCCAACTATTGCTGCCTTTGCCATTTTGGGTATCCTCGATATTTTGGATTGGTTCATTGAGGAAAATGAGTATTAAGCATGATGACCCATATCCGACAATACATTGTCCCGTTGTCGCAGTGGAGACGAATTGATCTCATCTGGCTGGCATGTCTAGAAGAGGACTCCGAGGAGTTTCAATTGTCGCAAGCGAATCATTAACGCTTTATAATGTGGTGCGGGTCTTCCGGAAGATCGAAATGCAACCCAGCAAGTCTCAAGGCAAGAAGGTCGTGTTGGCTTACTCAGGGGGTCTGGACACCTCTGTTGCGATTAGATGGTTACAGGAGAGGTATGGTTTTGAAGTAATCGCGGTGTCCGTTGATGTCGGACAGCCTGGGAATCTGGACGAGGATGTCAAGAGAGCCAAAATAATCGGCGCGATGAAAGCGTATGCGATCGATGCCAAGGAAGAGTTCGTCAAGAACTACATTTTCCCATCATTGAAGGCAAATGCAATGTACGAAGGTTCATATCCTCTGAGCACTGCAATTGCCAGACCCCTCATAGTAAAGAAGCTTGTGGAGGTCGCTGAGAAGGAGGGATCCTCATACATTGCTCACGGATGCACAGCCAAGGGCAACGATCAGGTGCGGTTCGACGTTTCCATCGGCGCTCTGGCACCTCATATTGAGATCATCGCCCCCATGAGGGAATGGGTAATGTCCCGTGAAGAGGAAATCGAATACGCGAGAATGGGCAAGATACCGATCAAGGTCAAAAGGGAAACACCATACAGCACTGATGAGAACCTATGGGGCAGGAGCGCCGAGTGTGGGATCTTGGAGGATGCCGCCCAAGAGCCTCCGGAAGATGCCTATGAGTGGACCACTAACCCTACAAAGGGACCTGAGAAGCCTGAGTATGTGGAGATTGGATTCGAAGGCGGAGTTCCGGTATCCCTGAATGGAAAAGTGACGAAGCCAGTTTCCCTGATTAAAAGCCTCAATGAGACTGCAGGGAGACACGGTGTAGGACGGATCGATCATATCGAGAATAGGTTGGTGGGAATCAAATCTCGGGAGATCTACGAGTGCCCAGCCGCTACCGTCTTGATTGGAGCGCACATCGACCTAGAAAAACTCGTTCTGCCTAGAGATCTTCAGAGCTTCAAGAGAATTGTAGAGCAAAGATTCACCGAGCTGGCGTATGATGGCCTTTGGTTCAGTCCGTTGAGGGAATCGTTGTCTGCGTTTGTCGAAAAGACCCAGGATGTCGTTTCCGGGACCGTCCGAGTCAGGCTCCACAAGGGATGTTCAGTTCCAGTCGGAAGATCTTCACCGTATGCATTGTACTCGACAAGTCTTGCAACATACGACAAAGGGGACAAGTTCGACCACACTGCGGCGAAAGGATTTATCTACGTCTGGGGGCTACCATTAAAGACCATCGCGTCGGTACAAGGGTCGAAGGTGAAATCTAATGGATCGTCGAGCACTGTGGTCGGGAAGATTCGAAAGGGGACCAAGTAATTCCACACTCTCCTATACATCCTCCCTCTCGGTGGATGAAAGGCTGGCTTGGTATGACGTCGTAGGCTCAATCGCCCATGCAAGAATGCTGGCTAGACAAGGAATCATTGGACCGAAGGATGAAAGGCTCCTGGTCAGCTGCCTGAAACGACTCATCAAGAAGATCGAGAAGGGCGAGTTGGAGCTCTGTGAGGACCTGGAGGACGTCCACACGAACATCGAGGTCATTCTGACAAAGGAAGTTGGCGAAGCGGGCTCGAAGATCCACACGGCCCGAAGCAGAAACGACCAGGTGGTGACTGACCTTAGGATGGCTCTTCGCGACTCTGTGCTGGAAATCGTTGACTGTATCATATCAATGGAGACGACTTTGCTGAAGATCGCAGAGAATAACCTGACCACTGTGATGCCAGGATTCACACACATGCAACATGCCCAGCCGATTACGCTTGCACATCATTTGATGGCCCATTTCTACAAATTGGCCCGGGACATCGAGAGGTTCTTCGATGCCTACGCAAGGATCAATGTCTGTCCCCTCGGATCGGCTGCTTTGGCCGGAACCACCTTCAACATCGACCGCAAGTATGTCTCAGACCTGCTTGGTTTCTACCGTCCATGCGAGAATTCGATCGACGGCGTGTCTGACAGAGACTTCGTAGTGGAGTATGTTTTCGCAGCATCGCTCACAATGATACACTTAAGTTCCATCTGCGAGGAGCTCGTGCTTTGGACCACACCTGAATTCGCATTTGCCGAGATGGATGATAGATATTCGACCGGGAGTTCGATAATGCCCCAGAAGAAGAATCCGGACGTGGCGGAATTGATCCGTGGAAGAACTGGGGGGACGATCGGGAACCTTGTATCGCTCCTGGTTCTGCTCAAGGGTCTGCCAATGGCATACAATAGGGACCTGCAAGAAGACAAATCCCCTGTGCTCGAGATCACGGACACGCTCGTGGCCTCGCTCGAGATTCTCACCGAAGTTATCAAGACGATTAGGTTCGACTCGGATGAGATGGAGGAGAAGACGAAGAACGGATTCTTGAATGCGACGGACCTTGCAGACTATCTCGTCACAAAAGGAGTTCCATTCAGAACAGCTCATGAGATCGTCGGGAAGATCGTGAGATATGCACTGAAGAACGAGAAGAGATTGGAAGACCTTTCCATGAAGGAACTGCAAAGCTTCTATGATGGATTTGAAGAGGACGTCAGTGAGGTTTTTCCAATATTGAAATGCATCGAGCGCAGACGTTCCTATGGCGGGACAGCTCCTGAGGCAGTCAAAGCCCAAGTCGACCAGGGATACCTGGTGGTAAAAAGGCAGAGGGGTCGTGCGAGGAATATGAAAGGGAAGATCGACGAAGCGTGGAAGGCGCTTCTATGATCATCATTCGATGAGATCCCTCGCCATAACTATCAGATCGACTATCTTGATGTCCCTTGGATAGGTTACCAGGGCGTCCTCGAAATTCTTCTCGCAAAAAGGACAAGCGGTGACAAGGTACTCGGCACCAGTCTCCGACGCGGACTCGATCCTCTTGGCAGCGATGAGCCTCGCGAGATCAGGATGAGCCTTCTTTACTCCGGCTCCAGCTCCGCAACACAAACCCATTTCTTTACTGAATCCCATCTCGGTGAACTTCAATTTGGGAATTGCTTTGAGTATCGCTCTCGGTTCATCGTAGATCCCCATGTGCCGCCCAAGGTCGCAGGGGTCATGGTATGTCACATGCATGTCCGACTGCCGAAATCTAATCTTACCTGCCTTTACCAGATCAGATAGAGTGCTTGATATGTGTTCGACCTTGATGTCGAATTTCGGAATGACTTTGGAATATGAGGATAACATGTTGAAGCAACCAGCACAACTTGTGATGATTCTCTCGACTCCAGCATCCTTGAACGTTCGATAGTTCTGGCGAGCCAGCTCCACAAGAAGTCCAGAATCCCCCAACTTGAGTATCGGAGATCCGCAACAGACCTCATTTTCTCCAAGATAGCAGACTTCGATTCCTCCTGCCCTCAGAACATCTAGTGCTGCTCTCGCGGTCTTGGGGGACCGGAACGAAGGAAAACATCCAGCGAAGTAGAGGACCTTTCCCCTTCTTGGAAGATCTAGATCACTTGCCCATTGAGCCCTTTTCCCCGATTCATCGGACCATGGGTTCCGATTTGTCCTGACATTCTCAATCAATTCCCTCTGTGTCGAAATCAAAACTGCACCCTTGTCAATTGCCTTTCGTCTGACCTCTCTCACCAGTCTCGGCGTGTCGATTCTCACTGGACACATCTCGACACACAATCCACAGTTCGTGCAGCAAGATATCCCGCCTCGGACTGCTTCGTCCATTCCATCTAGATCGGCGGTGAAGCAAAGTCCCCTCCCTCCAAGGTACGTGTGCCCGCCGAATTCGTACCCCATGACGTCGTAGACTGGACACTTGAGCAGGCATCCACCACAATTGATGCAGTACATCACTTCTGAATCGGTTATGGAGCTTCTCCCATTGTCAACAAGAACGAGAACAATGTCGCTCGGCCCGTGCATTCCAAAGAAGGTCTTTTTCTCGATGTCGGCCGTTCTGCTCGGACCGCTGATGATGTCGATGTACGCGCTGTTTATGCCTCCAGTACCATAGAAGGTCTGAAGCTTCACGAGATTCATGGCCTCATCGAGGTTCGCCACGATCTTCTCTGGCGCAGAGACGATTATATGCTTCTTTGGTCTTCTAGCACAAAGCGATACGTTTCCCTCATTGTGGACGATGACAACGGCGCCTTCCTCAGCCGTGATGAAGTTCGCACCAGTAATTCCCACCCTGGCTCTGGAGATGTACTCTGAAACCTCTTTCCTTATTTCCTCAATCAGCTTATCGGGATCGGGTTCGATCCTTCGACCGAAGTGTTCACTCATTATCTCTGCGATATCATACCTGGTAAGATGGACCGCGGGACCTGTAGGATGCACTGTTCTTTCACCCGCTACCTGGACAATCCTATCCCCAGCGTCGGTCTCGACGACCTCGATTCCCTTTGACTCTAGGAACTGAGCAAGCTCAATCTCCTTCGTGATGTTCGATTTCGACTTTACGACCAG
>Ga0315285_10000557_pt1 | contig 38522 bp, 40 predicted proteins | sample YL17G09_36_MG_FD_203698 | JGI IMG/M metagenome (GOLD analysis project Ga0315285, IMG submission 203698) | Sediment microbial communities from Yellowstone Lake, YNP, Wyoming, USA - YL17G09_36 | ecosystem: Environmental > Aquatic > Freshwater > Lake > Sediment | place: USA: Wyoming | collected...
TGAAAAGGCCAAATATGCCGAGTGATCGCTGTAGTCTTATAGTCAAGATGGGATTTATTTTTTGAAGATGGGATAGGGCTGGACATTTGGTGAGGCGGGACAATAGTCAAGTCGGGGTGAATTTGTTAGATAAAGTGAAAAATTTCAAAAAAAACTGGAAAAAGGTAGATTTTTACTGAGTCCATTTGCCTTCAGGACACTTTTCGGTCTTAACCCTTGCCTTCGCAGGCACAAAACATTTGCATATTGAGCACCACAAACTTCTACCGAGCCAATAGTTCTTGTCGCACTGCTGGCATATTCTGATTCTATCGTCAGTGAATTCATACTTAACACCCAGTGTAAGGTTTGTCAATCCGGTTACTATGTGCCCGGCCTTCGTTGCTACGTTTGAGATTGTCTTGCCGCAACAACCCATATCTTATAAATGCAAATCAGGAGCGCTCAAAGCCTGAGTGCCATAGTTCTTATACCATTGAAGTTCGCCGGCTGAATTTAATTTTCTGATGCCTCCGCCAACCACATAACAATTACTATCAGTATCAGCAATAATGTCATCAGTATCATAACCCGTGTCATAAGACCACATAAGATTACCATATATATCCAAGAGCCAGATGGATTTATTATTGGCTCGCCTTCCAACAATAAAAATACCGTGAGGCGCCCAAATCCCAGAAGTGTTCCATCCCCCCGTATCATAACTCCAGCCCCCAAGTTTCCAGGCGTTTTGGCTTAATGGATTTTCATAGCCCGCCACATAAATAGCTTCTGAATCCGAAGACAAACTCCAAATTGCTCCGTCAACGGTGCCGGTAGAATAGCTCCCCAGTAGTTCACCCGAAGGATTTAATTTCCAAATATTCGCAGTCGGATTGGGATAACCCCCCACATAAATATTCCCATCATAACCAATACAAATAGATGTCAAAGCATAAGTTGGATTTTCCCCGACAGAAACCGCCCACAATAGATTTCCATTACCATCATATTTCCGAAGATTTTTATCTGATGCAAAAAACCCTGCGGCATATATATTACCGGAAGAGTCAATGGCAATTTTACTTACATGATGGGTATCAGCACTGCCCGTCTTATACCAAAGGTGATTACCATTTTTGTCGTGTTTATCAAGTATTGCAGGCGCTGCAGGTAGTTCCAAAGCACCGCCGACAACAAAGTTTCCAAGAATGTCAGCCTTTATGTCTATGGGACAAAAAACTTGAAGCCCACTACTATAAGTTGCCAGAATATCACCCGTGAGGCGAGATACTTTATCAATAGGTCCACCGGGGGCACCGACGCAATATAAATATGGTATTTCCTCAACCGCCATTTGCACCTTCCTCGTTGCCGGATTATAGATGACCTTTAATGTGCTCGGATTAAATTGGACTTTTGCTGTTGTCATAATGGTTAAGCCGCAACCGCCTTAATGATAGCAAACCGTAACACTATCGCCTGCGAAAGACTTGCAGCGGTATTGTTTCTCACGCTTATTTTGAAAGAGCCCTCCGCCATAGTGTTTGGCATTATAGTATAACCGCCTATTGTGCCAACCGAATCGTGCTGAATGCAGACACTATCCGTGGCGGCCACCAAAGTATTGGTTACTGTAAAGGTAATTATTGTCGCCGCCGCCAAAGCCGCACCATTCATAGTAATTGTTCCACATAATTTGTTTAAAGTCACGCCCGTCGATTTACTGGTTGCTTGTGTTATTGTTCCACCTGCCCCCGTTGCATAACCTATCCCCGCCGTTCCTGAAGAAGTAATTTTATCAGTTACGGCCAAACTTGTGCCAGTTGCCACTCCTATATTAGGCGTAATTAAACTTGATGAAGTGATATTTGCTTTTAAGTCCAAAGCGGTCTGTTGTGCAGTTGATACTGGCTTCCCGACGTCCGTTGTGTTATCTACGCTTCCAAGACCGACATCGGCTTTTGCAAAATTTAAATCAGCTTTAAGAGTTGCAACCGCAACATCTTCCGGCATTCCAGTCGTTCCAGCTGTTCTTCCCTTATAGGTTTTAGTTGCCATATTTGCAAGTTTAGTATTCGTTGCACTGCCATCAATCGGAGTTCGATTATCTGATAATCTACTATCGGCTGTAATGACCGCTGTTCCTGTGACATCACCAGGCACATGAGAATGAGTAGATGGAGTTCTGGCGTTTGTGTTTCGCGGGTCTGTATCAGTTACCAGTTTATTAGTTATTGATGGCGTTCCATTTGTTCCCGCCAGAGCCGCCTTCTGGTCTGCCGTAGGGTCATTAGTATTAGCGTGTATCTTTGCTATCTCGGTATTGACCACGAGTGAATAATCAATTATCTTATCAACCTTACCACTCAAATCTTGATTGTCACTTCCAGCAGTGTGTTTTTTCGTAAGAGCATCGGCAATATCCACATCCGCCTTAACCGTTGCTAAATCAATTCCACCAGCTCCCTGAGGATGAGCTTCATCTACTGCATTGCTCAAATTTGTCTGTGTCAAAACTGTCATTTTTAACTCCCGATTATGGTAATATGCAGACGCAGTCCTCGCTGGTTTGAAATCCTTCTAACGCCCACCATTCATCATTAATCTTTGTAACCTCAAGGCTATCTCCATTTTCAAGCCGGCGACTTGAGGCATTAAGATATTTGTTACCTCCCCCAGAAATCCTGCAATGGACTTCAATTTCTTCTCCTGTCTCATCTTCATCAAGATAGCAGATAATTTCGCACCCGGCAGGTGCATCAGTTTTACAAAATGCATGATGAATCCCTGTCCCCGCAGATGCCCGAAGGGCCCTTGTTTTTTGAACCAACTCAGGAGAGGTTAATCTTTCCTTCCGGGCGGCATCATTCGCATCTTTAACCGATTCGAGAATACGTGAGATATCACTCATAATTCCTCCACTGCCGTTTCCAAGCCCGTAAGAACTCCTGGACCGATTGCATCTGCAGTTGCAGAGACTACATTTGTATTTTGGGATTCTCCGCCGCCGTCGGCATAACTATGGACCCCGAAATGACATCGCTGCCCATCTTCGAATTCTGAAGATGTCCATTCAAACTCTCCGCTGCCTCCCGTGGAATATGCTAACGTGTCGAGCAAGTTCCATTCGCCGGCATTGACCGAATATATCTTAAAGCCGGCCAAGGGCAATTCCTGTTCGATGGCGTTATATCGCCATCGCAGCTTGAACTTGCCGGCAGCAACAGGCTCAATGGCCAATCCTGATGGCGAGTTGGAGCAAAGAGGCACCATTTCGCCATCGGCGTCAATAACTACTTTACACAAGGGACTATCTTCCGATTCCAAGCCACATTCGCTTACCTGTCTTCGGATATAATCCCATCTCGTGCCTGGCGGCAGCACCTGGTTTGGAATTGTTACTGATGTTGCGACTAAAGACATAGTGGCCTGCACATTGACATAATCAATATGCCCATCCTGCCCGCGATAAATATGATAATGGCCGGATATAGATTTGACATGCATATCGCCTATGCCAGAGGATTCTCCACCGGGGGAATATTCAGAGGAAATCATATCCTCGGAAATCCAATAATATTGACCTGCACCACCAAGTTGGGGAGATACATACCAGTAGGACGTGTAAATATTCCAAAAGTGGTACCAACCCGTTACGGAATTATAATGGCAAGGGTTACCTTCGTAGTCTTCTATCTCAAAATAATCCCCCGTTGAATCGGGTATAAGCAGCGTCCCAGTGAATTCGAGAATGTCCGACATTTGTGCCTCATTAAAGGGTTATTACAAGCCCTTTTTTATGGCAGTAAAGGGTATGCACCCATGCCTGAGTAGAGTCGGCATTTAAGCATCAGTCAAAGTCCCAAACACATCAATGGTGCAGGTGCAGGCGATGCTGGCGGCGATTGTAACATCAATTACAAAAATCTCCCCGGCAGCATATTCTATAATTGCCGGTGTTGTGGCGTTCGGCACCGGCATCAAGCGACCTGCTTTGCCAGCGGCATTCAGGTTCGATAACGTCTGTGCAGCCAGAAAATCCGTCTTGGCCGTACTCTTGCCGAAGGTGGCAACGGCGCTGGTAGCATTCGCAGATAAATTAAGGATCTTGATATGGTCAACCACCATTTTTTTACCAGTAGGCACTGTGTAAAGATTTGTAGTGGCCACTGAATCCAAATTGACGGAATCCACGCTAGAGAGTAAAAGAATCGGATTGGAAAAATGTAAAAATGTCTCACCTCGCAGGTCGCGAATCTCCGTAATTGTTCCTTCAGAATCGACGTCGATTTCGGCGAGCTTGATATGTTCTGTCGCAGGCCAGCCGCTGCCGTCTATCCCGGAGCCGATAGTATTATCGGGTTTGAGCCAGATATAGGTTGTGTCACTATCTGTCGGATCAACTGAACTTCCGGGTGTATAAGTTTTTACCTTGCCACAGTAATTATATTTACCCCCCGCCACGTTAAATGTGGTCCCCGTTGCACAATAAACCGCCAGCGCCCCGGGCCAGTCTAATCTATTAAGAACCCCCCAGACGAATTGTTTGAATTCAATTAACCAGGGGGAGATGTTCTCCGGCACAATCTCCAACCCTCGCTCGGCCAGGAAGCTATCAATATCGGTTTCTGAGGGGTACCCGCGTTCCATCGTCATTTGGCATTTCCTTTCTTTTTACTTTTTAAGTGGCAAAACGTTCAAGTCGCTTATTGCAATTTGCAGGTTCAACTTCTTTGCCAGAACTATCAATTGTGCTAATGTCGGTTGTGCCTTCATATCAACCGGCCAGCCCACCGGCAATTCAAAACCGAGGTCTAACTTTCTAAAATCCGTCCCAAGTCTGCGAGCATCCATTTGTCTTGCAATCTGGTATGCTAATCGCAATCTTATTCCCCCATTCAATTCTAAAATAAGCATTTCATTTGGCTCGTTCATTTATCCAATCCCCACGCTCATTACCTGGCTAAAGAGAACACCTTGACCCTTACAATCCATCAGCATTCGCTTTCGTTTATACGTTTCTGCCAGGATTGACTTGGCATCAATCTGCCGCCCTTCTAAGTAATCACGCCACAGCGACAAATCCTTAGTCAGCCAGTATCCATCCGTTAAAGTCGCCACGATTTTCGCCCCGGCTTTGCGGAGCTGGTCAATAATCGCCCGAACGTGGCGACGCTGCGTCTCACGGCAGCCGCCAAGATATAATCTCGCAGCTATTTCAACGGCGGTCAAGGGCGTTTCCGTCTCTTCGAGTATCGTCAGGCACCTTGCCAGTTCCGAGCTTGTCACGTTGATTTCGTTCATTTTAGGTCCGCCGCCTCAATTTTATTTGGCTCGACGAAAAAGATGTCCTTTTCTTCCCGCCGGGCCGAGACCGAAGCTATCTCATCATCCGTGAGCTTCGCCAGCGCTTCTTTGTCGATGGATTCTTTCACTCGAAGGACCTGCTTGATTTTCACCGGTGAGAATAGGTCCTTGATAAGTGATAGTGTGTTTTTGCAGGTGGTAATAAATGAGCTTTTTCGCCAGCCGAGGACCCCAAAATTCAATTTCCGGCTGCGTAGATTGCCGAAATCATCAGGATGGTTTGTGGCGAACGCCTCTAAACTTCGCACGTAAAGGTCTATTCCATCCTGGGCGTCCTCAACCGCACCGGCAAGGTCTTTCCTTATATTGTCGATTTTGGTTTTGGCCGACAATTCCGCACGTTGGATGTCGGTTTGTAGCTGGCCCGTTCGCAAAACAAACTCGTCCGCCTGTTGCCAGTTTTTTATAACAACAAGAGGCAGCTCCGTTGATTTAGCCCGTTTGTTTTTGTCCATCCCTGGCTCCTTTAATTTTATTTTTTGCATCCTGCATATTATGGATTGGTTCTCCAATTTTTCTACCCACGATATTCTTAAAGCCTTCGATTATGACATACGCCTGTTTTGCCGTTAATGCCGGCAGATATTTAACCTGGTCTGATGTCATTCTCATTAAGAATCCTTCCATCTGGATATCGCTCCATCCCAAGTCGCAGGCAAGGTGTCTGATTGCCTCCATTTGTGCGAAACTTATCTCATCTGTTAACCTTATTATTTTGTTTCTGAAAAAGTTTTCATTTTTACCCAGCATCCTAAAACCTAACGATTCGCATATCGCCAATAGGTCATCCAGCTGGCGGTTGGTCAATTGCTTGCAGCTCGTCACCGGCCGGCCGTAGTATTGTTTATATTGCTTCAGCAGCAAGCGGTACCTGCCGTCAAATTTTCCGCTGCGGATCCCCGCCGCTCTGACCGCCGTCTGAACAAGTTTTACCTGGTCCTTTGTCAGCATTTGATTTGCTTTTGGTCCCAAGACAAAAACCTTCTTTGTAGTTGTTGCTTAATAAATTGGCCAATCCTTTGATAAGGCGTCTTTTCGCAAAATCCGGTAAATTTTTGGTTTGCGGACTCTGTTGAACATATCTTCTGGCCCTATCAGTAAAATTTAGTATCAACATTTGTCCTGCCTCTTTATCCGCTTTCGCCTTTTTATCATGTCCCAGACCTTGTCGGCCAGAGATTCCGGGTCATAACATTGAAGGACATAACAAAGTTCCCAGCACCGGACCATCCCGATTGCCGACAGATGGGTCCTTACACCTGACTTTATCTCACAGGCGGGAACATCCAGGTGCCACAGGATTTCATTGCAATCCAGCATTTTCGATTCACCATTCACTTTTACGCTTCACGCTTCACGCTTCACGCTTCACGCTTCACGAACTTATCCCGCCTTCGCAACCTGTGCCTGCTCCTCCTCTTCAATTTCTTCTTTTGTCATCAATGGCAGCCGGACCTTTACCGGCAGGTCAAGCTCTTCTATTGCCCGAATGATAAGTTCAGAATCGATAATCCCTTCACGAATGACAAGCGATGAAATATGCAGGGCCGCTATAATATGGCCGCAGGTCCGCAACCTGCCGCCGCGTGATGTCTTGCAAATCTTTTGAAGTGTCTTCACTGCATCTCCGGTAATTTTTATCCCGCCGTATTCATACAGTTGTCTGATGTCCTCTGCCGTATAAAGCCCTCCATCCTTATTGGATGCCTTCACATCGAGGTCCATGACGGCCATAAGACGTGATGTGAATTGGTCTAAAGATTCATAACCTCGCCTCGTAGTCGGCTGCATGACCGTATCCAATAGGTGCCTGTTACCAGCGAGGACCAATGGGCATCGCGATTTGACGACTATTATCTGGCGGAGCTGGTTGAGTTGCTTGATTGTCAGGCTCGATGCCTCATCGAGCATGATAATGATATGCCGGTTCTGCAGGTTATCTATGAGCCGCCGCGTGACATTCGCCAGTGACCCTGATGAATCAATACCAAGTTTGTGGGCAATCTCGGCGAACAGCATCGTCGAAGTCATCGCATCATCGAATTCGACAAAGACGGTGTTCTTGTTCGCTTCGGCAAATTGCCGCATGCAGTGGCTTTTACCGTGGCCTCCATCACCTACTATAATGCCGATTTTCCCTTCCTCATTTTTATCGCTGAATGACTCGGTCTGGGTTATAAGTGTGCGGATTTTTATTGCAACCGAGGTATCGACAAATGGCTTGCTTTTGACACGCGTCTCACGGCGGGAAACGGAGTTTATCAGGTTCACGACCTTGTTTATCAGGTCGGTAAGATTACCCTTGTATTTGCCGGCGAGAAACTGGCTGATTTGTGTGGGGCTTACCCCGATCGCCTCGGCCGCCTTCGTCTGGCTCCAGCCGCGTTCATTCAGAAAGGCCTGCAGAGACCCTGCAATCTTCCTCGCCTTCTGCAAAGTCAAGTCCATTGGAATCCTTTCTATGATTATCTGGCTGTCCCTTTCCAGTCCCCGCTGGATATTATTTTCTGTCATCGAACAATCTCACACCCTCGAACCTGTTTTTCCGCTTTAACACTGAAAAATCCAAATCTAATCCTTCTCTCATCGATTCCGCCCCCACCGCTTTTCGGAGTATCTTGACGACCTTTTGTCTTTCATGCTCCGCCACCTGGTCATCTAATGGTGTCCGTATTGGCCTTAAAATTTTTTGCGTCTCCTGTCTCCTGTCTCCTGTCTTCTGTTCCCCGTCTCCTGTCTCCTGTCTTCTGTCTCTCTCCACTTCCTGCATTGCCCTTATCGTTAATGTTGTCAGGTCCATATTCCGGGTAAGCTCGCTATTGCGGAAATCCTTTGCTACCCGCAGGACCCTTCGTTTCTCCCTCATTGCATTTCGCAGTGATTCTTCCTTGACCGCCGTCCCGTAATTGATAAGCTGGTTTTGCTCGGCGATTGTGATGAGCTTGAGTGTTGCCGCATCGTAGATATAGGCCTTTCGCAGGTCATCGGGGTCATAAGTCAACCTGACTTTTCGTCCCTGATGAATCAGGAGCTCCCTGTTATACTGGCCGTAGTAAATCCCTTTGAATTGGACACCGTTCTTGCCGACCATCAGCTCGCGGCTCCATACCCGCATAAGAAGGTCCACAACTCCCGGAACAAGGATCCTGTGGATTCGGCGGGATTGGAACACTTCTATTGGGCTTTGTTCCTCCATGTCTTTTGCGCTGTGAGCATTAACGTTATAAACCTCAACGTAAGAGGCAAACAATGACTCAAACTTCTCAAAACTTATGCCCTTATGAATGGTGCCCGGGTCCTTAAGTTTTTCTACCAGGTCCTCCGGCTTTCGCTTGGTGTCTTTTCCGCAGTATAAATCGAAGGTTGCCGTGAACTGCGAATCGATTGTTGCAAATAACCTCTCGATTCGCTTGGCCTTTGCGTTATAAGGTATCGCAAAAGATACGCTGACGTCCATCATCGCGTATATGCCGGCCATCATTTTCTCATCGAGATAACCTTTACTGAGCCTGGCCTGCTTGGTAACGCCGGTAAATAACTCGCTGTCATAATCCTTGCCGTTATCGATTTTGACCGATTCGGGCGGCCCAAACTTTTCTATCGCCCGTTTCATTGATAGAAGGATTGTCGTCTGGTTGGGAATAACGGAAATATACCAGCCGACAATCATCCTGCTCTTCAGGTCCTGCCAGACCGTCATCCAGGGCCTGATCCATTCGTTCTGGTGTCGAATCACGCAATTGAACTGGCTGTGGTCTCCGACCCAGACCTGGTTCGGCTCGATGCTGTCCGGGTCAATTTCAATATATGGTGCGCACTTTGCCTCGTAAGCCGCCAGGCCTTCCCTGTGCAGCACAATTGCCGGCAGCGGGATTCTGTCTTTGACGACCCTATACATCACGGGCAGGGGCGGAATTTTCCAGCCGCGTTTTTGCGATTTGTTGATATAACTGGTATTTCGCCAGCAGGTTTTTAAGGGCAACTGCTGCTGCGTGAGAAAAAGTGATTTGAAAAATTCAAATGCCTCTTCATCTATAATTTCATTGTCGAACCTGCCTCCTCCTCTCATATCGACAAGTCCCAAAAGTCCCTGCATCCTGAAATTTTTAAGCCAGCGGTATAGAGTGGTCCTCGTCAGTCCCCTGCTGCCAGCGATGAATAGGTCCATCGCCTCGTTTGTAGTTAGTTTGTGTTGGCGGCTGAACTGGTTGAATTGCTGTATGATCCCCAATCGGCGGACCGCCTCATCTCTTTTATATGTGGAAATGTTGGCAAGCTCTTCGGCGTTTACGGGGTTTTTCGCCTGCCCTATAAAATCTGTGTTAATCTGTGTTAATCCGTGGTTCATTTCTTTTATTTTTCTCTGTGGTCTCTGTGCTCTCTGCGGCTAAAGTTTGAACGGTCATTTTTGAAAATGCCTTATAAGGCACTCTATGGCCTGATTGACGGCATTTAATGCCTTTTGAAAATTGCCTAATAGTTCGCTCGTTTCCGGGGTAACTTCCCCCTTTATTCCCGGCGGCCATTCTTTATCGTATTCTCCCCCGGGGCCCGTTAGGACCGGCGCCGGCTCCGGCATTTCGTTTAGCATTGTCCATTTGCCGGAAGGGTGACATTTCTCGACAATTGTATCCATTCCCATCGGATGTGTTGCCGAGCAACCATCGGTGCCCATCATTCTTACCGGGTATTTTTGGTATTTATGGATGAGCCATAAGGCAACCGGGGGGTCCCCCTGGGTCTTTTTGAATTGAACGACTTCCCATCCGCAGTTGCATTTGAAACAGTATCCCAAGTACGTCCTGAACTCGGTTTGATAGCGGTTTGTCTGTGCCGGCAGGACCTGTGCTTGTATCGGCTTAAAGCATTGCGGGCAAACCACCGCCTCGATTGTAATCGTTTGTTCATTGTTCATAATTTCTTCTGGCATCCTGATCTGGAATAAATGCTTTCTCTGAACGGTTTTTAAGATATTGACCAATTGCCTCGCCTTTGAGCAATCCGGAGATTTCCTTATAGCGGGCTTTTGCAATCAATCGGCCTTTGTTGGATTTCATTGTTCTTTTTGCCATTTGATTTTTGTCGCGTTAATCCCTGTTAATCCGTGTTAATCCGTGGTTAAAATTCTCTGTGTTCTCTGTGGCTATTTTTATTTTTTCATAATATTTTTGCGTCTGCGGTTTCTCCCATCCTCGCTGTACCATCCTTATCTATGATTTGAATCCCATTTGGTTACCATAAAACGCCCAAATGGACCTTTTCGTTCAGGTCGAAAATCGAGAAGACCCACTCTTTCGCCTGCATCGTCGACGATTTTTCTTATTTGGTCTTCTTTCATCAAGGTATCCTCATAATCTAAATCAAAACTGCATTTCCAGTCATTCAATCGTGGGCGATGTTTTATGATTCGCCCTTTCGTAGCCGGAATAACAACTGGTCTCGAATCGATTGAGTAATTTTTTGTTCCCAAAGGAATCCGCTCAGGACCAATCATTACGCAGGCTGCCACTACTTTTTGTAATGAAGCCCTACCCTTGCCCTTGCTGTAAGTTGCAGAATTAACTAAAGACCTTTGTATGCAAATCGCTGGAATGTAAAGCTCTTTTGTATCGGGGTCTCGATATGCTGCAACCTCAGCCTGGTCCTCTTTTGACTTATTTTCAAAACCCTCGATTTTTACCATCGGATACTGATTCATCAACAGGGGGCTTTTGCCTGTGATCTCGATTTTAATTGTTTTCGTTGCCATCAAAATTTCCTTTCTTAAAAAACCTTAGTTTACCTTGCTATGCCCGACCGGGCCCCACACCACCTTACCAAACCATACTCGACCGCACCGCACCATACAGAACCACACCCCACCACGCCATACCTCGCCCCGCCATACCGCGCCACACCATACCCTACCTCGCATCGCCACACCTCACCTCACCTCACCTTATTTAATATTTTTTATTTTCTCCCAATAACCATCGACATCTTTTCCCCGCCAGCCGGCGGGTCCATAATGAAAAATCATTGATGAGATTTCTTCGAGATGGTTATCAAGATGCATTGCGATATAAAGTTTTGCGACTAATTTTGCCCTCTCGATATCCCGCATATCCCAGAGGGCGTAATTCAATCCGAACCGTTGATTGACATCTGTAAGGGCCTCCTGATGGATTTGAAATGGCCCTATTGCCCTGCCGTTATCACCATCGGGTGGATTAAGTCGTCCCGATGATTCCTGCTGCCAGATTTTATCAACAAGTTCATCTAACCAATCTGTGCTTATAAAATGCCCTCCGGTGGCAATCTTGACACCGGAGGGTTCGGCTGGAAGGGAGAATATATCGTTTATCCGCTGCTTGTCCCCGACAGAAACATCTGGGGGTGGCGGATTATTTTCGGGGCGGAGGATGGAGGCCCATTCCCGCCCCTGTGTCAGTGGATAGCTAACCCACAACGTAGTGGGTCTGGTTTCATGCCCGCCGGGCTCGCTTGCTCCGGCAGGCATCGTGGAGGAGAGAGCTGTATCATTTATCCACCCTGTCTTTATGTCCTCTGTACTCTCTGAGGCTGGCAAGGTGGTATTATTTTCCGGGTGCGGGAGAGGGGGGGACCCTCCCGCCCCGTGGAGGATTGCCAAAAGGCAAAAAAGGCCGCCCAGAATCGTTCCCATTATGAACCCGTATAAGAACCTGTTGATTCTCTCATTTATCCGTGTTAATCCGTGGTCAATGGCTATTTCGTCTCGTCTATTCATCTGCGCCAATCTGTGTTAATCCGTGGTTCAAATTCTCCATGTCCTTTTTTCGTGTTAATTCGTGGCTAATTTTCTCTGTGCACTCTGTGCCCTCTGTGGCTATTTTTTAAATTATCAATAATACCCTTGCAAACAGGAACCCTGCAAACATCGAAAGGATGACAATCCCCGTAATAATCAGATGGATGACTATTTTTCTTAACATAAAATTCGTGTAAATCCGTGTTAATCCGTGGCTAACTTTCTCTGTGCCCATCCGTGTAAATCCGTGTTAATCCGTGGTTAAAATTCTTTTCGCCTCATGTCTTCTGTGGCCTAAATTGCAAAGGGATACTTAAACAAAAACTTGTCATATTTAGCAATTTCACCTGGTCTAATAAATGGATGCCATCCAATGCAATAAGGGCCAAACTCAGTCTTGCTCTAAGGTCTAACCCTTTTAATTCAGGGAGTTCGCTCAAAATGTCCGCCAGATGCTTTTTCTGTGCTTTTTTCATGCCCATAATCTGTGCTAATCCGTGTTAATCCGTGGTTAAAATTCTTTTATTTCTCCCTTGACTTCCTGTTTTCTTTCAGTTATCATTACTCACTTATCAATTCTCAGGACGGATCCTGCTATTTTTATCTCCCCGCCACCTTTATCGCTAAGGTGCGGGGAGGGACAATAATTACTCAGCCGACAGCCGGCTGAGTTGTATCCTGTTGGTAAATATCTATTCCGTGCTGTTCGATTATTTTGTTTAATTCCCGCAGGAGGAGCACTCTTACAAGGTCATGGGGCTTTCGAGAGACAACCGGCGCCACGGCATTGAGCTTCCGAAAAAGCCCTTTGTCATTCCTCTTGTCAAAATGCAAGGTTTCTACAGGTCTTATTGTCGCCATAACTCAATTCTCTTTGAAAGTATTACAAACGTATCCTATGTATCGGCGGGAATCAACATAAAAGTTCTCTCTATTTCCCAAAATTACTGAAAATTACCGTTGAAACCTGTTAAGTTCTTTAATATCAAATGATTATATGACTGAAGATTTTTTGAAAAGAGGTTATAATTTTTCTCGTGAACTCCTTGAAGAGTGGGAAAAATTCCACGCTCCAAGCAAGGATTACAGTCCCTCCGCCGCAGCAGCATTTCTTATCTATATGGTTCTTGAACCTGCACTTCGAGAAAAATTACGCAAATTAGCCTTTCAAAAAAACATCAAACAGGCCAGAATAGAGGCGAGAAAAGAATTGCGACAAACAATCATTGATGCTTATTTTACTGGTTTTGTGGGTATCCATTCTGAAGAAGATAGGGCCTTGCTTCTTAAGAATTTCATAAAAACCGAAAAAATACGCATTTTGTCTCCTGAAGAATCGGCTGAAGTCAAAAAAATTAAAGAAGAACTTGGACCCGAGCCGATGGAAACAAAATCTAAAAAGGCGAAGAACGCGTGAAAACCCAATGCCCCAAATGTAAAGAAGAACAGGAAATACCTAAAGAATATGAAGGTCGAGAAATAAAGTGTAAGGGATGTTCGGACCGTTTTCTCGCCCTAAAAATCATACCTTTAGTTATAGAGAACAACCAAAAAACTATTCCGGCTCCTTCCCCAAAATTGAACTCTGAACCTATCAAATGTCCTCGATGTGGTTCGTTGCAAATAACTGCAAACAAAAAAGGATTTAGCGGAGGCAAGGCCGTTGGTGGTGCTATATTGTTAGGACCTTTAGGATTACTGGTCGGATTGCATCGTAGCAAAGAAATTATAATTACCTGTTTGAATTGTGGACATACTTGGGAACCCCCAAAGCCCCCCTGAAATCCCAACCCCTGGCCCCTGACCCCCGACCCCTGATCCCTTTGAAATCCGTGTTAATCTGTGTTAATCCGTGGTCAAAAACGTTTCCCCTGAAATCCTGCCTTTTTTGAAATCCGTGTTAATCCGTGTTAATCCGTGGTTAAAATTTTTTTAAGATTTCCCTTGCCCTTTCCCGATAACATTATTAGTTTGTGATTGACAGCATGGATGCTTGTTGCATTCATTAACAAATTCCGACGTGCATATTAAGGCCCGCCGGCTGAGTTGTATCAAAACTTGGTCGGGGGCTTTCTGCATTTTTGAAGCCCTCCAAAAAAAAACCGTGTTAATCCGTGGTTAAGAATGATTTTTGATAATCCGTAAAAATCCTTGTTAATCCGTGGTTAAGAATGATTTTTGATAATCGGTAAAAATCCGTGTTAATCCGTGGTTAAGCATGATTTTTGATAATCGGTAAAAACCCGTGTTAATCCGTGGTTAAAAACTTTTTTTATCTCTGTGTTCTCTGTGCCCTCTGTGGCCAGAAAAGAAAGGAACCTTTTATGTTCAGTAAATGCAAACCCAGCAAACCCCGCCGACCTCGTCGCTCGTCTCTCGTCGCTCGTCTCTTGTCGCTCATCCTTCTTTTTGCTCTCTGTGGCTTAATGACCGGTTGCGATACCTCCCCTTCGCAGCGTGTGGCGGCCGTGAAGAACCTGATGAACCAGGCGGTTGCAGTCAACCAATTAGTCGATGTTTCCATCGGCGATATCGAGAAAGTGGTCCAGGATAGCCAATTGCTTTTACAGGACCCTAACGTCCCTGAAGAAAGCAAGCCTGCCCTGCAGAAGGTTTTGGGTGAGGCCTCGGCCCGGTTGGCCAAATTAAAGTTGGAAAAGCAGAAAGTAATGTCCGCCATTGTCTCATATCAGGCAATTCTTAATGGCGCTGATGTAAATAATTTAGGCCTTGCACAAGAGATCCAGCTCTACGCCGTTGGCGCCGGCCAGTTGGGTGCGACCTTGCCCTCGAAGTATAGCGGTTATATTTATCTCGGCAGCGCCTTGGCGACTATATTGGCCGGCCTTATAGCCAGCATCCTCAAGACTATCTCGCAGCAAAAACAGCTCAACCAGGGCAAGGCAGTGCTTACCGATGTCGTTACTTCCGTCGATGAGTTATTGAAGTCACCTGTCATTTCCAACATCGAGGCTGCAAAGCAGGTCCTTAGCGACAATCAAACCGGGGCAACGCAGGATGTGGTCGATGCTATTCATGACCCGTTGCAGAATACCGGTCCAATCTAAGTTCGCTAATGAAAATCAGCGTTAATCTGTGGTTAAAGAAAGGTCTTTGATAATCCTTGTTAATCCGCGATTGAAAAGGAGTTCTAAATGTCGTCACAATGGGCGCTCGTTCTGATTGGTTCAATGCTTGGCCTCATCGGCAGTTTGATTCTTGTAAATCTCCAGTCCATAAAGAACTCAATTCGTTCTTTCAGTCTGCGGGCTGATAGGCATGAGGCCGAATTAAAGGCCCTTCAATCCGAATTTTCACGGTGTAAGGTCGATTGCGAAAGGACTTTTGTCGATAGCGAGCTTTTCCTTCGCGAAACCGGCTGGACCCGCCGCAGCATGGAGCAGTTATGTGCCAGTGTAAATCGCCTCGAAGGCAAATTGACCGTCACTGACAAACTCCCTGAAATCTGCGGGGAGATCGCCCGCACCATCGTCGCGGGAATGCGCAATGGAGAAAACCCCAAATGAAAAAAGACCCTGAAGCAATCAAGATTATGCAGATGCGGCGATTGATTCTAAGCAATCTCAATCGTCTCTATCCGATTCCATTACAGATTCAGACCCTTTACAGGGTCCTTTGCGGGTTTGACGAGCACTACACTTTGTCACTGCTTGACAAGGATACTGCCTATTTGCGTCAGATAGATTATATCGAGTTTAAGGATGTCGCCTATTTGCGTCAGGAAGATTCTATCGAATTTATTAACAAGCAAATTGGCGGTTCCGGTTCGTTCGATAAAAAATTCATCGGCCTGACCGCCGCCGGCAAAGATATTGCCGACAACATTCAATCAGATTCGTCTCTGGAGATATAAACATGTTTTTTCTCTGTGACCTCTGTGGTCTCTATAGCTAAAAATGATTTTTAATAATCCGCGAAAATCCATGTTAATCCGTGGTTAATAATGACTCGACGTGTTCATAATTCAATCGATAAGCTCCCGCCTGCCCTTCAGCAGGCCTTGACGGTTATGATTGTTGATAATCAGTGGCCTGATGATTTCAAAGGCGAGCGCAAAGGCAAGCCGCGTTATGAGGACCTTGTCGAATACTGCAAACAGAAAGGTTTTATTGCCAGTGAATCCGCTATCGGCAGGTTTGGTATCAGGATGCGGATGCTTGCCCGGATGAAGGATGCCGGGGTCATCGTCAGGGACGTAATGAAGGACCTGACTGAGGAGAAGGCCTCGGCCACTCAGAAGGCCGCCGCCGAAATGATTACCGCCCATATCGTCCAGCTCGCTGCGGAAGAGGAATCCCTTTCGACTAAGCAGTTGAAAGAAGTCTCACAGGCCGTCCGTGATTGTATGAACGTCTCGATTACTGCTGATAAATACATCCGCGAGCAGCTCACAAAGAAAATCAGGACCGTCACCGAATCGACAAAGGCCAAATTGACCAAGGCCGGTGTCAACAGGAAGCTCATTCAGGAAATCATAGATGAGCATTTAGGGGTCGTTAAAACGTGATTCAAGATTTATTATCTAAAGATTATTTCCTGCCATATCAGGTCGCCTGGATTACGGATGATTCGCATTTTAAACTCTGGGACAAGTCCCGCCGTATAGGCGCTACTTACGCCGAAAGTTATCGTGTTGTCCGCAGGCGAAATTTGTCGGATACCAGGCGTGATTACTGGTTCAGCTCATCAGATGAGTCCGCTGCTGTGGAATTTTCCTTATACTGCCAGCAATGGTGCAAAATTTTTGAGGCGGCTGTCAATGTTCTCACCGAGGAGCTGGTGGATGATAAGGGGTTTCGATTTAATAATTACGTCGTGGAATTTCCAAACGGCTCCCGCATAAATTCTATGAGCTCCAATCCCCGCCGCTTCCGAAGCAAGGGCGGCGATGTCGGTCTCGATGAGTTTGACTGGCATGATAGTCCGGGTGAGATGCTGGATGCCGCGATGCCCGTTACCACGTGGGGCTATGACATCTCGATTCTCTCAACCCGCAACGCCGAAGGTTCTGAATTTGATAATCTTATAAAGACCGCCAGGCGGATCCGTTCAGGCGAATTGGTCCCTGCGAGGGACAATGTTCTTCCCTGGTCGTTGCAGGAGGTCCCGATTACTCTGGCTGTTGCGCAGGGTCTGGCTGAAAAGATTTATAAGTTAGACCATATCGATCTTGAAGCCCGCAGGAAGTTTCTTGCCGAATGTCGAGCGAAATGTCGTAATGAGGATGCCTACAATCGCGAGTATATGTGCATTCCTTCAACTGCATTGACTTCCCTTATTCCTTACGATTTGTATCAATCCTGCGAATCTGCTGATTGTCTCCAGTCTCTTGTCCCTCATACAAAAGATCGCCACAATTATTATGCCGGTATGGATGTTGGCAGGGAGAAGGATTTGACGGTTATATGGATTAATGAGCTTGTCGGCGATGTCCTTGTCCCCCGCAAAATTGAGCGGCTGCATAAGACCCCTTATGCGGTCCAGTTGCAGGTTGCAACGGATTTGCTTATCAATCAGAACATTCGCCGCTTCTGCGGCGATGCTACAGGATTAGGTGATATGCTGGTCGAATCCCTGCAGGATAAGTTCGGTGATTACCGGGTCGAGAAGGTCAAATTTACAAATGAGGTCAAAGACCATTTGGCAAGCCAGATATTGGGACGTTTTCAGGATAAGCGTATTCGCGTCCCCGCCGACAGGGACACTCGCGAGAGTTTTCATTCAGTCCGCAAGACTGTCACGGTTTCCGGCAATGTCCGTTACGATGCCGCCTCTACCGATGCCGGTCACGCCGATGATTTCTGGGCAAGTGCCCTGGCGATAGAGGCAGCGGTATCAAATGTTGTTCCGGAGGTAATTTTGCTTTGAACCAGCAGCGGAATAACTTGAGTGCCGAGGCCGCATCGATGCTTCAAATTGCCGTTGATAAGCAAATCGAATCGCAGGTGAAAGGCATCGGTTTAAGCCAGCTTGCCCATATCTGGCTGACCGGCGGCGATTTGATTGATTCTTCATTAAGCAAGCCCACAAAACCCTATAAGCAGGTTGACCTTGTCTTTGCCTGCATAACTAAAATCATAACTACGATGCTGGGCCTGCCTCTGGTCCTTTCCACCATTGATGAGAAAATTATCGAATCCGGCCCATTGTGGGAAGTGCTTTTTAAGAACCCTTTAATGACTTTCAAAAAGTTCGTTACGGATTGGGTCGGCCATTATGCACTGACCCGCGATGTCTTTATTGTCTTTACGGAGGCGGCCGGCATTCGTCCTACCGAGTTTCTTATTGTATCCGGCACACAGATGAGGGCCTTGACCGACAAGGGCGGAAGTCAGGGCCTGTTGCTCGGCTGGGAATTTAGCGGCGGCGGCCATGTCGAGAAATTTACTACACTCAACGTCCATCAGACCCGCAATTTCAATCCTTACGATCGCTTTCACGGAATCGGGCCTGCAACTGCCGCTGAGCAGAGCATAAATTACACCTATGCCGCTGAGTTATTTAACACCGCCGCTCTTCAAAACGGCGCTGATCCGGGAGCAATATTATTACATCCACAACGACCAGAACCTGAACAGGTCGAATATTTACGAAATACATTTGATGCCCGACATGCAGGCGCTGGCAAGGCCAAGCGAACGGCCATTTTAACCGGTGGTATGGACATCAAGACAATCGCTATGAACATGGTCGATATGGATGTCGCTAATCTGACGATTATGTCCGACAAGAAAATCTGTTCCGCATTTGGCGTTCCGCCCGGCGTGGTCGGTCTTATTACCGAGGCCCAGTATTCTCACGGCCCCGCCCAGGAGGACTTTATTTTCAATACGATTATTCCTATTGCCGAACTTTTCGCAAGTGAGATTACCGATGGCATTTTATCAAGGTTCTGGTCGTCTGATGTTCGCTCTCTGGAATTAAAAGACAGCCGCTTTAATAAATTTTCAAGATGTAAAAATCTGTATAAAAATCGTTCATGGCTGAATAATTACGAGAAGGCTGTCGCCAATAATCGTCCTGTCTTTGCCTGGTTCGATTACACCCAGCATCCTGTAGTCCAGCGGGTCAAGAGGGAGCTGGCTGAGCAGGTCCTGAAGTTCACGGCATCCGGCGTCACTTTGAACCAGCTTATTGCCGCCCACGATCTGCCTTACGAGGAAACGGACTGGGGGGACCACTGGTGGGTTCCGATGGGCCAGGTCCCCGCCGATTTTACTCTCGATGCCGGCCTTGAAGGAATGACGGGTCCCGTCCTTCCCGAAGGCGGCGGCTCCGAAGGGGAGCCAAATAAAACTGTCATTCCCGCGAAGGCGGGAATCCAGAAAGACGAGATGCGAGATACGAGCGACGAGCCACGAAGAATGCGTCTCTGGCGGAGTTGGACCGCATCCTGGATAGGTATTGAAAAAGAATATCAAAATTCCTTGCGATTATATTTTATTCGTCAACAGCGAATCCTACTATCCAAACTCAAGATCGCCTTTAATGATTTGCCTAAGGCAAAGGCCGGCGACGAGCTACGAGCGACGAGTGATGAGATACGAGCGGCGGGCGACAACCGACGAGCGACGAGCGACCAAATTATAGCCCGCGTAACTTTTGACCTCAAATCTGAGGATAATAAGCTTGACATCATTCATCGCACTTTCTTCGGAAAGGCAAGCGAATTAGGTGTTCGTCAGACCCTTATCGAGACCTTGCAACTCGAGGGCAAGGAGTTAAACGCCCGGGTTGAGCAGGTCAAGCTAAAGCAGGTGGTTCACAGGGCATTGATTCAATCCTCTCAAAAACTAAAATCCGTCAATCCCAATACACAGAAAAAGATTGCTAATCAATTACGGGAAGGCCTTGAGGCAGGTGAGGGCATAAATGAGCTTGCGTCCCGTGTCCGCCAGGTCCTCGGTTCCAATCGCACAAGGGCATTAACTATTGCCCGTCTGGAGACCGGCAGCGCCGTTAGTGCCGGCAGGCACGCGGGGTTGGAGGCCTCCGGGATGAAATTAAAAAGTTGGCTGTCCGCCCGTGACAACGCCGTCAGAGATTCGCACAGAGAGGCCGAGGCAACTTACGTCGATGGCATTCCATTGGAGCAACCTTTTAAGGTCGGCTCAGCGACCTTGATGTATCCCACCGACCCTGCAGGTCCGCCTGAGGAGATTATAAATTGCCGCTGCGTCGAGCTTGCCATAATGCCGGGCAAGGAAATTCAGGGATTTTATACTTATGAAAAAATGAAAGGAGACAAAAATGTCCGTTAAAGCAAAATATTTTTTCGCTCAGGTCCGGCAAATCGACCAGGATTCCCGTTCACTCGAGGCGGTGGCTTCGACAATGGACCTCGACCGTGATGAGGAGATTATTCTGCCATCTGCATTTGTCGGCACGATTGCCTCTTTTAAGGCCAATCCTGTAATTCTGGCCGCCCATCAGCACCGGCTCGCCTCCGGCTCATCTCCGGTTATCGGTTCTGCTATCCCCGAAAGCATTCAAATTACCGATAAGGAGGTTGATTTTAAGATGCGGTTCGCCTCCACTGCGCTCGGTGAGGAATATTGGCAATTATACAAGGATGGCCACATGAAGGCATTCAGTGTCGGTTTTATCCCCGTGAAAGGCAACTGGCAGGAAAACAAAGGTAAGCGGATTTTTGTTCACGAGGAGATTGAGCTTCTGGAAATCTCCGCCGTCCCGGTCCCCTCGAATCGTTCGGCGCTGGCAAGGTCAAAAACCTTTTACGAAGAGCCAGACCAGCAGGACCTGAAATCTTATGTCGATGATAAATTTAATTCTTTTTCTAAGGAAATTTCCACGCTTCGCGAATCTATCGAGACTTCTCTCGAAGATATAAAGTCGTTACTTGTCCCTGGTTCGGATGAATTTGCGGATGTCCTCTTGTCCGGTGAGGACCCTGTCGAATCCATCCCGTGCGGGGACGAGGACAAATCCGGGCAATTGGTGTCACGAACTAAAAAAGCTTTTTCAACTTTTGAAGGAGTATAAAATGTTGACAAACGAACAAATAGAAAAGCAGTTGAAAGAGACTGCTGATCTTATCGAAACGGGTGTGGCCGATATCAAAAAGAACATGGCCTCCAAGACAGAGGTCCTCGACCTTATCAAAGACCGGACCAAGGCCGACAAGGAAATGCTGGATAAGACCGGCGCCGATATCACCAAACTTATTACCGGCCTGACCGAGGTCGGCGAGTCCGTCAAGTTGCTGCAAAAGCAGATCAAAACAAGCTCCCGGCTCAGCGCTGCCCCTCTCTTTGAAGGTGGCAGATATACCGGGGCGTTCTCTTCGCCTCAGGAAGCCAAGGCCTTTACCCTACTGGTTCTGGCCGGTGCCCTGGCTAATATGTCGAAAATGCAGAGCCGGTTTGACGCAGTCCGTAAATCCCTCGATGATATGGGTATTGAGCCATATTTTGTGGACTTTAATGGCCGCAAAACCATGGTCGGCTCTTCGCAGACAGGCGGTGGTGCTCTTGTAACGGTCGAGCAGGTCCCTACCATTATCAAGCTTCTGGAAACCTACGGCAAATTCCGCGCGAATGCCCAAAAGCACCCAATGGGTGCCGGTCAAACACTTGTGCCCAAAGTCGATAAGTTATTGACTGGCTACTGCCCCGGTGAAGGCGGGACCATAACGGAAGATGAACCGGAAATTAACCTGCTCAGCTTGACCCCGAAAACCATTTGTTATTTGACCGGATTTTCGCTCGAACTTGAAGAAGACTCCTATGTTGCCCTTGGTGAACTAATAATAGATTTGATGGCACGGTCAATGGCTTATGATGAGGACCGGTGTGGGTTCGTCGGCGATGGCACAAGCACCTATTATGCCTTCAAAGGAATCACTGCGGCCCTCCTGGCCGTAAACGCGACAATCGCCAACATCAAATCACTGGTAGTCGGTGCCGGCAATGCCTATAGCGAATTGACACTCGCTAATTTTATCTCTGTTCCCGGCATCCTGCCTGACCATGCCGATAACGGCGACGCCAAGTGGTATGAGCATCGCTACTTCTACTACACAGTTTTTGTAGCCCTCGCCCTTGCAGCCGGCGGTGCTACTGCAGCTGAGATAATTACAGGCGCTGGCCAGCGTCAGAAATTGCAACTTGGTTATCCTGTCGAATTTACACAGGTAATGCCTAAGGCCGCAGCCAACAGCCAAATTTGTGCATTGCTGGCAAATTTGAAACTGGGGGCCATTCTGGGCACTCGAGGTGGTATGGAGTTTGCGCAATCCAGAGAGCGATACTTTGAAAAAGGCATCATTGCTATTCGCGGCCTCAATCGATTTACGGTCAATGCCCATGGCGTGGGTAATACGACTGATGCCGGCCCGATTTGCGGCCTTATTACCGCCTCCGGTTAATGGAATCTGAGGTCAAAAAAAGGTTTTAAGTTATCTGTGAAAATCAGTGTTAATCTGTGGTTAATAGTTTTTTGAAAGGATTTTAAGATGGATTTACGAGCGATTTTGAAAGCACTCAAAATAGGTCAATTAGTGCCTCCTCAGCTTAAAGACAACGGCGCCTTTGCAGGCAATACCTATATCGATACATTGGGTCTATCGGCTTTGCTGGTCCTCCTTGAGATGGGAGCGACAGATATAGCCCTGGGTTCGACTGCTATTACTACTCCTCCGTTGCTTGAGGAGTGTGATACACCCGGCGGAGCCTATACCGCAATTACCGGCGCCGCCTTGGCGGCTGTAATTGGGGCCGGCGATGATAATAAGCTCTATGGCATACATCTCAACTTGGCAAAATCGCACAAGCGATATGTCAGGATCCAGGCCCCAACTGCGGGCGACGGCACTCTTGGCGTAAATATGTCTGCGATTGCCATTGGCTTCCCATCCGACCAGATGCCGAAGGATGCAACGGAGATGGGCCTTGCTGAGCTTATCGAGGCATAACCGAATTGATTGAATTGTGAAATGCTTATCATCCACCGGCCCGCCTTTGGGCGGGCCGGTGGAGAGTTAACCACTAACCACTAACGATAGATAAGGAGTCAACAATGTGGACCTTATTCAAAAAAGTTTACTCAGGCCCTTTAGGTCTCTTCCTTGCGGGAATCAAATATGACATTCCCAAAGAAACCGCCGAGAAGCTTGGTAAGTTCTGCCAACCCGTCCCCGCCCCCTGGGATGAAAAGATTGACCACAAGGCGATTGCCTGTGCCGAGGACAAAAAGAATGCGATTATCGCCCTTGAGAGGGCGGGATATTTGCGTGGAAAAGTTTATTTGATCGCTTCCAAGGTGGCCGACCTCTCCTCCGCCTTTAAGACTGCACAGGTTGCCGATGATGAGGCCCGCAAACTGATGGATAAGGCGGCCGAAAAAAGAACGGATACCAATAAAAGTCAAAAGCATTTTGCCAGTTTGAAAAGAGGATTTCAATTCGCGGATGCCCGCCTGCAAATTGCAAGCAGCAGGTTCGCAGAATCGCAGGCCGAACATACCCTTGCCGAATTGGAGGCAGAAGATGCAGAACGAGAAGCAGCAAAACTTGCCGAAGAAGCCGGACTCGAATTCGGACCGGCAAAAAGAGTTCCGGACTCCAATGGACAAACAATATCGTCCCCGTCCGAAAAATCCGTACCAAACAAAATGAGCTGATTATCTGTGGCTTTTTAACCACAAATTTGCACGGATGGTGTTTGAAAAATGAGATATTTTATTATGATATTGCTTTTTACGAACCCTCTTTTGGCGGCGACTTATTACGTTGATGCGGCTGACGCCAACGGCAACGACGCAAATGATGGCTCAAGCTGGGAGGAGGCGTTTGAGACGCTTGGGGCGGCTCAGGCAGTAGCCGATAACGGGGACACGGTATATTTGAAGAATGGTAGTTACGGCAACTTCGCCGAGACCACTACCGTCCGGACTAATTGGTTGACCTATCAGGCTGCTACCGGACATACGGCGGTCGATTTCAACGCCGTTGATGTTTGGGCCTCGACTTACACAAATAAGTATTTGAAGTTTGTTGGTATAAATATCGGGCCGGGCAAAAAGACATCGAGTTACTACAACGCGGTGGGGCTAAAATTTTCAAACTACGTGACGGTTCAGGACTGCAATGTGCGGGGTAATTCGGTGATGTGGGATTATGTCCCGACTGATATAACTGGTTCGGAGCCGAACAAGACCACTTACGGGATGTATGTGCAGTTTTGCAACGATGTGAACTTCATTAACTGTCACATTTACGGAGTTGGTCAGGAGACGAGGGGACTGCCCTGGATAGCCTGGGGCGAATATCGAAGTTTTTATTATGGGATGTATCTGCGAAACAGTGACGAGATTCTGATACAGGATTGTAATGTCGAAGGTGCGTGCCTCGGAATATATACTACGGATGTTAATATTATCCGCGTCACGGGGACGAAAGTCCATAATATATCCCACGATGCGTTTCGGCTATACGATGCCTCCAATGCGACTATTGAGGACAGTGAGTTTTATGAGATTCAAATGCCGATTTACATCACGGGCATATCCGGCATCTATGAGGATGCAAATTATGATTTATTGAAGGCATACTTTGCGAATGTTGCGGCGGAGTCATATTCGAGTGGGACAAGAACGAGAATAACTACAAACACGCCGCACGGGTTAAGCGGAGGTAATCGCATCAGGATAACAGGAACTGTTAATTATAACGGGGATTACACTGTTTATTCGCAGGGGATAGATGCGAACCATTTTGTTATTACAAAGCCGTATATTGCGGAAACTTTCGAGACGTCCGATGCCGTGTATCTGGGCAGGTATTTGATTACTGCCGGTTCGGGGACGCCGTTTACCATAATACCGGCAACTACGACTGAAATGGCGCGCGTGACAAAAAACGGAGTGCGCTCGGCTTGGTGGTATATCAATTCGCATACCGGCAATACTCTTACTATGTCGAGTACTTTGGGCGCTGCGTTTAACGGGGATGTAACTCTCATTGAGGTCCGCAGATGGTATCACGCGGACTGTTTGCAGGTATCTTGCAGTAATGTCTCATCGACTTATAGTCGATTCATAAATGCAGTCATTCGGCGTAATAAGTTTCATCACTCGGACGAACAGGGGTTGTTTATACGGCTGGGGGTCGGTGGCATAGTCGAAAAAGGGGAGAACATCTTAATTGAAAATAATCTGGTTTATGACACTCAACGGCTGCAACGCGGGGACTCTCACGGCATAACGATATATGAGTGCAACAACGTCACGATTGCAAATAATACCGTGACGGACAATAAGATATACATCGGATACGGTATGTCCAATTATCGCGTTGCAAACAACATATCCCATTATCTGGAATTAGATGCGCATAATGGTTCTTTTCCTGTTTCCGAAGACCCTGATTATGAAGGTCGCAACATCTGCAATTCAAGGGGCGAGGACAGCGGGACTTTCAGTTGGAGCACTGATGATGTTTATGACAACAATCAGACAGATTTCGAGGCGATATTCAAGGACTACGATACAAATGATTTCTCACTTGACCCCTGTGCCGTTCCGAGTGTCGCAATCGACAGGGCAAATGCGACTTATGCGCCGGTTGCCGATATTCTTATGGTCACAAGAGATGTCACGCCGGATATAGGTGCTTATGAATATCAATTATTTACCTTGGAATTTACTGGAACACTTTATCCCAATTCGACAGGTGATTTTGTCAAAGCAGGGATTTATGATGGTTATTCTTATTATTACAACTCTGCAAAGGGCTGGTATGATTGGTGGGACACAGGTGATTCTGTCTGGATGGTTTCGACCGTTCTCGGTGATCACGGGGCAGAACATTGGTATTCAGCAACTTTAATATCTTTCTCATATGGAGCTGTTAATGGCGCTGATGGCACGGGTGATATGCACATGAAATTAACAGGCAATCACGCACCTGTTCTTGCCGCGATAGGAGCAAAGTCAGTTAATGAAAACCAGCCTTTGACTTTTGTTATATCCGCCACTGATGCGGATGAAGACCCGATTATATATTCTGCAAGTGGCCTGCCTTCGGGAGCGGCCTTCGATTCGGAGACAAAGACATTCACTTGGATGCCTTCTTACAGTCAGGCCGGTTCGTGGTATGTGACCTTTATGGCAGGAGATGGGACGGGTTTGCAGGATACGGAAACTGTAACAATGACCGTCAATAACCGCCCACAAGGGCTTATCGGGAGATAGACAAATGAAAAAACTACTTGTTCTCTTAATCGTATTGGGTTTGGCTGGTGTTTGTTCGGCAGCACCTACTGTGTATTATGTGGATGTAACTACCGGCAGTGATAGTGATAATGGAACAACTGAAGCACTTGCATGGCAGACTTTTGACAAGGCGTGCAGGTCGGTAGGCGTCGGCACGGGTAACGGTGAAATAGTATACGTGAAAGCATCAGCACCATATACTTCTGTTGATACTAATGACTCAATCATAGACATAAATGATGCCGGTGCAATAGGTGCGCCCGTAGTTTTTATTGGGTATTTCTCGACAATCAACGATGGCGGTGTGGTTGAAGTCAATTCAGCTACAACGACCAATGCCTATTGTGTAACCTCGAATAATTTAGGATCTCTCTATTATGTATTTGTCAATTTTCGTTTTGTAGGCGCAACCAGTGATGGCGTGCGGGCGGGTTTTACCGCCGGCGCGGATGATTATATTGCATTTGCAAACTGCAAATTCGATAACAACGGAGCCAATGGCTTTTTGGGTGACCAGAGTGTTTGCTTTGTAAATTGTCTTTTCCGGGATAATGTAACTAATGGAATCACTATGGGTGCCAGCGGAATGGTTGACTCCTGCATTTTTTACAGTAACGGGGCTGCCGGTGTTTCTAATGGGAGTTCTCCGCTTATTATAGGCAGTCTGTTTTCCGAGAACATTACAAACCAGATTATACTGACTGGCACAAGTGGTCCTGCTATTATAACCCGCTGCACATTTGACGGCAATGATGTGGCTAATAACGATGGCATTGATTATGCGGGCAACACAGGTCAGGTGACTGTTATTACCGACTGCATTTTCTATGACTGTGCAAAAGGCGTAAATTGCGGTTACGACAAACTTTTTAGGATTGACCGCAATAATTGTTACTATTCCTGCGGAGCGGCAAATACCTACTGGCCCGACCCGACTGATGCCGATGCTGTGTTAAGAAATACTTTTACCGCATCAAGCGACCCGTTTGTTTCAGTGGGCAGTATAACGGCCTATGTCCTGGCGGGGAACACTCCGAATACCGGAGCTAAATATGGCGCTTTGGATGCCGGACATTGTGCTGCTTTCTGGAGTTCTTATGCAAGCGGAACAAACCCACCGACAGGAGCTAATGCAGCGGCGGGATACAATGACATAGGTGCAAAGCAGAGGGTTGACCCTGCAGGCGGCGGTGGTGGTCAGAAGATTTTAGGTGGTGGCGTAGTTAGATAACTTTTAGGAGTATAAAAATGAAAAAGTTAATAATGCTTTTTGTGGTGTGTGTTATTGGCGGATTTATTAGTTCTGCTTTTGCCGACTATCTTGGCTCGTGGAAGATAGGGGATTATGTTCCGATTCCTGTCAGCACGCACCGTTTTACAACTGGCGGGGTCTATGCGCCTACTATTCTGACATACTCTATTTATGAGGACGCCAATGCTGTCGGACTGGATGAAAGTGTTGATATGGTCGTAGCTTCACCCTTCGATAGTGTTGTTGGGTTTTATCTCGCTCGCAGACAACTGACTGCCGCTGCCGGATTTGAGGCAGGTAAGAATTATACCGTCTTAGTGAAGGCAACTGTCGATAGTGTTTCTGCCATTGTCTCTCATACTTTCCAGATAAATGCGGCGGTAGATGTCAATACCATTGTGGGTGAGGTGCCCGTTGATGCTACTACCAGATTCGATACTCTCGATGGTAAGGTAGATGACGTGAAAGCCGAAACCGCCCTGATATATGCTTTTGGGGCTGCACCTACCTCAACGGATATATGGATGTATGTTGATAGGCATTTGGCGGGTGACACTAACTCAACTGGTGCTTATACGGCTGCCGTTGCTGCACAAGCGGCCGCAGAAAAGATTGATTCGGCCACAGAATTAAGGACGTTTTTATTTGGTGGGAATGTAAAGGGAGCCACTGAGCCAAATCAAACTTTAGGTATGAATTATTCTTTAGCCGCCAAGACAGCTGCGGAAAAGTTGGATACAGCCGGCGAGTTGAGAATTCTATTGACGGGAGTAAACGCCGCACTGGCGCTGCATACTGATGTGAACGATTCTGCGGCTCCTAAAGCAACGGCATTAAGTAGTGCAATTTGGACAAACACTAAAGCCGGCTATATTGATATGAAGATTTCTGATGTTAATGGTGCCGGGGGTAGTGGAACATATATTTATGCCCTTGATACCACGGTCGCCGAAGCAAATTCCACAAATCAGTTTACCCTTACCGACGGTGTTCAAAATGATAACGCATATTTTAGCTGTCTTATTTCGGTTCGGGATACCAATGATAGTCATTACGAATTAAGGTTTATCACAAGTTATACCGGAGCAACCCGGACCGTTATCGTTGACCTGCCATTCACCTTCACCCCGGCTGCGGGGGATGTCGTGCATATTCTTGAGACTGGTTATATTCGCGTCCCATATAAATACTGGCCGTATGGTTTTTAGATTTTTGACAGGTAGGTTATTTTATGAGTGTAGTTGTTTCTAAAAATTTAAATGCCGTCGCGGTCACTGATGAATTGACTGTCCTTTTAGACTGGGTCAATATCGAAAAGGTATCCGGCTTTACCATCATCGTTGAGAACACCTGCGGCGGCTCCAGTGATGATTTGATAGACGTTCAGATTGATATTTCCTCCGATGGCGGCTTGACCTCTACTCTCGATCATCATCCCGGTGTTCCTGCCGTCCCTGTCGAAGGGGACAATGCCGTTGTAGGTGCTTTTATCGAAACGGCTGCCTATGTTCGCATCAGGGGCCTTTGCGACACAGACAAGGACACGACTGCGAAAGTGATTCTTTTGGCGGACCTTTCCACTGCCGGGCTTTGCACCCTTACGGACCTTAAAGAACGTCTGGGCATCACAGATACGACTTATGATATTGCCTTAAACCTCATCATTGACGGGGTTGGTTCTTTATTTGATAGTTATACCGGCAGGACCTTGATTGTTACTTCTGCCGATGTCACTGAGTTCTATGCCGGCTGCGGTCCTTCGTTGCAGTTGCGGCGATTCCCTATCGTGGTTATCACGTCCATTAAGGAATCTTACGATTATGATTTTGACGATGACGACTCTCTTTTAACGGTGGATGAGGACTATCGAATTATCGCAGGCGGCAGGTTCGGCATCATTCGCCGTGTCTATTCTGATTGGCTCGATATCCCTGATTCGATCGAGGTTATTGGTCGCGGTGGTTATTGTGCTGCAGGTGTCACGCCCGGAGAGGCTGAATTTGCCCTGCCGTCTGATTTGCGCGAGGCGGCAATTGAGCAGGCGAGTTTTATATGGAAGCGAAAAGATGATTTAGGCCTGTCGGGCGTGAGCTCCGAGGGCGGCTCCATTAATAAATTTAGTGATATGGATTTGCTGCCTATGGTCAAGCGTATTCTCGATAAATATCGCCTTCCTTCTCTATAAAAAGGGTTTAGTTAATCCGTGGAAATCTGTGTTAATCGGTGGTTAATAATCTATGAAATCCGTGTTAATCCGTGATTAAAAACTTGGGTGAATTCGTTTTAATTCGCGTTCAATAACCTGATATGCAAATAACAATCGATATGGGTCCTGATTTCCCGCAGACAGTTGCTGAGCTTGGCGCTATGGGTAATGCCGTTCTCTCTGCCTGTAACGAAGGCCTCGCTGAAGGCGCCCAGTATGCCGCGACTAATGTCGTCCAGAATTTCCTGACCGGCCAGTATTTGAAGGCGAGAAGTGGCCAGTTGCGGATCGCTGTTCAGGGCTGGTTAGACAAACCCTTCGATGCGATTGTAGGCGTCAGGCCCCATTCCAAAGTTGATAGATATAAATGGCTTTTGGGTGAGGAAGATATCGGCCCGATTACGCCAAAGCGTGCGAAGTTTTTGACTATTCCCATCGGCGAAAATTTGACCGCTGCGGGTGTCGCCCGGTTCAGCTCACCCCGCCAGGTCCCTGAAGGTTTTTTTGTCAGGACCGGCGGCAAACTTTTATTTGGCTTTAAGCACGGCAAAAAAGGCAAATTCCGTCCGTTATTCGTTCTTGTTAAGTCTGTTTATGTCCAGCCGACCGGCGCTCTTATTGATGGCGTCCTGGACAGCGAGGATAAAATCGTGGGATTAATCAAATCCAAAGTCTCTGATGCAATCGGTACTTAATTTATGATTTTTAATCTCTGTGACCTCTGTGGTCTCTCCGTAAGGAGTCCTTATGACTGTGGCTAAAAAAGGGGTTTCAACTAATCTGTGTAAATCCGTGTTAATCTGTGGTTAAGAAAGGCTTTAATTTATCTGTGAAAATCCGTGTTAATCCGTGGTTAAAACATGAGTAATGATGGTGGTCTGATATCTCAACTTGAGCAGTGGTTCGCCGATACCCTTATTCCCCTCGAATCCGAGGGTAAGAAGATTTTTCGCACTGCCGATGTCTGGAAGTATCAGGTTGCCCCCGTCAAGGGCGGTATGGAATCCTTTGAGCGTTATGCTCCTTTTGCCTTTGTTAGTTTCCTATCCGCCGATGGAGCAAGGGAAGGCGATTATGACTTGCGGCAGGTCCTCGAATTTACAATTGTCCTTGGCGTAACCAGTAAGGCCGAGGGGGTCGCTCGTTTCGGCGATGAGAGCCATCTTGGTATCGGTAAAATCCGCGACCTTGTAATTGCCCTTTTTGACCACCAGCATCCGGGCGGCGACTTGAAGTGTGATGAGATTTATTATACAGGGGAGATTATTCTTGCGGATGCCCCCAAGGTTTTTGCCGTTCAGATGCACTTTGAAACGAGTTTTTTGACCGTATAAATATCCGTGAAAATCCATGTTAATCCGTGGTTAAGGAATTTTTGAAACAAGTTTTTTACTCTGTGTTCTCTGTGCCCCCTGTGGCCAAACAAAAATTGAAAGGAATTCTAAATGGCAACTGTAAATAAGCGAGTTTATCGCCCGCAGGCGATGGCAATAAATGGAGTCGATGCCGGCGGGGCTATGTCCGCGAACATTCAGGAAGGTTACGATAATGTCCTGCGGTCCTCTCCTGATGGTCTGCAGGTCCCTCTTCGCGACCGCGAGGTCCAGTTTTGCAGGGGTACTGTCGTTACTCAGGACTGGGTCGAGGCGATTGCGCTGCTTACCGGCACGCTCGGCACTTATGTTTTTTATGAGCGAAAAAGCGGCGTGGCCGAAGCAAGTGGCTACATCAAGCATACTATTACCGCCCCTGTGATTCACCGAATCAATTTGGCCATCACGAAGGGCGGCTATGCGACAGTGAGTTTTGACTTCGAATGTAAGCCAGCCGACCCGACCAAGACGATTGCCGATATGCACGCAATGACCGATTCCCAGAACGCCCCGACCTATATCGCCGCCGCTCGGGGTGGTTTCCGCGTCGTATCAGCGGTCTTTGCCACTACTATCAATATTTATCACGTTACCGCCTTTAACTTTACGATTGTCCTGAGATTGGTTAAGGAGTGTAACGATGCCGATATCGGTTATACCTGCGTCGATGCGTTGCTTGATGGCTTGACCGCTAATGGCTCTATTAGTTTTCAGGATGCAACAATTACGGCTGCTACCTTATTGGCACAAATGCTGGTCACTCACGCCAAGGGCACTTTGATTTTAACACTTACTCAGGGTCAGGGTAGCGCAGCGAAGGTTGTTACCGTAGCCGGTGTCGAGTTTGATAATGCGGGCCAGACATCAGATGCAAACGCTCCGTTCACTGAATTCACTGCTAACTTTGAAATCGCCAACGACCCGACTACCCAGCTTACTCTTGCCGGCACCAATAAGATTATCAACATTGTTTAATCTGCAAGTGATGAGCGATGAGAAACGGGTGACGAGCAACGAACAACGAGCGACGAGCGACGAGAAACGAGCGACTAATTTATGGCCAAAGACGTCAATATCCATATAAAAGCTACCGGCGGTCCCGAAGCCAAGCAGCAGCTTGAAGGCGTCGCACAGGGCACTCAAAAAGTCGGCTCCGGTGTTCAGGAGATGGGCACTAAGGCCCTCATCGGCTCCGGCTGGGTCCAGAAGGCATTGTCTTTTCTCGCGGGACCTCTTGGTTTTGCTGCTATCGCAACCGCTACCGCCAGCGGGATAATTAAAATCGCTAAATTCTTCGATGAAATCAAGACCCGCTCCGATGAGGCCGTCCTTAAGGTTCAGTCGATTCGTGATGCCTACAAAGAACTTTTTGAGGCGATGGATACCTTTAGTGAGAAAAGCCGTCAGGTCCTGACCCTCGAAACTACCGCACTCCTGCAGAGGACCGCCGTTACCCAGCAGGTTGGTCTGCCTGTTGTCACTGCTTACGCCCGCGAATTCCAACCTCTTCTTAAGACCGGTGAGATGACAAAACAGCAGTTTGAGCAGGGCCTTGAAGATACCCTTCGTTATGCCGGCAGGCAGGGCGCTGGTGCCGTTCCTGAAATGCTCGGTATTATGGCCGGTGGAGGAATGGTTACTCCTGAGCAGCAGGGTGCCTTCCGTAGAATGGTCACAGAGGCATCCCAGGCTGCCGGCTTGACCGAAGAGGAGCTTGTCGGGGCACTTGGCAGGGGTATGCCCACAATTAAGGCAATGGGCTGGTCCCCCGAACAGGCCTTGACCGCCGTTGCCACACTTGCCCAGGGTGAAACTGGCCGCAAACGTGCTGCGTTACCGGCAACCACTTTACAGGCCCTTATGGGTGTTACTGTCCCTAAAGAACTTCAAAAACAAATCCCCGCTGAAGTTGCAAAAGACCCGAGTAAATTGCTTGATCTTTTGTCTACCCTTCGCAGAAAAATGCCGCGTGAGCAATACGTAGATATCTTGACTGCCCTCTTTGGTGCCGAGGCCGCCCCGGGCATCCTTAAATTGACTGCCGCCCCTCCAAGAGGTCTTCTCGAAGCTATTACAGAGGCCGCAGGTCCCATAGGTGCGGCGAGAGAGGCCGCACAGGAAAAAGAAAGATTGAAAACTTTAGAAGCAACTACGGCAAAAGTAGAGGCCTCCGCACACCAACGTGAAATGGCCACAGTTCAAGCAGAGATGACGGCTCAAAAACAGTTGAGAGATTTAGGTGCCAAAGAGAGGGATAGATATAGAGTCGAAAGGCCCTGGCGACAAAAATGGCTTAAAGAAAAACTCGCTGTTTTAGGAACTGGAACCGGAACCGAGGAAGCTATAAAAGAACAGGCGGCATTTGACCGCTGGAAAGAAACATTAACCCCAGAAGAAAGAGAACAAATAACTAAAGAAGCATACGGTCCCTTAGCTAAACTCGAACTGTTAAATATTCGTTGGCAAGCAATGACTACCCAAGAGAAAGTCGAGTCATTATTGGAGCATACGGAAAATCCTCCAATTCCAACCGTAATCTCTAATGATAGTCATGATATCCATTTTAATCCTGTCGTCGGCGACCCTAACAGTGTAAAAGGTCCTCGATTTATTAAAGGTATGAAGTGATGTCCGAAACCAGTGGAAATCTTCTTTTATCTCTGTGTTCTCTGTGGCTGAAAATAATCAGTGAAAATCTGTGTTAATCCGTGGTTAAAAAAGGTCTTAATTTATCTGTGAAAATCCGTGTTAATCTGTGGTTGAAAAAGGTCTTAATTTATCCGTGAAAATCCGTGTTAATCTGTGGTTAATAACCTGTGAGTTTTGAAGTTTGAAACCGAAAATCGAAAATTGTAAATCGTAAATCCCTTTATGGCGACAGCCCTGACATCTATTTTCGGCTCTGAAATCAAGGTCAATAGTCAGCCCCGCGAGGTTGACCGCCAATATACCGCCTACCCGGGCGCCCACGGCAATACTGCAATGCTTATGGGCTCGCGTGGCCATCCATTGATTGTTTCAGGGACTATACGCGCTTCCACGCGTGCCCTGTGCGAGGCCGCCGTTCGTGCAGTCGAATCCTGGCAATGGTCGCCTGCACAGGATTATACCTGCTTTAATGTCCTCTATCCTTCCGTCGTCTGGGACAAATTTATGCTTATCTCCGATGGCGAGGGCAAGACCTATCATTTTACCGCCGGCGCCGTCCGCTGCAATTTTGTCTGTTTCGGGAGGACTCTGATATGACGTTGGCTGATGCAAGAAGCCCATCCCGAATTGCCCAGCAGCTCGTGGTTGAGGTCCGGCTTTGTTCTGGCTCTCCTCCTCACTATTCTCTTGTCTGGACCCCTTTGTGGTCCGCCAAAGTTGACCGCATCGAGCTTAATGCCGCCTCCCGTTCTTCAACGGCTATAATATATTTTCCCACCCTCCGCTGGCATGAAAGGGCGAGGTTTTACAATCAACTTGGTAATATGTACCGTATCAGGACGAATGAGGCCGACCCTTCCAAATGGTCCGTCCTTTTTATAGGGTTCGCCACGAATCGTTTATGTTCTTTTTCAGGCGGCACTAATCTTGGTGAAGCTCACGAACGTAACGCCGTTGTTCTTTTTGATTATCGCTGGCTTTTGTCGGTAACCTCTCCAATTTTCGGCTGGATGACCCGAGGACCCGATGATTACAACTTTTACGGTACCTATAACCAGGTCGCAAAGTATGATTCTTATGTCTGGCTGACGGGGCGGCGTGCGATTTTTAATGACGATGGCAAACCTAATAAGGACCCGATGCCTTTGCATTTGACTCAATATACCTGTGAAATTCCCATCTTTGCCGACCCCGATATCGGCGAATACTGGACCGCACGCGATATGGTCCGTTATTGTCTGTCGCCTTTTTATAATAAAGCTTATGCTTATCTTCCTATTCCCGACCCCGAAGAACTTATCGGCCTCGACCATCTCGATTGGGACACAGTCCTTAATCATATAACCGTTGATGGCCTTAACGTCATTGATGCTATTGAGCTTATCTGCCGTCATTTGGGCTGGTCCTTCAGGGAAGATTACAATAACGCCGGCGTTCCTACAATTGTCTTTTATAAACCCGGCGCCGCATCTTCTCATACCCGCGATAATGATAATCCCGTCATACTGCACGAGCTTCACGCCCCCGCTGAGGGTGAGACAATTACTGCCGCCATTCTGCAGGGCAAAAAAATGTTATGGTCGATGGCATTGGCTGAGGACATTTCTTCTATCGTCAATAAGCCCTATGGCCTCGGCGCCCCGCATCGTTTTGAATTCACCACCGAGCTTGTCCCCGCCTGGCTTGATGATGACCTTGTCCCTGATACCTCCGGCAGCAATAATGAGCATTTATTTTTGACTGAGGCCCAGCTCCAGGACCTCCCCGACCCTGATGTGGAAAGTTTTTATAAGTATTATCACGTCAAAGGTTCTTCTTTCCTCCGCGACCCCGGCCGTAAATGGGCATTGAATGAATCCGGTAGATATTCCGCCGGCAGTTACGATAGGGGCGTTCCTTTTGATTTCTCAACCGTCATTGATGCTGTTTATATCAAGGACCGTTCCGGTAGGCGTTTTTTTGGCCCCTTTAATCGCCAATTACTGGCCTGTTTAACACGCAATAAAAGCGATTTCAATACCGTCGGAATTAAGGTCGAATTTAGTTTCGATAGTGGTGTCACCTGGCAGGTCCTGCCGGCGACGATAAGTTCACTTCCCGATGAGGCCGGTATATACATCGAGGAGCCGAACCTGGCGGAGATGCTCGATAAAGACAAGGAATCCAAAATTTCAGGTGGCGACCTCGATGACGTCTCCTTGAATTACTGGACTTCGCTCTGTGATGATAAGGTCAACGGCCGCGATTTTAAGAATAGTGAATGGCGGACCCGCGTCCGCATCACTGCATCCATCCAGTTAGACCGCCGCGTGGCAAAATATGTCCCCCCGAATTCTTCTACGACTTCTCCCTTCGAGCAGGTGGAGGTCTATGATTTTTCAGAGCGTTATGGTCTAAATAAAAGGACGCCGGCCAGTATTTTTTCCGGTTCCGGCCTGCCTGCCTACGAGGTGGATTCCGATTCCGTGATAACCAAGCATTTGGAAAAAATCCGCGATGCCAACCAGCATATATCAATAAGCGGCTTTTTTGTTCTCGACCGATTATGGCTCGGCGATGGCGCCGGTCGGCCTGATTTTGCGGTTGGCGATGGTATTGAAAAAGTGACCGGGCGAAATTACGACTTTTTAATTCGTTCCGGCAGCAGTTATTTGTATCCCGAAATCTGCCAGATTGTTTATCTTCCCGATGAGCAGAAAATGCAGCTGATTACCCGTGATTTGAGGTTTGCCTCCCATGTTTTATAAATACAAGCCCCTAACCACTATTCCCGAATCACTATTCACAATTTATGAGCGCGATTATCACAATTAGCTTTTACGTTCCTCCCGATGCTTTGCCGGGTGATTATGCCAAGTTGCACGGCAATAATGGGTCAGGTGATATCGATTGGGATGTGCCTCTTGCCGATTCGCCGATTGATTTATTCCCTAATGGTGCGGGCATTTACGGATTTGGCTATTCTTCTTTTGGCAATACGCCTTTTGGTAAACCCGCTCCCGTGGATGTCCTCGGCTGGGGCAATGTGCCTTTCGGAAAGGGCCGCTGGGGTTATGGTGCCGCAAAAATAACCGTGACCGTTACCGTTCACGCCTGTGGCGATTATAAGTTTGGCTTTTCGCATTATGATAAGGCCGGAAATAAGCACGCCGGCTCACCTGAAGAAATCACCGTCCCCATCCACGTGGCCCCGCCCGCCCCCACGGGCCTGCGCAGGAATAGTTATGATAAAGATACTGATATTCTCGTTTTGGATGCCCTATAAATAGTGATTCAAAATAAACCTGAGAAAACAAAAAACCAAAAACTTAAAGCGATAGAATTATTTGCTGGTGCTGGTGGTATGGCTCTCGGGTTGCAGCAAGCAGGTATTGATGTTGTTGCGGCCGTTGAATTAGACAAAGGGTGCTGTGCTACCTTGAAGGCAAATAAAAACCACGCTTTCCCCAAAATGAAAATAATCCAAGAGGATATAACCGCGTTAAGCGGAAAAACTTTATTGAGAAGGGTCGGTCTAACTAAAGGCCAGCTCGATGTGTTAAGCGGTGGGCCGCCTTGTCAGGGATTTTCCTCGGCAAGCTCAACCCGGTCAACAAGGGACCCACGCTCTAAAATGATGTGGCAGTTTGTCCGGATGGTGGCTGAAATACAGCCAAAATATTTCATCATAGAAAATGTCAGGGGCCTGTTGAGTTTCAAAAACTTTTTTCGGTTACTTTTAACAGCTTTAGAAAAGTGCGGGTATGTAGTAAGGTTTAATTTACTGGATGCTGTAAATTACGGAGTACCCCAGCGAAGATTAAGGGTTTTTATAGAAGGCGCTCGCAACGACCTAAACATTGTCCCTACGTTCCCCTCTCCAACACATTTTGATATTGATAAAAAACCTAAAAGGGAGTTTATGCCCGCCCCGCTTGTTGCCCAAAAGTGCTTTGCTGCACACGGGTTTGCCCGGGGTGAGGTAGAGGATACCTGGTTCAATCCTAAATTAGAAATTATGATGAACCGTAAAACGGCCGCTGAAAAAATAGATCTGGCGGTCAAACAAATCCTGTTGGAATGCTTATTAACTTCCCCCTTGTGTAGTCCTAAGGGGTTTTCACCGGTGGATCGTCACTATGGGTCTGTTGGGGTCCGACGTTAACAAGCTTTTCTGTTGGCGGCACGTATTGCCTCCGTGACGGAGTCGCTGACCCCAGTTAAGGTGCGATCCATCGAATAAGTTGTTCATAATATTGCCTTTCCGGCGCCTGCCGGCTGGCCCGCTCTGGCAAAAAACCTTGCCAAATCGGCTCGAAGATTTTTTGTCCCTATTTTATTTTGTTTGTTTTCCTCTTAACTTTAACCCTTTATTACCCATCCACAAAAAAGGTTCCAACCCCCGTAGCTCCCACAGTTTTCTCCACAACCTTTTTTCTTATGATAAACTAAAAGCCCTGTTTTGAGTGCTTTTAATAGAGTTTAAAGATTTTGGAAAAATCCATCTCCCAGTTTTTTGAAGATGGGATTTTTGGTGATTTATCCCATTTAGCCTCTCCCGATTTTTCCGCCTTCATCCCTCCCTAAAATCCCCCTTCTTACCCCTAAAACCCACAATTTCCCCTCTTTTCCCGTCATTCCCCACCCAACCTTCTTTTGTCCCATCTTATCCTGTTCTAACAACGAAGCTGA
>Ga0315285_10000558_pt1 | contig 38511 bp, 37 predicted proteins | sample YL17G09_36_MG_FD_203698 | JGI IMG/M metagenome (GOLD analysis project Ga0315285, IMG submission 203698) | Sediment microbial communities from Yellowstone Lake, YNP, Wyoming, USA - YL17G09_36 | ecosystem: Environmental > Aquatic > Freshwater > Lake > Sediment | place: USA: Wyoming | collected...
AGGTGACCGATGAAGAAATGACGCACGTGAATCTGGAGCGGCACAAATTTCATGGCGACTGGAACTATACCATTCGGCCCCGATCATCATGACCTATTTGATACCTTTATTTCTTTACGACTCCTTAGTCAGAAAAAAGCACCCACGGGCGAGACGCCCGTGCCACGTTAAATGTCATCCTATTGTGTTGAGTTGTAGCAAGCAGAAACAATCATCGGCCAGTAGGCCGACTTCGCCGAAGTCGACCGAATCAACGATCTGGCTGCTTCTTTACACGCATCGCTAACCGAGCGAACCGACTAAGGCAAACAAACGCATGAGCATCAACATCGATCAAGCCAGGCAACAGTTCAAAGATCATTTCGGCTTTGACGCCGAGCTGGGAGTGCGCGCTCCAGGCCGCGTCAACATCATCGGCGAGCATACCGACTACAACCACGGCTACGTTATGCCCATGGCGATCGAACGCGACACCGTCATCCTCGCCCGAAAACGTCCCGATAACAAGCTTAATGCGTTCGCCGCCACGCTCGGCCGATCCGGCGAAACCAGCCTCGACCGCCGCACGCGAAACCTCCGCGAGCCCTGGCTTGATTACGTCATCGGCGTGGTGGATGAGTTGGCGAAGCTGAAAAAATCCATCTCCGGCGCCGACATCATGATCACCGGCGACGTACCCATCGGATGCGGGCTCAGCAGTTCCGCAAGCCTCGAAATGGCCGCGCTCGCCATGTTCGAAGCCCTCGGCTCATTCAGCCTCGACGGCCCCGACGCCGCGCGCCTCGGCCAGCGCGTCGAAAACGGCTTCCTTGGCCTCAACAGCGGCATCATGGACCAGTTTATCTCGCGCATGGGAAAATCCGGCCACGCCTTGTTCCTCGACTGCCGGACATTCGAGTTCGAGCACGTCCCCGTCGCCTTCCCCAACGCGACGTTTGTCATCGCTAACACGTGCCTGGCCCGCGGACTCACCTCGTCGAAATATAACGAGCGCGTCGCCGAATGCCGCCAAGCCGTCGCGATTCTTTCGAAGGCACTCCAGCGCAACGCCACCCACCTCCGCGACTTCACCCTCAGCGAGTTGGCCGCCGCGCACACGCTCATGCCCGAAGTCGTCTACCGCCGCGCGCGCCACATCATCAGCGAAAACGACAGGACAATCCGCGCATGCGATACCATGCGCAGAGGAGACGCCGCCGCGCTCGGCGAATTGATGTCCGATTCCGACAGGAGCCTCCGCGAAGACTACGAAGTCACCTCGCCCGAACTCGACGCCATGACGCGCGCCGCCCGCGCCATCCCCGGCTGTTACGGCGCCAGAATGACCGGCGCCGGATTCGGCGGATGCACCATCAACCTCGTCGCCCGCGACGCCGCCGACGAGTTCTCCCAATGCCTCATGGCCGAGTACTTCGACCAAACCGGCTACCAAGGCGCCATCATCACATCATCCCCAGCCCAAGGCGCCAGCAGACTGTTTTAACTTGTGTCCCCTGCGTCCCTTAAGTCCTTTAGGTCCGGTAGCCTAAGAGAACTCGCTTCTGCCCCTCGCTGGCAGCAAAACATTCCTCTTGACACCAGATTACACTTGTGGTATTTTGGACTACAGATGTAAGAATTAGGAGGCCGTCATGAGCCACCCAAAGATCGCGCCTGCCGAGTGGACCGTAATGGAAGTGCTGTGGAAGGAAGCCACGCTTAGCGCTGCCGAAGTCATTGAGGTGCTCGAGCGCGAGTCGGATTGGCGTCCAAAGACCATCCGCACCCTGCTCGACAGACTGGTGCGGAAGGGGGTGGTTTCACGGGAAAAACGAGCCGGCTGTTACCGGTACAGTCCTAAAGTTGGGCGGGCGGAATGTATCCGAAAAGAGAGACAATCCTTCCTGGGACGTTTCTTTGGTGGCGATTTGGCTCCGATGGTGGCGAATTTCCTTGACGACCGGGAGACAACACCTGAGGACATCGAGCGGCTGCGCAGGTTGCTTGATGAACGGGCGCGGAAAGGCGATTCACAATGACGCTGGGCCATTTTGTGCAGGCGCTGCTGGATGCGAGCGCGGATTCGCTGATCGTGGTCGCGGCCATTTTAACGCTGCAACGCCTGTTCCGGAAATGGCTCACGCCGCAGTGGCGCTATGCATTATGGTGGCTGCTCTTGTTGCGGCTGCTCCTGCTTTTCGTTGTTATCCCGATAGAGCCGAGCTTTCACAACCCACCGCCCGCCGGTGTGGTTTCTGTGGCCCCCGAACAGGGGGTGCTGCATTCTGTTGCGACCGTCTCAAGGACTTTTGCCGATGAGGCTCGACGCCGTGTAGGACAGGTCGACACCTGGGCCTTCCTTGGCCCGGCTTGGTGCCTGGGCGCGCTGGGTCTGGCTGTCGTCATGGCCATTCAAAGTCTGCGCCTGAGACGTGCGGTTTCCAGCGGCCAAATGCTAAAGGATCAGGCGGCCCTCGATCTTCTCGAAACCTGTAGAAGCACGATGAGGCTTCGGACCTGGCTTGTCCCGGTGGAGACGCGTGCAGCAACCGGCCCGCTTCTCATGGGCGTGGTGCGCCCGAAGCTGCTTCTGCCATCCGGGTTTGTTCAGCGAGTGAGCCGGGAGCAGTTGGGGCATATCTTTTTGCACGAGCTCGCACATCTTCGCCGGGCCGATATCTGGGTGGGCTGGCTGATGAACGTGCTGTTCGTGATGCACTGGTTCAACCCGGTGTTGTGGCTGATTCGGCGGCGGATTCTGAATGACCGCGAGTGTGCCTGCGACGCGACGGCCCTCAAACGGCTGGACGCCCCGGAGCAAATCGCCTATGGACGCACCTTGTTGGATCTTGCGCAACATGCATTTCCGCCGGCGCGGTGGTCGCCCGGCATGGCTTCAATTCTCGAAACGTCCAGCAACCTGCAAAGGAGGATTGAAATGATTACAGCATTCCCTCGAAAACGTATGGCAGCCATTGTAGGGGCGGCGGTCACGCTGGCGCTTGGCGCCGTATGCTTGTCAACGCTTGCCGCTTCCACGGAGATAAAGTACACCCACTTGGTGGTTTTCGAACCGGCAGGCGATTTTCATCCAAGCACGCCCCGCGAACTGCTGGATGTCTTTAACGGCGTGTGCCACGTCCCCACCGGATATTTCAGGACCGCGCCTCAAAACGGCAAGCTCGTGGGCAGCATTTGCGCCAATCAACCTGAGCGCCTTCAAAAAGACCTCGCCGAGGAACCGCGGCTGAAGTGGATCAAAGCCGACCCACTTACGCCCGAACTCTTCACAACGCATTCGGCACGGCGCCAGGAATCGCTGCCCGCCCCGCAATCGCTTTCGCCCGGCGCCCACAGCACCTTCAAGGGAGCCTACACCCACCTTGTCACGTTCAAGCCCGTCGGCGATTTCCGTCCCAAAACGCCCCGGGATCTCCTGACGGTGTTCAATGGAGTATGCAGCGTACCGACCGGCTACTTCAGAACCCGACCTCAAGATGGCAAACTGTTTGGCAGCATCTGCACGAACGATCCCGAAAACCTCAAGAAAAATCTTGCCAAGGAACCCCGTCTCGAATTCATCAACGCGACTGCCTTGACTCCCAAAACGTTCGAAGAACACGCCGCAAGAAAGCAAGAATCGCTTCCACAGAAGTTGTAGCACAGGCGCCCCGCGGGCATTTGCCTGCCTCCGAAGCTGCGCTAGCAGGAAAGGAGGGTGGTGCGGGCATCTCGCCTGCATCTTTGGCTGCCGGTAACCCACTCAAGTAGACGCGGCGGCCCCGCCGCGTCAGTTCGCACCACTCGCGGTCAGACTGTTCTTGCACGTTCTGGATGGAATCCAAACACTGGACAAAGACGGGTTGCTCTCCGAGTTGAAGCGGGGTTTGGGCGCCGCATAACGTGCAGTTGGCCAAATGGTCGAAACGAGAGGTCCGCATCTCTGTAAATGGTTGCTTGGCAAGAGGTTACAGGCCTTCCGGCCGGCTAAACGCCTAACTCTCCAACTCTTCTGAAAAAGCACGCATATAACCAGGATTGGGCGTTTCCATAATGTATTGATAAAGAAGACGTTACAGCCATTTAAGCCGGCTGGGCGCCATCATCACATCATCCCCAGCCCAAGGCGCCACCAGGCTATTCTAATTTGCGTCCTTTATGTCGCTTATGTCCTTTACGTCCCTTAAACTAAGGCGCTAAAATTGAACCGGAGCAGGAATCGAAAGGGGCAGATGATGAAAAGGAGAACGATTCGGCTTGCGTGTTTAGTCTTGTTGTCGATGTTGGCCGGTTGCACGGCCTTCGCCCTGGGAAGCGACAAGTTGTACATCGCCGACCTGCGAACGGGCGACACGATCGAGCGCAATACGTGCCGCGGGATGGAAGATGTTGAAAAGGTGGTAGGGGTAGATGAGGCGAACTCTTGTTTCTACACACTGCAGATCCGGCCTATCGAGGACAAGTACAAGTACCTATTCAGGACGTGGGATTACTCGGGCAACGTCGTCCGGGAAAAGCCTCTGGTCTTTCCGGAACCAAAAACGTTTCCAGCCTTCTCGCCGGACTTTAACTTTGCTGCAATCGCTTTGCCGGCACGAAATGAGTGTGTCCTGTATGACATCCTGTCGGACACGGAGCGAACGATTCCCATTCCCTATGGGTGGTATGGAGCACAGCCCGCGTGGATAGACAAAACCACGTTCGTTGTAGCCCTAAGAATCGAGCCGAGGCGCGTCGGGCTTTTTCACATAGATACAACAAACAGCAAAACGGAACTGATTGTCGAGAATCCTTCTTTTACTGAAGATGCCTCTTCCTCTATGTTGGTTTCGCCGGATGGACACTACCTCGCCTTTTCTAATTGGAAGCTGGTTGTGGTGGACCTGACAGCACGCAAAGCCTTGCCTATAAATGCAGAAGTCTTTCCACTGCGCAACGTGCTGGCGTGGTCGCCGGGAAGCAACCGGCTGGCTTATGCTACGGGAGAGCGGCCTTTTTGCACCAAAATCATATCCATTCCAGACGGCGAGGAAGTCGGGAAGATAGAAAAGCCTTCATTGCCGTCCAAGTTTCTCGATGAAAACCGCCTCTTGTGTATGTCGGGAATGAAGCTGGAAGCGATCAATCTTAAGACCGGCGAAACAGAGTCCTCTATTGGGCTCAAAGGCAACTGGGAAGAGATGATACGCCTGGCGGGTTGATTCGGAAATTCGCCTCGCCGCCTCGCCGATTATCTCAACATACCGCTCGACAGCACCGCGCATCATCCGATTAGACAGGTAGTCCTTGTACGTCTTCCCCCTGACGAACTCATCGACTGCCAACGCCGCATCCAGCATGTCCCACAAATAGGCCTTCTCCCTGTCAGCCGGCATGGATTACCTCGCGATGCGTCAGGATTTCCTCGCGACGGTAGGGATTGCGTAAGGCTTCTTTCACCACCATATCCACCTCCCGGCCAGTGACCTCTACCAGATCCTCCCGCATCGCCACCAAGTCCCACAAATCCCACCCCGCCCCCTCCTCGAAACTCACCAAAAAGTCCAGGTCGCTTTCCGGGCCAAAATCATCCCGCAGCGCCGAACCGAAAATAGACAACTCCCGTATCCGCCAATTCCGGCAAAACGCCGCCAGCGCGTCCCTATCAAGCTGCACATTAGGATTCACCACCCGATCTCCTCGCACCTGCCATTAACTCACTAAACCTTAACTTTCATGTTATAGGGAAATCGCTCGCCATGCAACCGCCTGCCATCCTAACCTACCGGAGCTTAGCGTTTCGGCCCTATCAGCAGCAGCGGAATGCTGATCTTGTGCTTGATAGTCCGCGAGACACTTCCAAACAGGATGTCGGCTATGAATCTATGGCCGTGGGTGGCCATGGCCACAAGGTCATAGTCTTTCCCTTCGATCTCCTGGAGTATCTCTTTATCGGGTTCGCCGCTTCTGATCAGGATGCGGGCCATAATATTCCGGGCCTTTAATGTCTCACAGCGGGATTGTAAACAGGCTTCGGCCCGTTCACGCAACGCGCGGTCCTGGTCGAGCGTGTGGGAGTGCACGACGTGCAGAAGACATACCTCAGCGTTGTTCTGCAGCGCAAGCGCCGTCACATGCTCGATGATGGCATCGTCCACGGGAGAGCAATCCATGGCCACCAGGATTTTCTTGTACACTTGCATGTCAGCCTCCTCCCACGACGGTCGAATAGAGCAAGTACATGTTGAGGACGATAACAACGCCCGATATCGCCACGGCAGCGGTAAACTCCAGTCGGCTGCTTCGAAAAATGCCCATGAGATTGCGGTCGCGGCAGAGAATCAGCAACGGAATAAGCGTAAACGGGAGCTGAATGCTCAGCACCACCTGGCTGAACACCAGAATGCGGAACGTGTCCATGGCCAGAACAATGATTACAAACGACGGAATCGCCGTGACAAACACGGAGATTCTGTACAGCAGTGTTCGAGGGTCTTCCGGTTTTCCCAGGAACCCCGTGATCACATTGACCTCCGCCATCGACGACGTCACGGACGACCCGACCCCCGAGAAAACAAGGGCAACCGCGAACAGCAGGCCCGCAAGAGGTCCGGCTAACGGCCTCAGCGTGGCCGACGCTTGCTCGATGTCTTCCACCACGACATGATGGCGGAAGAAGACGGCGGCCGCCACGATGATCATGGCCGAATTCACCACCCAGCCCAAGAGCATCGCCGAAAGCGTGTCGATCTTTTCGTAGTGGAGAAGGGCCATTTTCTCACCCTCGGAGATGCCCCACTTCCGGCTGTGAATGACGTTGGAATGCAGGAAGATATTGTGAGGCATCACAACCGCGCCCAGGATGGCCATGGCCACGTAGATGCTGCTCCTGTTGACGTTCGGAACCACCATCGAGGGGGCCAGCACGGTCCAGTCCGGCTTGACGATCAGGATCTCCACGAGATAGCACAAGCCGATGACGCCCAGAAAGCCTATGATGATCGACTCAATCCGATGATATCTTTGACTGACGATGAGGAACACTTCAAGGAATACCGTAAACAGGGCGCCCGACCACAGCGGCATCCCGAAGAGCAACTTGAAGCCAATCGCCCCTCCGATCAGTTCCGCCGCGTCGGTCGCCATGCACGCCAGCACTATCGTCAGCCCCAGGAGTGCCGATACCGGCCGGGAGAAACGTTCCCGGATGTTGACGGCGAGTGATTTTCCGGTGGCAATACCGAGCTTGGCGGCCATGTGCTGGATCACGATCAGCATCAACGTGCTGAGCGTGATAACCCAGAGAAGTTCATAGCCAAACCTTGATCCGCCCTCGATATTCGTCGCCCAGTTTCCCGGATCGATAAACCCCACCGTGACAAGGAAACCCGGCCCAAGAAAGCCCAGAAGCGTCTTGAGCGGAAACTGCTTCTTCACGGCTGCCACAGTGGCCATTCCTTTACAGGATGAAACCAGCGAGGACGCCGCTTCCACGTCACCGCCCGCCACCTCTTTGAGATCTGAAATCTGCACCCCGCCCCCTCCTCGAAACTCACCAGAAAATCCATGTCGCTTTCCGGCCCTAAATCATCCCGCAATGCAGAACCAAATAGGGACAGGTCCCGTATCCGCCACTTCCGGCAAAACGCCGCCACCGCGTCCCGATCAAGCCGCACCTTCGGATTCACCACCCGGTCTCCTTCGCACCACCACATTTACATGTTACAGGGAACTCATTCCCCGCGCAACCGCCCGTTGCGGACACAGGCCAAGAACCAGTTACCGTCCCTCGTCAGTCAGACTTGGACTGTCCTTATGCGTTCAAGATATAATACCGACATGCAATTCGAGTGGGATGAAAGCAAATCCACAACGAATCTACGAAAACACGGAGTAAGCTTCGAGGAAGCCTCCTCGGTCTTTGGAGATCCGCTCGCCATTACGTTTCAAGACCCGGCACATTCCGCTGGCGAGCATCGCTTTCTCGCTTTTGGTGTCTCGGTGCACGGCACACTGCTTGTCGTCTCATTTGTACATCGCCGTAAGCGGACGAGGCTGATTAGCGCCCGGCCCGCAACCCGCGGTGAAAGGAAAATCTATGAAGAAGCCTAAAGACATTGAAACCGACGACCTTCGTCCTGAATATCCTCGTGAAGACCTCGGCAAAGGCGTCCGCGGCAAGTACTTTGCGGCATACCAGAAAGGATCGAACCTTGTCTTGCTCCGACCGGACATTGCCAAGGCGTTCCCCACCTCCGAAGCTGTAAACGAGGCGCTTCACGGTCTGCTTCAACTGACCGAGCAAACACACAAGTTGATCCGCCGGACCCGTCCTACCCGCATCGCAAAGCCCAAACCCGGCAAAGATAAATCCAACAGAAAATCCCGCCCCACGCCGCCGTAACGGCCAAACCAGATCGGCTCCTGACACTGGCAAAAAGATTGGTTACCGCGTATCGTTTCATCCTCGTTTTCCCCTAGCATCTCCTCAGGGAATAGGATAGACAGTTGATCAGATTGCTCCTGCCCTTTCGGTGTCAGGCGATAACGGTTCTTTAACAGGTCTTCCAGAAGATATCTATTGCGAAGGTTGCAGAGATCTTCAAACGTCGCATTTTTCAAAATCACCGCATTCGACCCGCTGCCGACGCGAATAGTATGGTGCAATGAGTCATCAAGGCGGGAAAAAATTAACTCCCCTTTCATCCCGGCGGCCAAAAGTACCTCCCGCTCTCCGTCTGAGAATAGTCGCCGCATCTCTTCCCTGCGGCGTTTTCTTTGCCTTCGATCTCGCATGGGTCCAAACAACAATTCGTCGATGCTCTGACGGAAGACATATCCCAAGAAGGCCACGACCATGGGAATGGTCCAAAAGAAAAATGGCCATGGATTCCCTGCAAGCAATTCGCCTATGACTTTATCCATAGCTATGTTTTTCACCTCATCATGACAGTATGCCTATCTTCAAGCAGTCTCTTCCCGCCTGGATTCTCCACCTCCACCTGGTAACCCTTCGGCGCTGATAGCGCATACCGCAGCGTATTGCCCTCGGCGCGCCACTTCAGCGTTACCGGCCCATCTGCGGTTGGGATTGTTCCTTCGCACTCCGGCATGGTCACGTCGGCGAACCTCAGTTTGATGCGTTTGTTGACGGTGTCGACGTGGTACAGCCCGAGGATGTCGCGGTAAAGGGTGTGGACGATGTGGGAGGCGAACCCGTGGTTGCAGCTTGCGTTGTCGTGGACGTTTTCCCACAGCGTGCCGGTGCGTTCGGCCATGTAGAACAGGTAGTCGATTGACTCGTCGAGGATTTGTTGGCAGCGGCCGTACCGCGACAGGATCTCGACGCGCAGCATGTTGCCGACGAAACTGTTGGCCGCGTAAACCTCCGGGTACAGCTTCTTCTCGGCGCGTTTTGGCCCGAACTCGTCGCGCAGTTTCGCCCACAACGCCGGGTGGCTCTCGGGCGTCGCCGTATCGAAGAAGAACGCAAAATACTGGCAGACTTCCGACCGGTTTCGCGTGACCTCGAGCTTGCCGTCTTTCCTCACGGCGTTGTCGACGAAGAACTCGCCGTCGAACGACTGCCGCCGCACCGTCTCGCGGATTTTTTCGGCCTTCTGGACGAGTTCCGGCATCCCGTACGTCCTGCCCGCGGCGGCCAGCGCGCCCGCGTACAGCATGTTGCTCGGGTAGTTGACGTCCTGGACAAAGTCGTTCGCCTTCGACCACTCGACGAACACCCAGCTCTCAAGTTTTTCGAGCAGGCCGTCTTGGTTCTCGAATTTCTTGAAGTAATCGAAAAGGGCGAGCACTTTCGGCTTGAGCGCGTCCACCTGTTGTTTGTCGCCGCTCCGCCCCGCGTATTCTTCGAGCTCGACAACAAACCACATCGCCCAGTTCGGGATGAACACCCCGTTGTAGTGATCCGCCGGGTAGCACATCGGCAACATCCCCGGCGGAAGGTGTTTGAACTCCGGCGGCAACAGGAAGTTCTCGTAGAAATTCTTCTCGACGACCGTCGACCCGCTCAGATCTTTCGCGGTGCGCGCGGTGAAGAAGCTGTCGCAAAGCCAACCGGCCCGCTCCCGCGACGGGCAGTCCGTTAACACGTCCACCGCGTTCTGCGCGTACGTCTCGACCCCCGCCGTAAAAAGTTTCTCGAGAGTCTTGTTTGCGGCGGTGAAGCGGGCCTTGTCGGTGTCGGGATTGGCATATCTGCGGATGTGCACGCCCTTAACTTCGCACCCGCCCGCGCTGACAAACAGCTTCGCGTACCGCATTGTGTACGGCTCGAACGACTCGACGGAGTACGTCCCCGGCTCGAGTTCGTACGCGACGATATTGATGCAGCCGAGCCGGTGGTGTTTCACCTCGCCCTGCTCGTTGAGCACCTCGTCAAACGTCATATAGAACTTCGTTGGCTCGGAGCATGTCACGGTTGCGCCGAGGAACCCCGTGAAGTTCGTGCCAAAATCGACAATGTGCCACTGGCCTGCCTCGAGCTTAAGCCCGGCTTCCGGCGCGAGCGGCGCGTCTACCGGCTCGGGTTTGTTCGGCACATACTTTTGCAGGTCGATCGACGGGATGACCTCGAGCTCGTCTTCTTTGTAACCGCGGAAATTCGGGCCGATATCCTTGATGGTGCTGAACTTGTTCGGCGTGAACTTGCCGCGGTCGCGCACCGTCCCGCTCGACACGTGGCGCAACGCCGGTTTGATCTCGAACCCCGGATACGGCACACGCCGCGGCAGCAACTGTTTCTCCCCCGTCACCGCCAGCGCGCATGAATCAAAGGGCGCCGCAGGGTCCGCCCGCCACGCATCATAGCCCGGCGACAACCGGTACACCTCCGAAAACGGACGCTGAAAACTGTACCGCTCGACCTTCTGCACCTTCTCCGGCAAGACGCGCGCCTTGTAACCCTCGACGCCCGTCGCCGCCAACACCTTCCCGCTGCCGACAACTTCCGCCTGGAGGAACGACGGTTGATCCATCGTGTAATACGTGTTGACGTTATACCCCGCCACCTCGATCGCCACCACGTCCGGCCCCGGCTCGAGCAGCGGCGTGATGTCCCACTCGTCGACCCGGTACCAGCCATGCGGCCCCCGCGCCGGTCCATACCCGCAAAACACACCGTTCACAAACGCCCGGTACACCGTCGAGCCCGTCAAACGCAGCAACGCCTTCTCCCCATCCGGCACGTCCACCACCGCGCGGAACCCCACAAACAGGTTCTTCTCCGTCTCCCGCCCCTCCGGCCACACCGGTTTCGCGGAATCAAACCTCGCCTCCTGCGCACGAGCCGCCCAACAGAGCAGAATCAGGCACGCAAAAACCATAGGACCTATAAGACGGATACGACGGATAAGAAAGTTCTTAGTCGGCATGGCATTTTCCTCTTTGCACGGTCCGCGCCATCATACCGGCTCCGCCCCTCCCCGGCAAATAAGGCCATGTCGCCGAGGTGCCTACCATCACTATTCGCGTTTAGGTCTACCGCGTCATCGTTGACTTCTCCCCCGGCGTTCTCCCAGGAACCCCCGCCGCCGGCGAGGCTGTATCGGAACCCGGCGGCTGAATTGAACTTATCCCCCGTATATGGTATCATCTAATGCTTTGAAGGAGAGATCTGCCTTTCCGCGGGTCTCTCAAATTATTGTCACTGGAAGGTTTGGAATGTTTGAGGCCCTGAACAAAAGACTGGAAAACGTCTTCAAGAACATTCGCGGTCAGGGCAAACTGACCGAGAAGAACATGAAAGACAGCCTCCAGGAAATCCGGCTGGCCTTGCTTGAGGCGGATGTCAATTATAAGGTCGTCAAGCAGTTCATCCAAGACGTTCAGGAGGCTGCGGTCGGCCAGAAGGTCATCGAGAGCATCAACCCCGGCCAGATGATCGTCAAGATAGTCCACGACGAACTGGTCAAAGTGATGGGCGAGAAAAACGAGCCGCTCAAGATGGCCGACAATCCGCCCACCATCGTCATGATGGTCGGCCTCCAGGGCCAGGGCAAAACCACGACCGCCGGCAAGCTGGCCCTCATGCTCAAGCACAAAGGCCACAAACCGTTGCTGGTCGGCGCAGACGTGTACCGCCCCGCCGCCATTAAACAACTCGAAGTGGTCGCAAAACAGGCCGGCGCCGAATTTTTCAGCCTCGGCGAAAACGCCAACCCCGTCGACATCTGCGTCATGTCGCGCGGCGAAGCCCAGATGCGCAACTGCGACGTCATCATCCTCGACACCGCCGGCCGCCTCCATGTCGATGCACAAATGATGGGCGAGGTCCGCCAGATCCATTCGGCCGTCAAACCGACTGAAATCCTGTTCGTGGCCAATGCCATGCAAGGCCAGGACACCGTCAACAGCGCCAAAGAATTCCACGCCGTGCTCCCGCTCACGGGCGTCATCCTCACGCAGATGGACGGCGACGCCCGGGGCGGCGCCGCGCTCAGCCTGATCAACGTCACCGGCTGCCCCATCAAGTTCGTGGGCACCGGCGAACGGCTCGAGGCGCTCGATGCGTTCCACCCCCGCAGGATGGCCGACCAGATCCTCGGGATGGGTGATATTGTGTCGGTGGTCGAGAAAGCCCAGCAGGTCGTGGACCGCGAGCAGGCACAGAAGTTCCAGGAAAAGATCCGCAAGGCCAACTGGGACCTCGAGGACTTCCTCGAGCAGATCCAGCAGGTCAAGAAAATGGGCCCGCTGGGCGACCTGATGAAGAAAATCCCGGGGTTCAGCAAGATGATGCCCAAAGACATGGATTTCGACGAGGACGAGCTGAAATACACCGAAGCCATCGTCCGGTCCATGACACTCCAGGAACGCCGCAACCCCAAGATCATCAACGGCAGCAGGCGGCGCAGAATCGCCGAAGGCAGCGGCACCACGATTCAAGACATCAACCATCTCCTCAAAGATTTTGATAAAATGCGCAAAATGTTTAAGAACTTCCCCAAAGGCCCCAAAGGCCCCGGGGGCAGGCCGCATTTACCATTCGCATGACGAAGAAAGGGAAGAAATGGCAACAGTAATTCGGTTAAAACGCGGCGGGCGCACTCATGCCCCTTGTTACCGCGTGGTGGTGATGGATTCGAGAAGCCGCGCACAGGGCCGTGAGATTGACTTCCTCGGCTATTACCACCCCTGCGCGAAACCCGCGCCCGTAATCGAAGTCGATAAGGCCAAAGCGCTGGATTGGTTGGCAAAAGGCGCTCAGGCAACCGACACGGTGCGCAGCATCTTCTCCACCAAGGGAATTGTTGCCGTTCAGGGTTCGACGAAAAAGGCTAAAGACGTGGAGGACGCCACATCCCAAGCCGCGGCGGCGGAGTAGTTTGAAGTAGATGCGCCGTGGCCCCGAGTGGAGTCCACAACCCAGGCATTGGAATCATATACGGTGAAAGAACTAGTCGAGCTGATAGCGAAAAAGCTGGTCGAGCATCCCGAGGACGTGCAGGTGCGCGTTATTGACGGCGATGAGGGGCAGGTCATCGAGTTGCGGGTCCATCCCGACGACATGGGCCGCGTGATCGGCAAGGCGGGCCGGACCGCCAAGGCCATCCGCACCCTGCTGCACAGCGCCGCGTCCAAACAAAACGTGCGCGTCAACCTGCAGATCGTCGAGTAAGCCCCCTGGCGTCATGACTCCGCGGCGGGCCGACATAGGCGTTGTCCGGTCGGTCAGCCCGGCGCGGCGCGAACTCCGCGTGACGCCGCTGGCCGGCGCCGGGAAGCTGTTTGACCGGCTAGGGCTCGTGGAAGTCGTGCTGGCCGATAAGGTGGTGTTGCGGTGCCGGATCCAGGGAATCCGCGACGAGACCGGGGGTAAGATCCTGACCCTGACACCCGGCGTGCCGCGGGAGACCGTGGCCAGGATGAAAGGCGCAACACTCCGGGCGGCGGTGGAACCGGAGGCGGAGGAGAGGGCGTACACACTTGAAGAGTTGGACGGCCTGACCGTGCTGGACAAGACCGGCTCGGTGATCGGCGCCGTTACCAGCCTGTACTCGGCCGGCGGCAACGACGCCATCGAGGTGACCCGGCCCGGCGGCACGTCGATATTGCTGGCCGTGGTCGAACAAGTGATTGCGAGTGTAAACGTGGAACGCGGCGAGATAATCGTGAACGACATCGCGCCGTATGCAGTTGAAGAAGATTGAAACCAATGCGGATCGATATCTTGACGATATTCCCCGAGATCCTCGAAGGCCCCCTCGAGGCAAGCCTCCTCGGGAAAGCCATAAAGGATGGACTGCTGGATGTCGAGGTGACCGATATCCGCGATTTCGCCAGCGACCGGCACCGGTCCGTCGACGACGCCCCGTACGGCGGCGGAGCCGGCATGGTGATGCAGTGCGAGCCTATCTTTGTTGCCGTCGAGCGCCTGCGCGGAAAAAATTCGCTCGACCGGGTCATTTTGCTGTCGCCGCGCGGCAGGCGGCTCGACCAGGCGATTGTGCGCGAGCTGGCGCAGGCGCCCGACATGGTGCTGATCTGCGGCCGGTACGAAGGCGTCGACGAACGAGTCCGCACGGCCCTGTGCACCGACGAAATATCGATCGGCGACTACGTGTTGAACGGCGGAGAACTGCCGGCGCTCGTTCTGGTTGAGGCGGTGAGCCGGATGTTGCCGGGCGTCGTGGGCAAGTGGGAATCGGTCGAGACCGATTCGTTCTACGCCGGCAGGGACGCCGCGGGCAGGGACGCCGCAGGGTGCGGCATCCTTGGGCCGCCGCAATACACGCGGCCCGCCGAGTTCAGAGGCCTTAACGTGCCCGACGTGCTGATGAGTGGTAATCACGCGGCTATTCGGCGCTGGAGACGTAAGGAATCGTTGCGCATTACGCGCAACAACAGGCCCGACCTTTTAGCGGCCTGCACATCAGTAGAAGACCAGAGGCTTCTCGCCGAAATCGAGCGCGAAGAGGCTGAACGTGAAAGGGAGAGTACACCGTGAACGCAGTGGAGAATTACAGCAACGGGCAGCGGAAATCCGGCGCCGACATCCCCAAGTTCAACGTCGGGGACACGGTCCGCGTCCATTTCCGGATTGTCGAAGGCGAGAAAGAGCGCATCCAGGTCTTCGAAGGCGTCGTCATCGCGCGAAAAGGCAACGAAAGCGCCAACGCCACGTTTACCGTCCGACGCGTGTCGTTCAACGAAGGGATCGAGCGCGTATTCCCGCTTCATTCGCCCCGCGTCGAGAAGATCCAGGTCACCCGCGAAGGCAGCGTGCGTCGAGCCAAGCTCTATTACCTGCGCGACAGGTCCGGCAAGGCCGCACGCGTTAAGGCCAAGGGCCGTTCCGCCATCGCCAAAGACGCCGCACGCGAAGCCGCCGAAACGCCCGAACAGTAAGCCTAATCTTCTACTCGTCGGGGCGCCCCCCGCCGCGCTTCTGAGCGCGCTTGGTAGGGAGTGTCCCTCATCTCTTTTATCTGATCCGTCGGATCCGTCGGATCCGTCCTGACTCCCAAGATCCATCCCCCCTTGCGTTCATGCTATGATGAGTCGTAACAACCGCTTGGAAACCGCTGATGGCCAGGAAATCAATAGACGATCTGAAAGCCCTCATAGCGTGTGGCCTGCCCTATTCCGAGGACCTGCTCGCGATGCTCGAGGCCGATTCCCGCGCCGGCGTCCGCGCACTGTACGTCTCGTGCCTCCGCGCGCAAACCCGCGCCCGGCTCGAACAGGGCCGGCTCGCCGGGATGATGCGATTCGAACGAGAAGCCGCGGAAGGCGGGTTTAAACGCATAGCCGGCGTCGACGAAGCCGGGCGAGGTCCGCTGGCCGGGCCGATTGTTGCGGCGGCTGTGGTGCTCGGGCGCCAGGTGGCCAAGCTGAACGATTCCAAGCTGCTCACCCCGGAACTGCGCGGCGAGCTTTTCGAGATCCTCGCCGCCGGCCCGCACGCTATCGGCGTCGCCATCATCGAGGCCGACTTTATCGACCGCGAGGGCATCCAATGTGCCAATTACGCGGCGATGGCCCGGGCCGTCGAGAAGATCGAGCCGGCCCCGGATTTCCTCCTGGTCGACGGCTTCCGAATTCACGGCTGCCCCCTCCCCCAGAAACCCCTCATCAAGGGCGACAGCCGTTCGGCCTCGATCGCGGCGGCAAGCATTATGGCAAAAGTCACCCGGGATCGTATCATGGACGAGTACGAACGGCAGTATCCCGGTTACGGTTTCGCCGAAAACAAGGGATACGCAACCAAAGAGCATGTCGAAGCGCTCGAGTGCCTGGGGCCATGTCCCATCCACCGAAGAAGCTTCTCACCAGTGACCGCGTCGGCCACTACCGGATTGTTGTTTGATGATGTTTAAGCGATTTCTCATTATGTCGTGTGCACTGTTGGCGGCCGTCCTGATCTTCTCCTGCGTCCATCACCGGCCCCGGCTCGGAAATCCCGTCACCCAGTTCGATCCCCCCCGCAAAAGCCGGCCGCGCGCCGAAGCGTTCTCGCATTTCCTCGCGGCCACCATGCTCGAACGCAGGGGCGCTATGGACCAGGCCATCGCCGAAATGCGGGCCGCCGCCGACCTCCAGCCCGACTCGTCGTCGCTGACGTTGCGCCTGATCCGCGCATACGTCCGCAACCAGGATTACGACAACGCGCGCGGTATGGCCGAACGCGCCGTCACCCAAATCCCCGATAATGCGAACCTCTGGATCGTGCTCGGCGAAATCTACCACCAGCTCAACGATTACGATAAAGCCGTCGAAGCGTTTCAAAAAGCCATCGAGATCGACCCCGAAAACGTACTCGGGTACGGCGCCCTCGTCTCGGTCCAGGAAAAGACCAACGACCTCGTTGCGGCGCTCGACATCTACCAGCGGCTCGCCCAGATGACGCCCAAGTCGGCGGGGGTCCATTTTCAGCTTGGCCTGTGCCTGGTGCGCATCAACGACAACGAGAACGCGCTGCCCAGCCTCGAACGTGCGCTCGAACTCAATCCAAACCTGATCCGCGCCCATTACCTCATCGGCGCAATCCATCTCGAAAAGGGCGACAACGAGAAAGCCGTCGACCATCTCGAGCAGTACCTCCAGCAATCCAACCTGCCCGATGCCGAGCAGGCGCGCGAACAGCTTGCCGCCGCGTTCGCCCGGATGGGCCGGTACGACGAAAGCCTCGAACAGTTGGACCTCCTGCTCGAGTCGAGCGCGGCTAAGACGCGCCACCACCTCGAGCGGATGTACGTCCTGCTGCGGGCCGGCAGGGCGCCCCGCGCGCTTGAAGTCGTCCCGCCCGACGATACGCCCATCCTCGGCGCGTTTTTCCGTGCGCTCGCGCGAAAAAAAATCGGTGAACCGTATCAGGCCGCGTTTACGGCGCTCGATACCATCGACGGCAACGTGGACGAAGAAACCAGCTCGTTCCTCAACGAGTTGCTCTACCTCTACAGCGACAACGACGCCGGCAAGTTCCTCGTCGGCGAACTGACCGCCCTGCGCGACAAAGGCATCCGGTCCAACGTCGTCGATATGCTGCTGGCGCGCACGTTGATAAACCTCGAACGGTACGAAGAGGCCATACCCGTCCTCGAGGGCGTGCTCGAACATGACGGGCCACAACACGCGGCCCATTTCGACCTCGCCACCTGCTACGAACTGCTCCAAAAAGTCCCAGAAGCCGAAACACACCTGAAGGCCTGCCTCGAAATCAAGTCCGACGACCCCGAAATCATGAATTTCCTCGGATACATGTACGCCGTCAACAAAATGAAACTCGACGAGGCCGAAAAACTCCTCACCAGAGCCCTCGAACTCGATCCCAACAACGGCTACTACCTCGACAGCCTCGGCTGGATCTACTACCAGATGGGCAACGCCGATAAAGCGCTCGACTTCCTCAAAAAAGCCGTGCTCGCCGCCGAATCCGACGATGCCGAACTACGAGACCACCTCGGCGACATCTACCTCCTAAAAGGCGACACCGAAAAAGCCCTCGCCGAATGGCGCCGAGCCAACAGGCTCAACCCCAAACTCGAAGGCGTCGCCGACAAGATCCAGCAACACGTAAAGTAAGCGCGCGTCAGTTCTGTCGTATTGGCCATGCCGCAGAAGTTGTCCCGGATCTCCTCGTCGGGCGCCCCCATCTTCCGTCCAAACGCGGACAGACATTCGCCGGCCGAAACGCGCGCGCGCAGCGTTTGACAACTCGTTGTCTGCACTGGGCGGTGGTTCCCGAGACGCGGGCAGGCCTGCAATACGACCGGTGCCAAAGTTTCGGAACATCGGGGAATCCACGACGGGGAACATGGCGGCATTCCCCACCCAAGTTTCGGCGGCTGCCTGATACCTGTTCCCGACAGTGCCCGCATAAAATAAACCAGTGCCTGTTAAACCCATAACCCGAATGTCACAAAACCAAGAGGAGATGCGCGATGGCACGAACAGTCTCTGTAAAACTGGCGCTGGCCACTGCGTTGGCCGCCGCCGTTCTTGTTATCCCCTCACGGGCGTCTGCCCAGGCTGAGGATTACGACGCTTCCTATCTGGCCGAGGGATATGATGATCCTTATCTGGCCGAGGGATATGATGATCCTTATCTGGCCGAGGGATATGATGATCCTTATCTGGCCGAGGGATATGATGATCCTTATCTGGCCGAGGGATATGATGATCCTTATCTGGCCAGCTACTTGGATGCCTATGACGACGCCAACGTGGCGGCATTCCGCAGCAGGGACCGCGCCGATGCCGGGCGCTGGCGTCCAATGCCTCCCTACGGCTACAGGCGGTTTGACCGCGGCGATTATTGGCACTGGCGCATGCGGCCGTACCGCTACCGGTACGGTTATTACTACGGGCGGCCGCGGGGCTTTCGGTATTGGCCGTACCAAGACAGGTATTACGATGACTTCTATCGGCGCCGGGATTTTGACCGGCGCTACGACTGGCGCTGGCGGACCTGGCCGGAGGAAGGCAGAGAATTCGGGCGCGGGTTCGCGCCGGAACAGCGCAACCGTCCCTTTGAAGGAAAAGGGCGCAGCTTTGAAAACCGCGGGCGATCCGAGGGAGGCGGCCTCAACCGCGGCGTTCAACGCCAAGGTGCAGTGGCTGTTCCCCGCACCGGCGGTCCGGTGCCACAGGCGCCTGTCGAATATGCCAGTGAGGAGGACACCTACATGGCTTCGGACGAAGACGCCGGCACGTATGGTTGGGCGGGCCGCGACGAAGATATGGGTGAATCCGGAGCCTCCGGCAGCGACTGGAAAGATCAGCCGTGGGAAAGTGAGCGCCCCACTACCATGCCGGTTGACCGCGAGTAAGCTTTTTCAAACGCCGTGCCTAAAGGGGACACCAACCCGCAAGAGGGGCGGTGTCCCACTTTTGACTCCGCTCTCCACCCATTGGCCCCAGTTGTTTGGGGTCCCTGGACATGGCCTGCTGTAGGGCCGATCTCTGAATCGGCCCGGTTGTTTGGGGAACATCTTTTTACCGGGCATTCCCTGCCCCAGCCCGCTCCCAGCGCGCGCGTAGCTGTCCCTTCGCCCTTCTCCTGTATAATGGATTCGGCATTGAGGTTGTAGAAAATGAAGAAGAGACCGGATCCCGAAAAAAGAGAGCAAGCGCTTGCCAACATACGGCGGGATCAAGAGCTTCGGGCGCAGAGTTACCGCGGCCAGGCGCTGAAAATCCTCCCGCACGTCTGCGGGAGGTGTGGCCGGGAGTTCTCAGGCAAGCGGCTCAGCGAACTCACGGTTCATCACAAAGACGGCAATCACATGAACAACCCGCCTGACGGCAGCAATTGGGAGCTGTTGTGCCTGTACTGCCACGACGACCAACACGAGACCCGCGCAAGCGATGGATACTACGAAGGGGCCGGCTTGGCGTACACCGACCAGGAAGAGCAATCGGGTTTCCGGCCGTTCGAGAACCTCAAAAACCTGCTGAAACCCAAAGACGACAAAGAGACGCCCTGATGCGTGCAGGCGGGACGCCCGCACCACAATAGCGGGTCGTTTTTTGTGGTGCGGGCGTCTCGCCTGCACGGCCCCAGCGCTCGCGCCTTTCACCCAGAGGCTGATCCAGTCTGCAGCGCCACTCATTGCCCTGGCGGGGACAACGGCAGTTCGAGCCACGCCAGCCCGATGTCTCGCCGCATGTGACTGGTGCTGTCGCTGCCGGGCGCATCGTAAAAGATGGCCAGCCGCCGGCCCACCTGTATAACTGACGGCATGCCAATGCACTTTTTCGACCACGTGCAATTCTGTCCGTCAAGGACAACGGCTTTGTTCCGTGCGTCCCACCGGTTCAAGTCCTGCGACCAATACACCCAGATCGCGTCGGTGTATTCATCCTTCTCCAACCCCACGTGGTTGGTGAACAGGAACCACGTCTTGTTGGACGGCTCGAAGTAAAGCGACGAATTCTCGATCTGCTCCTCGGGCGACACGATCGGCTCCGGATCAATCGCCCAGGGGCCGTTCAAGTCTTTGGTGCGTGCGATGCCGAGCGTGCGCGCAATGCCAGGCATGCGCTTCATGGCCGCGCTGAAGAACATCAAATACTCGTCGCCCTGCTTCACGATGCAGCCCGGGCTCGCCGTATCCTGGTAGTACGTGCCTGGTTTTGTGCGGAACGGGACCACGTCGGGCTGTTTGACCCAAGGCCCGGCCAGCGATTTGCTCCGCGCCTTCATGGTCAGATACGGGAACGCCGGCACTCGAGCCGGCGGCGGGCCCGCGTTGGGTGACGCCACGTAGAACATGTGCCATTCCTGCCCGTCGAAGATCACCCACGGCGACGTGGCCGTGGCCGAGTCCGGCTCGCCGGGCTTGCCGTAATCCAGGATGAAACCTTTTTTCTCCCACACCTTCAGGTCTTTACTGGTCGCCAGACATGCCAACCAGCCCGTCGGCCCGGCGCCATCGTAGAAAAGGTGATAAACACCGTTCTCCTCGAAAATCAACGCTTCCCGCGCGCCGAGCGTGTCGCACTCGCCCGGACCGTCCCCATGCCGGAGCACGACCCCTTGGTCCTTCGCCTCCATCCGCCGCGTCGCCGCCGGCCGCCCATCGGGATATCTTGTTTCTCCTGCCGCACCCGCGGCAGCTACCAACATCGCCAGAAATCCCAGGCAAGCATTCCGCCTCATTCTCTTCTCCTTCGAAGTCGAGTTCATAAAGCCCAGCCATAGTGACATAAGATGGACTACATGGACAAAGACACTTTTTGAAAGTCCATGTCGTCCATGAAGTCCATGTCGTCCATGATCTATAATCGCGCCATGAAAAACAAAATATACCTCAGCCTCATAGTTGTTTTTGCAGCCTCCTGCCAGCACGCGCCCATGCCGGCCGGGCCGAACGCCATGCCGGCCGCTGCGCCGACTCTGAACCTGCGGCAGATACTCGAAACTCATCCTGCGGTGGATCTGCTGCCCGAGCTTTCCGCCCGCACGCCTGCGCAATGGGCGGAAACAAGAACCGGCGTTGCCCTCCTCAAAACCGCTAAACGCGCCGCCGAGGTCACGGCCATCCCGGAAACCACCTACACCCGCTACAGGATGTTCAAGACCGTCGGCGAACGCGCCCCGTATGATCGGGAACACGCAGAGAAGCGGTCGCTCTTGAGAGGCGAGGTGCTTGCCGCATGGCTCGGGAACGACGACTCGCGCATCGACCGGATCAACGATCTCATCTGGAGCATTTGCGAAGAGACCACTTGGGTCGGCCCCGCCCACGAAAAATCCAATCCCTATATCGACCTCTACGCCGCAGAAACCGCCGCGGATCTCGCCTATGCCCTCACGCTGCTCGGCGACAGGCTCCCGGGCGAAATCCGCGATCGCGTCCGCAACGAAGTCAACCGGCGCATCTTCGAGCCCTACCTCGCCCGTGGGCGCGAATTCGGCTGGAACAGCGGCAGAAACAACTGGACGGGCGTCTGCGCCGGCGCTGTCGGTCAGGCGTTTCTCCTGCTTGAGACCGACGTCGCGCGGCAGGCTGAGGCGCTTGAGATCGCCGTCGAGCAATTAGGCCGGTTCATCGACATTGCTTTCGAACCCGACGGCGGCTGCCTCGAAGGCATCGGGTACTGGAATTACGGCCTCCTGCATTACGTCTGCCTCGCCGAGATGCTCCGGTTGCGGACCGGCGGCGAGATCGACCTCCTTGCCAACCCGAAAGTCAAAGCCATCGCAGGCTATCCGCTGGCCGTCGTCATCGCCAGAGACACCTACGCCAGTTTCTCCGACGCCCATGAAGAGGCGTCTGTCCGGCCGTTCCTGGCGGCCCGGCTCGCTGAACGCACCGGCGTCACGGGACTCCTCGCGCTTGCCGGCGACGAACCCGGAGGCCGGCTTGCCGAAGCCTTGCGCAACCTCTGCTGGTGGGACGGCCAACGTGTGGAAATGCCGCCAATCCAGGACGCGTTCCTCCCTGACTCGGGCGTGGCGAGGCTCGTCGATGCCGCCGGCGCCCACACCATCGTCCTCGCCGCAAAAGCCGGGCACAACGCCGAGTCGCATAACCACAACGACGTCGGCAGTTTCATCGTTGCCGTCGACGGCATCGTCTACCTCTGCGATCCCGGGTCCGGCTTGTACAACGCCGCCTACTTCAGCCCAAGCCGCTACGACAACGTCTTCGCGAACTCATACGGCCACAGCGTCCCGCGCATCGGTGACAAGCTCCAACTGACCGGGAAAGAACGCTGCGGCGTTATGAAAAAAACCGGCGAGAAATCCATTGCCATAGACTTCGAAAAAGCCTACGGCATCCCGTTTCTGACCCAGGCCACCCGCTGCCTTGAAATCAAAAACGGGGAGGTGATTCTCAAGGATGCTTTCGTCTTTGAAGGGGAGCCTTTGGAAGTCGAGGAAGCCTTTATGACGTGGCAGGAGGTCGAAACCGACGGCAACACCGCACGCGTCACCACCGACCAAGGCGCGCTCGAGATCCGCGCCGAAAACGGCTCTTTCACCTCGGAAAAACTCGATGACGCCTGCAAGGCCAACAAAAAGACCGGCACCCTCACCCGGATCAGCCTCACCTGCCCGCCGGGAGAAAATACCACTGCCAGATTTTCGATCTCATTCCGCCCGAAACCATAATGGACATCATCGGACTATGCCAAACCCTTAAGGAAAGCGCCGGCCATGGAATATGATCGCGAAGACATAGATACTGACCTGTTTCCGCTTTCGGAAGAACCCTTCGTTAAAGAGATCGAAGCAATAGATAATCTGGCCTTGATCGAGAATGGTCTCTTGCACCTGGAATTGGAGCTACAGCAGCAGGAGCCTAGCTATTTTAGGGTGGCACGTGAGGCCCATTTGATTTTCTATCGGACCCTGATTGAGGCATTAAGAGGTACGGCCAATTTTGCCGTTGAGGGCGGAAGATCACCAGAGGATGAAAAACAGTCCCATAAATACAACATTGGCCACGAAGGATGGAAGATTATCGAGCCTGAGCTTGGGTGTGTTACTGGCTGTCGAAAGGCCTGGCGGTATTCACAACCACGTGCATGTCAAGAACCAGAAGGGTTGACATCAACCCTGACACTGCCAGAGAAAAGAAAGCGGCGTTTGATCCACTTCTATACAGCCTTGGCCAGGATTCAGACGGAGTGTTTTATGAGGAGGTTCGGCAACAGCTCGTGGCAGACAATTCCAGATAATGAGATGCAGACTCTTGAGTGGCTGCACAAGGCAATAAGAAACGAGTACGAACACTTTATGCCACAACTTTATGCAGCCCCAATAGCCGATTTAAGAGACGCCACCCTCATATGCTTACGTACTGCATATGGCCTTCTTTTCAAGTCAGGCAATATTCACCTTCTTTCTGATGAAACTCAACGTACGCGCCTGATAGAAAAGCTGGATAAGATTATTTACTTGTTGCAGAAGTAGCAGCGGGTGTTTTTCCTTGGATTCAATGCTGTGGTCAGGAGTGGCCACCCCGCTGTGCTCGAGCAAGCCGGAGGCTGGAACACTAAGGGACACCCCCCACAACTGCCGGGGGGCGTCCCAACGAATTATAATCGCGCGAGCAGGCGTTCGATGTTCACCTTGTATTCTGCGACTACCGTGTTGCCGTCCAGCGAGGTCGAGCCGGTGTACGAGCAGCCAAGCCGTTCCGCGTTTTGCTTCACCTGCTCGCTCATCAGGCCCATCTCGATCAGCGCCTGCAACATGCCCGCCATTGATGGGTCCGCGGACGGCGCGCACTCGATCAGCACCCGCACCGCCAGCTCGTTCTCCGACACCAGGTCCGCCTGCAGCCGGTAATCCGAAATCGCCGCCAGAAATCCCAGCGCCGTCTCGTCCAGCCCGTCGTTGAGGTTGATGCCTTGTGTATCGCACAACACCGACGCAACCGCGAGCGCCGCCCCGTCGCGGTTGTCCAGCACGGCCTCGAGCAGGTGGCCGCCCTCGATCTCGAGCGTGCCGTCGACCGCCGCATCCTTCCACTGCTTCTCGATGGTCGCCCGCATTTGCCTGCCGCAGACGGTCATCCCCTCGCGCAACAACACCCCGCGCCGTTCCTGCTTCATCGGCTCCTTGAACCACGAGTCGAACGGCACGGGCAGCTTAAGGTTTTTCGAGAACTCGCAGATCACCGGCGCCAGCCGCTTGTCGTTGATGAAAACCTTCATGTTCACGTCGCCCAGGAACCGGTCCACGTCCACTACCACCGCCGCCTCGTACGGCAGCGCCATCGGCAACGCCCAACCCGGCACGTTGAACTTCCGCTGGATAAGCGATTTCGCCAGCGGCACGTCGATCACCAGCACCCCGCGCGTCGTCTCGGGCGACACCACGGTCTCGTGCGACACACGCGGCGAACTCAAAAGCACCTTGAACCGGCTGTCCATTACGAGCAAAACTCCAACTACCCCGGCCAGCAATACGGCCAGCACTATCAGGACGATCCGTTTCTTCGTCACGAATTGGCCCTCTCTCGGTTATCAAAGAACCAACCACATCTTACCTCATGCACAGTCCCCAGTGAAAACCACCCACACTTCGCGCCTTTTGTGGTGCGGGCGTCCCGCCTGCACGCCTTACGGTACGGGTGTCCCGCCTGTGAAGGCCCTCTCAAAGGCTCTTTTGTTACGCAAAACCAAAAACAAAGCCTGTCATCCTGAGCCCGCCCAGCCACTGGCCAGCCACCAAACAGCAATCTGTCCCTGGGCGGGCGTCCGACGAAGTCGGCAGGATCGCCCCTCGGTACGAACCAGTGGCGTCCCAAAAGCCCACACAAGAGCACCAAAACAATCCGCAATCCGCAATGGTGAAATCCGAAATGGTTTAAAACGTCCCGCGCCATGCCGTATGCTGTAGCGGCAACCTCAGGAGGAGGCCAGCCATGTTTCTCCAACCGGGCGACCGGTTCCTGTTGATCGGCGACAGCATTACCGACGCCGGGCGGCGTGAAGACCCCGAAGGCGTCGGGTTTGGCTACGTGCGGCAGTTGCGCGACATGCTGTGGGTGCAGCACCCCGCGCTGGACGTCACGATCATCAACCGCGGCATCAACGGCGATACCGTCCGCCTCATGTCGTGGCGCTGGGAAAAAGACGTCCTGCCCGAGAACCCGACCGTGCTCAGCGTCAGTATCGGCGTCAACGACGTGTGGCGCCAGTTGCAGGATCCCGCAAACGAAGAAGAAGTCCTGCTCGACGAGTTCGAGGCGACCTACCGGAATCTGCTCGACATGGCGGTCGAGGCGCTCCATTGCCGCCTGCTCCTGTGCGAGGCCACCATCATCGACGAGCACCGCACCTCGCCCCACAACGCCATCATCGACCAGTACAACGCCGTTATCGCCAGGCTCGCCCGCGATTTCGGCGCCCTGCTCGTGCCGATGAACCAGGCGTTCTGGCGCACTATCGAAGGCAACCCCGCCCGCAGATGGACCGAAGACGGCGTTCACCCGCTCACAAACGGCCACATGCTCATGGCGCTCACGATGTACGAGGCCCTCGGAGGCTGCGAAAAATGAAGCCGCTACTCGCTATCACGATGGGCGACATTAACGGCGTCGGCCCCGAAATCCTCGTCAAAGCCCTCGCCCATCCCGGGCCGTGGGACGTCTGCCACCCGTTCGTGGTCGGCAGTGCGCCCGTGTTTGAAGAAGTCCGCCGCTGGGTGCCCAACTGCCCGCCCGCGCGCCGCTGCCACAGCATCGCCGAAGCCCGGATGGGCGGCACGTTCACCCCCGTCATGGAGGTCGGCCTTGACGCCCCCGTCTATGACCCGGGCCAGCTCGATCCCGCCGCCGGCAAATGCGCCATCGAATGGGTGAAACTGGCCGTTAAGCTGGCTCTCGAAAAACAGATCGACGGCATCGTCACGTGTCCCATCAACAAAGAAGGCATCCACAAGGCCGGCTATACGTTCGCCGGCCATACCGACCTGATCGCGGAGATGTGCGGCACGCCCGATTACCGCATGTGCCTGTTTGCCGGCGCGATGCGTGTCGTCCACAACTCCGCACACGTCTCGTTGCGCCAGGCCATCGATCTCGTCCAGACTGACCGCGTTGCCATCTCGATCCGGATCGCCCACGACGGGCTCTTCCGCCTCAGGACGCCGCGCAAACGTATCGCCGTCGCCGCGCTCAACCCCCATGCCGGCGAGGCTGGAGCGTTCGGAACCGAAGACGCCGAAATCATCGCGCCCGCCGTCGCACAGTGCCAGCAACAGGGCATCGCGTGTTCCGGCCCATACCCCGCCGACACCATATTCCGCCGGATGCAGCAGGGCGAGTTCGACCTCGTCGTCGCCATGTACCACGACCAGGGCCACGCCCCCATGAAGCTCATTGCCATGGACGAAGGCGTCAACGTCACACTCGGCATACCCATCATCCGCACCTCCGTCGACCACGGCACCGCCTACGACATCGCCGGGACAGGCGCCGCACACGAGCATAGCCTCCTTGCCGCAATTAATCTCGCCGCCGAAATGGCCGCAACCAAAAATGCAGGCGAGACGCCCGCACCACAATAACCGGAGCAATTGCGTGAGAAAACTCCTGCTGCTACTGGCAATCCTCGTACTGATTTCGTGGAGTGCCGCCGCACAAACCTTCACAAAACATGCAAAAACCTACCAGGTCGGCCCAAATCCCAACGCAATTGTAGCTGCCGACCTCAACGAAGACGGCATCCCCGATTTCGTCACCGCAAATACGGGCCAACTCAATGATCCCCGCCAGGAACGGCCCGCTAACGACGAGCTCTCGCTGCTGCTTTCCTCCGTGCCCCTCGAATACGTCGTCCAGCCGCCGCTCAAAACCGATTTCGGCCCTTACGCGCTCGCCATCGCCAACGTCGACGGCAAACAAGCCCCCGACATCGTCGCCGCCAGTTTCCTCGCTGTATACAACCGCGACATTACGCTCTTTCGCAACGTCGGCCCCAGCCTGTTCGAATCCGCCAGTTTCACTGTCCCCGACGACACACTCCCGTACAACCGCATGCTCGACGGCGACAACGAGCCCGTATTCACCAAACCCGGAATCACCTCGATCATCCTGCCCGACATCAACAAGGACGGGTTCCGCGACATCGTCGCCACCGCCTGGTCGAGCGACGCGCTCGTCTACATTCCCGGCCAGGACACCACCTGGTTCGGCAAGCCGCAGTTCACACTCGCCGCGTCCGGCCCGCGCGACGTCGCCGCCGCCGATTTCGACAACGACAAGAATCTCGACCTCGCCGTCGCACTCTACACGTCCGGCGAAGTCGGGTTGTGGAAAGGCAACGCCACGGGCGTGTTCGAACCCATCACACGGTTCAGCAGCCGCGGTAAACTACCAACCACCATCCGGCTCGCCGACATCAACGGCGACGGCAAGACCGACATCGTCGTCTCGCACTGCCACACCGACGATTCCATCGTAATCTTCTACGGCGACGGCGCCTTCTCGTTCAGCGTGTCCCAGGAAATCCTCCTCGGCGGCCAGCGCAACGTCCTCGAGCACGAGATTCGCGACCTCGTCGTACAAGACCTCAACGGCGACGGACGCACCGACATCGCCGCCGCATGCTACGGCTCCAAAGACGTGATCCTTCTCCTCAACTCCTCCTCCGGGACCTCCGTCCCCCAATCGTTCAGCCGCGAAACCTACACGTTCGACAGCGGCAGGCCGCGCGCACTCTGCGCCGCCGATTTCAACAAGGATGGCGCAATCGACGTCGCCGCCGCACTCTGGGAAACCAACGCCGTCTCGATCCTCCTCGGCACCCCCAAGCCCAAACCCGAACAGCCCCCTGCTGTCAAAACCCCCGCTCCCACCAAAAAGCCCCCCCGGTAACCAAGTTGCAGGTCATCATTCCGCGTTCCGCATTCCGCGTTCCGCATTTGACTCAGTCAACTTTTCCCCCGCCCACCGTATATACTGTAGAGGAGGGCGCCAAAGATGTTCACCGCCATCTACACCGACCAGGGCATCATCCGCAAAGTCCTCCGCGGGAACGCCGACGCGTTCGCCATCCTGTTGGACCGCTACGAGCACATCGTCTACGGCGTCGCTTATGCCCGCACCGGCAACGCTGCTGATGCCGAAGAAATTACCCAGGACACGTTCGTCCGCCTCTACCAATGGCTCGACCGGATCGCGGGCAGATCGAGCATTGGCCCGTGGCTTGTCGAGGTAGCCCGCAACGCCGCCACCGACCTGCTCCGCCAACGCCGCCGCGAAACCACCATGCCCGCCGCACCCGCCGAACAAGCCGTCGCCGCGCGCGATTTTGCCCGCGACGAACTCCGACGGATGGTGTGGGAACACCTTGCCGATCTCGACGAAACCCACCGCGAAGTCCTCATTCTCCATTACCTCCAGGCCGTAAAGATCCGTGATATCGCCCGCCTGCTCGGCATCTCGAGCCAGGCCGCCGCAAAACGCCTCCAGCGGTCCCGCGACGAGCTCGGCAGACGCCTGCTCGACGCTATCGGCGAAGAAACCGCCGCCGCCAGGCCCGACTCCGGCCGCGCCAGAAAGGTTATGGCCGCGATCGCCGCCGCGCCACACGCATGGCAACCATCCCCCGCACTCTCGCTGGCCGGAGCCGCCATCGTCGGCGCCAGCGCCGCAAAAGTCGTCACATCGGTTGCGGTCGCCGCTGTCCTCATTGCCATCGGACTCTACGCCGGCTGGCGCCACATCAACCGGCCCTACGACACCCAAAACATCACCACGCAAAGCGAGTTTTCAACCAAACCAACCGAGCCTCGCGCCAAGTCCGTACCGTCCACTGAGCCGACCGCACCAGCCCCCGATGATGCCGCACCGCAACCTACCGCCGCAGACGCCGCGCTCGCCGCCGCACGCACCGCCGCCGTGTATGGCCTCGTCCTCGATCAGGCGCTCAAACCCGTGCCCGGCGCCACCGTCCGGCTCGACAATGGACAGGTCGTGACCGACTTGCAGGCCATGTTGAAGAGAAGCTACTACCCTTACTCGGTCGATCCGGTCGATCTTACTGTGACCAGCAACGACGACGGATCATTTTACTTTGACAATGTCTCGCTGGCCGAGGATTCGATGATCGACACCCTGCACCTGTCGGCGGGAATAGGCAACCTATACGGCGAGAAAGGGTTTCGTTGCACCGCCGGCCTGCGCGAACAATACGTCGAGCTCGTCATGGGACCCGCCGCGTCGCTCACTGTCCGAGTGGTCGACCAAGCCGGCGCCGGAATCTCCGAAGCCAAAGTCATGATCTTCCCCGGGTGGGGCGTTTTTATTCCTTATTCCAGGCACACAACGGCCGCCGACGGCTCAGTCACAATCCCCCTCCTCATGCCCGGCCCCTACGAAATCTCGGCAGGGTGCGAAGGCTACGCTCAGGTCTTGGAGCAGCCCACGCTCATCCCCGGCCAGCAGACGCTCGTGCTGCGGCTCATCCGCGGCAACTCGATTTCCGGCCGGCTCACGTTCGCCGGCGACGGCAGCCCCATACCCGACGTCACCATCTGCACGTTCTGCAGGTCGCGGCAGCAGTATTCCGCCAAAACCGACGCCGCCGGCAAGTTCCAGATCTACGGCCTCGATGCCGACACGTATGAGTTCAGAATGGCCGACGATGCCGCGCCCTATGTCATCGTCCAATCGCCCCGGATACCCGTCACCGAAGGCGTGCCCGTCACCGGCATCGAAGTCCAGGCCGTGGAAGGCGCCTACGTCTCCGGCTCTATCCTGGACGAAAAAACCGCCCAGCCCGTTCCGCACATCTACATGATCTTCACCCCGCCCCAGAACAACATCACCAACGGCACATGGCCAAGAACCTATTCCGACGACCACGGCCGATATTCCGTCGGCCCACTTATACCCAACACGTATGAAGTCATCCTCCGGAGTAGCAGCGGGCTTACCAAGAGGTCCTTCACTCTAAGCTCGCTCGAGGACATGCAAGGCGTCAATTTCAAGCTCGAGCACCACATGACCATTGCGGGCGCCGTCTTCAACGCCGCAGGAGAGGCCGTGCCCGCCGCGTCCGTTGTGGCGGCAGGAAGAGGCGGCGACTCCGTTTTCGCCATCACCGACAATACCGGCCGATTTTCACTCTCGATAGCCGCGGCGGAATCACCCGTTTACTTGCAGGCGTTCTCCGCCGGACTCGTGAGCCGCCAGGTCGGCCCCGCACGCGACGGCAACACCTACGATCTCCAGTTGCAGCCCGCCGCACGAATTGAAGGCATCGTCGTCGACACGGCGGGACGCCCGCAGCCCGGCATGTTCGTTGTCGCCGTACCTGATAGCCGCGACGCGATCAGTATCGTCACCCCTACCGGCGCTTCCTGGTATCCGGGCAAAGGTGTCGACGGCGCCTTCGTGGAAACCTCACCCACGGGCACGTTTCTTATGGACCCCGTTCTGCCCGGCGAATATGAACTGCAGGTCTACGCAAAGTCTTCGCCCGCCGGATACCCGGCCGCCACGGCAAACGCGTCCGTGCGCGAAGGCCAGACCTTGCACACTCGCCTCGTGCTGGATACGGGCACACTCGCAGCTGTCGAGGGCCAAGTCGTCATCAACGGCGAGCCCACATCGGGTGTGGCGTACGTGAGCGCCAAATGTGAAGGCGAACAATGGCTGGGAAACGTCTCGGCCAATACCGATGCCGAAGGCAACTACCGCCTTTCAAACCTCCGCCCGGGAAGAATGACGATCTGGATGTTCGCCCGAAGAGGCGAGACCAAGTGGGAACGGTCCGAGGGCGTTGATCTCTCCGCCGGCGAAACCGGCTGCGGTTTCGACGGCTTCGTCACACTCGGTGACATCCAGGTTTATGCAAGGCTGTCCGTGCTTCCCGCCGGTTCCGCCGACCAGACAGCCGCGACCGAGTACCAAACCGACTCCCGCGGGTACTACCGCGCCGCCGATCTGCAGGAAGGCACGTATGACATCCAGGTCCAGGACCTGTTCTACCCGAAAAAAGTCTATGCAACCGCCCAGGGCGTCCAGGCCAAAGCCAACGAGATCACGCGGCTCGATTTCGCCGCCGCCGCCGGCAACATCGAAGGGACCGTCGCCGGAATACGCGACGGCGAAGTCGCACACGTCGCCCTCTTCCCCGAAACGGCCGATTTCTCGAATATCGCAGCCGCGTTAAGCGGCGAAATCATCGCGTCCGTCAGCATCTCTCCCGGCGACCCGTTCAAGTTCGAACAACTCCCCGCCGGCGTCTATTACGTGGGTGCCGTCGCCGTACCCGCGGACAAACAGTCCGACGATGCCGTCATCCTGGCCAACATCACCAAAGGCCGCTACACCATCGCCCCCATCGAAATCCTCCCCAGCCAAACCGCCTCCCTGGACTTAGTTATCCCCTGAACGTTACATTGCGGGGATGCGGTTTCGGATCGCAAAGTAACAAGAGTTTCCCTCTCATTGCCCCCACGCTCACGAAAAGGCCGCGACAGTAAGTCAATTGTGGTGCGGGCGTCTCGCCTGCTCCTTGCATTTTTTGTTAGCGGCTCTTCCTGCCAACCTCTGTCCAAGAAAGCAACGGATAATCATACGTGCAGGCGAGACGCCCGCACCACAAAAGAACCCGAATTTGCATGCGTATTGAGACAACCTCCTTGCTGCCCCTTTACAGGCCAAGCACTTACAAAAGCGCAAGCAAGCTTGCGCACTCCAAACAGCCCCCAATGGTCAATTTGTTATGGTTTTTTGTACTCTCGGTATTCCGCATTCCGCATTCCGCGTTTGTCGTTTAAAAAGGTCCAGTTTTCCCCTCTCGCCCGTATATACTGCAGAGGAGGCGCCAGACATGTTCACCAGCATCTACACCGACCAGGGCATCGTCCGCAGGGTGTTGCGCGGGAACACCGACGCGTTCGGCATCCTGCTTGACCGGTACGGCCACATTGTCTACGGCGTCGCTTACGCCCGCACCGGCAACGCTGCTGATGCCGAAGAAATCACCCAGGACACGTTCGTCCACCTCTACCAATGGCTGGACCGGATCGCGGGCCGGTCGAGCGTCGGCCCCTGGCTTGTCGAAGTAGCCCGCAACGCCGCCACCGACCTGCTCCGCCAACGCCGCCGCGAAACACCCATGGCCGCGGCGCCCGCCGAACAAGCCGTCGCCGCGCGCGATTTTGCCCGTGACGAACTCCGCCGGATGGTGTGGGAACAGCTCGCCGACCTCGATGAAACCCACCGCGAAGTCCTCATACTCCACTATTTTCAGGCCGTGAAGACGCGCGAAATTGCCCGCTTGCTCGGTATCTCGAACGAGGCCGCGGCAAAACGCATCCAACGATCCCGCAACGAACTCGGCCGGCGCCTGCTCGCCATTGTCGGTGAAGAAACCGCCGCCACACGGCCCGATTCGGGCCGCGCCAAGAAAGTCATGGCCGCAATCGCCGCCGCCCCGCGCGCCTGGCAACCCTCGCCCGCCCTGTCGCTGGCGGGGGCCGCGATTGTCGGCGCCGGCGCCGGCAAACTCGTCACGGCGGTCGCGGCCGCGGCTATCCTTGTGGCCATCGGCCTCTACGCCGGCTGGCGGTACGTCAACCGCCCCTATGACACGCAAAACATCACCGCCAAGAGCGAATTCACCGTCGATACCAAACCGTCCCCCGCCGCGCCTGCCACGTCCGCCGAAACGCCGACCGCACCCGCTCAATCTCCCGCCGCGCCTGACGAGTCTTCTGAAAAATCGACGCGCCCCCCCGTGCCCCGCATCATCTTCTACGGGCTCGTCCTCGACCAAGCCGGCCGCCCTGTCGCGAACGCTACAGTTACCATCGACAACAAGCGCGCCTTCTCATACTACGAGTCCATGTCGAAGGACCCCTCCTATCCGCTCGCTGCCGAGGCTATCGAAGCCTCCGCCCCCACCGGCAGCGACGGCAGGTTCTACATCGAGTCCGTCCCCATCGGTACGGGATGGCTGGTGAGCCAGATTCGCGTTTCGGCCCTCTCCCCAGGCTTGTATGGCGAGAAGATGGTGCGTTGCGTCGCCGGCATGCAGGAGTGCTACGTCGAAGTCGAGCTCCTACCCGACGCTACCCTCGAAGGGCGGGTCGTTGACGAGGCGGGATCACCAGTCCCCGAAGCCAGCATCGGAATTATGGCCTTGTTCAATTACATGGTACGCCCAGACACAAAAACCGCCGCGGACGGTACGTTTGAAATCCCGCATATCGGGACGCCACTGGTTGCAACGGAGGAGCGATCCTGCCGACTTCGTCGGACGCCCGCCCATGGGAAACGCCGAGTTAGAAGTGATAGCCAGTGTCTGGGCGGGCTCAGGATGACAGGCTTTGATCTGGGGCCGGCTAACACGTGTAAAACACGCGCCGCCGCTCGGCCGTCCCGTTTCCCACCCGGATCCGCCCTAGCTTGACCTCCCACGCGTCCGTCGCCTTCTTCGCCAACTGCTCAAAATTCGGACCCGCCGCTTCCGCTTCCAGGTTCGCCCGCGCGTTCTCGATGCTCACGTACGAAATCGCGATCCGCACCTCCACATCCAACTCCCCCGTCATGCCCTTTGGGTGGAATGCCAAGTCCACGCCTGCGCACGCACGCTCCCCTCGACCTCCCGCGCGTCCCCCAGCACCCGCACGCCCCCGCTCACACGCCGCCCATCGCCCAGCATGCTCGCCGCATTCAGCAGCAGATGCGCCTTCCCGCCGTCATCTGTTTTCGAAAACGTGTACCTGTGCACGCCCACACGCGGCGTCGCCGTCAGTTCCGCCAGCACACCCGATTTCCCCAGCCGAACCGAATAATACCCGGATACGCCGCCTCATCATGATGCGAGAACGGCGCATAGGGAGGCTTCTCGCGCAGCCGCAACGCATCCCGCGCCTTCGCCGCGGCTTTGTCCGTCGCCGGAAATATTCTGAAATACCCGCCCTCGAGCGCGTCTGCCCCGACGATGCGCGTGTGGCTGAACCCGATAATCTTGGTGTCGCCGTAGTAATAGCCCGACGCGTTCAGCGCCGTCATTTCCGTCAGCATCGACGCCGTGTCCGGCCCAACACGCACCATCCCCAGGGTGTCTGCGCCGCCGGCGTGTTGTAAGCGCACATGTACGGGACGCCGCCCGTCCCCGAGAACACGTTCACCTGCGGCGCAAAATCCCCGCTCACGAACCCCCGCCCCGGCTTGTCCCACACAACGCTCTTGTAATACCCCCACAACGTCCCCAGCGCCAACACCGGCGCCAGCACCAACATCCCCACCACAATCCCCGCCCATTTCAAAACACGCTTCAACCTGCCCAAATCTCATACTCCTATTTCTCAAATCTGAGATCTCAAATCTGAGATCGGCTTTTCGTCCTATCCGTCCGATCTGTCCGATCCGTCCGATCCTAACTCCACGCTTTTCACGCACCGAAACCCAATGGTTCCGCACCGGTCCAGCCCGGCCCGGTGAGTATAAACTCGGCATGGCATACTTCAAAAGCCACAATCACGTGCTCCGTAGACGCGGCGTCCCCGCCGCGTTATTTGGTGTGGCCTTAAGAAATGAAGCGGCGAGGACGCCGCTTCTACGGTACGGCTCGCGCCGCCTGACTTTCACCAGACATCTGCGTTTTTTCAGATGTTGCGGCCAAAGTTGCTATTAGTCGCCGGCGCGCAGCCTGATATAGTCGCTGCCCATCAGCGTGTTGGCGGCTTTGTAGTTTTCGTTCATGGTACGCGGCGGGATCCCATCGAACATGACCGGCAGCCCGTTGGCTTTCAAAAAATCCGGCCCGTCCATGATCTGGAAATGCAGATGCGGCTCGGTCGACCGGCCCGTATTGCCTACCGCGGCGATCACATCGCCCTTGCGCACGGCATCGCCCGGTTTCACCTTCACGCTGTTCTCCGCCAGATGCCCATAAAAACTGAACTCCCCGTTCCCGTGGTCGATCGTAATGTAGTTGCCGGCTACCGCGTGCATGAAGCCCAGCTTCGGCACGAACTCCTCCACCAGCTTGTCAAGATCAGATTCGGAAATCGCCGCCGGATTGCTTTGCGCCGCGTCCGGGAATTCCTCGCCCGTCGCCACCACCGTGCCGTCCGCCACGGCCATCACGGGCCGGTGGAAGATCGCATAATCTTCCAGCTTCGACGGCTTCGGCGCGTGCGCGCCCGAACTAATTCCCTTTACCGTCGGCCCGGCATCCAGAATGTCGAATGCAAACTCCTGCGACAGCGCCTTGCGGTGCTGCGTCACGTTCAACGGCATGCAAAGCAACGTGCACTCGCCGCCCAGCGGGAACCCGTAGTTGCCCTTGCATTCGTACGCCACAAACGGCACGGGGCACTCGATCTCATGCGTCTTTCCTTCCCGTTCCACCACCACCGCCACCTTCAGCCCGTCCAGCTTCATCACCCCCGTGTACGCCACAAACCCAAGCTGCGAGAGCAAAACCACCCCGCATTCCGCCGGCTTGACCGTTGCCCCATCGGCCAGCCGCGTCCCGCCGAAATCCATCTCGCCGAACCCTGTGGCCAGCGCAGGATCCATGACGTTCCCCATCACGTCCTTGCCCAGTTTTGCCCGAAACTGAACGTTCACCTGCGCCATCGCCATCTCAACCAGGTCTTTCCACACCTTCGTCACGACAACTTCCTGACCACCCGCCATGCCCGTCATAACCACTTCGCCCACTGTCACCGGCCCGCCGCTGTTGTTTATCAGCACCAGATCCGGCGGTTTAATGTTGGAAATCCAGAGGTGGGCGCACTGAGCGTAAACCGGGATAACTTTCTTGTTCACCGTGAGGCACTGAACAGTCACATCTCCTGATTTGGCCCCCACTTCCGCGGCTTGAGACACGCCGCAAACTGCCACCGCACACAACAAAATGAGCCTAACGCAATTGTTCATGTCCGTATCCTCCTACCTCTATTATGCCGAACCGCGGCTTTCATTCGGCCCAGCACTGCAGCAAAGAAAACTAGACGAATCCTGCCCCCCAAATCCGTCATAATACCGGAAGGCAAGGGAACAGGCATCATGGTAGAGGAACCCAACATGGAATCCGGCGACTCGAAAGCCTCCGCGGCCGGCGGCAAGCTTTCGTGGCCCCAGACGCCTGACGGGTTCCGCCACCTGGTGGACGCCCATCTCCCGCGGCTGCTGGCGTACGCCGCGCATCGGTTGCGCGACATTCACGACGCCGAAGACGTGGTTCAGGAGGTGTTTGTCCGGGCCTATATCGAGCGGGCGAAACACCGGGACGTGCTCGAAGTGAGCGCGTATCTCTACCGGATGACGTCCAACGCGTGCGCCGACCTGATGCGAAAACGGTGTGGCCGCTCGCCTATGCTTCGGATCCTTCCGCGCTCCGACGACCCGCTCGAAACGGGCGGACCGGCCTCGCCGGAGCGCGGGCCGAGCCAGGCTACCAGCGACATCGAGGAAGCCGATCGCGTCGAGCAACTCCTCGCCCGACTGCCAAAAGCCCAGGCGGAGGCTGTTCGATTGCGCGTGTTCGGCGAACTCACGCTCGGCGAAATCGCCCTGCTCAACGGCTGTTCCATCCACACCGTCAGTTCTCGACTGCGATACGGCTTTCGGAAGCTTCGCAGATTAGTCAAAAAGGATCGCACAACATGACGTGCAAACAAATTAAAGACTATCTCGACGGCCAGCTCCTGGCCGAACCCACTCCCCTGGAGACTCAAGCCGTCGAAGACCACATCCGCCATTGCGTTCCGTGCCGCGCCGAATACGAAGCCGCTCAAAAGACCCTTGCCCTCCTTCAACCACTCACTCAACCAATGTCCACCGCCAACCTGAAGGAGAGAATCATGAACACCATCGCTGCCCAGGCTAATCAGCCCGTTCAACGCCCCCGCCGCTTCCCGTTCCTCAAGCCCGCAATGGCGGCGGCCGCCGCGTTCGCCGTACTGGCCCTGCTCGTCTACCCGTTTCTGCAGTCCCAACCCTCCTACGCCTTCGCCCAGACCCTCGACGCCACCCGCGCCATCCAGAGCATTCACCTCCGCATGACGCCCGCCCCGTTCGGCTCCGTCGAGGAAATGTGGGCCCAGTTTGACGACAATGCCAATCTGATTCGGCTCAGGATGAATTTCCCCGACACCGAAGACGGGCCCAAAGACGTCCTGTGGGAAAACGAACAGGCCCACATCTGGTTCCACGCCAAAAACTGCGTCACCACCGTCCGCGAGCCCGACATACTCCAAAAGCTCAAGGCCGACTACGTCACGTTCGACCCCGCAAAACTCGTCGAACAACTGTATGAAAAAGCAGGGGAAAGCGGCGTCGATGTCCAGGAGTCGGCGCAACCCGGCCAGCCCATCATCATCACCGCCTACGTACCCCGCGTCAACCGAAAAGACGTCTACACTGTCGACAGCGAATCCAAACTCCTGCTGCGCCGCGAAATCTACCTGGTCACCGACGGTTCCGAACTTCTGGAGTTGACCACCGAGTACCTCGACTACAACCAGGTCGACGAGTCCGCGTTCATGCTCGATGCGCCGCCCGATGTCATGCGCGTCGACATGACCGAAGGCGTCGGAATCGAGCAGGGCGCCATGACCGACGAAGAGGTCGCTACCAAGGTCGTTCGCCAATTCTTCGAAGCCCTGATCGCCAAGGACTACGCAAAGGCCAGCACGTTGTTTTCCGGGGAGCCGGCGGAAAAACTAAAAGACATGTTCGGCCGCGCCACTTTCACGCGGATCATCTGGATGGGCGCCCCCGAACCCCAGCAGGAAACAGGCTCGCTGCGCGTTCCCTGCAAGGTCGAAGTCCAGGCTGACGGCAAAACGGATATATTTGAGCCCCACGGCCCGTTCGTCCGCCAAGTCTACGGTCGCCCCGGCTACTGGATGATTGACGGCGGAATCTGAAGTTGCTTCTCCCCTCTACGCGCCCGGGCGCCGCCGCATACCGGCGCCCGGGCCGCCTTCCATCTCTTCCCCCCGCCTCTGTCGTTTTCTTTCGTCCTTTATGGTCGCGGTAGGGACACGGGTTGCCCCGTGCCCCCCGCACGGATCCCGGCGTGCGGCACTACCGCACCGGGCTCTTGCCTTGGGTTCTGACGCGAAAGCGTTCATTGGGGTACGGATGTACG
>Ga0315285_10000559_pt1 | contig 38487 bp, 35 predicted proteins | sample YL17G09_36_MG_FD_203698 | JGI IMG/M metagenome (GOLD analysis project Ga0315285, IMG submission 203698) | Sediment microbial communities from Yellowstone Lake, YNP, Wyoming, USA - YL17G09_36 | ecosystem: Environmental > Aquatic > Freshwater > Lake > Sediment | place: USA: Wyoming | collected...
GCCGCAGCGATTTGACTCGAGCGACAATGTCGTGCAACGTGACGCCATGTTTCAGCGCCCGCTGCGCCGCTTCCTGGTTCACCACGCCGTCGGCGACGGGATCGGAAAACGGCACGCCGAGTTCGATCACGTCGGCGCCGGATTTTTCCAACTCGAGCACGATCCGAGCCGTCATATCGAGCGACGGGTCGCCGGCCGTAATAAACGGTATGAAAGCGGGCTCGCGCCGCGCGGCAAGTTGTCTGAAACGTTCCCTGATTCGGTTCACTGCGAGTCCTCCGGCAGAATAAAGCGCGCGGCCTGCTCGACATCCTTGTCGCCGCGCCCGGACATGTTGACGATCACGAGCTGGTCGGGCCGCATACCGGGAACGACTTTGCAGGTGTGCGCGACGGCGTGGGCGCTTTCGAGCGCGGGAATGATGCCCTCGAGCCGGCTGACGAGCTGGAACGCGTCGAGCGCCTCGGCGTCGGTGGCGTAGGTGTACTCGACCCTGCCGGTATCGTGCAGCCAGGCGTGTTCGGGGCCGACGCTGGCGTAATCGAGGCCCGCCGAGACGCTGTGCGTGCCGAGGATCTGGCCGTCGGCGTCTTGCAGGACGTAGCTGAACGCGCCCTGGAGCATGCCGAGCCGGCCGCCAGCGAACCGCGCGGCGTGCTGGCCGGTTTCGATCCCCCTGCCGCCGGCTTCGACACCGATCATGCGGATTTCCTTGTCGTCGAGGAAGTCGAAAAACAGGCCGATCGAATTGCTGCCGCCGCCGACGCACGCGATCATGAGGTCGGGCAGGCGGCCTTCCGCGTCAGTGATCTGCAGGCGCGTCTCTTTGCCGATGATGCGTTGGAAGTCCCTGCAGATCAGTGGGAACGGGTGCGGCCCGTGCACCGTACCGAGACAATAATGCGTGTCGCGGACGTTGGTCACCCAGTCGCGCAGCGCCTCGTTGATCGAGTCTTTGAGCGTCTTGCTGCCCGACGACACCGGCACGACCCGCGTGCCGAGCAGCCGCATCCGGAACACGTTGAGCCGCTGCCGCTCCATGTCTTCGGTGCCCATGTAGACGTCGCACTCGAGGCCGAGCAACGCCGCGGCGGTTGCGGTAGCGACGCCGTGCTGGCCGGCGCCGGTCTCGGCGATGATGCGCCGCTTGCCCATCCGCTTGGCGAGCAGGGCCTGGCCGAGGGCGTTGTTGATTTTGTGGGCGCCGGTGTGGGCGAGGTCCTCGCGCTTGAAATAGACTTTTGCACCGCCGAGGTGGGCGGTCAATCTCGAGGCGTAATACAGGGGCGTCGGGCGGCCGACGTACGTTACCTGGTAGTCGCGCAGCGTGCGCTGGAACTTGGCGTCCTGTTTGGCCTCGATGTAGGCGCGTTCCAACTCGTCGAGCGCGCACATCAGCGTCTCCGGGACAAATTTGCCGCCGAACGCGCCGTAGCGGCCGCGGGCGTCAGGGTAGGGCGTTTTTGGCATTTTCGATGAACCTGCGGATTTGATCATGGTCTTTCTTTCCGGGGGCGCGCTCGACGCCGCCCGAGGTATCAACCGCGTAAGGCCGGACGGCGCGGACCGCTTCGGCCACGTTCTCCGGCGTCAGGCCGCCGGCAAGTATAACGCGCAACCCGGCGTCGACGGCCTTGCGCGCGGCCGTCCAGTTGCATGTCGCGCCGGTGCCGCCGTGCGCCCCGGGCGCATCGAGCAGGCAGGCTGACGCGGGAAACGCGAGCGCAGCCGCGAGATCGAAATCCGGCCCGGCGCGAAACGCCTTTATTATGCGCCCGCGCGGCAATGCGGCGACGTCTTTGGGTTGTTCCTCGCCGCACAACTGAAGCCGGTCGCAGAATTGCGCGTATTCGAGCAGTTTCTCCGGCGGTTCGTTGACACAGACGGCAACGGTGGTAACAAACGGCGGCAGGTTTTCGATAATTGCGCGGGCTTTTTCGGGCTCGATGTAGCGGTTTCGCGCTTTGGCTTCCGGCGCAAACACAAAACCCAGCGCGTCGGCCCCGGCATCGCACGCCGCCAGCGCGTCTTCCAGGTTGGTTATGCCGCAAATCTTAACTTTCATGGCCGAGCAACTCGCGTATTTTGGCACGGACATCACCGCTTGTCACGAGCGCCTCGCCAACCAGGATGGCATCGACGCCCGCATCCTCGAGTTTCAGAACATCCTCGCGCGTGTGAATGCCGCTCTCGCTGACGACGATACAGCCTTTGGGAACGAGCCTGCGCAACTCGAGCGTGGTGTTCAGGTCGGTCTTGAATGTGTCGAGGTCGCGGTTGTTGATGCCGATGATCTTGGCGCCCGCATTGACCGCCCGCTCGATTTCGCCCGCCGAATGCGTCTCGGTCAGGACACCCATCCCCCACTCCGCGCCCAGTTTCAGGTAGTCACGCATCTGGCCGTCCGACAGGATTCGCGCGATTAGCAGTACGGCGTCGGCCCCGTGCGCCCGGGCTTCATGGATCTGGTATTCGTCAACGACAAAATCCTTGCGCAGACACGGCAGTTGAACGCCGCCGCGCACCCGTTCCAAGTCTGCCAGCGCGCCATGAAAGAATTCCGAGTCGGTGAGCACGCTGATCGCGCGCGCCCCTTCTTCTTGATAGAGGCGGCCCAACGGCAGCGGGTCGTCGCAGTCCATGAGCTTACCTTTGGACGGCGAGTGCCGCTTGATCTCGGCAATGAGGCTGATGCCCGGGTGTTTGAGCGCCGCCGCAAAATCGCGTGGGGCCAGCGCGGCCTTCGCCACTTCGATGACGTGCTTTACGGGCGCCACCGATTTCCGCTGTGCCACCTCGATTTTTTTCTGTGCGCAGATATGTTCAAGAATCATGGCAACCAGTTCTAGAAAGAGGCTTATGGAGGGCTAACGCCGCGTGGTCTGCTCGAGCAACACCCCAAGCCGATACAATTAGCCGGGCAACTCCCATTTAGCCCGCTTCAGCAGGCTCCTCTTTGCACCCGGCTTCAGCCGGGGTGGTGAAATCCTAGGGAAACAATAATAGCGCGCTTCAGCGTGACTTCAAAGCAGCTTTAGCCCTCATCCTGCTAAAGCTTGGCGAGAAGTGACGCTAAAGCGCCCTCTTGAGCGGGTTGCATCTTCTTCACCCCGGCTGAAGCCGGGTGCAAAGAGGAGCCCGCTGAAGCGGGCTAAGAAGATCGGACAAAATGAGCCCGGCGCTTATCCATGTTCATTTGCCTTTCGACGTTTCGACAAGTCTCTCCAAAGCAGCCCAGGCGGCGCCGGTGTCGATAGATTGCGCGGCTATGCGCACCGCGTCGGGCCAGTCGGGTGCGGCTTCGCCGGCGATAATGGCCGGAGCGGCGTTGAGCAGGACGATGTCGCGGCATGGGCCGCGCTTTCCCTCGAGCACGCCCTTCAAAATGGCGGCATTCGTCGCGGCGTCGCCGCCGAGGAGGGTTTCGCGAGGCGCCCGCGCCAGCCCAAATTGGTCCGGCGTGACTTGGTACGACCGCACCTCCCCCCCATGCGCTTCCGCAACCAGCGACGGCCCGGCCAGCGTCAGCTCGTCGAGCCCGTCCGACCCCGCCACAACAAACGCCCGGCGCGAACCGAGGTTGGCCAGCACGTGTGCAAGCGGCTCGACCAGTTTCGAGTCAAAAACGCCCATCACCTGGCCGCAGGCGCCTGCGGGGTTGGTGAGCGGGCCGAGGATGTTGAACACGGTGCGGATCTTGAGTTCGGTGCGCGGGCCGGCGACGTGTTTCATGGCGGTGTGCAGCGTTCTGGCGAAAAGGAACCCGATGCCAACCGTATCGATGCACTTGCCGACGAGGTCTGGGGGCGCCTCGATGTTGACGCCCAGCGTTTCGAGCACGTCGGCGCTGCCGCACTTGCTCGACGCGCTCCGGTTGCCGTGCTTGGCGACGGCCACGCCCGCACCCGCCACCACAAACGCCGCCGCCGTCGAGATATTGAACGTGCCGGACCGGTCGCCGCCGGTGCCGCAGGTATCGACGAGTGGCCGGCGGGATGTAACGACTTTGGTGGCCATGGCGCGCATGGTCTCGGCGAGGCCCGTGATCTCGTTGACGGTTTCGCCTTTCATCATGAGGGCAACCAGAAACCCGCTGGTAAGCACGGGGGTTGCGTCGCCGGCCATGATTTCGCGCAACGCGGCGGCTGCCTGCTCACGTGTCAGGTCCCGACGCTGCACAAGTGATGCAATACATTCCTGGAGCATGATCTCGATCCCGGCCACCGGCCTCAAAAGAAGGTTCGCTGCCATACTATCGGAAAATCAGACTTTATCAGCGGATTTCGGTGCAAGTCAAGATGTTGGGACGCCCCCCGGCAGTTGTGGGGGGTGTCCCTCAGTTGACTCCAGCCTTCAACCTGTTTTGTTTGACGGTGGTCGTCAAGAGTGGATTCAAAAAAGGGACACCCCCCACAACTGCCGGGGGGCGTCCCAGACGAGCGGATTTTGGGTCAAGTCAAGAAGTGCGAAGCGGGTAGGTCCGAAATGATTTCGGACCCACGTTTGGAGGTGGCGCAAGCCCTGGAGCCTGATCTACAATCGGCCAGAGGTTGACAGGGCGAGATTTCTTATCTAAAGCCTACAGTCTACAGCCTCATGGAGGACACGATGACCGACAAGCTGGCAATCGACGGCGGCAAAAAGTCGGTGGAGGGGCCTCTGCCGCCGTGGCCGTGTTTTGACGAGGCCGCGGTATCGGCGGTGGCGGCGACGTTGCGCAGCGGCAAGGTCAACTATTGGACGGGCAACCGGGGCATGGAATTCGAGAAGCGGTTTGCGGCCTGGCAAGGGTCGAAGTTCGCCATCAGCACTACCAACGGCACCAGCGCGCTGCACACCGCGCTCGCCGGGCTGGGGGTCGGGCCGGGCGACGAGGTGATCGTGCCGAGCTACACGTTCATCGCCAGCTCGTTTTCGATCGTGCAAGCGGGCGCGGTACCGCGATTCGCCGACGTCAACCGCGAGGACCACTGCATCAGCGTGAAGAGTGCAGAAAAGCTGATCAACAGGCGGACAAAAGCCATCATGCCGGTCCACCTTTACGGGAACGTGGCCGACATGGACCCCATCTGCGAGTTGGCGCGGGCGCACAACCTGTTCGTCATCGAAGACAACGCGGAGGCGTTCGGCGGCGAGTACAAAGGCAAAAAGACGGGCAGCATCGGCCACGTCGGTGCGTGCAGCTTTTGCCAGAACAAGACGTTCACGACGGGCGGCGAGGGCGGAATGGTCACCACGGACGACGAGGAAGTGGCGTGGCGGTGCCGGAGTTTTCGCGACCACGGTTACGACGTGCGGGAGCGGCTGCGGCTGCTCGAAATGGAGCAGAAACTTCCCTACATTCACAACATGGTCGGGTTCAACTATAGGATGACGGAGATGCAGTCGGCCATCGGGCTTGCGGAACTCGACCGGATGGACTCGTGGAACATGCCGCGCAGGCGGCGTAACGCGGGCATCCTGCTCGAAGAACTCGAGGGAATTCCGCAGATCCTCTACTTGCCCGTCGACACGCCGGACCGGCGCAACGGCTGGTACGTGTTCCCGATCACGCTGGATATCGACCGGATGTCGTGCGACATGGGCCAGTTTCTCGATGCGCTTGGCGCGGAAGGCGCGCCGTGCTGGCGAGTCTTCTGGCCGCAGTGCCACACGGAACGGGCGTTCCAGGAGCATAATGCTTACGGCCGGTCGGGGTTCCCGTTTAAATCGAAAGAGTATGCGGACCCGGCGTCGGTCGATTACACGAAGGTGGACGTGCCCAACGCGATCTGGCACCAGTCCCGGACGTTTATCACGTTCATTTTCCCGACCTACGAGGAAAGCCACATGCGCGGTATTGCGAACGGCATTAAGAAAGTGATTTCGGCGTATTTGTCTTGAAAAATCCAACGCAGGGACGCAGAGGAACGCAGAGAGATTTTGATTTTGATCTTAACTTATTTGCCTGAACACGGATCGATATTGATTCAAATAAAATCACTGCAAATGGACACGAGGCTTGTCGAACAACCGCGTTGAGTGGTCAAAACAATGAAAACACCTTCAATGGCCTTTTCTACTCTGCGGTTCTCGGCGCCCTCTGCGCCTCTGCGTTGATCTGTGGAGCCCTGTGTCTTATTTATCGGCTGTCAGGATGGGAGGTTACGATGAAGACAAAATGGGCCGTTTGGGGGTCGGGCGGGATAGCACGCCGCAGGACTATTCCGGAAGGTATCGTTAAAGCCGAAAACGCGGAATTGACCGCCGTCTTCGACGTCAATCCCGCTGCAAACACCGAGGTCGCGGCGCAGTTTGGCGCGAAGGCGTGTGCAAGCGAGGAGGAACTGCTGAGTTGCGACGCGGACGTCATTTACGTCGCCACGCCGGCCCGGCTGCACTGCTCGCAGGTGAAACGTGCCACCGCCGCGGGCAAACACGTCTTGTGCGAGAAGCCGCTGGGGATGACCGTAGCGGAAAGCGATGAGATGCTCGAGGCGTGCGCGTCCGCGGGCGTGAAACTGGGAACGGGCTTCATGATGCGGTTCCATTCGCAGCATCAGGCGGCGCTCGAGTTGGTGCGCTCGGCACGGCTTGGCACGCTGGTATTTGGCCGGGCGCAATTATCGTGCTGGTACCCGCCGATCGACGGTGCGTGGCGCCAGAGCCCCGGGCAGGGCGGCGGCAGCCTGATGGATCTCGGCGGCCATTGCATCGACCTGCTCGAGATGTTCTTTGGCCGCGCGCGCAGCGTCTCGTGCTTAACGGGCAACCTCGTGCAGAATTACGCGAGCGAAGACACGGCGGTGGTGTTGCTCGAATTCGCGTCCGGCGCGAAGGGCGTGGTGGATTGCCTGTTCTGCGTGCCCGACTCGAGTTCGCGCAACCGGCTCGAGATCTACGGGTCGCTCGGCAGCATTTTGGCGGAAGGGACGATTGGCCAGGGCGAGGCGGGCGCCATGGTGGCGCGGCTTGAAGGGGAAGCGGGCGCATACGAAGCTCAACAACGGCGGGACAGCGGCGGCGGGGTTTCAATTTGCCCGCGGCCCGTCAACATGTATCGAGCGGAAGTGGAAGCGTTTTCACAGGCCGTCATTGATGACAAGTCGCCGCCCGTCAGTGGCGAAGACGGCCGATGGAGCCAGCGTATTCTGGCGGCCTGCTACGAAAGCGCAAGAATTGGGGCGCGCGTCACGCTGGAATAAGCGCACGAAGACGTGCGGGCGAAAGGAAAAAACCATGATCGACCGTGAACAACGGCAAGAAATCCTTAACCACAAGCCGAAGACGCTGTGGGAAGGCGAGCCGCTGCTTGGAAGCGCGTACGGCGAAGATGAGATCGAAGCGGCGGTGGCGGCGATGCGCGACTCGCTGGAGGTCAGCCGCGGGTTCAGCGGCCCGCAAATCGCCGCGTTCGAGGAGGCGTTCGCCCGATACGTCGGCACGAAACACGCCGTCGCGCTCAACAGCGCGGGGCCGGGCCTCGACCTCGCGATGCGCTACCTCGACCTCGAGCCGGGCGACGAAGTGATCGTGCCGGCAATCAATTTCGTGGCCGCACCGCTGGCGGTTGTAGCGGGGGGCGGTCAGGTGGTGTGGGGCGAAATCGATCCGTGGACGCTCGAGCTCGACCCGAACGACGTCGAGAAACGGATCACGCCGCGCACCCGGGCCATCTGCCCCGTCCATATGAACGGGCTTGCGGCGCCGCTGGACGACCTTCTCGAGGTGGCGGCGCGCCACCCGCACGAGAAACACGGGGCGCTCCCCGTGATAGGCGACGCGGCGCGGGCGTGCGGCGGCGAATACAAAGGCCGTAAACTCGGCAAGGACGGCCTTCTGACGGTTTTCTCGTTTCACACGATGAAAAACATGGTCACGCTCGGCGAGGGCGGCATGATGACGACCGACGACGACGCCGTGGCGGAATTTTTCCGGGCCGGGCGGTTCTACGGGCTGAGCAATCCGGAACTGTGGGGGTCTTCCTACGTGATGAACAAAGTCCAGGCGGCGGTCGGCCTCGTTCAGCTCGGGAAGCTCGACTCGTTCGTCGCCGCCCGCAGAAGGCTTGCCCACGCCCGCTCGGGAATGCTCGAAGGAGTTCCCGAAATCACGCTGCCGTTCGAGCCAGCCGGCTGCCTGCACACCTACTACCTTTACACGTGCCTCGTGCCGCGCGAGTGGGCCGGCGAAAAACGCGATCAACTCATGAAGATGATGGACGAGTCGTACGGCGTCCGCCTGCTCGTGGCGAACCCTCCGGCATACCAGGCACACGCATTTCTGCGGCGGCACACGCCGGGCCAGTCGCTGCCGTTGTCGGAGGAACTTGGCGCCAGGCTGTTCTGCATTCCGACACACCCGGCGATGTCGGACGCCGACAATTCATATATCTCCGCGGCGTTGATCGAGTGCATCGAAGCCCTTCGGTGAACCCGGCGGTGTGACATTTATATGCACGTCTGAACAAGGTGGGTTCCCTGGCCCGTTTATTTTCTACACGAATTCCCGCGGCAAGGTTGCGTCTTTTCTTCCATTTGATCTCTTACGGGGAGCCGTTTGCATTTGGTACGAGTCTTGCTTTCTGACGAGTCGGAGGAGCTCTGACCAGTGTGGGAAATGCTCATTTCATTACGAAAACTTCTCCCAGGAATATGTGGTGCGGTAAAGGCCAATGGGCGAACAAGGAGCGCGTTTATGAGAAAGCCGATTCACGCGGCTGGGCTGGCCGTTACGTTTCTCCTGGCATGGCCTGCCGGCGCCCTGATGCTCGATCTTGCTTCCGAAGGCGTCACTGAGTACGGCCACACCCCGCTCGACGGCGGGTTGACTTCATACGTCTCACTGAAACAAATTCAGATCGTCCCATCGTCATCGACAAACCTGCCAGCCGGCAGTTTCGATTCCCAGGGTCTGTTGAACCTCCCGGATGCCTGGGCCGCGTATGGGTTGGATGGCGGGGCCGCCGAAAATTGGGAGTGGTTGGACAGCTCGCTGAACCGGGGCGGGAGATCGGGCGACGTGCAGCTCGACGTGGCGCCACGCCAGTTCGACCGCGCCGGCACGGGGCAGTATGTCTATCTGTATTCGCGGTTCGGCGAAACCTATGGGGCCGCCAATGACGGCTATGAAGATTCGGACGTGCAAACCAGTGAACAAGTGGTCCCGGAACCCGCACCGTTGATCTTAATGGCAGTGGGTCTTGCGGGCATTCTGGGTTTCAAACGGAAAAGGGCCATTTAAGAACGGCGGGGCCTCAGTAGAAAAGAAACACTGTTTCGATTACGGGTGGCGGAGAAGTTCCGCCACCCGCTTTCTGTCTCAGTGAATCGCGGCCACTCGAACTTGGACCTCGCCCCCCACCTGCACCTTGGGCACTCCCGCGGTCACCGTTGTCACGTTGAAACTGCTGTCGCGCTGAAAGGTCTGGCCGCTTGACGCGATGCGCTGGGCAATCACGTATTCGCCCGTCGGGGCATCCTTGGGCACTTCAATGGCAAGCTGGTTTTCCCAGGTGCCATCGGTGCGGTCGACGGTCCGCTCCGCCAGCTTGGCCACGACTTGCCCGTTATGGCAGAGTTCGGCTTTTTCGTCGACCTTGACGCCGCTGCCGGCTCCGAGCACCGCATACTGCATCGTCGACGTCACTTGCTGGCCCGGCCGAACCGTGCCGGGGCTGACGCTGCCGCCCCGCATGTCCATTTTGAATCCCTGGGCGGGCTGGTAGTTGTATTCCTGCACGGTCTGCTGGGCCGTTTTCACCTGGCGCGACTTGATGTCGTGCACGATCAAGCCCGTCAAACCGCCCAGCGCCGCGCCTATCGCCGCGCCTTCCCAGCCATGGCCGGACTGATGCCCGACGACGCCGCCGGCAAGCGCGCCTATGCCCGCGCCCAAACCTGCCGACCCGGCGGCGGTCTCGCATCCGGCTATCACGAGGCTCGAAAGCATCAGCATGACGATCGCCAGTTGCAACTTCTTGTTCTTCATCGAAAATCCCTCCTTCTTGTCCTCTCGATTCCCCTCTGCAGCCAACTGACTCCTATGCGACCACTTTTATTCAATTCACTTTCCGATCTTTGCTCTCAATAACTTTCCAGCCGCCGGTACCGGGCGTTTGCGGCTCGGCCGGCTTGGCACCCTCGGGTTCGGTCGCCTTTTCCGGCGGCTTCCCAGCCGGCGGCTTCGGGGTCGGCGGCTTGGGTTTTGGTTTGGGTGGTTCTGTTGCCGCGGGCGGTTCCGAAGCCGGTGGCTCGGCGGGCGCAGGCGGCTGTTCTTTGAGCCGTTGCTCGAGCGCCTGCATCGCGAAAGTTCCCGGCTCGGAGTCGGCCGGCGTGGCGGCAGGCGGGCTTTGCGGGGCTGCCGGCGCGACAGGAAGAGTGCCTGGGTCCGGCACATCGGCCGGCACGGCGCCGACAGGCGGGGCAGTCCCCGGTATTACCGCGGCAGGCGGCTGAGGCGTTCCCGGCACGGGCTGCGCCGGCGCCCCGGGCACAGCCACGCCGGTCGGCACAGACGGTACATCCGGCGCGGCCGGCGTAATTGCGGGCGCAGGCGCGGGCGCGGCACTGCTATCGGGGCTTGGCGCGGTTTGTGGCGCCGTCTGGGCATCCTGCGGAGCATTTTTCTCGGGCGCCGCGCCCTTGTCCGATTTCCCACCGGCAAAAACGAAGTAGGCGGCAACTGCGGCGGCCGCCATCAGCAACACAACGATGATTGCGACAAGTTTTCCGGTGCTGATGCTGGCGCGCGGCCTCGTGCCGGACGTGTCGAGCATCGTGGCGCCATGCCCTTCCGGCCCGCCCGCGGCCGCACCGGCGCTCGATGCCAGCATCGTGCGATTTGTGTCTTCCGCGACACCTCCGGGAGCGCCGCCGGCTGCTCCACCGAGCCCGCCCTGAGCCACGCGCAGCAATTCCTCGCGGAACACCTTCACCGACGGGAACCGCTGGCTGGGTTTCTTGGCTAGCGCGCACTCGAGAATGTCTTTAATTTCCGGCGGGACCGTGGTGTCGCCGTGGAAATCGATGGCGGGCGGCGGGCAGTTCAGGTGGCCGTTGAACACTTCGGTGATGCTGCCGACAAACGGCGGCCGGCCCGACATGATCTGGTAGAGCATGATGCCCATCGCGTAGACGTCGGTCGCCGAGGACACGGGCCCGAACGTCTTTGGGTCGATCTGCTCGGGCGCCATATAGGTGGGGGTGCCGGGGCTGCCGGCGCCGTCTTTTGTGAGCATGGTGGACTGCTCGTCGTCGGCCTGCATCCGGGCAATGCCGAAATCCATGAGTTTGGCGCAGTACGCGCCGGCGTCGTCGCGCGTCACGATGATATTGCTGGGTTTGATGTCGCGGTGGACGATACCGTGGGCGTGGATCCTGCCGAGGGCTTCGAGCGTCTGCACGGCGATATTGATGCCGTCTTTCCACGACAGGCACCGCCCGCCCGACGCGCCTTTGGTAAGGAGGTCCTGAAGCGTCTCGCCCTCGACGTACTCCATGACGAGATTGATCTGGCTGCCGTGTTCGATCCGGTCGAACAGCGTGACGATGTGCGGGTGCGAACCGATCTTGGCATGAAGGAGGCACTCGCGCTCGATTCGCTTGCAGATCTCATCGTCCTTGCACAGGTCGGCGCGGATGGTTTTGATGGCGACCATCCGGCGCAACTTCGAGTCTTCCGCAAGATGGACGTCGCCCATGCCGCCCGACCCCAGGCAGCGGATCAGCTTGAACCGGGGATCCGGGCTGGCCATGGTCGGCTGATCGACAACGACTGTCTTATCGGTATCTGATACTAACGGCTCAGCCATCGATTACCCCATGGGACCGTTGAGACATTTGGGACAATTGGGACAAAGCAAAATCTCAAATCTCAAATCTCAGATAAAGGGATGTCCCCATCTGAGATCACAAATTTCAAATCTCAAATTCCGCGTTCCGCATTCCGCGTTCCGCGTTTATCTGGCTTTATCGAGTCGTTTCAGCGCCAGGCTGCAAAGCACCAGCCAGCCGAACGCCTGGCCCGCCAGAACGAGCGTGTTGCGCCAGTATACCTTCGGGCCGAAATCAAATCCAATGGTATCGGGCACGAAACGGCCTATCCACTCGAGCGCCGACCGGTCGGGATGGTGGTAAAACGCCGTGGTCAGCATCTCGAGCCCCCACCGCGCCGGCAGCGCGTTCGCGAACCCTTTCATTACGGTTGACATGCCCGCGTAGAAGTCGGGCCCGAGCCCGCCGGAAAACACCAGTTGCGGGAGCACCGCCACAATCGCCAGCACCACGCTGAACTGCCCCGCGGTCGGGTCGATCGCGCTCAGGAACAGGCCCAGCGCGCACGAAGCCCACGCCATCGCCACCATCGCCAGGTAAGCCGACGGGAAATCGAACTGGCGCAGCCCCGGTTTCAGCCGGCATAACGCTAGAAACACGATGATCTGCACCGCCGTGATCGCCAGCAGGAACGGCAGTTTCGACCCGACGTAATCGGCGATCTTCTGGTTGGCCATACGCTCGCGGATGTAGATGGGCCGCTCCGTCGACAGATCGAGACACGACATCAGCGTCCCCATAAAGACCGACGTCATCACGAACATCAGCAGCACGCTCATCGGGGTGGGCAGGTTGGGCAGGCCCTCGTGTTTGAGGTTGAACACGACGTCTTCGGCGGGCCGCGGGTCGTTCAGCCCGTCGGGCGCGAGCAGTTTTTTAATGGGATCGCCGAGGTCGACCCTGCCGCCGTGAATTTGCGTGGCGATTTCCGTTTTTTTCTGCGCCATCAGCGCGTCGTCGGGGAAATCGGCCGTCCGCAGCGACAGCGTCACCAGCGCCAGCACCAGCGGGACGGTCAGGTAAAACAGGGCCCGCTTCAACGACACCAGCTTGATCGCGAAGTTGCGCCGTGTCAGCGTCGAGAGCGACCGCGGTGACACCACATCGAGCGACAGGCCCTTGCGGCTGCCGGCGGCGGGCGCTTCGAGCAGCGACTTGAGATGCTTGCGCTGTGCAGCCTTGCCCGCATCGTCGTCGCGGGTTTTGCCGGCGGTCTGGCCGTCCTGCTGCGCCAAATCGAGCATCTGGCCGCCCATCTCGGACATCTCGCCGCACACGTGGCGTTTGTACAACTCCGACTCGATATATTTGCGCTCGTACTCGGCCGCAATGGCGTCTTTGGAATCGGCGCCAGCCGGCGCGTGGAGTGCTTCCAGGATTTCAAAGATCTGCGTGGCCCGCTCGACCGGCTTGCCGTCGATCGTGAAGAACTGTATCGCCTCGCGGGGCGTCCCAAAAAACACGAGCCGGCCCCGCGCCAAGATGACGACCCGGTCGAGCATGTCCAGGTTGTAGAGGATGTGCGTGGTGATCAGGATGGTGGTGCCACGCCGCGCCATCGACTGGAAGTGGCGCATCAGGCGCTCCTCGGTGCTGGGATCCATGCCCGACGTGGGCTCGTCGAGGAACAGCAGGCTTGGGCGCGTGATGAGTTCGCACCCGATCGACACGCGCTTGCGCTGGCCCCCGCTGAGTTCGTAAATTCGGCTCTTGCGAACGTGGCTCAGCCCGAGTGTCTCGATGGTCGAGTCGATGAGGTCGCGCCGCTGCTCAACGGTCACGTCGGCGGGCAGGCGCAACTTCGCCACGTAATCGAGGCTCGACTCGACCGTGAGTTCGGGGTGCACGATGTCGTCCTGCGGGACATAGCCGATGCTGTTGCGAAACATGTCGAACGACCGGTACAGCGGCGTCTCATTGAGCAACACGCAGCCATAGCCGGGCGGGTTGTAGCCGTTGATGGCCTTGAGCAGGGTCGATTTGCCCGCGCCGCTCGGCCCGAGCAGCCCGACGAACTCGCCCGGCTTGATACACAGGCTGACCCGGTCGAGGATCTTCCTTCCCGCGCGGCCGCCGACCTGCCGCGTCAGGCCGATGCATTCGAGCGCGATCTCGTCGCCGCAGTCGCGGCGGATCACGCGCAACCGGCCGTCGCCCAGCAGATCGAACCGGAGCACCGTCGAGCCAATCATGACGGCGTCGGTCGGTTCAAGCCCGCACTTGCCGACGCGCCGGCCGTTCAGCCACGTCCCGTTGAGGCTGCCGCCATCGACGATCTCGATGCGGCCGCCGCGGGGCCGCAACGTGGCGTGCCGCCATGACACCGCCGACTCGAACGCCAGCGCCACGTCGCTTTGCGGGCTGCGGCCGATTAGCCACGCCTGCTTCGCGGGCAGCTCGACTGTCCACGCCTTTTTGCGGCCCGTTTCGGTTTGAAACCGGAGGTGGTCAATCGAGTCGGAGCCGATTCCGATCAGATCGCCGTCGTTGAGGCGCGTTTCGTTAAGGATTCTGCGGCGGTTGACGAACACGCCGTTGGTCGAGTTGAGGTCCTGGAGGTAATACGCGCCGTCTTTGACGTGAATGCGGAAGTGGCGGCGCGATATCGTGGCGCCCGAGCAGACAATGTCGCAGGATTCCGCATCGCGCCCCACCGTAATTGACGGAGCGTCAAGCGCGTACTCCCGGTATACGAGCGCCGGGTTCAACGACACGAGGCAGGGCCCCCTGCTGATCCCGGCGCTCGGTACCGTCACCTCGTCGTTGGCCGGGATTGCCGGCTGGTTTTCGCTAGCCATTAATTTACTCCCAGGCCAGAAAGCCCTCTCAATGGTTCTTTTCGTCAATCAAAACTTACATCAAAGCCTGTCATCCTGAGCGGCGGAAGCCCCCTCGCGGGCTTTTTTATTACGCAAAACTAAGGTCAAAGCCTGTCATCCTGAGCCCTGCCAGCCACTGGCTAATTTTACTGTTCCTGACGTCCCCTGGCAGGGCGTGAGGATCCCCTCGCTCGGAACCAGTGGCGTGCCAAGAGGTCTTTCCGAAAAAGTTTTCTTAGGAGCGCCTGCTACGGCGCGTTCGCTCGTTGGCTTTTGCTGCTCCAGAAGGTGAAGAAACCGCAATTCCTCGGCGTCCAACTGCTCGAACAACCGGCCCTCGCCCCGCCGCATGTCGAAACTCCTGCGGGGGCGGCCGGCGGCGGCGGAGCGAGTGGCGCCGTTGTGAAAACACCAGCCCGCCGCGCCACCGTCGCGCGCCCCGGCGAGGTCGCGCATGAAATCCTCGGCAGACGGCTCCCAATCCTGGTAACCGCGCCGGAACGGCTCCTGGTAAAGGATTGGCACAACGTGGCCCGCCTCCTCGATCGCGCGCCGCAACGATCGCGTGTAGGCTTCCGTTCCGGCCGGCGTACCGGGGCCGCGCTGACGGTGCGGCGCAATGAAATCAACGCGGCCCGCGGTTATGTATCGGGCGGCTTTCTCGGGTTCGAGATCGCCGCCCGCGTTACTGGCGGTGCATAACCGTTCGGGATCGAGGGCCTTGACGGCGCCTGTGAGTTTTGCCACTTCCTCCATCGACACGTACCGGCCGTCGCGTACATTGCGCTCGTTGCCGAGATCGAAATAGACGTTGCGAAACGGTTTCAACGTCCGGGCCAGTTGTTCCATGACGGCCAGGTGGCTCTTTAAGTCGTGGGGAAAACAGTCGTCCTTCCCCCGGCTCACGGTTACGTCGACCACCATGCCGCGTTTGCCGGCCATCTCGCACAACCGCGTCAGGCGCTCGAGGCCGCTTTTATTTGGCACGCCGTCAACCATCAAGACCGAGATGTCGTTGCCGAACGCGTTCCAGGTCGCCCACACGCGGATCCAGTTGAAGCCGATACGCTCGAGGTCGTCCAGGTCCGCCTCGATCGCGGCCTCATCATCGACGCCCAACGCGCCGTAGTAGCTGCAACCGAGGAGAAACACCGGCCCGCCATCCAGCGTAAACCGGCCGCCTTGCACACCCAGCACCGGCCCCAATTCCGCGGTCGACACAAGAACCAGGCCCAGTAAAACCGGCATCGGCACGCTACCTTCCTGCACCGCCGTCGCGCACCGCGCCTATTGCGGCGGCGCGACGGGCGCTCCGGCCGGGGCGACGGTCACGTTGGGGTTCTGCATGTACGGGTTACCGTCCGGCAACGGCTGGAGGATCTGGGCGAACTTGGCCTGAGCGTCGAGAATTTGCTTTACGGGCGGCGGCTCGACGGCCTCGAACTCGGCGCTCTGGTAAGTCATTTTGCCGCTGCGCGACGGATATTCGAGCCCGACCTTCATGTTGTGGCTCTCGCCGTCCACCGGCAAATAGGCCCGGAACGTGACCACGTAATCGTTCTGCAGGATGTTCTGAATTTCCTCGACGCACCGCTGCATCCGTTCGAGCGAATCCCCCAGCGCGTAATAGATGCCAAAAGAGTTTTTCGACAGCGCCTCGAGGTTTTTCAGATACGCCGGCTCGACTTTGCTGTACGCCAGCGAGTAAATCGGAATGGGGATTTTCAGCGCTGTGATGCGGCTGTTCAACTCTTCGCGCGACAGGCTGCTCCCTTCGTCTTTGCCGTCCGAGAACACGACGATCGAACTCGATACGATGTATTCGGCGTCGCTGGTTTGCGTGCCGCCCTGCGAAACCATCCCGCACATCTGCATCGCGGCCGCGATCGCGTCGTAAAGGCGCGTCGTATTCGCTTCACACCGGACATCGCCGAGCCGGCGGCCCAGCGCCGCGCTGTCCCGCTCGAAATTCGACACCACCTCGTATCCGGGCGTGGCGTCGTTCACGGCGATGATGGCGACCTGGTCCTGTTTGCGCTTGCTGTCGATGTACCGGGCCATGGCCTTGAGGGCTTCGGTGAACGGCGGGCCCGCCATGGTTTTGCTGCAATCGATGACGAGGACGGTGCGTGTGGCCTCTTCGCGGTTGCGTATCGACTGCACCATGTACTGCCGCTTGGCCATGTCGTACGACCGGCCTTTGACCATGATGCCGATGTTCAACTCGTTGAGGTTCACCAGCGGCATCATGTTCTGGTCGAACGTACGGAAGTACACCTGCACAAACGGGTAAAGGGCGCTTTCCACGCGGAAAATCTTCAACCCGAACCCTTCAAGACTCGTGGATGGCGGCAACTGCGCTCCCGCCGGTAACGCGACCAACGCCACCGCCAACAACGTAAGCACACTCAGCATCTTCATGGTAGGTTCCCCTTTCTAAAAAACGAATACGCACTCGACTTCCCGTAACTCGCCGCAATACTAACTCCTTTTTCCCCCCAAGGCAAGAGAAACGTACTCATTCACTAAAGCTTTGATTGAGTAGGCGCGGTCGTCTCGCCCGCGCCGTCCAGACCACAACCGTCTCTCAATGCGCCAAGACTGCCTCCAATTCGTAGCCAGCGTGTTGGACGGCGCGGGCGAGACGACCGCGCCTACGTTCTGCTATAGTCGCTGCGGGAGAATGAAGGATGCTGATTCTGGCTTCTGTGGCTGTTTTGGCGGCGCCGCTGTTTGAGATGGCGCCGCGCGATGTAGATGCGTACCTGGCCGGCCTCAACGCGCGCGAGGGCTGTTATGGCGCGCGCGTTATCGAGCTTGCGCGCGCCGCAATGGGCACGCCGTATGCCGCGGACCCGCTGGGAGAAGGCCCCGGCGCGCCCTATGACGCCGATCCCCTCATGGATCTGTCCAAGGCCGACTGCGTCACGTTCGTTGAACAAATCCTGGCGCTGGCCGCCGCAAAAAACTACCAGGAAGCCTTCGACATCCTACAGAAAATCCGGTACCGCAACGGCGAAATCGCATTCGAAAACCGAAATCATTTCATGGAAGCCGACTGGATCGCCAACAACACGTTCTGCAAAGATGTAACCGGCTCACTCGGCGTCGCCACTGAAAAATCTACACGCACCATCGGCCGCAAGCATTTCTATACCCTTAAGAAACTGGACGCGCTTGCCGCCTCCGCCGTCGATCAGGAAATGACACTCGATTACGTGCCGGGGGCTGCCGCCGCCCTCGCCGAACCCAACCTGCCCAGCCCCGCGCTTATCTTGTTGATAGGCAAAACCGACTGGCTGTTCACGCTGCACTGCGGCCTTTTTATTCGCGGTGAAGAGGGCGGCCTGTTCTACCACGCCAGTTCCAAGCAGGAAAAAGTAGCCGCGGCGCCGTTCCCCGACATATTCAAAGACACCACCCGCTACATCGGTTTCACCGCCTACGAAATCAACTCCCCGACACCTGCCCAACATTCCGAGCGCTAAGATAGGTTGCATTCGCCATCAGGCCGATCGATGGTACGTTGGAACTTCTATTGGAAGAGCGGTACAATGGCAAGGTGTTTGGGACCAACTCCTCGAATGGCGTCGAAACCCGTTTCCAAAGATCGTTATCTGCGTACCTCGGGCCTCTCGGTTAAGGTGGGCGCGCCGCTGTCCGAAGCTTTGGACTCGCCGACTGCGGACGTCCAAGGCTTACGGTTGCGGATCGAACATGCCCGATTGCGCCTGGTACGCGGATTCGAGGAACTGCTCTGCCTCAATGGCCTGCGAAACGTCGAGCATCTACCGCATCAGATCGAGACAGTACGGCGCGTATTGCGGCATTTCCGGGGGCGGGTTCTGCTGGCGGATGAGGTCGGATTGGGAAAAACCATCGAGGCCTGCCTGCTGCTCAGGGAGTATTTGTTGCGCGGGCTGGTAAAACGCGTGCTGATCCTGACGCCGGCATCGCTGGTCTCGCAATGGCGCGAGGAATTGGACTCGAAGTTCGGGATCGCCGTGAGTGTGCCGGCTTCCGCGGCGTTGTCCTCGCCCGACTGGTGGGGGCGACAAGAACGCATACTGGTCTCCATCAACACGGCCAAACGGGCGCCTCACGCCGATGCGATTACCGCGCAGAATTGGGACCTTGTCATCGTCGATGAAGCCCACCACTGCAAAAACCGCGCAACCCTCAACTGGAAGCTCATCGACCATCTGAAGCGGCGCTACTTATTCATGTTGACGGCCACACCCGTTCAGAACGACTTGGTGGAACTGTACAACCTGCTAACCCTCCTGCAGCCGGGTCATTTGAAAACGGAATCCGAGTTCAAGAAGAACTACGTCCGGCGAGGCAACCCTCGGGACCCGCGCAATCGCGAACGGCTGCGCTCCCTGCTCGGTGAAGTCATGGTGCGCAACACGCGAAGCCTGGTCAACCTCGAACTTCCGCCGCGCTATGCAGAGACCTGCATCGTTACGCCGGATGCCGCGGAATCCCAGTTCTACCATCTGCTGGATTCATACCTGCGGTGGAGGACCTCCAAAATCCGGGCGGCCACGTGCGAGCAATCGTCCGATTCGCTCCCCGAGGCCGACGCGCACGAGGCGCTACCCCAGCCGGCTCACGACTCTATAGCGGCCGGTGAGCGGCTTCCACCGATGACGCGGATGCAGGTCAACGCGCTGCTGTTGGCCGCCGGCAGCCATCCCGCGACCTTGATCGAGACACTTGGCCGCGCCGCCGAGTACGACCCGCGCGTCTTGCCGATCCTCGAGCGCGCGCGCCTCATCGAGCGTTCGGCCAAGGAACGTCGTTTGCTGGAGTTGCTTTCGGTACGAAAACAGGCGGACAAAATACTGGTCTTTGCAAGTTTCCGGAGGACGCTCGAACGCCTGAAGTTCCTGCTGGCCGGCGGGGGAATCGCCTATTCGGTCTTCTCGGGGGCCGAATCGGCCGCGGAAAAAGACCGCGCCGTTGACCTCCTGCAGACTCAGGTTCCCGTAATGCTATGTTCGGAATCGGGAGGCGAAGGCCGAAATCTCCAGTTTGCGAACGTCCTGATCAACTACGATCTTCCCTGGAACCCGATGCGCATCGAGCAGCGGGTCGGTCGCGTGCATCGTATTGGCCAACAACGCGAGGTTTTCATTTTCAACTTATGCACGGCCGGCTCGATCGAGGAACGGATTCTTCGCCTGCTCAACGACAAGATCCGGATGTTCGAACTCGTGGTGGGCGAGGCCGGCTCGATCCTGGGCAATCTCCATGGGGGCGATGAATTCCAATCGCTTGTCCTGGATATGTGGCTGCGGTCGCAAAGCCAGGACGAACTGAACCGCGAATTCGAACTGCTGGGCGAATCGCTTGTCCAGGCCCAAAAAGAATATCTCGATGCGAAACAACTCGATGAGGCCCTTTTCGGGGAAGATTACGAATGAGCGCCGATCTTGAATACAGGCTCTATGCGTTCACGCGCGACCTCCTCGAGTGGTGTGGCGGCGCGGTGGATTGGCCCGAAACCAGCCCCACCGGCGAAGCGCTCCTGCCGGCGGACGTAGCCAGGATGTTCGGAACCTCCGAATCGGCGACGCTCGCTCACGCCCCGCTCGAGGGCTGCCTGTCGCCGAACCTGACCACGAATTTCATTGAACGGGCGGGGGCCCTTTTCGAGGGTCGTCCCCCCGTTGGCCATTTCCAGATACCCGCCCTCTACCTTAAGAAATCGCCCATCCCGCCCCTGATCGATCGGGCGTTCACTTGGCATCACGTGCAAGTCCGCCTTCTCCAAACCGGCTCCGCCGAGCCGGAATACCACTCTTGGTTTTTCCATGCCGCCGTCCACGCCGACGATCCCTGGGAGGACGTGCTGCCGGTTACGCTTAATGCTGAAACGCAAACGTTCCTGCCCATGCCCGATCTGGTGTATCGGGAAGACCTGCAACCTGCAGAAAGCTCCGAATCCACGCCGCCCGATACCTACCAAAGCGCGCTTCAGCAAGCCGCTAGACTGATGGGCGCGCGCTCGGACGAGTTCGTTCAGCGCGTCCGGGGACGTCTCGCGCGCGAGCAACGCAGGATCCGCGACTACTACGGAACACTGTTGCGACAGACAAAGGCAAGAATGCAAAAATCGAAGACGGATAAGGACATCGAGAAACAAAAAGATCTCGCTCAAGCCATTGAACTCGAGCTACGGCGCAAACTCCTCGAATTGGACCAACAATACGATCTTCACGGCGAACTCCAGCCAATTCTGCTCGCCCGAATCAGCCTGCCCACCCTGTTTGCCGACTACAGCATCGTCCGGCGGAAGGCGCGCCGTACACTCCGCGTTTTCTGGAACCCGATCTTGAAAGCCATCGAGCCACTTGGATGCCACCTCTGTGGAGAATCAATTTTCTCTGTTCATTTTCTCGATGACGCTCTTGAACCCACCTGTGGCGACTGCCTCAATTCACGAACGTGAAACCCTTAAACGGCTTATAATCACAGCTTATGCAGACCTCCATCATCCTCGCGACGGCCAACGCCCGGTACGGCCACACGGCGTTTGGCTTGAGGTGGCTGCACGCCAACCTTGGCCCGCTGCGCGACCGCGCGCTGATTCGCGAGTTCACGATTCGGGATCACGCCGCGCACATGGCGGAAGCGCTGCTCGGATACGACCCGCGGTTGATCGGGCTCGGCGTCTACATCTGGAACATCGGCCTTATTACGGAAACCATCGGGCTGATAAAAGCCGAGCGGCCGCAGATCACGGTTGTGGTGGGCGGCCCCGAGGTTTCGTACGAGTACGAAGGCACGCCCCTGTTCAATTCTGCCGACTATCTCGTGCGTAGTGAAGGTGAACTCGCGTTTGCCGATCTTGCCGCGAGAGTGCTGGCCGGACTGCCTCCCAACGAAAAAGTCGTATGCAATCCACCCGACGATCTCAGCCGGCTCCGCTCGCCTTACAACGAGTACACCGACGATGACATTGCCCAACGTACCCTGTACGTCGAGAGTTCGCGCGGCTGCCCATACCGGTGCGCCTTCTGCCTCTCATCCGTCGAGGGCAGCGTGCGGGAGTTTCCGCTGGAGCCATTTCTGGCCGATCTCGATGGCCTGATCGAGCGCGGTGCGCGACAGTTCAAGTTTGTCGACCGGACGTTCAACCTGCGCCAGGCGCGCGTCGAGGCGATCCTCCGGTTTTTTCTCGCGCGCAGAATTGAGAACGTCCGCCTGCATTTCGAGATAGTACCCGACAGGCTGACGCCCGCCACGCTCGATATGTTTGCGCAATTTCCGCCGGACGCCCTTCATCTCGAAGCGGGCGTGCAAAGTCTCAACGCCAAAACGCTCGAAGCGGTTTCGCGGAAGCAAAATGTGGAGAAAACCATCGAAAATCTCCGGTTCTTGCGCGACCAGACCGGCGCGATCATCCACGCCGACCTCATCGCCGGGTTGCCGGGCGAAAGTCTTGACTCGTTTGGCCGGGGGTTTGACGCGCTCGTGGCGTTGCGGCCCCACGAACTGCAGGCCGGCATTCTCAAGCGGCTCAAAGGCACGCCGCTCGCGCGGTACGCCGGCCCCCACAAGTTGGTCTTCAACACTTCCCCACCCTACGACATTATCGAAACGGACCTGCTCGACACCGGCACGGTCGAGCGCATCAAACGATTTGCCCGATACTTCGACATTTATTACAACTCCGGCAACTTCCCCCAAAGCTGCCCAGCCATTTGGAAAGACGCATCCTCGCCATTCGAGACCTTCATGGCGTTTTCCGATGGTCTCTGGGGAAAAACACAACAGACCCATGCGTTTCCACTGGCTCAATCGGCCAGGCTGCTTTTCGAGTTTCTCGTCAAACATGGCGGCATGGAAAATGATAAGGCCGCGGCTTTGGTGGAAACCGATTTCCGGCGCATCCCCGGCCGAAAAGACCGGCTCCGGCTCCGTTGAATTCTGAGGTCCAAACGGTCCCAATGGTCACAAGTATTCTTTGCTTTTATTACGGGAAATCCTGAAAATGCAGATCGCCCATAGGCAGCAGAAAACGTGTAAGTGGTTGCTGCACACGCGGTTGAATGCCGAGTTCCGCATACCCCGAAAAACACGCTTTACAAGACGGCGCAAACTGTGTACAATACGACTGTCCAGCCGCCACGGGGAGTGCGGTTTTTGGAGGCAGCGGATGCAGAAATCAGCGCAAACTGACCAGTGGGCAGAAAACTCCTGAAAATGACAAAAGTTTCCCGGACTGTTTCCGCCCGGGCGGCCGCTCCCGGCACTAACTCCCTTATACCATTACACTTATGCGTTTGCCTCCGCGTGGCACACCCCTTGCTCTCTTCTTGTCGATCCGACAGGCGAGACATGAAAGGAGGTATCGGGTGACGGTGTTTTCGGGCGTCGATACTTCACAATTGCTGGTGACGGCGATGAAAGTCTGTAAAGAGAATCATCGCATCCTCGCCAGCAACATTGCGAACATCGACACGCCCAACTACAGTCCGCTCAGACTGGATTTTCAATCGGCGTTGCGGCAGGCACTCAATGGCCAGGGGCGCGTTTCTCTCCGCACAACACAGCCCCAACACATTGACAAATCGACGCATCGGCCGACGTTTGAGCGCCTTGTGCAATCGCCCAAGAACGACTATAATACGGTCGACTTGGACGACCAAATGGCTCAACTTGCCCAAAATACGGATCGCTACACAACATATGGTAGTCTGTTAGTCAAGCAGTTTGACGAGATCAAGTCCATGCTGGCGGCCATGCGATAGGGGTGGGGGATGATTCAAAGCGTTTCAGGACGAGACATTGCGCTGAGCGGGCTGAAGGCCCAGCGGGTGCGCATGAACGTCATCGCCCTGAACATCGCCAACGCCGAAACCACCCGCACGCCCGAGGGCGGCCCGTTCCGGCGCCAACTGGCGGTTTTTCGCGGCGAGCAGATGCGGCCGGGAGCCAACCCGGAACGTCTGGGCGTCCGCGTAAAGCGCATCATTGCGGATGACAGCCCATTTCGGACTGTGTATAATCCAGCGCATCCGGACGCGGACGCGGACGGGTACGTCAAGATGCCCAACATCAGCATGGCCGTCGAGATGGTGGATTTGATTTCCGCTCAACGTGCTTACGACGCCAACATCGCCGTGATGGTTTCGGAACGACGGATGAACCAGCGCGCGCTGGAGATCATCCAGAGATGAGGATAGCCGAGCATGGCTGACCCACTGCGCCTGGCGGGAATCGGATTACGCTCGATGGGAATCGGCCCGACGGAAGTCGGGACGCCGCACGTGGAGCCGACGCAACCGCGTCTTGCCAAACCGCTTGCGCCAGCGTCCGCGGCTTCGTTCAAAGACATGCTGGCCGAGGCGATCGGGGAGGTGCAACGGCTCCAGACGGAGGCCGACACCACGATTCGCCAGCTTGTGGCCGGGGAGATATCCGACGTAACGGAAACCATGGTGGCGGTGGAAAAAGCCGACGTCGCGTTTCAGACGATGATGCTCATGCGCAACAAGATGGTCCAGGCGTACGAGGAAATCATGCGAATGCAAGTCTGAACGCGGGTCGGTGCGGCTCTCCTGGGGAACCGGGCCACGAAATCGGGGCCGGGGACAGCCGAACGAAGAACGGTCAGTGGGCGTACCTGATGGCGCCGGCTGACCGGCAGCGCGGAGGTTACAGTTGAATCCACTACGGGTTCATCCGTAGCGGGAGGCAGGCTTTTTCCGCGTAACGCGCGGGATCGGCCGGCCTGCTGTGCGTTTTTCCTGGGAAATGCAACGGGGTTTATCAACGCGCCGAGGTGTGGTTGGTGGATTTTCTGCGTCAACTAGTCGTTGGGATAAGTCAAGCCTGGAGACGCCTGTCGATCAGCGCGCGGGTGAACGTTGTGCTCGCGGCGCTGGCGACGGTTGCGGTGGTCGCTTTCATGGTAAGGACCGCGAGCCGGCCGCAGTACGTGCGCTTGTTTGAAAACCTTGACGCATCCGAAACGTCCAATATCGCCGCCCTGCTCGATCAGGAAAGCATTCCTTACGAACTCGCGGACAACGAGCAGACCATCCTGGTGCCCCAGCAGAGCCGCAGCCGGGGCCGGTTGGCCGCCAGCGCCAAAGGGCTCCCCACCACGCAGGGCCACGCCCCGGGGTTTGAAATCTTCCAGCAGCAGGACATCATGTCCAACCGGTGGATGCAGGATGTCAAATACATGCGGGCGGTGCAGGGCGAACTGCAGCGGCAACTGAACGAATTCGATTTTGTAAACAAGTCATTTGTCTTTATACGCGAAGCCGACGAAGAGTTGTTCACGTCGCAGCAGAAACCATCTGAGGCAGCCGTGACGCTCGATGTGCGCCGGCCCCTGAACAAACCGGAAATCCAGGCGGTCCTTCACACGATCAGCAGTTTTGGCGGCGCCAATCTGTCCGATGACAACATCACGCTCGTCACCACGGACGGCACCCCGCTGCATTTGCCGCCCTCGAGTGAGTTTGCCTCGATTGCGAACTCGAACCTCGAGTACGTGACCGAACTCGAACGCAGCAGAGAGGAACGCGCCGTTCGCGACCTCGAACAGTTGGGCGTGCGGGCGCTGGTGAAAGTCAGCGCCATCTGCGATTTCGAGTCGCGAACCGAAACCACCATGAAGTCGGAAGACGGGGCCGTCCTTAGTTCCTATACGACCACCACGAAAACCACCAGCAGGGACGCGTTGCCCGAAGGCGCGCCCGGCGCCACGGCCAATATGCCCGAGGGCACGTCCGCAAGCGGCGCCTCGCAAACCAGCGATGAAACCGACGAGACGATCGAGAATTTCCAGCCCAGCACCACCGAGACGAAGCTAACCCGCCACCCGGGCGCCGTTAAGAAGTACATAGTCAGCGCCATTATCGAAGGCGAAACCCGGAAATCGACCGACGCGGAGGGCGCAGAAACCACCGAGTACATCGGGCTCACCCCTGAAAAAAAGGATATGTACGAGCAATATATCCTGGCGGCGGTGGGTTCGGGCGAAGAAGAAACCGAAATCACCATAAACGACCAGCCGTTCACGATAACGAACCTCGGCGAGGCGCGGGTGGCGTTCCAGGAAATCGAGCGGATCAAACTTCTCGAGACGCTGATGAGCTACGCGGTGAACGCGGCGAAAATCGCCCTGATCGTGCTGGTGTTCGTGGTAGGACGGCGGTTCCTGCGGCGGGCCGTTATTGTGCCCATGGAAGAGGAAGAGGGGCGCGCGTACGAGCGGGCGCAGGCGACGCCCGAAGACGTGCGGCGCGAGCAAATCAACGAGGAAGTGGCGCGGATGTCGCAGGAAAACCCGGATGCCGTGGCGGCGTTGCTGCGCACCTGGCTGGCCGAAGAGGAGGACTAACAAACGGCCCGCCAAAAACAAAACGTCGCTGAGTTGACCGGCAAAACCAAGGCCGCGATTCTGCTGGCCTGCCTCGGCCCAAAAGGCGCGAGCAAGGTGCTGGGCGCGATGAGCGACGACGAGATCGAGCAGTTGACGCTCGATCTCTCCAGCCTGGGCACCATCGGCGCGGACCTGCGGGTCGCGGTGCTCGACGAGTTTTACAAGATGGCCGTGGCAAAACGGTACGTGGCCCAGGGCGGCATCGAGTTTGCCCGCGACCTCCTCGAACAAGCCCTCGGCAGCGACCGGGCGCTGGAAGTCCTCAACAAATTGCAGAGCAGCCTGCAGGAGGTGCCGTTCGAGTTTCTCAAACGGGCCGACGCCTCGCAAATATGCAGCTTCATCCAGGACGAACATCCGCAGACCATCGCGCTGATCCTGGCGCACCTCAACAGCACCGTATCGGCGGTGGTGTTGTCGGCATTGCCGCGGGACATCCAGGCGGACGTGGTGGTACGGATTGCCACGATGGATCGGACGCCGCCGGAGATTGTGAGGGAAGTCGAGCGCGTGCTTGAACGGAAGATGGCGTCGATCTTCAGCCAGGGGTTTACGTTTGCCGGCGGCGTAAAAGAAGTGGCGGAAATCCTCAACCGGATCGAGCGCAACGCCGAGAAATCGATCATGGCGGATCTCGAGGAACGCGACCCGGAACTGGCCGACGAGATCGCTCGGCTCATGTTTACGTTCGAGGACCTGATCTACGTCGACGACACCGGGATTCAGCGGGCGCTGCGTGAGATTGAATCCAAGGAACTGGCGCTCGCGCTCAAGGCGGCCAACGACGATGTCAAGGAAAAAGTGTATAAGAATATGTCGGAACGGGCGCGCGAGATGATCCAGGAAGAGATCGAGTTTATGGGCCCGGTCCGGCTGAGAAATGTCGAGGAAGCGCAACAAAAAATCGTGGGCGTGATCCGGCGGCTTGAAGACGCGGGCGAACTGGTCATCACGGGCCGTGGCGGCGGAGACGAAGACGAGATAATTATGTAGGGGGTTGCGGGACCCCGTAGTAAAGGGCTGTTGGTATAAGTCCGCGGCCGGCATTTGGCCGGCCGGCAGTCATGGGGTGCCGTAATGAACAGAGTGTTCAAATTGACCTCGCAGCGGGTCCCGCGAACGCTGGCACGGTACAAGCGCGACGTCCTCGAAGACATCATCGTCGGGCTGGTCCTGCCGGAACAGGAACCCGAAACGCCTGAAACCATCCTGGCCGCGGCGCGCCGTGAAGCCGAGCTGAAAGTCCGCGAAGCCTATGCCGAAGGCATGCGCAAGGGGTTCGAAGCGGGCAAGGCGCAGTTTGACGCATCGGTAGCGCAGGCCGGCGACGCCCTCGAGGCTGCCGCGGAAGCCATTGGGCAGGCGCGGCAGGCATTCATCGACTCGATGACGCCGCAAGTGCTCGAGTTGGCCACCGCCATCGCAGCCCGGGTCCTTCAGCGGGAGGCAACCATCGACCGCGACCTGGTGTTGCGCACGGTCGAGCGGGCACTCGAGCATCTGGCCAACCACGAGCACGTTACGGTGCGGCTTAACCCGGCCGACCTCGATGCGGTCAAATCGCGCCGCGTCGAGTTGCTCGAAAACATAGACGGCGTCTCGAAATTGACCGTGGTCGCCGACGAATCAATCACCCCGGGCGGGTGCGTCGCCTCGTCAAACTTGATGGAAGCCGACGCCCGGATCCAATCCCAACTTGACGCCATCCTCAACGCCCTGCGCGATGTCGACGGCTCCACCCGCAAGGAATGACCGTGGCCCCGTTAAGCCTCAAACAACACATCGCGCGCGCCCGCACCGCGGATCCCGTCGCCCGTTACGGCCGGATCGTGGACGTGGTGGGGCTTACGGTCGAGGCGACGGGCCCGTCGGTCTGCATCGGCGACCTGTGCTATGTCCAGCCGACGGGCGATTCGGCGCGGATCCCCGTCGAGGTAGTGGGATTCCGCGGCGACCGGGTGCTGTTGATGCCGCTCGGCCACATGGAGGGGATCGGCCCGGGCAGCCTGTTAATCCCGACGTACCGGCCCCCGTCCGTGAATGTTGGGCCGGACCTGCTCGGGCGCGTTGTCGACAGCCTCGGCCATCCCATCGACGGCGGCCCCGCTATCCCGGGCCGGCAACGCGCTCCGCTTGTGGCGGATCCGCCGCGGCCGATGCAACGCCGCCGCATTACCGAGCCGCTGGCCACCGGCGTGAGAGCCATTGACGCTTGCATGACGTGCGGCAAGGGCCAGCGCGTGGGCATCATGTCGGGCAGCGGCGTCGGCAAGAGCAAGCTGCTCGGGATGATCGCGCGCAACACGAGCGCCGACATCAGCGTGATCGCCCTGATCGGCGAACGCGGCAGGGAAGTGAAAGATTTCATTGAGGTCGATCTGCAGGAGCAGGGGCTCGAACGGTCGGTGGTGGTTGTCGCTACCTCTGACGAGCCCGCGCTGCTCCGCGTGAAAGGCGCATATCTCGCCACGGCCGTCGCCGAATGGTTTCGCGCACAGGGGGCGGACGTGCTGCTGCTGATGGACTCGCTGACGCGGTTCGCCATGGCACAGCGCGAGATCGGGCTGGCGGTCGGCGAACCGCCCACCACGAAAGGCTACCCGCCGTCGGTGTACGGCCTGATGCCGAAACTGCTCGAACGCGCGGGCACCTCGCCCGACGGCACCATCACCGGCATGTACGCCGTCCTGGTCGAAGCCGACGACTTGAACGACCCGATCGGCGATGCCTCGCGAAGCATCCTCGACGGGCACATCGCGCTGTCGCGCCCCCTGGCCTCGCGCGGCCATTATCCGGCGGTGGACGTCCTCGAGAGCATCAGCAGGTCCATGATCGACGTGACCGGAAAAGACCACCAGGCGCTCGCGCAACGGCTTCGCCGGGTGCTGGCAACGTACCGGGACGCGGAAGACCTGGTCAACATCGGGGCATACGTCCAGGGCAGCAACCCCGAAATCGACACGGCGTTGCGCCTGATGCCGGGCGTACGCGAGTTCCTCCAGCAGGGCCTGTTCGAACCCGCCCCGTTTGAAGAAATCCAGGCCAGAATGCGAAAAGCCCTGACGCCGTAGAACACGTTCAACTGTGACTGCACGAAGTAGGCCGACTTCGCCGAAGTCGGACAAGGTCAACGGTCGAATCCAAGGATTAACAAATGACGCGACAAGTGCAGCGGGCTGACTTCGGCGAAGTCGGCCTACGTTATGCTAAACTAACCCGAAATCAAGTTCGAGGTTTTGCCAGTGCCCAGGCGCCCGGCACAATTTGACACGCTGCTTCGGATCCGGCAGGTCCAGCAGGACCTGCGGGCGCAGGATTTTGCATCTGCGCAGCGACAAGTTTTCGCCGCCGAGCAGCAGCGCGAATCGCTCAGCCAGGAACGCCAGGGCCTGCTTGACGAAGCGGGACAGCGCGCCCGCAACCGGTTCGACGCCCGCGAAATCCGGGCCTTTTACCAGCACGAGCGCCACCTCGCCCGCCTCATCGACGACGCGGACTCTGAGATCCGGCGCCTGCGCGCGGTCGCGGAAGAGCGGCGCATCGAGTTGGAAGAGGCGATGCAACGGCGTAAGATGGTCGAGAAACTGCGCGAACGCAAGATGAACGAATACCTGGCGGCAATCCGCAAGGATGAACAAAAGCTGACCGATGAAAAAGCCACCGGCGCCGCGGCCGTAGCACGCACCCGCAGCCGGGCTCGCAACTGACCGGGGAAAGGAGCAACAGGGCCGATGGGCAAGTTTCTGGTTTTCTTGCTGGCGCTGCTGGTGTTTGCCGCGGCCCTGCTTGTCCCGGTGGCCTTGAGCGGAAACCTCAACCAGCAGGGCTTCGAGAAAATCTTCAAGAAAGAAGAGGCTGCGCCGCCCGTAGCCGCGCCCGCGCCGGATCCCGCCACGCCCCTGTTGCGCGCCATCAAGCAACAGCGGGAGAATCTCGACAAGCGCGAGGCGAAAGTGCGCGAGGACGAGCAGCGGCTTCAAACCATGCAGGCCGATCTCGATCAACTCCGCGACGAACTCCAGGACATACTCGAACAAATCCAGGCCAAGCTGTCCGAGGAAGATACCGCCCAGCAACAGCGGCTCACCGAAGTGGCGCTGACCCTCTCCAAAATGAAGCCGCGCAACGCGGCCGAAACCCTCAAGACGTTCAGCGCAGCGGAAGCCGCCGGCGTCCTAAGACTCGTCAAAGACCGGGAAAGGACCAAGATCCTTGACTCGATGGACCAGGACCAGGCCGCCCTGATCCTCAAGACACTGCAAGAACCCCGCATCTAGTGTAGTGAGTCAAGCTAATTGTTTCTTATTCTTGGACGCGAAATGCAGCGAAAAGCGAAAAGCGGGGACAGACACGCTTTTCAAACTGCCGAAAAGCGAGTCAGTCCCTGTTTTCTGTTTTTCGCTTTTTTGAGGTGTTCTTTTCACTTGATTTATAAGTGGCTTTAATTATGACTCACTACACTAGCCGCCCCCCCCACTCCCCACCGTTCTGAGATCTCAAATCTGAGATCTGAGATTTATTTTCCCCGTCTCCTCACGTCTAGCCAAAGGAGAGAACATACTCATGAACCTGTTCGTACTGCCTGAAACAAGTGCCGCCGCTTCCACCCTGCCGGCCGCCCGTGGCCGTGCGCCCAAAGCGCCCACCGATGATTTTGTGTTGATGCTGGCGGAGTCTACGGCGGCGTTGCGGCCGGAAAAGCCTGCGCCCGCCAAAGACGCGCCGCGGGAATCCGAACCCGTGGAGCAGGTGGACGCGACCCCGGCTTCCGAGGCGGATCGCGCCCCCGCCAAACCCGATGCGCCCCCAGAGGTTGACGACGATTCCGATGGCGAAGACGCCGCCGAGGCGGCTACCAACGCGGTTGCGGCAGCCGCCAGTGCGGCGGCAAACGTCGCGGCCACTGTGGCGGCCGATGTTGTAGAAAGCGCCGCCGGTGAGGGCGCGGCATTGACTGCGGGTGTTGACACCTCTGCGACACCGCCGTTGCCGTCCGGTGAAATTGTTATGGCATCGCTCGGTGCAGATGCCTTTGCCACGGAGACCGCGTTGGAACAAGCGGCGCTGCCGCAGAATGCCGGATCTGCGGCGCCTGCAAAGCCCGCGGCCACGCCGGCAACCGCGCCTGTTTCCGCAGACACGCCGGCGGTTGATTTGTCCGGCTCCCTCCTGGCAACCGCCCCCGAACCCGCTGTGCCGGGCAACGCGACCGATGCCGCTGCTGCCGCAACTCAATCAACGCCGGGTCTGACCACCGCGCCGCGCACCGACGCCAAGCCGTCATTACTCACCCAAATCAACGTACAGTCGCCCGCGCCCTCTCCCACACCGGCTTCGCAACAACCTCCCGCATCACTTGCCCTCGCGCCTCCCGCACAAGAAACTGCCGCACCCGGGGCGGGCATGATTCAGGCAGCGATTGCCGCAACCGTTCGCGACGCCGCGCCCGATTCTCCCGCCCCGTCAGCCTCACCCGCCGCGGCGGATACGCCGGCCGCCGTGCCCCCGGCCGGGCCGGGCCATTCGCCCACCGCCCCGGCCGAACACGCTGCGTCCCTGCCGCCCGCGGCCGCACCAACAGCGCCCACGCTGGACAATATTGCGCAGTACGCGGTACGGTCGGTGCGCCTGATGGTTCAAGACGGCCAGAAAACGCTGACGGTCCGGCTGATCCCGCCGAGCCTGGGCGAACTCCATCTCGAGGTCAGCAGCGTCCACGACAGCCTTTACGTGCGCCTCATGTCATCCAACCCGGTCGTGCGCGACGCGCTCGAAAGCCAATTGAACAGCCTGCGGGACACCTTGGCGCGGTCGGGCGTTGACGCGGCAAGCGTGACGGTGTCGTCGGGCTCGACAACGGGGCAGGCTTCGCAAAACCTGTTCGGCGGCCGCCAAGACGCGGGGGCAGCGCGGTTTGACCCTCAGTCCAGCCCGAGCCAAAATCCGGCAGCCGGGCAAGAAACGAGTAGACGTTCTACGGGCCATCAGGGCCTGATCGACGTGTTTGTTTAGAAAGGAGGATGTTATGAACGCACTAGTGGCCGTGCGATCGAACGCAACGGGCCTTCAAAATCTGCCGCCGCACCAGCGCGTGGAAGCCGCGCGCCAGGTGGCGTCCAACGTTATGGCCAAAGCCAGGGCCGTCGCCAAAGCCAACGCCGTCGCACAAAAAGCCGACGCCACCGTTAGCGAGAACGCGTATGGGGAGCGCGTGGTGAACAATGAACTGGGCCGTGACGCGTTCCTCCAGTTGCTGGTGTTGCAGATGCAAAACCAGGATCCGCTCGAACCCGTGGACAACACCGAGATGATCGCGCAACTCGCCCAGTTCAGCGTACTCGAACAGATGACCGAGCTCAACGACGGCTTCGAGCAAATGAGCGCCGACTTCGGCCAGCTCAGCTTCATCACGGCGGGCAACCTTGTCGGGCACAACGTGTCGGGGCTGGACGCGAACGGCATCCTGAGGGAGGGCGCCGTCGAACGAGCCATTTACGATCAGGGAGTAGTGTATCTGCAGGTGGCCGGCGAACTCGTGCCCTTGGCCAACCTTACAAAAGTCGAATAGTAACCGCTCGGTTGCCCGCGCAACCAGCCAAGAAGCATAAGGAGGAATTCACATGGGATCAGCAATGTATACGGGCGTGACCGGCCTTCTGGCCCACCAACGCCGGATGGACGTGGTCGCCAATAACATCGCCAACGTCAATACGACCGGCTTCCGTAGCGCCCGCGTCCAGTTTCAAGACCTGTTTTCGCAGACGCTCCAGGGCGGCAGCGGGCCCGTGGGCGATTTCGGCGGCACCAACCCGTTGCAGGTTGGCCTCGGCGTCGGGATCGGCAGTATCGACACCGACTTCGGCCAGGGGCCCCTTTTCTCGACGGGCGTCGCGTCCGACCTCGCCATCCAGGGCAGCGGATTTTTCGTCGTGGGCATGGGCAACGAGAATTTTTACACGCGCGACGGCACGTTTTCGCTCAACTCGCTCGGCAAGGTTATCGACCCGGCCACCGGCATGCACGTGCGCGGATACATGGCCGACCCCAACGGCGTGGTGGCCCTCGATGCGCAGCTCACCGACCTGAGCGTGCCCGTGGGCAGCGCGGCCATCGTGCGCGCCACCGAATCGGCATCGCTCGCCGGCAACCTCGATGCGTCTTCCACCACCGGCGCCACTATCGAGCGCACCATCCGCGTGTACGACAGCCTCGGCACGCCCAGGGACATCCACCTCATGTTCACCCAGCATGACCAGGTCGACGACGGCGGCACCATGTACAACGCCTGGCTGTGGTCCGCCTCCTACGACGGCAACGACGTCACCAACGTGCCCGCGGGCGAGTCGGGCGTGCTCCTGTTCAACAGCGACGGCGCATTCCATGCCGAAGGAGCCCTCAACACCGGCACGGGCACGTTCACGTCGCGGGCCGCGCTGCCCTCGCAAAACCAGATCAGCGTCGCGTCGGTCGGCGCTGGCGGGGCACAACCGACTTTGCCGTTCGAGTTCGCACTCAACTTCAATTACGTGACCGACCTCGACCAGGCCAGCGACATCACCGTCACCAGCCAGGATGGGTTCCCCCGCGGAACACTCCAGTCGTTCAGCATCGGCGGGAACGGCATCATCAGCGGCACCTTCTCGAACGGGCTCACCCAGGTGCTCGGCCAGATGGCCCTCGCCAGCTTCAGCAACGTCGGCGGCCTCGCACGCCGCGGCGACAACATGTTCGCCGAAACCACCGCGTCCGGCGTCCCCCAGGTCGGACGGCCGCAAACCGGCGGCCGCGGCAGCGTGTCCGGCGGCGTACTCGAGGGCTCGAACGTGGACCTCGGCTCGCAGTTCAGCAACATGATCGTCACCCAGCGCGGGTTCCAGGCCAACGCCCGGATCATTTCGGCAGCCGACGTCATGCTGCAGGAAGCGGTGAACCTGGTGCGGTAACGGCGGATAAGCGTTCGCCTGCGGCCGGTTCTTAGATCCGGCCGCGACCGGTTCCCCGGAGTGGATCGGAACAAATAATAGTGGTCGATTTGTGAACAGTTTTCTGGTAATCTTGCAACAGCCGGAGATGGTTGCGCCGCGCTCTATCCGGTGCGGCGCGACCGGCCACGGGGGTAGACGCCGCGGCGCGCAGATGCCGCTGACAACGCGGATCCGTTGCCGCGGGCTGTCACCAGCCACAAGTCGGAAGGACAGTAGAAAACCGAGCCTATGGATATCGCAACAGTAGTAGGACTGATTTCGGGCGTCGGCCTTGTGCTGGTCACCATTCTGATGGGGGGTGACGCCTCTATTTTCTGGAACCCGCCTTCGGCGGTGTTGGTGATCGGAGGCACCTTGGCGTCGACGCTGCTGAACTATCCGCTCAGCGATGTGCTCAGCGTCATGGCCACCGTAAAAAACACTCTCGTGCACAAAGCGTCGTCGCACGAGTCGCTGATCGAGAAACTGGTCGCGTTCGCCACGGTGGCGCGCAGAGAAGGCATCCTCGCCCTCGAAAGCCATGCCAAAAACTCGGGCGACGAGTTCCTCGAAAAAAGCATCCAATTGGCCATCGACGGGACGGCGCCGGAACTCATCAAAGACATCCTCACTACGGAAATCGCCTTCATGGAAGACCGCCACGCGCTGGGGCAGTCCGTGCTGGTGGCGATGGGGACGTACGCTCCCGCGTTCGGCATGATCGGGACACTGATCGGCCTGGTGCAGATGCTGACCTCCATGGAAGACCCCTCCCAGATTGGCGCGGGCATGGCCGTGGCCATTCTGACCACGCTGTATGGCGCGTTGATCGCCAACGTGCTGTGCCTGCCGGCGGCCGGCAAGCTCAAGGTGAGAACCGCAAACGAACTGCTCGGCAAGGAAATCATCATTGAAGGCATCCTCTCCATTCAGTCCGGCGACAACCCGCGCGTCGTGGAGCAGAAACTGAAATCCTTCGTTTCTCCGGACATCCGCGCAAACATCAAGACGAAGAAGTAGCATGGCACGGACAAAAAGGAAAGAAAACGACATCCTGAGCGTCCCGGGCTGGGTCGTGACGTACGGCGACATGATGTCGCTGCTGCTGACGTTTTTCATCCTGCTGCTGTCGTTTTCGAGCGTCAGCCAGAAAGAGTTCAACGAGGCGGTATCGTCGCTGCAAGGGGCGTTTGGCGTGTTGCCGAAGTACAACGGGCTGATGACGCTGATCCCCAAACCGCCCAAGAAGCTGCCCGAGCAGGTCGAACGCCTGGCCCGCCAGCTCCAGCGCGAGATGCAGGTCATGGGCAAGGACAAAGACATCGAGGTGCAGTACGACAAGGAGGGCGGGCTGAAAATCGTGATGCCCAACCAGGTCTTGTTCGACACCGCCAAGGCTGATCTAAAACCCGAAGCGGTACCCGTGCTGCAGGCGGTGGCCAACATGCTGGGCGAACTCGAGGGCGTCATGTTCGAAGTGCGCGGCCATACCGACAGCCGGCCCCTCATCAGTTCGGCCCGGTTCAGGGACAACTACGACCTGAGCTACGGCCGCGCCGACGCCGTCGCCAGATGGCTCAACGCCGCCGGCCGCATCCCGCTCGAACAGTTCGAGATCATCTCCTGCGGCCCCAGCCAACCCGTGGCCGCCAACGATACCGAAGAAGGCCAGCAACAAAACCGGCGCGTCGAAATTTTTGTGCGCGCCGTCGCCGATAGTAGTAAGATGGGTGAACTCAAGGACCGCATCGACGCCGTTAACACGACCGATGCGCCACCGGGAAGTTGACAGGAGAAAATCCCCGTATGCTTGAAGAAAAAGCGCCGGAGGCCAGCGCCCCCAAATCTTCAAAGAAACTGTTCGGCCTGGTCGTAGCCGTCATCGTGCTGTTAGCCGCGGCCGCCGGCGGGCTGGTTACATACAAGGTTGTGGTGGCACCGATGTTCCAGGAGCCTGAGGCCCCGCCGCCCGACCTGGCAACCGACGCCATACCCCCCACCGCCATGGCCTGCGATTTCGACGAGACGCAGGTGGCCGTCCGATCCGACGACCCCGCCGCGCCCGCCAGCGTGCTCATGTACTCCGTCTCGTTTATTTGCGCAAACCCGCAGACCCAACTGCTCGTCGACAAGAATAAACAATGGTTTGTGTCAAAACTCGCCGAACTTCACCGCAACCGGACCAAGGCCGAGTTGAACGACCCCCAGGTCGAGAAGGAAATTGCGCGGTTGGCCCTCGAAGAGGCCAACAGCCTGCTCCGCCGACTGCAGGAAAACCCCGACCCGGCCATCCGCGTCATCGAAGTGCTTCATCTCAAGTTTTCGGTGTTTGACCTATGAGCCAATCGCGCGCGATCGATACGCCCAACCACGAGTTCAACGAAGTCGTGCAGGGAAAGATTATACCGTTCGAGAAACTGACCGTCGACGATCTCAAGAACGTCCGGCTGACCATCACTGCCGATCTCGGCCAGGCCGCCATGCTTGTACGCGAGGTCCTCGACCTCCGGCAGGGCTCGATCGTTCCGCTGGACAAGGTGGCCGGCGAAATGACCGACATCTACGTCAACGGCATCCCGCTGGCCAAGGGCGAGGTGGTCGTCATTGGCGATTCACTCCACGTGCGTGTCGGCGAAATATTCGGCGTCACCGCGTCCGAAAAGGAAGCCGGGGATGACTAGGCTTTGCGTGCTGGCGCTGGCATTGGCATGGGCGCCGCTGACCGCATTGGCGCAGCCCGTCGCCCCACTGCCCACCATGCCCGAAGACATCCTCGCCCCTGCCGCCCAACCAGCTCCTGGCATAAACCTCGCCTATCCCGCCCAGGAAGGCGCCACGGCCGATCAGGATGCGGCGCAGCTAAAGATCCAGCAGGTAAACCAGGCGATGGAACACCCGGCCAACCCCGTGCCCCCCGTCGCGGCTGCGCAAACCGAGCCCGCGGAATGGTCGCCGCTCGAGAACTCGATGCGGGCGCTGTTCGGCTTGCTGGCGGCGCTGGCACTGTTGTTCCTGCTGGGTTACCTGGCCAAACGGTTTGGCAAAAACAGCCCGCTGTTTGCCGGCGGCGACCTTGCCCGCGTGATGGGAAAAGTTTATTTGTCGCCGCGTGCCAGCCTGCATTTCGTCAGGACGGGTGGGCGCATCCTGGTGCTGGGAGTCACGCCCAACGCCATCTCGACTGTCGCCGAATTCGATGCGGACTCATTCGAGCCGATAAGCGCCGAGACCCCTGCTTCAAAACCCGCCGCCGGCGGCTCGCCGTCCGAAACCGAATCGTTCCTGGCCCAGTTCAAGGCCAGTCTCGAGAGCATCGCGCGCGCCACACCGTCCGCAAATCCCGAACACGACGACGCGGAAATCGCCGCGTTGCGCGAAGACGTGCAGCGGCTGCAACGCTATCTGCAGGAATCGGTGCGAGGTGGGGAGAACCCGTAAGGCCATACTCCTCGTAGCGGGGGGAATGCTTTTGATGTCGGCGTGCGCGGTTGCGCAGGCTGTCCCGGTCCCATCTGCGCCAACCGCCCCCCCCACTCCCACCGTCGACAACGCCGTCCTCAGAAACGTCCAAAACTTCCTCGCCCCCCAACAGATTTCGACCTCGCTGTCCATCGTCCTGCTGGTAACCGTGCTGTCGCTGGCCCCGGCCATCCTGGTGATGACCACGTCCTTCACGCGCATCATCGTCGTGCTCGGATTCCTCCGCCAGGCCATGGCCACCCAGCAGTCCCCGCCCAACCAGGTCCTCATCGGGCTGGCCCTGTTCCTCACGTTTTTCATCATGGCGCCCACGTACCAGGAGGTCAACCAGAAAGCCATCCAGCCGTACATCCGCGGCGAGATCACCTCCCAGCAGGAAGTCATGACGGCCGCGCTCGAACCCATCAGAACGTTCATGTTCAAACAGGTCAACCCACGCGACCTCGCCCTGTTCATCGAGATCGCCAAACTGCCACGGCCCAACACGCCCGACGACGTACCCACCCTCGTCCTCGTGCCGGGCTTCATCCTCAGCGAACTGCGGATCGCATTCCAGATCGGATTCCTGATCTACATCCCCTTCCTCATCATCGACATGGTCGTCGCCAGCACCCTGATGGCCATGGGCATGCTCATGCTGCCCCCCGTGTTCGTCTCGCTCCCCTTTAAGATCATCATGTTCGTCCTAGCCGACGGCTGGCGACTCATGCTCGAAAGCCTCGTCCAAAGCTTCCAATAGCCCGTTGGGACGCCCCCGCCGCGCTTCTCAGCGCGCTTTTGTTGGGGCGTGTCCCATTTTTTTGCGTCCCTTAGGTCCCTTTCGGTCGCGGTAGGGACACGGGTTGCCCCGTGCCCCCCGCACGGATCCCGGCGTGCGGCACTACCGCACCGGGCTCTTGCCTTGGGTTCTGACGCAGGGTCGCGCCCTGCGTATCCGGTCCAGCGCTGCATTCAGGTCCGTCTGGCCCTGAGTCCAGACCCTGGTTTGCTCTCCCGGATTT
>Ga0315285_10000560_pt1 | contig 38477 bp, 34 predicted proteins | sample YL17G09_36_MG_FD_203698 | JGI IMG/M metagenome (GOLD analysis project Ga0315285, IMG submission 203698) | Sediment microbial communities from Yellowstone Lake, YNP, Wyoming, USA - YL17G09_36 | ecosystem: Environmental > Aquatic > Freshwater > Lake > Sediment | place: USA: Wyoming | collected...
CGAATGGGCTTCGCACAAGCGTGTGTCGCTCGCTATCCTACGCCAAATCCCGCGCCTTGAGGAGTCCCCACAATGCGTTCTAAGCGCCCCTGGCTGCTCTACCTACTCATTTCTTCACAAGCTCAGAACCGGGACCCCCGGCTGGCCGTTCCACGTCCTGCAGGAGCAGCTGGGACAAGAGCTGCGCCGATTCGACGATCGCTTGCTCTTGCTCGCTCCCGGCACGTGCCTGCGCCAAGGTCTGCCGGGCCGTCTCCAGCAGCCGGTCGGCGTCGGCCACGATCGACTTCAGGAACTTCGCCTTGGCGTTCTCGTCGCTCCAGTCGATCTCCGCTTCGCCCTTCACGCTCGAGCCGTAGTAGTGCTCCAGCCCATGCTCCCGTGCCCACACCTCCGGCTTGGTGCTGGCCACCTTCTTGGCCAGCGCCCAGACCAGCTTCTTGATCCCATCCGCCAGCAGGTTGTAGGTGTCTTTCACCGCTCCGCGGCCCAGGATGGGGGTCGTGTCCAGCACCACCTTCATCTTCCGTCCTTGCAGGTATCCCGTTTCCTGGGCGTATTCCAGACTGCGTTGAAACACCGACCGCACCTGATCGTGCAGGATGAGCTGGGCTCGAAACAGCTGCAGCGTGCTCTTGGCAAAGAGACGCTGGTCGATCTGGATCCCCAGCGCCACCTTCCAGCGCGTGTCGAAGTCGGCTCGAGCCTTGGCTTCCTCGTCCGACACCCGGTCGTGGGCTTGGAGCAGCAAGGCCGTCGCCAGCAGGCTCGGCGGGACACTGTTGCGCCCATTGTCGGGACAATACAGCCGGCCGAAGTCCTCGTCCCGAAACAGGTTGCCTCGCTCCGTGGCCAGGAAGCCATAGAACGAGTCCCGTCCAACGAAGTCGAGGTACAGATGATCCGCCTCACCAGCGGTGCTGGCACTTACAGCGAACATTCCGCGCTGAAACGATCGCTTCCCCAGCATCAAGCCCTCCTGTCATCACCACAGTTGATAACACCGGGGCGCGATTGGGGATTCACTTTTCGGCCGGACTTCTAGCTGACCGGCAGGGCCGCGTATGATAACATCACCATATGGCTCCGAATTCCATTCCTACCCAGCCGCTGCTCACCGCCGCCGAGCTCGAGCGCCGCTTGCACCGCCTGTTGCCGCGCGTTCAGAAACCCGGGCGCTATACCGGCGGGGAACTTAACCAGGTCGTGAAGGACTGGGACGCGACCGGCCTGCGCGCCGCGCTGGTCTTCCCCGATGTGTACGACCTGGGTATGTCGAACCTGGGCGTGGCTATCCTGTATGACCTGCTCAACCGCCAGCCGGACATGCTGGCCGAGCGCGTGTACGCTCCTTGGCCGGACATGGACGCGGCCCTGCGCGCCGCCGGCCTGCCACTGTACGGCCTGGAGACCAAGCACCCGCTGCACGCCTTCGACCTGATCGGCGTCTCGCTACCGTACGAGACGCTGTACACCAATGTCCTCACCGTCCTCGATCTGGGCGGTGTGCCTCTCCAGGCCGCTGAACGCGGCCAGGGCGACCCGGTGGTCATCGCCGGAGGACACGCCGCCTTCAACCCCGAACCGATGTCGGATTTCATCGACGCCTTTGTCATCGGCGAAGGCGAAGACGTGCTGCTCGAGATCGCCCGCCTCGTGCTCGAGTGGAAGGCCTCTGGCGGGCCGCGCCCGTCGCTGCTGAGGGATCTCGCCCGGCTGCGCGGGGTGTATGTCCCGTCTCTATACCGGGTTACCTATGCGCCCGACGGCACACCGGATCGCATCGAGCCGACCGCCCCGGAGGCGCGCCTGCCGGTGCTCAAGCGCATCGTGCCGCGCTTGCCGCCGCCGCTGACTCGCTTTGTCGTCCCGTACGTCGACGTCACCCACAACCGCATCCCGGTTGAGATCCAGCGCGGTTGCACCCGCGGCTGCCGCTTCTGCCAGGCCGGGATGATCACCCGTCCGGTGCGCGAGCGTCCGGTGGCGGAGATCGTGGACGCCATCGAGCAGGGATTGGCGCACACCGGCTACGAAGAGGTTGGGCTGCTGTCGCTGTCGTCGTCGGACTACGACGAGATCCTCGAGCTTGTGCGTCAGGTCAGCGCCCGCTTCGCCGGGCGACACCTGAACATCAACCTGCCATCGCTGCGCATCGAGTCGTTCAGCGTCGAGCTGATGGACCTGCTGCAGGGCGAAGCGTCGCGCTCCGGGTTCACACTGGCGCCCGAAGCAGCCACCGAGCGGATGCGTGAGATCATCAACAAGCCGGTGTCGACCGAGCAGGTCTTGGCCACGGCGCGCGAGATCTACCGGCGCGGCTGGCACCTGATCAAGCTGTATTTCATGATCGGCCACCCGTCGGAGACGCTCGAAGACGTGCGGGCCATTGCCGATCTCTCCAAGGCCGTGCTGGCCGAAGGCCGGGCTGTCATCGGACCCCGCGCTTCGGTGCATGCCGGGGTAAGCACCTTCATTCCCAAACCGCACACGCCGTTCCAGTGGGTGCCGTGCGACACGCTCGAGAGCATTCGCGCCAAGCAAGCGTTGCTCAAGCAGCAACTGCGCGGGCCGGGGCTCAAGTTGAGCTGGACTCAGCCAGAGGAGACGCAGCTGGAAGCCTGGCTGTCGCGCGGCGACCGGCGCCTGGGGCCCGTGATCCTGGAGGCCTGGCGGCGCGGGGCGCGCTTCGACGCCTGGCAGGAGTACTTCAACCACGCCGCCTGGATGCAGGCCTTCGAGGCAACAGGGCTCGACCCTGCCTTCTACACCCACCGCGAACGCCCGATTGACGAGACGCTGCCCTGGGACGTCATCAACGCCGGCGTGCACAAGTCCTTCCTGACCGAGGACTACTTGTGGAGCCTGCAGGGGCGCACCCGGGTGGACTGCCGGGAGCGGTGTTTCGCTTGCGGGATCCTGCCCACGTTCGCTGCCCTGCGCCGCGAGCACCCGGGGGAGGCCTGGGAGTGCCCGGAAGTCCGTAGCCCGGCCCGGCAGGCGGCGGCCGCCGCCGTCGAGGCGTCATGACCGAGTCCGAGCGTCAGCGCTGCCGCCTCCACTTCGACAAGACGCCGGCGATGCGCTTCACTGGTCACCTCGATCTGTACCGTGCGCTGGAGCGCACGATCCGGCGTGCAGGGTTGCCGCTCGCCTACAGCCAGGGCTTCTCGCCCCACCCCAAGCTGCAGCTGGCCGCCGCGCTCCCACTCGGGTTCACCAGCCGCGCCGAGATCGCCGACATGTGGCTGGAGCAGGCGGTCGACCCGGCGCACGTGCTCACGCGGCTACAAGATGCCGCCCCTCCAGGATTGGCGTTTCGGGACGCGGCACCCGTCCCTGCACGCGAGCCCACGCTCCAGCAGCAAGTGGCCGAGGCCACCTATGCCGTCGACCTTGAGGACCCCGCGCCGCTCGACCTGGAGGCACGGATCCGTATCCTCCTGGCAACCCCCGAACTTCGGCGGCAGCGGCGCGGCAAGGAGTACGACCTTCGACCCCTGCTGACCTCGCTTGATCTCGCCGGGCCAGGACGGCTGCTGATGCAGCTCTCGGCCCGTGAGGGGGCGACAGGACGGCCCGAGGAAGTACTGGAGGCCCTGGGACTCGATCCACTGGCCGCGCGCGTCGAACGGACAGCCCTGATCTTCGCCCCTCGCACTCCGGACCCGGTTACGGCCTAATCCCTCACCGGATGCCGCTGCACGCAGGCCCGCAGTCAGAAAGGGCACGCGTGCCAAGGCTGGCACGCGTGCCGAGCACCCAACGGCTCATCCGAGCCGGACTGGATCGTCCAGGCGACCGTCGGGCCGGAGTCAGCTCATCTTGAAGAAGTTCATCATCTTCATCGCCAGGCCAATGTCGCCCTTGAGCTTGATCTTGCCCTCGCCGAAGGCGGCCATCGGATTGACCTTGCCGGTGAAGATGCCGACGTAGTCGACGGCTTCGGCCATCAGCGTCAGCTTCGGGTTGTCGACCTTGCCCTTGGTGACGGCGCAGGCGCCATCCTTGATGGTCGCCACCCACTGGCCGCCCTGGTCACCGGACAGATCAAACAGGATGACGGCGTCGACGCCAACCGCCTTGTCCGGCAGGAAGGCCTTGGGCATGCGGGAGAACAGGACCTCGGGCGTCAGTTCATCGGGCATTCGAGCCTCCTCGTAGCTTGAATCGTCGATGTCCTCGGCGATGATTCTAGTGCAGGACCTCGAAAATGCCGGCGGCGCCCATGCCTCCGCCAATACACATGGTGACCATGACGTGGCGCGCCTTGCGCCGCCGGCCCTCGTACATGGCCTGGACCGTCAGCTTGGCACCCGTGGCCCCGAGCGGGTGGCCGAGGGCAATGGCGCCGCCGTTGACGTTGACCCGCCCAGGGTCGATCCCGAGCGTGCGGATGACCACCAGGCTCTGCGAGGCGAAGGCCTCGTTCAGCTCGATCAGGTCGATGTCGGCCAGCTTGAGCCCGGTACGCTTGAGCACCTTCGGGATGGCCTCGACCGGTCCGATGCCCATGAGCTCCGGCGGCACGCCGGCCACGGCGTAGCCGACGAAGCGCAGCAGCGGCTTGAGCTTGAGCTCCTTGGCTTTGGCCGCCGACATGACGACCACCGCCGCGGCCCCATCGGACAACGGCGAGGAGTTGCCGGCCGTCACCGTGCCGTTGGGCTTGAACGCAGGTTTGAGCGCCGCCAGTGCTTCGACCGTCGTGTCGCGCCGCACGAGTTCATCGCCCTCAAAGCTGAGCGTGCGTGATCCGTCGAGCGTCGTGGTCGTGACGGCGACCGGCGCGATCTCATCCTTGAACCGCCCGGCCTCCTGGGCTTCCGCCGCCTTGCGGTGCGAGTGGTAGGCGAACTCGTCCATGTCGGCGCGAGAGATGTCGTACTTGGCGACAACGTTCTCCGCCGTCTGGCCCATGCTGACATACGACTCGGGCATGTCGACCGCCAGCCCGGGATGCGGGCTGATGCGGAAGCCGGTCATCGGCACCAGGCTCATCGACTCGACTCCCCCGGCGACGATCACGTCGGCTCCTCCGGCGATGATCCGCTCGCACGCCAGCGCGATGGCTTGCAGCCCGGACGAGCAGAAGCGGTTGACGGTCATCCCGGGCACGGAATTCGGGAAGCCGGCGTACAGCGCCACCGCGCGGGCGACGTTGAGTCCCTGGCTGCCTTCGGGGAAGGCGCATCCGAGGATCACATCATCGGCCAGCGCTCTATCCGGGTCCCCGGCGCGGCGCCAGGCTGCGTCCAGGGCTGCACGGGCCATGTCCTCCGGCCGGCAGGTGGCCAGCGCACCCTTCTTGGCCCGGCCGACGGCGGTACGAGCTCCGGAAACGATCACAGCGTCTTGAGGCATGCGAACCTCCTGGGAATGCGACTCTCTGCTATCGGCCATCTGCTATCAGCGATCAGCTTTCAGCCGTTCTGCCACACCGATCTGCCTGCATCGTCGTCTCTGTCTGCAGACCCACATGGATGGAATGTCTACGGCTGATTGCCAACTGCTGATCGCTGATCGCTAATTCCTCAACGGTCTGTTGTGCTGCAACAGATACGCCATGCGCTCGAGGGTCTTCGGCTCATGGCACAGTTCGATGAACACCTTGCGCTCCAGGTCCAGCATGTACTGCTCCGGGACCCACGTCGGCTCGGTCAGGTCGCCGCCGCACATCAGCCAGGCGAGCTTGCCGGCGACGACGGCGTCATGCTTTGTCGCCCAGCCGGCCTGCTCCAGGCCCCAGATGGCAGCACGCAGGGCCGCAAGGACATCGCGGCCGGCGGCGTAGATCATCTCGGGGGCGGGCGGGCGGTAGCCCTCGGCCACCAGCGCCAGCGCCGACCGCTTGGCCTCAGCCAGCAGGTGATCTCGGTTCATTACGATGCGATCGCCCGGACCGAAGAAGCCGAACTCGAACGCCTCCTGAGCCCCGGTGGCCACCTTCGCCGTCGCGATCTGCTCAAAGACCTTTTGCATCACCGAGATCGGGTCAGCGCTTGGGATGCGCATCACCGGATTGACCACCCGGCGCAACATCTCCTTTGTCCCAGTCCCGGCCGGGATTACGCCGACCGAGCCGGTCTCTACGAGCCCGATGAAGGTCTCTGCCGCGGCGACGCGCCGGCTGCAGGCCATCGATACCTCGGCGCCACCGCCCAGGACCATGCCGAACGGCGCGGCAACGATCGGTTTGGGGAAGTACCGAACGCGCATCAAGATGCCCTGCAGAGCACGGATCATCGTATCGACCTGGTCGAAATCGCCCTGCTGCGACGCCATCCACATCACAAACACGTTGGCGCCGGCGCAGAAGTGCTTGCCCTCGTTGCCGATCACCAGGGCGTCAAAGCGCCCGGCTTCGGCCTCATCCAGGGCCGTGACCAGCATGTCGAAGATGTCCTGGTCGAGCGAGTTGGCTTTGGAGTGGAACTCGACCAGGCCCACCCGGTCGCCCATGTCGACCAGGCTGGCGGACATGTTCTCCTTCACGACGGCGCCGGGCCGGGACTTGACCACATTCAGCTTGAGCTTGCGCGCATCCGGCGCCAGCGGCACGTACGCCTTCTTGGCCCGGTTGTAGGCCCCGACGGTGCGCCCATCTTGCTGCTGGTAGAAGCTGGGGCACCCGGCGGCCAGCATCTCCTTGACCCAGGGCGCGACTGTCAGCCCGTCGGCCTGCATCCGCTCGACGGTCTGGGCGACGCCCAGGGCATCCCAGATTTCGAACGGACCGAGCTCGTGCATGAAGCCCCAACGCACGGCGTCGTCCACGCTGGTGAAGTCGTCGGCGATCTCGGGGATGCGCCGCGAGGCATAGGCCAGCGAGTAGGCGGTTGTGGCCCACAGGTAGCGCGCCAGCCGGCGGTCTTCCTCCGGCGCCTCAGCGTCGAAGGCACGGTCCATCAGCCAGCGCAGGCGCTCCGGAAGCGATTCGATCTTGCGCCCCTCTCCCACCAGCTTGAAGCGCGGCGTCGTCGGAGGCTCATGCTCGAGCGTCTTCAGGTTGAGCACCCAGAACTCGCGCTCACCCTTCTCGCTCACCACCTTCTTGGAGAAGCCGACGTCGGTCTTGTTCCCCAGCCACTTGCGTTCGAGCATCGTCCCCAGCAGCTTGGCAGCCCCTGGGTGCTTGAGCACTTCGCGCGCCTCGTCGGCCGGGATCAGGTCGTACAGGTTGCTGCTGACATGGTGGACGACATCCAGCCCGATCAGGTCGTTGAGCCGGAAGGTGGCGGTGTTGGGGTGGCCGACGAGCTCGCCGGTCAGGCTGTCAACCTCTTCGACGGTGTAGTCATGGTCGAGGGCGTAAGCCAGCGCCTGCGAGCCGCCAATGCTGGCCATGCGGTTGCCGATGAAGTTGGGCGTGTCCTTGCAGACCACTACGCCCTTGCCCAGCACATCCTCCCCGAAGGCGATCATGAACTTCAGGACTTCGGGTAGTGTGTTCGGGTGCGGGATGATCTCCAGCAGCTTGAGCCAGCGGGGCGGATTGAAGAAGTGCGTCCCCAGGAAGTGCTGCTGAAACTCACTCCCCCTCCCTTCGGCCATGGCATGGATCGGCAGTCCGGAGGTGTTGCTGGAGATGATCGCCGTCGGCTTACGCACCGCCTCGATGCGGGCGAACAGCGACTGCTTGATGTCCAGCTTCTCGATGACTGCCTCGATGATCCAATCGGCGTCGGCCAGCTTCTCGAAATCGTCATCCAGGTTGCCCAGCGAGATCAGTTTGACCGACTCCTGGCTGAGGACCGAAGGGGGCTTGGCTTTGGCGACAGACTTCCAGCCTGCCTCGACGATCCGGTTGCGGACCTCCTTGTCTTGCAGTGTGAGCCCGGCGGCAGTCTCCGCCGGGGTGAGCTTGTTGGGCACGATATCGAGGATCAGCGTCGGGATGCCGATGCCGGAGAGCAGCGCGGCGATCCCGCCGCCCATCGTCCCGCCTCCGATCACGGCCGCCTTGCGTATCTGGTAGCGCATGCGCATGCCTCCCGCCGCGTCGCTTCAGGCGACGCGGCCCCTCCTTTGGCCGACCGTTCCGGGACTACGCCAGCTCGTGCCGGCTGTACCCCAGGATCCGTCGGGCGATGATCAGACGGTTGATCTGTCCGGTGCCCTCATACAGGTCGTTGATCTTGGCGTCGCGGAACCACTTCTCAAGCAGATGCTCACGCGAGTAGCCCAACGGGCCAAGCAGCTCGACCGCCTTCTGCGTGATGCGGACGACCACGTCGCCGGCCCGCACCTTGCCCATCGAGGCTTCCAGGTTATTGGGCTTCTTCTCGTCCATCATCCAGACCGACTTCAGGACCAGCAGCCACGTCGAGCGGAGCTGGATCTCCATGTCCATCACTTCGCGCTCGGTGTTCGTCATCCGGCTGCGCGGGATTCCCGTGCGCAACGTGATGCCGTTCTGGGTCAGAAGCTCCTTGACGGCCTCGAGCGTCGCCCGGGCGACCCCCAGCGCGGAGGCGGCCACCATCGGGCGGCTGGCATCGAAGGTCGCCATTGCACCCTTGAAGCCCTCGGTCGTCTTCTTCTCCACTTCGGGGCTGCCCAGGATGTTGCCGAACGGAATGCGGCAGTCCTGGAGCACGACCGAGGCGGTGTCGCTGGCGCGGATGCCGAGCTTGTGCTCGAGCTTGGTGACAGTGCAGCCCGGCGTCCCCGCTTCCACCACGAACGGGCGCACGCCGGCGCGGCCGGCGGTCGGGTCGATCGTCGCCCAGACGACAACAAAGCCCTGTGTGTCGACCAAGGCCTTGTGCCCGGCAGTGACGAAGATCTTCTCTCCGTTGAGCACCCAAGAATCGCCGTCCCGCACCGCCGTGGTGCGAACATCGGCCGGCATGGCCGAGCCGGCGTGCGGCTCGGTCAGCGCCATGCCATCCAGAACCGGCTTGTCGCCCCCGAAGCGCGCCAGGAAGCGTTGCTTCTGCTCTGGCGTCCCCGTAGCGGCCACGGCAGCGGCACCCAGCAGCCCGACGGGGGAGCACAGGTAGAGGCCAGTGTCACCCCACGACAGGACCTCGGCGCTGTAGGCCAGTCGCTGATAGCCGATGCGCGGCCCATCCTTCTTGGGTGCCTCCCCTTCGGCCTTCTTGGGCTTGTCCGAAGAAGGCACGAAGCCTCCGCCGCCCATCTGCTTGTTGGCGTCGTGCATCATGTTGATGTAGTCCCACGGGATCTCGTGCTCATGGTCGTCGAAGTAACGCGCCACGGGGCGCATCATGTTCTCGGCGACCATCGTCATCAACGTGATGGTGTTCCGGACCTTATCAGGCATCTCAAAGCTGATCATGGCAGCCTCTCCTTCTCCCCGCCTAAACCATCGCCATCCCCGGGAAGTTCGGGACGCCACGCCCGTTCCGCATCCAGCGCTCGACCGGATACTCGCGGATGTAGCCGTACCCTCCCAGGAGTTGGACGGCACGATCGGTCACCATCATGGCGGTATCGGATGCGCCGATGATGGCCATCTGGGCCGCGTGGGCGGCGTCCTTGCCCTCGTCGAGAAGCCAGGCAGCCTCCCAGACCAGCAGGCGGATGGCCTCGATATCGGTGGCCATCTCTGCGAGCATGAAGGCGAGCGACTGCTTCTGGGCGATCGGCACGCCGAAGACCGTGCGGTCCTTGGCGTAGGCCAGTGAGTACTCGTAGGCCGCCTTCGCCAGGCCGATGGCTAGGGCAGCCGCCGCGACCCGCGCGGCTGCGATCAGCGGTTGTGGATCATGCCCGGCGTCGCCGCCCAATCGCGCCTCGGCTGGCACGGTCACTCCCTCCAGCGTCAGCTTGTACGTGGGCAGCGCGTTCAGGCCGCACCATGCCTCCCGGTCGCCGACCTTGAGGCCGGCCGACTTCGGCGGCACAACGAACGCCTGCGTCTTGCCATCCAGGGCAGCGTAGACCAGCAGCCCGGCGGCGTTGGCGGCATGCGGCACCAACGTCTTGACGCCGTTCAAGACGTACGAGCCGTTCTTGCGCACCGCGGTCGTACGCATGTCGGCCGCCGAGAAGTCGAGGTTGGGCTCGACGAAGGCGGAGACGTAGGGCTTCCAATCGCCCTCAACGACCGGGGGAAGCAGTGACTTCTTCTGCTCCTCAGTGCCCGCGACCAGGATCGGGATGGCATAGGCCGCAGGTGCCAAGACGGCCAGCCCGGCCGTCAGATCCCCGTAGCCGAGCTCCTCAGCCGCCAAGACTCCAGTGACGGCGGAACGGTCCCCGAAGCCGCCGTAGGCCTCGGGGATGCTGGCCTGCAGGACGCCCAGCTCCCAGCCCTTCTGGACCAGCGCCGGCGGCAGCTCACCCGCTTCATCGGCGTCGTGCGCCGCGGCGCGCAGGTCGTTCAGGGCGTAGCGCTGGACCGAATCCACCAGCATACGCTGCTCTTCGTTCGGTTCGAAGCCAAACATAGGGCCCTCCCCTCTCCGTTCTTCAATCGGCTGAGGCTATGACGGCGCACCGCCGTCCAGGCGGACATAGCGGAGCGGAACCGGGCCGCTGCTGTCCATCGCCTCCAGGTCGACCAGTCCGATCCGGGCGCGCTGCGCCAGGTACTCGACGTGCGCGCCGGTCTCCTCAAGCGCAAGAAGCACGTTGTATCCGCGCACCTCCGGGAACAATCGCGCCGAAACCTCGGCGATGGTCTGCGGCTCGCTGAGCAGCTCCAGGACCGCGCCCAGCCGCTCACGATGCAGGGACTGGATGGCGTCGATCCGGGCCGCCAAGTCGCGTACTGGATCCTGGTGCCCACCGAGCGTCCAGCGCACGCCCGGCGCCAGCGGTTTCACGCGGTCGAGAGACTCCAGGTAGTGGCCGAGGCCCGTGTTGTCGCTCAGGCTTTCCGGAGCCTGGTGCGGGCTGATATCGCTGAGGATGTGGTCTCCAGCCAGGAGCAGATCGTCGATCTGGATCACCACCTGGCCCGGGCAATGCCCCGGCACGTGCGTGAAGCGCAGTGGGCCGAGGCGCATCCCGAGCGCTTCGTACGTCAGGTCGACCGGCACCGAGCTGAACAGCTGTTTGTGCACACGATAGAGCTCGAGCACCCCGGACTGCTGCTCCGGATCGACGCCGGCTTCCACCAGGAACGCGCGCAACCGGTGAGATACGAAACGAACTCGCTCCTCATAGCGGGTGAGCACGCGTCGGTCGAGCTCGTGCACACCCACCGGTGCTTGCGTCTTTCGCCGGACGTACGCCAGCCCGCCGAAGTGGTCGATGTGGCCGTGAGTGATGAGCACATGCGTCAGCCGATCCCACCCGATGTCCTCGCCATACTGTTCGCCAACCAGTGCGAGTCCACGCTCCAGGCCGTCGTTCGAGCTGTCGAGCCCGGAGCCGCAGTCGACCAGGGCGCGCAACCCATCCGTGATCACCAGGTGAGCGAAGCCCCAGAACCCGGGGAACTCCTCGAGCGGCATACGGTAGACCCGCGCCCCTCCATCGGACTCGAAGCGCTGGACAGCCGGGTCCATCACTCGGGCGCCTCACCGCTGGCGACCAGGCCTTTGAGAAACAGGTCAGCGAAGCCTTCCGCCGCCTGGGCGGCTGTGAGGCGGCCGCCGTCGCGGAACCAGGTGATCATCCAGTTCTGCACGCCGAGCAGGGCAAAGGAGGTCAGCACCGGATCGACGCGCCGGAACTCGCCGGCATCGATCCCCTCCTGGACCAGCTTTCGCCAGAGCTGATCGACTCGGTCGCGCCGGGCAACGTGACGGGCGCGCAGGCGCGAGTCCAGGCCGCGGTACTCGAGCAGCAGGACGGCCGCCAGGTCGCGGTCCTCGTTCAAGCGCGAGGTATAGGCACGCAGGGCCAGCCGGAGTTTGAGCGTCGGGGATAGATCGGAGTCGACGACGCCGGAGATGTCAGCCGTCAATCGCTCGAGCGCATGATCGAGGATCTCGAGCAGGATGTCCTGCTTGCTCTCGACGTGGTGGTAGAGGCTGGCCTTCTGCAAGTGGACCGCGTCGGCGATGTCCTGCATCGACGTGGCATGGTAGCCCTTCTGGCGGAAGATCTGGGCTGCCGCCTGGACGATGTCGGCTCGCTTCATGTCCCTACCGACCGGTCGGTAGATCGATCGTAGCACACCCGGGGAACGCGAGTCAAGCGCTCTGGGTCGCGAAACCCCCTCTGTCGTGCGCGCCGGGGAGACAACCTAGTGGCTCGGCTTGGTCCACCTCGGAGGACCCGAGGCACACGGGGCACGGTCCCCGCCGGCGGACACAACTGCGCTCGCTTCGTTTGACGACTTGCGGATGCCGGGCTGCTTCGGGGCCTCGCCAGCAACCCTACGCCGGCTTGATGGTGAATTCGTCCGCCTCGAACCCCATCTCCCGATGGGAGCTGTCGCAGAGCGGCTTGTCCTTCGATGCACCGCAGCGGCAGAAGCCAATGGTCTCTTTCTCGAGGCGGATCTCCTCCCCGTTCGCCTTCACCAGGATGATCGGGCCTGGGATGCGGATGGAGCCGTCCTTCCGGCCCTGGATCGTGTCGAGTGCCATGGCGCCTCCTCCTCGATGCTTCGGGGGTCAGCGGTGCCCGGCGATGTCCCCTCAGTCCCCCATCGCCGGGCCCTTCGAGCCTCCCTACTCACCTTCGCACGATGCCTGCAAGCGGACTCGCGCGGCAGCCGCCGCAAGCTGCCCATCGCCGGCCGGTCGCTCCAGGATCCGGTCCCACGTGCGGCAGACCATCCGGCTGACCGCCGGGTTCTGCTGCAGGGCCCCATAGCTCAGTTCCTCAGCGCGCTCCCACTGACCCACCAGGCCGTAGCCCTCGATGAACACGAGGCGTTCGGAGGCGTCGTTAGGGTGATCAATCGCGAAGGCCTGATCCCCCAGCTGAGCCACCATGCTCCAGTCGCCGCGCTGCCTCGCCAGGTCGGCCTTCTCGAAGTAATAGCACCAGTCATGCCTGGGTTCGTCCTCGAAGAAGGGCGGGATGGGAGACACCTCCCTCTCCGTGTTGATCAGGTCCAGGCGCGAGAGTGGCACCCAGGCCGAGAGGCTGGCCGGAAGATTGGGCATCGAGTCATCCAGGACCTCGTCCAGCACGTGCACGCATCCCGGCGGATCGTAGAACAGCGCCAGCATCTGCGAGGTCGATCCCTCGAACAACGCCGCGCGGTACACCTGTTTGATGGGAAGGTCCGGTTCCGGCCGCGTCAGCGTCAGACCAACGCGGACGGTTGGGTAGTACAGCATGTAGTCCATCTCAAGGGTGTGATTTTCCGGCGAGTACATCCAGTTCAGCGGCGCGGTGAGCGAGTTGTCGCTGTAGTAGTGCAGCGGGATGTCGTTGGTCAAGACCGTCGTTCCCCTGGCAAGATCAGGAACGCGCCAGCTGAGCTGCCACAGGAACGAGCCAAGCCCTTCCCACTCGCGTGCGTACGTCAGGTTCGACCGCAAGTGCACACCGGCCGAGAGGCCCAGGAGCACGGCGGCAACTCCAAGGCGCAATGTAATCGGGTGAACGACAAGCTCAAGCATGCCCGCCAGGACCAGGCTGGCGCCCAGCATCAGCGGCAGCGTCAAGCGGTCCCACGGGTAGTCGACGCCAACCGGGAGCTGTGTGACCCAGATCGGCAGGCCCCCCGCCAGCATGGCCGCCAGGCCGAGCCCAACGACCTGCAGCGGCCGGCCTGGCCATTCGTCTCCCTCAGGCGCGGCAACCGCGGAGCGGTTGCGGCTTCGCAGAGTCGTGTAGGCTACTCCGGAGACGACGAGAACCACGAGCGCATACCCGAAGGTGACTCTGCGCCCGACGTCGGCTGGCGCCGGCAGCGCGAACGCCTGGCCCCAGGCGCCGATCGTGGCAGTCTGCAGACCACCGACCACCGACCCACCCAGACCGCCAAGCGCCTCGGCTCTGTTGGCATCCAGACCGGTCAGCAGCTGGGGTTGGTAGGTGGGGAACTCCAGCACGAATACGCGCCACACGAGGTAGGCAGCGAAGAAGGCTGCGAACGGGGCCCAGATCGTCAGGACTGCGCGCAACCTTCTCCAGCCCTGCATGCCATTCCGTCCGATGACCACCCACAACAGCCAGGGTCGCAGCAACTCGAGCCCTGATGTGTACTCGGTGGAGAAGATGCTGAGCGAGCCCATCACAAGGGAGAGCAACAGCAAGGGCGTCCGGCGCTTCGGATGATGGACGGATGCCAGCATTGCCCCGAACGATGCGAAGGTCATACCGTAGAGCAGGAAGAAGTGACTGTAGATGATCGGGATTGGGCCCTGCTTGAAACCCGGGTAGAGGCAAAGGAGCAAGGCCGTCAGCGCCGCTAGCCGCTCGCGGCTGGGCCAAGTCATACGCGTCAACCACCACACGCACAGGGCGGCGACCCAACGGGCGAGCAGGCCGAACACCTGCCAGGCCAACGGCGAGGTGCCCAACCAGGGAGTCGTGAGTGAGTACAGCCACGGAAGGACGGGGCGGTCACTGGCGAACACCTTCCAGTACAGCCCCGGCCCTTGGAGATAGTCGAACCAAGCCGTGGGCCAATCGTCCCAGAAGAAACCCAGCCAGGGAACAAGCAGCCCATGACCGACGACGATCACCAGGAGCAACCCTGCGGGGAACGCCCAGGCCTTTCGGCCCAGGGAGTCGGCGCGCTGGAGGAGACCGGACATCGTCATGGCATTCGCGCGGCGCGGATCGGTCCTTGGAGGGCGGCTATAGGGCCCTCTCGACGATCGCCTCCATCTCGTCGCGCGTCAGCGCGATCGGGTTGGCCTTCATGCTGCTCGATACGGCGGACCTGTCCAGGATCAACGGCAACTGGTTGCGCTGGACCCCAAAGGTCGAAAGAGAAGGCACGTGGAGGGCGGCGCACAGCGTTTCAACGTAGGCGATCGCATCTTCGGCACCGGCCAAGGATGCGCCCGTGAGCAGCTGACCGATCTCCGCATAGCGCCTGAGCGATGGGCTCTCCGGATCTCGCTCACGGAAGGCACGCACGTTGACACGCATGGCATGGGGAAGCAGGGCGGCGCAGACCACGCCATGCGGAGCAGAGGTCACGCCGCCGATGACGGCGGCGAAACCGTGGACCGAGCCGAGCCCGGCATTCGCCATCGCCAACCCCGAGTACATCGCCGCCAGGCTCATGTCCTCTCGAGCGGCCCGGTCATCTCCCTGTTCGTACGCGCGCCGCAGGGACCGGGCGATCCGCCGGATACCCTCCCGGGCAAAGGCGTCGCTCATCGGATTGGCGCGCGACGAGACGAACGGCTCGATGAGTTGCGTCAGCGCATCCAGGCCGGTGCTGGCCGTCACCTCGGGAGACATGCCATAACCGAGCTCGGGATCCACCAGCGCAATCCGGGGAAGCATCCCTGCACCGCGCAGGCTCACCTTGACGCCATGCTCGGGCGAGAGGATCACCGCATTGCGTGTCACCTCGGTTCCGGTCCCGGCCGTGGTCGGCACGGCAATGCACGGTGCGGAGCCCTTTGTCAACGGCCGCCCGGCACCGATCACCTCCAGGTAGTCGAGGGGATCGCCCCCGTTGGCCAGAAGGGCGGCGACGGCCTTGGCCCCATCCATCGGGCTCCCGCCCCCAAACCCGATCACCAGCATACAGCCCTCGGTGCGGGCGAGGGCGACGCCGCGCTGCACGTCCGCGGTCGTCGGCTCGTGAGCGATGCCCAGGCTGACCCAGCTTACCCCGGCCGCTTCGAGTGACCGGATCACGGGTTCCGCACGCTCGGCGTTCGATCCGGTCACCAAGAGTGCGCGCGGACCGAAGCCCGCCGCCAGTTCGCCGATCTCTGTCAGCCTGCCAGGCCCGAAGAGGATCCGTCCAGCCGTAGCGAACTCGAAGCGCATGCCTCACTCCCAGGCGTTGTCGTCGGGATACACGTTGACGTACTCGACCTTGGCACGCGCCTCGGCCATCATCGGTTCGACGGCGTCGCGCCATGCGGCGTAGTGAGGGGTCTGGCGATGCCGCGGCGGATCGTCCTTCGTCCGGTACACCTCGACCAGGACGAAGCGCGTCGGGTCGTCAGCGCGCTGGCTGACGTCGAAGCGGACGATCCCCGGCTCCTCAAGGCTGCTGCGTGCGTTGTCGATCGTCGCCCGGCGGAAGGATTCCACCGCCTCCGGCCTCACGCGCACGAGGACATGGACTACATGCATGCGCCACCTCCCGGCGGGCACTTGCGCACCCGCCCGCCCCACATCAGCGCCAAGTATCGCACAGGTGGACCATGCGGTCACTCAGGAATCGCGGAAGGGGAGGTCATGGGGGAGGCGAGGCCATCGATCCATGGGGCGCGATCGCGCCGTGATTCCCCCCTCTCCTCCCCATTCGGGCTGATGGCGCCGGGTCGGATTGGGTCGTCGGATTGGGTCGCCAGGCCAGCCGTCGACGGTGAGGAACACTTGGGATCGCCCACCCTCGTTTTCGAGGCCGTCCCAGATGGCATCGCCTCCGATCCCCGTGCGGCCGGATGATTCCCGTAAACCGCCAGTGGGCTTGAACCCGCACGGCAGCGGGGTTAGAATAGGCATGCCGTGCCCCTGTAGCTCAGTGGATAGAGCGTTGCCCTCCGGAGGCAAAAGCCGGCGTTCGAGTCGCCGCAGGGGCGCCAGACGCCCTGGCATCAAGCCAGGGCGTTGTGTTTCCGAGTGAGGCGCGGCCACCGGTCGCCCGAGGACAGGCGGGAGAGCGGCTAGCCCGAAGGCCCCAGGTCGATCGACTGCACCGACCGACCTTCGGTCTCGACAATCGCCATCCGGGATGGACCTTTCATCCCCATCAGCTCCCCGGGGTTGAGCAGCAGGCACGACCCGACCCATTCCTGGTGCGCTGTGTGATCGTGACCGTAGCACACCAGGTCGAACTCGCCTGCGGCTGCCAGGCCCCGGGCGAGCTCCGGGTAGTGGTTCACGCCGATGCGCAAGCCGCCGAGCTCAAGTTTGGCAACCTCACCGTGCAGGCTGATATTCGGGAACGACACCGCCTTTCGGCCGATGAAAAAGGTGTCGCCGTCGTTGTTGCCCCAAACGATGTGCACCGGCTTTCCCCCCACGCCCTCACCCAGGCGCAAGATCATGAACGGCGAGCACAAGTCTCCGCAATGGATGACAGCATCCGCCGCTGCCAGATGAGGCATCGCGGCAGCCAGCTTCCAGATGTTGTCGTGACTATCGCTCAGGATAGCGATCTTCATCCGTCGGTCTCCGATCCGAGACCTCGCTTCCGCCTCGTGCTCGCTCTGCCGTAGACCTCGTTCAGCCCGGCCAGGCGGTCCGCCAAGTCGTCTGTGAGTTGATCGGCGCGCACTCGCCAACCCCAGTTGCCGTGCTCGCGGCTCGGGTAGTTCATCCGCGCTTCCGTGCCGAGGCCCAGCAGGTCCTGCAACGGCGCAAGTGCCCACTGAGCGACCGACGCCCACGCCGCCCGGAGCAGATCACCAGCCATGTCCGACCCATCCCGGCCCAGGTAGCGGCGGCAGAAATCCCTCGAGTCTTCCGGGGCCGAGGCGTACCATCCGACGACGGTGTCATTGTCGTGTGTACCGGTGTAGACCACACACCGAACCGGGAAATTGTGGGGAAGGAACTCGTGCTCCGGTTCACCGCTGAAGGCAAACTGCAGGATCTTCATCCCCGGCAGGTCGAAGGAATCGCGCAGCTCGACGACACCCGGCGTGATGACGCCCAGGTCCTCGGCAATGATCGGCAACTCGCCAAGCGTCGAGCGTACCGCCGAAAGGAAATCGCGGCCCGGGCCAGGAACCCAGCGTCCGGTTTCGGCAGTCGGCGCCGAAGCCGGCACTTCCCAGTAGGCCTCGAACCCCCGGAAGTGGTCCAGCCGGACGATGTCGACCTGCGACAGCACGGCCTTCAGCCGCTTCCGCCACCACGCGTAGCCGTCGGCGCGCATCTCCTCCCAGCGGTACAGCGGATTCCCCCAGCGCTGGCCAGTGGGTGAGAAGTAGTCCGGAGGCACGCCGGCGACGACGGTGGGCATCCCGGCATCGTCCAGATAGAAGAGCTCGGGATGGCTCCACACATCGGCGCTGTCATGCGCCACGAAGATCGGGATGTCGCCCACGACCTGGACGCCGGCGGCATGAGCTGCGTCAGACAGCGCGGCCCACTGGCGGAAGAACACGAATTGCCGAACACGCTGCGCCTGGATCTCGACCGCCAGTTCCCGGCGCGCGGCCGCCATGGCGTCGGGATCACGCCGACGCAGCTCGGCGCTCCACCCCGTCCACGGCGCCCCAGCGTGAGCCCGCTTGAGGGCCATGAAGACGGCAAAGTCATCCAGCCAATCAGCCTGGGCCTCGCCGAAGTCGGCAAACGCTTCCCGCAGCGCTACCGAGGCACGGCTGGCGAAGGCATCGGTCAGCCGCGCCAGCAGCGCCCCCTTCCACTCGATCACCGCGCCGAAGTCGACAGGCCCCTCAGAAAACGGGGGCACCGGTTCGAGTTCGTCATCCGTCAGCAGTCGGTCCTCCAGCAGAAGGTCCGGGCTGATGAGGAGCGGGTTGCCAGCGAAGGTGGAGAAGGACTGATAGGGAGAGTCGCCGTACCCCGTCGGGCCAAGCGGAAGCGTTTGCCACAACCGGCATCGGGAGCGATGCAGCCATCGCACCCAGCCGTGAGCCTCCGGACCCAGGTCACCGATCCCGTAGCGACCCGGGAGCGAGGTCGGATGGAGGAGGATGCCGGCAGCTCGGCCTGGGATCATGCGATCCCTGTCGACGCGAGTCGTCGCAGCGTCATGGCCTCACGGTAGAGCTGCGCGTACGCCTGCGCGGAGCGACTCCAAGAGTGATCCTTCGCCATGCCGCGGCGCTGCACGCCCAGCCAGCGGCGGCGGTCAACGTACACGGCCATCGCCTGGCGCAGCGACTCCGCCAGGGCTTGGGGATCGGATGAACCGAACAGGAAGCCGGTCCCCTTGCCTCCGGGCTGGTAGGGGTCGACGGTGTCCTTCAAGCCCCCCGTGGCGTGCACCACGGGCACGGCACCGTAGCGCAGGGCGATCAACTGGACCAGGCCGCAAGGTTCGTAGCGCGACGGCACCAGGATCATGTCTGCGCCCGCATAGATGCGGCGCGAGAGCGCCGGATCAAAGCGCGGCACGAAGACCATCCTCCCCTGTCGACCCGCGGCGAAGGCCTGGGCGCGGTCCTCAAGCCCCGCATCACCCGTCCCGAGCAGCACCATCTGCCAGCCCTGGTCAGGCAGGCGCGCCAGCGCCTCCAGCGCCAGGTCCACGCCCTTCTGCACATCGAGGCGAGTAACCATTGCCAGAAGCGGGGTCCGGGCCTGTTCGGGCAGACCGAGCTCCGCCTGCAGGGCGGCCTTGTTGAGCTGGCGGGCGTCGAGGGTGTCCAGGCTATAGCGCGTATGCAGCGACGGATCCAAAGCCGGGTCCCAGAGGTCGAGGTCGATCCCATTGAGGATGCCACGCAAGCGGGAGGACCGCGACGCCAAGTATGATTCCAATCCGCACCCGAAGGCAGACGTCTGGATCTCGGCGGCATACCCCGGGCTGACGGTGGTGATCCAATCGGCGTTCGCCATCCCCAAGGGCAGCGGAAGCGTCCTTGCCCATTCCGGCAGCAACGGATGATCCGCCAGCGCCAGACCGTACTCCCCCAGCGCCTCGCCGCCGCCCGCACCCATGTACGGCAGGTTGTGCACGGTCAGCACCGAGGCCACTGTATCCCATGCACCGGCGGCGGTTCGCATCCACGCCATCGCCGGCGCGGCATGCCAGTCGTGGGCATGGACCACGTCCGGCTCCCAGCCCATCGCCCGGCACGCCTGCAACGCGCCCAGCGCAAAGAAGGTGAACTTGGCTGCATCCTGAGCGGGGTCCCCGTAGACGCCGGGAACCGAGTCCAGCGGTTCGCCGCCCACCAGCCAGACACGCGCGCCGTCTACCTCGACGGCGTGCACTTGCGCCGTCTGCGGGCCTGCTCGCCGATGTACCTCGACCTGCGCATCGGGCCGCCGCCCGGCGACCTGCGCCGCCAAAGCCGGATAGCGCGGGATGGCCAGTTGCACCTCGACGCCTACCCGGACGAGGGCACGCGGCAGCTCACCGGCGACGTCGGCCAGGCCACCGATCTTGATCAGCGGAGTCGCCTCTGCCGCCAGAAACAGAACCTTCATGCCGCGAACCAGCGGGGGTCGATGTTGGGGAATACCTTGTCCTTCTCCCACAGCGCCGCGGCCAGTTCGAGATCCGGCGCGCCCCGGTCGAGGGATTCCATCAGTTGGTCGAAACGCTCGACGTGGCTATGGAAGCGCTGCACGGCATACTCGCGGGCTTGTCCGGTCGAGACCAGGAAGGGCCAGTCGGACGACTGGAGCAGGAGCAGCTCGCGCGCGGCCTGCTTCAACACGGTATCCTCGGCCTCGGACGGTTTCGGGAACCGCTGAACCAGCCGAAGCATGCTCGCTTCGGCTGCATGGATCACCGGCCACATCCAGTGTGTGTCGGCGTTGTCCCACACAAAATGCGTCCCGCCCGCGCCCCAGGAGCCTTCGGGCAGGTTGAGTACCGTCTCCGGTGGGTGCGCTTCGATAAACGCCGGTGCGGTCGTCAACTCCACATCTTCCGAGGCGGCCAGCTCGCGCAGCACTCCCTGGATCCATGAAACGCCTTCGAACCACCAGTGTCCGAACAGCTCGGTGTCGTAGTTGGCGCAGATCACCCCGTAGCCCTTGTTGGACTGGTAGTTGGCACGCAAGAGGTCGCCGACCAGATGGGCGAAGTGACGGGCATGCTCCCCGACCTTCCAGGCCGCCCAATCAGGATGGTAGGCATCCTTGTCCCCCAGCGACACGCGCGCACCGGACACGCGCCAGTACTGCATCCCGGAGATCCCGTCCTTCTTGTGGAACTCGCGGTAGTCGAAGTCCCCCGGGTAGCCCCAGTCGGCGCTCCACACCTGCAGGCCGGTCCGGTTGTTGCGGCCCAGGACCGCCACGTCGGCGCCGCCGACGAAGTAGGGCTGGTAGGTCGTGGCTGGCTGGGCGGGTCGGACCTCGGAGAACGGCACCACGTAGCGGCGCAGGATGTTGCCGTACGGCCCGATGGCCTCGCCGGCCGCCACACCGACCGGGCGGCCGCCTTCGATCATGTGGGTCTCAGCAAAGAACAGCCCGAGCTTGTGCCGGGCGAGGAAGGTCTCCAGCCCGGCCCGCTGCCGTCCATCCTCGGCGAAGTAGGCGGGTCGATAGGCGCACTCGGGCAGCCAGATGGCTCGCGGGGCACGGCCGAAGTGCCGTCGATGCGTCTCCACCGCCGTCCGCAGCTGCAGGTTGATCGACTCGTCGCGGTCCAAGAGCGGCAGGTAGCCATGTGTCGCGCCGCAGGTCACAACTTCGATCAGGCCGGCATCCTGCAATCGCCGGAATGCCGGGCCCAGGTTGCCGTCATAGCGTTCGACGAAGCTGCGGCGGATGCCCAGGTACCAGTCACGGTAGAAGCCCGCCAAGTAGGTCATGTGCGCATCGCCGGCCTTCTCGAAGCGCGGGATGTCCGCCGCCGCGGCGGCGATCTTCTCGTCCAGGTAGGTCAGGAAGTTGGCGCGCACTTGCTCGTCGGCCAACTGCTCGAGCAAGATCGGCGTCAGCGTGAGTGTCAGCCGCGCGGGGACCCCCTCCTGCAGGAGTTGATTGAGCGCATCCAGCAGCGGGACGTAGGTCTCGGCGGCCGCCTCGTGCAGCCACTCCTCCCCGTGCGGCCAGCGCCCGGCCTGCCGGGCATACGGCAGATGCGAGTGAAGCACGAATGTGAAGGCACCGATCCTGGGCATGGCGTCCCTCGAAGTGAAGTTGGTTGATTCTAGCAGATGCATCGCGCGGCGTGAGGTGCCGGAACGCGGCAACGCGGTGAATGGACCTGGCGAGGGCCGTCTGGGCGCCGGGGGATGGGCCGCACCTGACGGCGCGCCGATCCGGCGGCGGGTGCCGGGCCGAGCGAAGGCAACCGGCGAGAGAAACACTCCGGCCCTGCCGGGTAGAACACGGTCGCTGCGTGAACGACGGATGGATCCGTCGGCAATCTCGGACGCCGGAGCGACCTGCCTTGCGGCGATCAGGCTCGGGGCTACAGGCGTTCGAGGATCAGCTCAGCCAGCCGGATCGTGCCCGCGTCGTCCGGGCACAGGATCCCGAACCCAAAATCGCCGTTAAGGATCACGGTCAGGCGGTATTGACCATCACCGGACTCGTGCAACAGGAAGGCCTCGTCGCCCAGCCCCTTAACCGCTGTGCCTCCGGCATCGCGCGCCAGAGTCAGCGACACCCCGGCCAGATCCTCGCCATGCAGGTAGACGAAGATGTTCTGGACCGTCCCGCCGCCGTCAGGTGTGATTTGGTGCGAGCAGTTGGGGCCAGTCGCACCTTCGAGGTCGCCTCGCGTCGGCTCCTCCCCGAGCAGGCCGGCGACCTCGCCGTTGTGGACCAAGCTGCACAGGTCGACCGCTTCGAGATCGCGCTAGCCGTCGATACCGCCGAGGGCTCGGTCGGCGCGGGGCTGGCGCGGCGGCCTGGGTGGCCGGCTCGTTCGGCGCCGTCGTCGGAGCGGACGAGGGACTGCATCCCGACATCGCGACCAGCATCCCCAAATACGGAGCGGACAAGGCTTCCGACATCGACATTCCCCTGAAGTGTCGTGGACCGCAGGCGGAGGTCGTGATTTGCCGGACGCCCGTGCTGAAGACTGACTGGCGAGACCCCTAAACACCGATTGCGACGCGAGGACGCTGGACAAGAGGACCGCCGGCAGGAACCCGTTTGGGGATCTTGCCCACCCTGGGTGGAGAGCGATTCGCTTCGACCAGGGTCTTGCCTGCGTGCTGAGGGCGCGGCATACTCATCTGACCACGCGCCCAGCCCCGGTGCATGCCGAATACCGGCTGGGCGTCAGCGGCTCAGGGTCGGGGCACTGAAGCGTGCCGCCCTGGCGGCCATCCGGCCGCGGCCGCAAGGAGAGTGCATGGGACCCATCACCGTTGCCGACCTGATACCGGTCCTCCAGGTGGCTGTTGGACCGGTCATCCTGGTTTCCGGCGTCGGCCTGCTGCTGCTGACCATGACCAACCGGCTTGCGCGAGTGATCGATCGCTCACGCCTCCTGTATCGCGAGCTGCGCGACAACCCATCGGTGGACCGCGCCTCCGCCATGGCCCAGATGCGCACGCTGACTGAGCGCGCCCGTCTGATCCAGCGGGCCATCACACTGGCGGCGGTCAGCGTCCTACTCGCGGCTGTGCTCGTCATCGTCCTGTTCCTGACCGCGGTGTTTCGCTGGGAGGACCCCTGGCTGATCGGCTTGCTGTTCATCGGCTGCATGCTCTCGCTGATCGGCTCGCTGCTGGCGTTCATCCGCGACCTGAACCGCTCGCTGGTGGCTCTCCATCTCGAGGTCGATCAGCCGGACCCGCGGGCGTGATGAGGGACCGGCCGAGGCGCCTCGACGGCACGGCCGAACCACGAGGCCGGCGCACATGACCCTCGGACCCGAGGATTTCTGGCCGGAGGTGCTGTCGGAGGACGCCGGACGGGTCGTGGCGGCGCTGATGGGGATTGGACTCCCCGAGCGGCGCGCGGCGTTGGCCCACCTGGAGCGCATGGCGAGTGAGGCCGGCTGGTCTGAGGGTCAGGCGCGCCGGGCGCGGGCTGCGCTGCGCTTTGCCTCGGGCGATCCACGCCTCGGCGACTTGTCATCACCGTCCTGACCCACCCGATCGCTGGCGGGCGAGAGAGGACACACGGGGCGGGCCATGGGCCATCAGGCCCGCCCCGTCTCGCGCACGTTCCGGACTTCCCGATGGGCTACTTGCCCATCTTCGCTTTCAGTGCTCGAGTGAGGGCAGGAACGACGTCGAACATATCGCCCACGATCCCGAAGCGGGCCACCCTGAAGATCGGCGCCTCGGGGTCCTTGTTGATCGCCACGATCGTCTTCGAGGTGCGCATCCCTGCCAGGTGCTGGATGGCGCCCGACACGCCGCAGGCGATGTACACGTCGGGCGATACCACCTTGCCGGTCTGCCCCACCTGGTTGGCATAGGGCACGTAGCCGGCGTCGACCGCCGCGCGGCTGGCGCCAACGGCGGCATTCAGGACCGTTGCCAGTTCACGGATCAGCGCGAAGCCCTGCTGCGCGCGCCAGACTTCCTTCTGATGCTCGTCGGTGATCTCGGCCGGCGGCGTGAGCTTGGGGTTGACCGACACGCCCCGCCCGCCAGAAACGATCACGGCCGCGTCCGTCAGGCTGACGCCGACTTCGGTCGCCTTGTAGCCGACTACCTCGGTCCTGGCGTCGCCGGCTGCGGCCTCGACCTTTGTCACCGTGCCCTTCTTGCCGGCCTGTGCCTCACGCTTGGGGAAGACGCGGCTGCGGACGACAAAGATCTGAGGTTTGGCCGACGCGATGACAACCTTCTCCATCACCTTGCCAGCGTAGATCGGCCGGGTGCCGACGACCTTGCCGTCCTTGATCTCAAACCCGACCAGATCGGGCACCACGCCGGTTTCCAGGTCGACAGCCACCATCGCCGCCAGTTCCCGCGTGCGTCCGGTGGTGGGCAGGAATAGCACTTCGGCCGCGGTGTCCTTGAGGATCTTGCTGAGGGCCGAGGCATAGGCCTCCACGCGGAAGTCCTTGAACCTGGCATCGTCCGCCACGCGGGCGTCATCGGCGCCATGCTGGATGGCCTCGTCGGCCAGCCCGGCGATCCCCTGGCCGATCACGACTGCCGTCACGCCCGTTCCCAGTGCATCGGCTGCCTTGCGCGCCGCGCCCACGATTTCCCAGGCCGCGGGTACCGCCTGGCCGTTGAAGTGGTCCATGTAGACGAAGACGTTGGTCGCCATCAGAGTACCTTCGCTTCCAACAGGCGGGCCGCCAGTTTGGCCGCCACCGCATCCACCGAGTCGCCGGTGATCATCTCCACTTTGGTCTCGACCTTCGGTGGCGCGAACAACTCCGGCCAGCTCAGCGCCGCAGCCGGGATCGAGGTCAGGCCGATCTCGGCCGCCGACCAGACCGGGATGGTGGCCTTGGACGCCTTGCGGATGCCCATGAACGACGGGTAGCGCGGTTCACAGATCTCCTTGATCACACTCACGACTGCAGGCAGCGGGCTCTTGACCTGCTGCCGGCCTTCATCCAGCGCGCGATCGACGCTGATCGTCTTGCCGGCCGGGTCGAGCGCCGTCACCGCTGCCACCAGCGTCAGCGCCGGCCAACCCAGCCGCCGCGCAACCTGAGCGGGGGTGACGCCGGTGTCGCTGTCGACGGCCTGGCGCCCGAAGAACGCCAGGTCCACGGCGCCGATCTTCTCGATCGCCGCTGCGAGGACCTTGGAGATGACCAGCGAGTCGCCAGCCAGAAGCCCGGGGTCACTGACCAGGATCGCCTCGTCGCAGCCCATGGCCAGCGCGTGCTTGAGCGCCTCGCGAGCCACCTCCGGGCCGACGGTCAGGGCGATCACCTTGCCGCCGTGCGCTTCCCTGCTGCGCAGCGCCTGCTCGACGGCGAACTCGTCCCAGGGGTTGATGACGAGCGGGGCGTCGCCCCACGACACCTTGCCGTTCTCCACCGTCACAGTGGCCGCGGTGTCCGGCGTCTGCTTGACACACACCACGATGTTCAAATTGCCCTCCTTCTGGTTTGGCACGGCGCCGGGACACGGCGCCGCGGTGAGTCTACAACGAAGCGGTTCGCCCGCCGGAGCTCCCCGACGCCGGATCGCGCTCGGGGACGTAGGCTGGAAGTTCGCAGCGCAGCGAGGCATCGCGCCGCTGGCCCAGCGCGTACCCCGCCTGCATCAGTTCGTGGATCTCGCTCGTGCCCTCGTACAGCGTCGCCCCGCGGGCATTGCGCAGGTAACGCTCGACATCGTACTCGTCGCTGTACCCGTAGGCGCCGTGGATCTGCAGCGCCTCGGACGCAGCGCCGAAGGACGCCTCGGTGGCGAACCACTTGGCCAGCGAGGTCTCGCGCGTGTTGCGCCGACCCTCGTTCTTCATCCAGCCGGCGCGCAGGTAGAGCAAGCGCGCGGTCTCGTACGACTGGACCATGCCCGCGATCTTGTGCTGGACCAACTGGAACTGGCCGACCTCGCGGCCGAAAGCCTGGCGCTGCCCCGCGTAGCGCAGGCTGGCTTCCAAGCAGGCACGGATCAAGCCCGTGGCGCCGGCGGCCACGGTGTAGCGTCCACCGTCTAGGCAGGCCATGGCGATCTTGAAACCCTCGCCCTCCTCCCCCAGGCGCAGGGAGGCCGGCAGGCGAACGTCCTGGCAGTGCACCCAGCCGGTGGACCCGGCACGGATTCCTAGCTTGCCGTGGATGTCGCCGCGGGTCACGCCCGGCCGATCGGCTTCGAGCAGGAAGGCGCTCAGCCCGTCGTGCGGATCGGCCGCGTCGGGGTTCGTCCGCGCGAACCACAGGAAGTGATCTGCACGGGACGCCAGCGAGATCCACATCTTCTCGCCGTTTAAGACGTAGTCCCCGCCGTCGCGCCGGGCACTTGACACGAGGGCGGCCACGTCCGAGCCGGCACCGGGTTCGGTCAGGCAGAATCCGGCGAGCCTCTCGCCGCGCGCCTGCGGCACGAGGTAGGACCGTTGCTGTTCGTCGGTGCCCCACTGCAGCAGGCCGAGGCTGTTCAGCCCCAGATGCACCGACATCACCACGCGCAGGCTCGTGTCGACTGCCTCCAGCTCCTCACACGCCAGACCCAGGCTGATGTAGTCCATTCCCTGCCCACCCAGGCGCGCAGGGATGCAGATGCCCAGCAGGCCAAGCTCGCCCATCCGGCGCAGGATGACGGGGTCCATGGCCTGCTGTCGGTCCCACTCTTTGATGAAGGGCGCGACCTCACGCTGCGCGAAGTCGCGCACCATCTGCTGGACCATCCGGTGCTCTTGTCCAAGATCGAAATTCACTCGCCGCGCCTCTGGGTCTATGGGCGATTATAGCCGCACGTGCGCGCAGAAACAATCAAGAACGGACTTCAGGCGCGGGTTGTCCTGACTTTCTGCGCTCACCAACAGGTTGTGATAGGATTGAAGTCAATCACGAGAATGGCGACCCACAATCACCGGTTGCCACCGATCTCGCCCCCTGGCGCGCCGCAGGAGGGAAACGGGAGGAGCACAGCACGCATGGCGGCCGGGTACCTGTTGGCACTGCGCGAGGGACTCGAGGCGGCGCTCATCGTCGGGCTGCTCCTCGGGGCTCTGCGCCGGACGCGGCATCCGGAGATGCGGGCGGCCGTCTGGCTTGGCGTCGGCCTGGCCATCGTCCTCAGCTTGCTCCTTGGCCTGGCACTCGTCCTGTTCGGTGCCGAGCTCGAAGGCAGCGCCGAGGCGGCCTTCGAAGGCATCATGCTTACCCTGGCCGTCGCCGTGCTCTCGTGGGTGGTCATCTGGATGCAGGCACAGCGCGCCGCTGCTCACGTCGAGGACGGCATCCGAAAGGCTGCCTCCGCCGGACAGCGCTGGGCCGTGTTCCTGACCGCTTTCCTGGCCGTCGGGCGTGAGGGATTGGAGACCGGATTGTTCGTCGCCGCGGCGGCTTTCGCCTCCGAGACACGTCTCGCTGTGCCGGGAGCGGCCCTCGGCCTTCTGACCGCAGCGGTCGTGGGTGCCGGCTTGTACTTCGCCACGCTTCGACTCGACTTGCGCCGCTTCTTCGCCGTCACCAGCATCCTGCTCATCCTGTTCGCCGCCGGGCTGGTCGGCCATGCCGTTCACGAGTTCAATGAGCTCGGCTGGATCAGCCCCGTGATCGAGCCGCTCTGGGACGTCTCGACGAGCGTGGGCACGCACAGTGCCCTCGGCCAGATCGGCGCCATACTGCTCGGCTACGATCCAACGCCATCCCTCTCTCAGGTCGTCGCCTACGGGGGCTACCTGGCGGGCATGGCGATCCTCCTGGCATCCCGCCTGCGCCGACCGCTCACCTCACCACGAACCTCGCCCATCGGCTGAAGGCTTCGCCGGTCGAGCTCACCCCCCGAGGCTATAATCCTCGGCGGAGGATCCCTCCGTCATGTGGGGTCGGTTGCAGGCTCGCGGTCTGGCCATCGGGCTGGCGATCGTCATCCTGATCCTGCTCTCCCCCTCGCCGGCCCCACGGCGTGCGCTGCATGCCTGGACAACCGCTACCCGTGCGGCCTTGTCCGGCGACACCGCCTCTGCAGCCGTGGCATTGCGGAGCTTTCAGGAAGCCTTCCCCTGGCTGTCCCCGCTTCGTGACCCGGCCATCCGGTTGGCGCTGGCGAACCAGGACGGCGCCCGTGCCCTAGCCCTGCTCGACGCGGGCATACCCGAAGAGACCAACGAAGCTACCGCGCGATGCTGGCGCGCCGAAGCCTTGGCGCTCGAAGGACAGTGGACGGAGGCAGCCGGCTTGCTGCCCCTGCCCAGTGGCGAACCATGCCCCGCGCCGATCCGGCTGATGCAACTAGCGACCCGCCAGGCAGTGGACGCGCAGGATCTCGAGGGCGCTGTTATCCTCCTCCACAGGCTGATCGTGCTTGACCCCTCCGACCTCGAGTCCGCCACGCTGCTCGGCGCCTGCCTTGTGCTCGTCGACCCGGCCGCGGCCCCTCCGGTGCTCGAGGCTGCAGAGCGTCAGGGCGACGCGTTCGCCGCGGATCTCGCCACCGCCTTGCGGTCCGCGCAGGCCTCCGGCAGGCCGGGCGCGCTGACCGAGGTTGGCCGGGTCTTCCTGCAACACTCGGCGTGGCCGTTAGCCGCAGGGGCATTTCAGCAGCTCATCGGCATCGAACCCGGCAGCGCGCCGGCGCAGGCCTACTACGGTCTTGCACTGCAGCAGATGGGCCTGGATGGGTTGCCTGCGCTCGAAGCAGCGCTGCGCCTCGACCCCGGCTCAGCACCGGCACTGTCGATGCTGGGACTGTACTGGCTGGAGCAAGGACAGCCGCAGCAAGCCGTACCGCTCCTGCGCCGGGCGCTGGATCTCGATGCGCAGAACAGCGCCTTCGCCGCCTCGCTGGCCGCCGCCGAGGCCGCCGCCGGAGACGTCCAGGCAGCCCTGGCCGACTACCGCCAGGCCGCCGAGCTCGATCCAACGAACCCGGTCTTCTGGAGATTGCTGGCGGACTTCTGCCTGGCACGTGAGATCGAGATCGCCGATACCGCGATTCCGGCCGCGCGCAATGCCGTCGTGCTGCGTCCCGACGAGCCTGGTTCAATCGATCTCCTGGGTTATGCCCACTTCCTCACCGGAAACCGAACGCTGGCCGAACGATTGCTGGCGCGGGCGGTGTTGCTGGACCCGGCATCGGCCGCTCCCCGGCTGCACTACGGCATGCTCCTTTCTGCCCAGGCGAGAACCCTCGAGGCGCGCTCCCAGCTCGCCGCGGCGGCGAGCCTCGGCGCGGACACGCCCACCGGCGAGCTTGCCCGGCGGGCGCTTGTCCTCGTCGGGGAGTAGAGAGGGCGACGCCTCCCGCGTGCTAGAATGCTCGCCGCCATGCATACCCTCCGGCACCCCGCCGCTCCGCTCGCCGCGGTGCACCTGCTTCTCGCCGCACTGGCCGCGGCCTGCTCGCCATCCGGGACCCCGCTCCCTCCGGGCAGCGTGCTGTTTCAGGACGACTTCTCGCGCCTGAGCAGCGGCTGGCCGTCGCAGCACACAGCGGAGGCCATTCTGGAATACCGCGACGGGCAATACGCCGTCCTCGTCCTTGCCCCCGATGCCAGCATCTGGAGCACACCCGGGCTCGACCTTGGCTCCGTGCGGCTCGAGGTCGACGCGCAGCAGATCGGCGGCCCCGAGGACAACCTGTACGGCTTGATCTGCCGCTACCAGGACGACGCCAACTTCGTCTTCCTCGTCGTTTCAAGCGATGGCTTTGCCGGCATCGGCGAGGTTCGCGACGGCGAGCGCCGGATCCTTGGCGGCGGCGCGATGCTTCCGTCAGACGCTATCGCCCCGCGCGGCTATGCCAACCACTTGACGGCAGAGTGCCTCGAGGAGTCGCTGCGCCTGTCCGTCAACGGCTCCCTGGCGGCCGAAGCTGCCGCGCACGCCGCTCCCCTGGGCGACGTCGGCGTGATCGTTGGCTCGTACGCCCAGGCGGGCGTCGAGATCGTCTTCGACAGCTTCTCGGCTCGCGTGCCGGAGACATCGCCCTAGTCGGCCGACCGGGCAGCGTCCAGCACGGAACCGACCGACCTGAACGGCTCATCCCGTCGGAGGCGCCCCGGCACCGCTTGGGTCGTTCTCAGGCCCGCCGCGGAGTTCCGCATGCAGCGAGTTGCCGCCAGCCCGCCGTTCCCCCGGGGATGTCTTCTCCCTTCCATCGCCAGCGCGGCAGGTGGGTGATAGAATCGTCCCTCGCGAGCAGGTCTCCCGGCGCGGCGCTTGAGCCGGTCCGCGCTCGCAGCATAGCATGTCCGAGGCGTTCCGGCCGCACCCACCTGAGCCCGGGCCGGCGGATACGGTTCCAGGGACCGCCGGGCGCATGAGCGCCGTGGAGTGGAAGCTCGATGCCTTCGAAATCGGATCTCGAGAGTGCCCTCAAAGACGCCATCCGCAGCGGCGATGACGTGCGCAAGCGCACGCTGCGGATGGTGCTGTCCGCCATCAAGCTGGCTGAAGTCGAAAAGCGCGCCCCCCTGGATGAATCCGGCATCGCCGGGGTCCTGCGCAAGGAGATCAAGATGCGGCAGGAGGCCATCGACGAGGCGCAGCGCGCCTCGCGCGCGGATCTGGTCCTGGCGTCGCAGGCCGAGTTCGCCGTCCTGGAGGCCTACCTGCCCAAGGCCATGGATCCCACAGAGCTGGAGCAGCTGGCGCGCCAGGCGATCGCCGAGGCCGGAGCCGCCGGCCCGCAAGACCTCGGCAAGGTAATGAGGGTCCTCGTACCCCTCGTCGAAGGGCGTGCCGACGGCAAGCAAGTCTCCGCCATCGTCCGAGAGTTGCTCGGACGCACCTGACCTCGATGGACGCGCTGGATCCCTCACGTCGGGGATGGCGTGACCGCCTGCGGCAGGCTTGGCTCGCCGCCAGGCTGTGGGTGATCTTCGTCGCCGGTGTGGCGGGCGCGGTCCTGGCACTCTCGCTCCCCCTCGCCCCCCAACGGACCGCCGTCCCGCTGCTGGCGGGTGAAGTCTCCCCGCTGGACATCCGGGCCCCTTACACCCTGTCCTACACCAGCGAGATCCTCACCGAGCAGGCTCGCCAGACCGCCGAATCGGCCATCCTTGACCAGTACGATCCCCCGGATGTGCGCACAGCCCGCCAGCAGCTCGATCGGCTGCGCAGCTTGCTCAGCTTCGTCGACTCCATCCGCGGCGATCCATTCGCTTCTCCGGAGCAACGCCTGGGCGATCTCTCCGCCCTTTCAGACCTGCGCCTGAATTCCGCGCAGGCGGCAGCGCTTCTAGAGCTCCCCGAAGCCCGCTGGCAAGCGCTCAAGCTCGAAGCCGTTGCCGTCCTCGAGCAGGTGATGCGCAGCGAAATCCGCGAGGGCCACACGCAGGAGGCGCGCCGCTCCGTCGCCGCGCGGGTGAGCATTGCCCTCCCCGAGGACCAGGCGACCCTCGTCTCCGACATCGTCAGCGCATTCATCGTCCCGAATGCCCAATACAACGACGCCGCCACGCGCGGCGCGCGGCAACTCGCCCGGCAGCAGGTCGCTCCGGTACTCCAGTCGTTCGCCTCCGGACAGACGATCATTGCCCGGGGTGACATCGCCACCCCGCTGCTCATCGAAGCCCTCGAGGCCTTCGGCCTGCTGCGGCCGCCCGATCCCTGGCGCGAGGTCGCCGTCCGCTTACTGTTGGTCACGACTCTGGCGGTCACCCTGGTCCTCTTTGGGATCCGGATTCAACCGCGCGAGATCCAGAGTGCCCGCTTCGCCGCGGTCCTTGCAGGCAGCCTGGTGTTCGCCACGATCGGCATGCAGGCGATGGTCCCAGGGCGGACGCTGCTCCCGTACCTGTTCCCTGCCGCCACGCTGCCGATGCTGATGGCGGTGCTGTTCGGGCCGGGGATGGGCACGGCGGTGGCCCTGGTGTCTGCCGGCCTCGCCGGCTACCTGGCGCCCTACGGTCTCGAGATGGCCATGTACACGTTGCTCGGGGGCGTCATGGGGGCGCTGATCATCGGGCGTGCGGAACGGCTGAGCACGTTCATCTGGGCCGGCTTTGCCGCCGGGCTGGCGTCCGCCGCCATGGTGATCGTGTTCCGTTTCCCCGATCCGGCCACCGACGCCTTCGGCAAAGCCTCGCTCGTGGGCGCGGCGCTCGTCAGTGGTCTGCTCTCGGCCAGCCTCGGCTTCGGCCTGGTGCTCCTGGTGGGCAACGTGTTCGGGATCACCACCAACCTGCAGTTGATGGAGCTGTCGCGTCCCGATCACCCGCTCTTGCAGTTCATCCTGCGCAACGCGCCCGGCACCTACCAGCACAGCCTGCAGGTCGCCAACCTGGCCGAGCAGGCGGCGCGCGCCGTCGGCGCCAATACCGCGCTGGTGCGCGTCGGCGCCCTGTACCACGACGCCGGCAAGGCCCTCCGTCCGGCGTTCTTCATCGAGAATCAGCCGCCCGGGCAGAACGTCCATGAGCAGATGGACCCGCAGACCAGCGCCTCGGTGATCGTGGGGCACGTGCGCGACGGCCTCGAACTGGCACGCAAGTACCGGCTGCCGCGCCGGATCCAGGCGTTCATCCCCGAACACCACGGGACGCTCGACGCTTCCTTCCAGTACCGCAACGCGCTGGAAGCCGCAAACGGGGACGCGTCGAAGGTCGACCGCCGCGACTTTGCCTACCCCGGGCCCCGGCCGCGCTCGCGCGAGACCGCCATCCTGATGCTGGCCGATGGACTGGAGGCCAAGGCGCGCGCCGAGAGTCCCGAGGACGAGCAGGCCATCGAACGCCTGGCGGCCTGGGTTGTCGACGATCGACTGGCAAAGGGCCAGCTTGATCGTACCGACCTGACCCTCCGAGACCTGGACACGATCCGCCGATCGTTCGCCAGCACGCTCAAGGGCATCTATCATCCGCGCATCCGCTACCCGCAGGCCGCTGAGTCCACCCCGCCCTCACCTCCCAGCGCTCAGGACCCAGCCCAATCGCCAACGACGCCGAACTCCGCCTCCCGACGCCGATGACGCACCAGGTCTCTGTCCAGGCGGCCCCACGGTCGCACACGGCTGACGTGCGCCGCGCAGCCCTGAGGACGCTTGCGCTCGCCCAGGTTGAACCCGGCGAGGTGACCATCCGGCTGACCGACGAAGCCGAGATGCGTCAGCTGAACACTGTCTATGCGCAATCGCTCCACGCGACGGACGTCCTATCCTTTCCCTCTGGCGACGTCCTACCCGATTCCGGGGGCATCTACTACGGGGACGTCGCCATTGCCCTGCCGGTTGCCTCGGCACAGGCTCGCGCTGCCGGCCACGACGTCCGAGCCGAGCTGGTTCTCCTCACCATTCATGGCGTGCTGCATCTGCTCGGCCACGACCACGCCGACGACACCGCACGCGCCGCCATGTGGAAGCTGCAGGACGAGATCCTGCACGATCTCGGATCACCGATCCGCAGCCCGCAAGGAGAGACATGAGCCCGACACGCTCGGCCTCCCGCCTGGCATCCTTCGCCCATGCCTTCGCAGGTCTCGCCCACGTGCTCCGAACGCAGCGCAACGCATGGATCCACGCGGTCGCCAGCCTGAGCGTGATCCTCCTGGCGGCCTGGCTCCACCTGCCAGGTATCGAGTGGGCGCTGCTCGTGCTGGCCATGGCGATCGTCTGGATGGCCGAGTTCATCAACAGCGCCCTGGAAGCCACCGTCGATCTTGCCAGCCCGCAGGCACACCCGCTGGCGCGCCTCGGCAAGGATGTTGGAGCGGCGGCCGTGTTGATTGCCGCCGCAGCCGCCGCGGTCATCGGCCTGCTCATCCTGGGACCGCCCCTGGCGCAGCGGCTCCTTGACGCCTGACGCCGGACCGGTGTACGGTTTGCCGGGCGCGGGCATGTATGCCATAATGGATCCGTTGTCCTGACTCCCTTCGGAGACATCCCGCATGGCGGCTACCCCTTCGATCCGGCAAGGTAGTGTCTTCCGCGCGGCAGCCAACCCGCTGGACTTCAACAATCCGGCGCAGGCGCTGAGCGGCCTGCTCAACCTGGCATCGCAGCTGCTCTCATCTCCTCGGGCCGCTCTCTACGAGTACGATGAAGCCGAGAACGCGTTCAGCCCGCGCTTTGCCCAGGGACTTGCCCTGGCAGAACTGGGCCGACTCTCCCTTGCCACCGAACATCCTGTCCTCCGCGCGGCGTTGACCGGACGGCAGGTGACGGCCACCGGCGGCGCCCGCGAGTCGCTTGGGCTGCCGCTGTCCCCGGGCAACGTCGTGTGCGCCCCGTGCCAGACCGGCGGACAAACCATCGGCTTGATCTTCGTCGCTAACGACAGCCCCGGCGGGTTCGACGCCGAAGCCCTGGCAACCGTCGAGATCATCGCCGCGCGAGCTGCCGAAGTTCTGGCATTTGCCCGGCAGTCAGCCAGCCAGAGCTACCTCTTCCACAAACTCAGCCTGCTCTACCAGGCGACGCATGCCATCACCGGCACGCGCGATCGCCAGGAGGCTGTCCGCCAAACCGCCGCCCACTTGCTCAAGGCGACATCGGCCGATTCGTGTGAGGTTCTGGTATTCGGCGAGGGCACCGGCCTGACGACTCGCTTCCGACCGCAGCTTGGCAAATCGGCCCAGCACACCGTCGTCTCGATGGTCACCGACAGCATGCCGGAGTACCCGATCCACAAGCATGTGCTGCGCGACCTCAAGCCTGCCACCCTAAGCCTGGTGCCGCCTCAGGGGTCGCCGCGTGACATGAACCTGCTGCAGGAGGAGGGCCTGGCGGCGATCGCCGTCTTCCCCCTGGCCACGCACAACCAGGCGCTGGGCCTGGTGCGCTTGCTGTACGGCCAGCCCGGACGGCAGATCAACGAGCAGGAAATGGAGCTGGCTCAGGCGATCATCAACATCGGCGCCGTCGGGCTGCAGGATGCCATTCACCTCGAGACGGCCAAGGCCCGCGCCGACCAGCTGCAGCTCCTCGGCGATATCGGCCGCGACCTGACCTCGACGCTCGAGCTGGAAGTCGCGCTGGAGAACGCCATGCAGAACGCCCAGCGGCTACTGGGCGTCGAGGCTTGCGTCCTGTTCCTGCTGGACGAGCCGGGTGAGAAGCTGATCCTCAAGGCCAGCGGCGGGGCTCAGCTGCGCATCCGCGACGTCGCCATTCGGCTCGAGGAAGGCATTGCCGGATGGGTCGCCCGCAACCGGCAACCGCTGATCGCCAATGATGTCCGCGCCAACCCGCTGTACCACTCGTCGATCGACGGCCAGACGGGCCTGCTAACGTCCTCGGTGCTCTGTGTCCCTATGGAGACTCGCGGGCAGATGCTCGGCGTCATCGAAGCGATCAACCACCCCCGCGGCGCCTTCCTCGAAGGCGATCAGCAGATGCTCACCTCCGTCGCCTCCTGGGCGGCGGTGGCGATCGAGAACGCCAACCTGTTCCAGCGGGTGGCTGAGGAACGCCGCCGGCTGGAAGCCACGCTGGTCGAGACGGCTGACGCGGTGGTGCTCACCGACCGGTCCGGCAAGATCATCCTGGTCAACAAGGCCGCCGCCCAGTCCTTCCGTATCAACGCCGACCTGGCGGCCGGGCGGATGGCGGATGAGATCTTCTTCGGCCATCCCCTGGGTGATCTGCTCGTCGGCCAGGGGGTCAGCCTGCCCACCACTCAGGAGATCACCACGCCGACCGAGCGCACGCTCTACGCCTCGGTCTCCGAGGTCACCGACGTCGGCCGCGTGGCGGTCATGCAGGACATCACCGCCCTCAAGCAGATCGACCGCATGCGCTCGCAGTTCCTGGGGACCGCGGCGCACGATTTGAAGAACCCGCTCAACGCTATCCGGCTGGGAGCGGACCTGCTGGCCGACGCGCCCTTGAGCGAGCAGCAGCGCAAAGCGCTGAACATGATGCAGCGCGCCACCGACAGCATGACCAGCCTGATCACCGGCCTGCTCGAGACGATCCGAGTCGAGACCAATGCCAATCTGTCCTTCGAGCCCTGCCAGGTAAACGATCTGATCCGGCGGGCCATCGAGGACTTGCGGCCGCTGGCCGAAGCGCGCCAGCACACCATCGCCTACGAACCCTTGCGCGAGGCTGTGCTCATCATCGGCGACCCTTCGCGGCTCAACTCGGTCATGACCAACCTGCTGAGCAACGCGGTCAAGTTCACCGAGCCCGGCGGCACGATCACCGTTACGGCGGACTGGGATGAGGATCGCGTCGGCCTGCACGTGACCGATACCGGGCCGGGTGTCCCCGAGGACGAGATCCCGCGCGTCTTCGAGCACCTGTTCCGCGGACGGGTGACCGTCCGTGACCCCAACAATCCCATCGAGGGCACCGGCCTCGGCCTGGCGCTGGCCAAGACCGTCGTCGAACAGCACGGCGGCAAGATCTGGGTGACCAGCAAGCCCGGCGAGGGCGCCACCTTCCACGTCACGCTGCCGCGCGAACCTACGCCCAAGACCGGCTCGCTGCGGCGCGGCTGAGCCCGCGTTCGTCCGGATGACTACCCCGACGCCCGGCGCCTGAGCGCCGGGCTTGCGTCCCAGCGGGCGCCCCGCGGCGCTCAAGGAGTCGAGCATGGCCCCACCCGCGTTCCGCTTTGGAACCGTAGGCTCCCCGGCGTCCACGCCCGCCAAGCCCGGCGGCTCCGTCGGCGCCGTGCAACATCTGGCCGGTCTGGGGCTCATGGCGTACGAGATGGCCTGGGTGCAGTCGGTACGCATCGGCGAGGCGACCTGCGCCGCCATCCGCCAAGCCGCCGCGCAGGCAGACGTCTTGCTCAGCGTCCATGCCCCCTACTACATCAACTTGAACGCCACGGCCGAGGAATGGCCCAAGAGCCGCAAGCGGTTGATGGATGCGGCGCACTATGGGAACCTGGCCGGCGCGACCGACGTCGTCTTCCATCCCGGCTCGTACTTCGGCCGCCCTGCAGCCGAGGTGCTCGAGGTGGCCGTGCCGAGGCTGCAGGGCTGCGTCGATGAACTGCGTCGGGCAGGCAACCCGATCACTCTCAGGCCTGAGGTCATGGGCAAGTCGGCCATGCTCGGCTCGCTGGACGACGTGATCGCGTTGGCCCAGCGGGTCGACGGGGTCCAGCCGTGTCTGGATTTCGCCCACCTGCACGCCCGCCCCGGTGACGGCACGATGAACTCGTATGACGATTGGAAGGCGGTGCTGAACCGCTATCGGCGCGGCCTGGGAGCCTCCAGCCTGAAGCGGCTGCACGCCCACCTCTCCGGTATCGAGTACTCTGCCAAGGGCGAACGCAACCACTTGATGTTGGCCCAATCGGATTTCGACCTCAAGGGGCTCATCCGCGCCCTGGTGGAGATGAAGTGCGGCGGCCGCATCGTGTGCGAGAGCCCGGTGATGGACGAGGATGCGCTGGTGATCCAACAGACCTGGCAGCGCGCCGTTCGCCAACACGCCTGAAGCCCGGATGCCTCGTACGCGAGTCGATCCGCCCCCGGCCTACGACCTCAATGACCTGAACGCGCAGATCATCCACTGCCGCCGCTGCCCACGGCTGGTCGCCCATCGGGAATCAGCGGCCCGCGTCAAGCGTCATGCGTATCGGGAGGAGGCGTACTGGGGCCGGCCGGTCCCGGCTTGCGGAGATCCCGGGGCGCGCGTGCTGCTCGTCGGGCTGGCGCCCGGAGCGCACGGGTCGAACCGCGCCGGCCGGATGTTCACCGGAGACGGCTCAGCCGAGTTCCTGACGCCGGCTCTCTATCGCGCCGGCTTCGCCAACCAGCCGACATCCACCCACGCTGCCGACGGGCTGCGCCTCGACGACCTGTACATCGCCGCCATCGCTCACTGTGCCCCGCCAGGGAATCGGCCTACCAGCATGGAGATCGCTCGCTGCCGGCCGTTCCTGGTTGCCCACCTGGCACTGCTTCCCCAGCTTCAGGTTGTCGTGGCGCTGGGTCAGCTTGCCTTCCAGGGCGTGCTGCAGACGCTGGGGGCGCAGGGAGTGCCTCTTCCGGCGCCGATGCCGCGCTTCTCGCACGGCGCCGAGGTCACCCTTCCAGGCTTCACCCTGCTTGCCAGCTACCACCCCAGCCGCCAGAATACGCAGACCGGCCGCCTCACGGCGGAGATGTTGGACCGGGTTTTCCGACGTGCCCGTCAGGTCCTCTCCTGACGTCGCCGACGCTCGTGCACGTTCCCCAGCGCACCGCAGCTTGCCCCGGCACTTGACCGGTCCCCTAGGCGGCGAGATGTCCTGCCGAGAATCGAGTAGGGAGGATGGGTCGCCCATCCTCCCTCTCACACCACCGGACATGCGGGTTCGCATCCGGCGGTTCGTCGAGGAATGTGCATTAGGTGGTG
>Ga0315285_10000561_pt1 | contig 38466 bp, 30 predicted proteins | sample YL17G09_36_MG_FD_203698 | JGI IMG/M metagenome (GOLD analysis project Ga0315285, IMG submission 203698) | Sediment microbial communities from Yellowstone Lake, YNP, Wyoming, USA - YL17G09_36 | ecosystem: Environmental > Aquatic > Freshwater > Lake > Sediment | place: USA: Wyoming | collected...
CTCGCATAACAAATTTATCAACATTCGTTGGCTTACCGCTTATGAGAACTTCGACTGTCTTCCCATCTGGAAGATTTTCAGCGGAGAAATTCGTTATGAATTGCTTCTGGGCTTCTTTCAAAAGACAGAGCCTGAATCCAACTTCTTGGACTTTCTTTTTTTTCTCTCGAATCAATATTTTTACTTTCTTAACGGCCAATTTCTTCACCTTATGCAATGATTGTTTTATCAGTTGAAAAGAAAAGATCGCAAATAGAATGAATTAAGAACTGTTTTTAACCCTCATCCCAACCTTTAATAATCTACGACTATTTTTATCTGCCTACCAGAATGTCATGAGAACCCGTTTAAATACCCAGGAATATCATTTCTTCTTAATTCTCGATCTTTCTCAGATTCTGCCAATAAGTCGCCCGTCTTATCATATCTCCCCACCCGCCCTCTATCGGCAGATCAATATGACAAGCCTTCGCTGGCGTCATTCTGATAGCTAATTGTTTCTCGATAGCTTGCCTATTATTCTTACTATCACCCGACTTTGAACAACCTTTCGAATTCCCGTCAGACCACCCGAATTTTTCCAAAACCAAAGGCGGCAATTCCTTAAGTAGGGGCTGATGCAATAATCGTTCGTGAGGAGGAGGACGTCGTTATGTCGTTAGGCCCCCCCACTTTTTCTTGATGCTCTTCAAGAAGCCTGCCTACCGAACGGCGCGCAAAGCTACAACAAGCCCGACCATTTAAGTATCGGCAGAGTCAATGATTGATTGTGAGGAGGAGGTCGGCGTGAGGTCGATAGGCCTTCTCACACATTCTTGCTGAAGTTGATTCAAGAAGCTGGGCAGTCAAAGAACACGATCTGCTACAAGTGGGCCAACTCCTTAAGTATCAGGGGCGTCAATCATCGATTGTGAGGAGGAAGATGGCGTGATGCCGTTACGCCTTCTCGCATTTTTATCGCTCTACCAAACCGTCCAGCCGATCAGGTTCCCCGTGCTGTTTCTCTCAAGCCTCGGCATCAGATGCCTCTCGAACGCTTCAGCCTTCTCCGGATTCGAACCAGGTAGTGACAGAGTGCGCCCCAGATAGTGCAGCGCGCAGTGAGCGATCAGGTCTGCGGTCTGCAGCCCGCTCCAATCGTGAAATCCGTCCTGCGGAGACCTCCCAGTTCATTGCGAGGGGGAAGAAGCACGCCGGACCTGGCGTAGAATAACCAAAAGGTATTATACCATAAGGTATTATACCATTCAGTATAGCACGGAAACGCAGACTGCAGTTAGCCGATAACGTTTCGTTCCGAAATGCGCTGTTCAGGGGCATGCTCGAAATGGTGAACCCGTTCAAATACGGCGGACTGGTGACCGGCAAGGATTTCGCAGACAGAGAGAGCGAGATGAATGAGATACTGAGGGAGATCCGCAGCGGCACCAACATCGTGCTGTTCTCTCCCAGGCGCATGGGCAAGTCCTCGCTCTTGGCAGAGCTCATGCACAGGCACGGCGGGGAGTTCCTGTTCGTCTATGTCGATCTGTACGGCATCACGACCAAGACCCGCATGGTCGAGGCGTTCATGTCCGCCCTGGTGAGCTCGGCCTATGGCACCGCGAGGAAGGTCGCCGCGGGGATCAGGGACGTCATCAAAGGCTCCAGGCTCAGGCTGGTCATTAACGACAAGGGCGAGCCCGGAGTGGAGTTCTCGGTCGGCGAGCCGAGCGTCCCGGAGATCCAGGACATGCTCGACATCCCCGAGGAGATTGCGAGGAAGAGGGGGAAGCGCATCGTGGTCGTGTTCGACGAGTTCCAGGAGATCGCTTCTCTGGACGGGGTCTCGCTGCTCAAGGCGATGAGGTCGAGGATGCAGGCGCACAGACATGTGTCGTACATCTTCGCCGGGAGCAAGAGGCACCTCCTCATGAGCATCTTCGAGGAGCGGGAGGGGGCATTCTTCAAGTCTGCAAAGCCGCTGGAGCTGGGGCCGATCCCGAAGGCCGATTTCGAGAGGTTCCTCGTGGACAGGTTCGCAGCTTCGGGCGGCCGTCTCGACCATGAGGCGGCGGGCGCGATCGTCGACGCCAGTGGAGGCAGCTCATACTACGCCCAGCAGATCGCCCACGAGCTGTTCAACATATCGACCAGGCCCAGATGGCCCGAGGACCTCGAATCGGCGGTCGCCACCGCGCTCGCCCACCAGTCGCCGGCCTTCTACTTCCTCTGGGATTCGATCAAGAGCGGGACCCAGAGGCGGTATCTCATGGCGGCGGCCCGCGAAGGCAGGACGACATCCCGGTCGGCGCTGATCGAGAGGTACGGCCTCACGTCCGCATCCCACGTGCAAAGAGCGGTCAAGCAGCTGGACGCGCGGGGGATTACGGAAGGCGGCGCGATCGTCGACCCGATGTTCGCCCTTTGGCTGAGGGGATTGGCGGGGCGCCCGTTCCAGAGTCCCTGACGACGGCCGGCTCTGGGGCTGTGTCCGGATGAGATCGTACTGCTGAGGGAGGATTCCCACAGGGAGGAGACGGCCCGGAAGCTCAAGGACATCCTCGGGGGCGGAATGATCGACCTGCTGTTCATAGACGGGGACCACAGGTACGAGGGCGTCCGGAAGGACTTCGAGATGTACTCCCCCCTCGTCAGGAAGGGGGGCATCGTCGCGTTCCACGACATCTGCCCCGGCCCGCCCGATGCCGTTGGCGGGGTGCCGTCATTCTGGAAGGAGACGATGGGGAAGTACCGGAACATTCCGATCATAAAGGACCAGAGCCAGGGCGGATGCGGGATAGGGATACTATTTTTGTGAGGTCTTCGGATCCGATTTTACTTCTCTTTGGCAGCTACTTCTTTCTTGGGTACTTGGATTGGATATACTAGCATGAGGTTTCATGAACGATTGAAGTACTCTGAAGAATGATTCTGCATACAAATCAGCCCACAATCTCAGGATAACTCTATTTTCCAGAAGATAGTTGCAGGTGATGTATTCGTGCGCGATCTCCACAGAGTGTTGCGATGAAGAAGGCATTGATAATCGGAATAACCGATCAAGATGGGTCTTATCTAGCTGAGCTCCTACTATCCAAGGGATACGAGGTCCACGACATAATGGGAAGGGCTAGTACATTCAACGTGGCAGGAATTGATCAGCTTTAGAGCGAAAACGCATTTCGAAGAAGATCTCAGGAAAACCATGTGCTGGTATCTATCTCTGCAAAAAGTAAATGAAGAGGGTTAGATTTGGATAAGCAAGTATTATTAAGACCCGCTGGAGGAACGATAATCGGATCAGGGCATGTTATGCGTTGTCTTGCCCTGGCTCAAGCTTGGGGAGATCAGGGTGGCACGAGCCTTATCATTCTTGATGCCGGTTTGGAAGTGCTTTCGTCGCAAATTCGGAGCGAGAAGATTGATACCCTAACTGTAAATACTGGATCAGGAACCCTTCCTGACGCATGTGAAGTAATTAGAATTGGGCACAAGACCGGCGCGAAATGGATTGTACTTGACGGCTATGTTTTCACCTCAGAGTATCTCCTTTTATTGAAACAGAGCGGTTTTCAGATCATGGTTATTGATGATTTTGCAATGTCTGGAAAACGAGGAGCGGATGTTGTACTTAATCAAAATCTACATGCTGAAGAGAGCCAGTACCTAAATGGAGAACAACATACGAGACTACTTTTTGGCACTAAATATGTATTGCTTAGACAGGAATTCCTTGCCTATCGAAATAAGGAACGCTCGATATCAGCGAAAGCTCATAAAATCATCGTCACGTTTGGAGGTAGTGATCCGAATAATGTAACTGAGTTGGCCGTGAAAGCTCTGAACTCAATCTCCAAGCTTGATTTCGAAGTCAAGGTCATCGTCGGTCTAGCAAACACTCGTATCGTACCAATTCGAAATCTTATTACTGAGTCTAGACATTCGATGCAGTTGGTAGTGGGAAATCGTGATATGTCAGGTACAATGGCATGGGCTGATATGGCCATTTCTGCAGGAGGAACAACTTCATGGGAATTAGTTTTCATGAGAGTTCCCTCTATAGTCATTGTTACTTCAGAAAACCAGACTGAAATAGCAGCGAGTCTTGAGAGAAAAGGCATTGCCTTAAATGCCGGCTGGTATTCAAATCTCTCAGAGAAAACTCTGTCTTCAATGATTGAGAATTTGGCACTTAACTTTAAAGCACGTGATTCGATGAAGGCATCAGGGGAGAGAATCGTCGATGGGTTCGGAGCTTACAGGGTCGCTAAATGCTTCAAGAATTGCGATGGTTCATGAAGGTTAATGTGATTGACATGCGAGTTCTATTGTTTGTTAATGGATGGGTGGGTTGGAAAGTCACTGAATGGATGAGGAGTCAAAGAGAGGATATCGTGGGGGTTGTCCTTCATCCTCCACAGCAACGTCATTTTGGAGACGAGATAATTTCATCCGCAGATGTCGAGAGAGACCTGCTAATAGATGGCTCAGATCTTGGAAACCCTCAGACTATCAATCGTATGAGGCTGGCAAATCCCGAAATTGGCTTGTCAGTATATTTCGGATATATTCTTTCAGACGCATTAATCTCAATCTTCCCGAGAGGTTGTATAAACATCCATCCTTCTTTCTTGCCATTCAACCGAGGAGCTTATACTAACGTCTGGTGTATCGTTGAAAAGACCCCCGCTGGAGTTACCATGCACCATATCGATGCAGGCATTGATACCGGTGATATCATTGCCCAATCCGACGTCGAGATAGACGCAACTGATACCGGTCTCAGTCTCTACCGCAAGCTAGAAATCGCAGCGTTTGATCTTTTTAGGGAGACGTGGCCGATGATAGAATCGGGTGATTATAATAGAATCCCCCAGAATCCAGATGAGGGGAGTTCACATCGAATACGTGATATTGATGTAATTGATGAAATCGATCTGGACCGCAAGTATACAGCACGGGATTTGATTAACGTAATCCGCGCCCGCACCTTCCCCCCTTATAGAGGCGCCTACTTCAAACATGACGGTAAGAAGATCTACCTTTGCTTAGATCTCAAGCACGAGGATCAATTTGAAGGATGTGTCAATGAGTCAAACGATGGAGATAAAGGGACGTAAGATTGGAAAGGGGCACTCCGTCTTCATCATTGCGGAGATTTCTGCCAATCATAATCAGAAGTATGAGGAAGCAGTCGCGCTGGTAACAACTGCAAAGGAGTGTGGAGCCGATGCAGTAAAACTCCAAACATATACCCCAGACACGATAACGATGAAGTCGGATGATCAGTGCTTCCGAATAAAGTCTGACACCAATTGGGATGGTCGGACACTTTACGAACTCTACACCGAGGCATATACACCTTGGGACTGGCAACCGCGATTGAAGGATTTGGCAGATGAATTAGGCATTATCTTTTTTTCCTCGGCTTTCGATACAACTTCTGTTGAGTTTCTAGAAGGAATAGGCATCCCTGCATACAAGTTGGCATCATTCGAAATTGTCGATCTTCCTCTAATTGAGTTCATTTCCAAGCGAGGGAAGCCAATCATCATATCCACTGGACTCGCAAGTCTGGAGGAGATTGATGAGGCAGTGCAGGCTGCCAAGAGGGGCGGGTGCCAGGAAATAGCGCTGCTCAAGTGCACGAGCGCTTACCCAGCGTCTCCCAACGAGATGAATCTGAGGGCGATTCCTTTCATGAGTGATAGATACAACATTCCTATCGGCATCTCAGACCACACATTGGGAGCGACAATCTCTGTTGCCGCTGTTGCTTTGGGCGCCAATATCGTTGAGAAGCACTTCACTCTTTCCCGTGCCGTTCCTGGTCCGGATAGTCAATTCTCCGTGGAGCCTGCTGAATTCCAGGCCATGGTAAATGACATCCGGAAAGTGGAGGCGGCCTTAGGAGATGCATCGTTCGAGATCGGCGAGTCGGAGAAGAAGAATATGATCTTCCGAAGATCGCTATTCGTTGTCATGGATATGCGAAAGGGAGAGCGATTCACAGAGGAAAACGTGAGATCTATTAGGCCGAATTTCGGATTGCAGCCAAAGTTCCTTAAGGATGTCCTTGGCAGAAGGGCAAAGAAAGATGTGTCGAAGGGAACACCTCTGAGCTGGGAGCTCATAGAATGAACAAGGTGGAATCGATATGAGAAGGGTGGTGGCGATTGTCCAAGCAAGGATGAGCAGCACTAGGCTACCCGGAAAAGTGCTCATGGACATTGCAGGCATATCAATGCTTGCGCGGAGCGTTAGAAGACTCTCAAGAGCGAAATCACTATCCGAAATCGTTGTGGCAACGACAATTGAGAAATCTGATAATCCAATAGTGAAGGAATGTGAGAGAAATGGATGGAAGTACTTTCGAGGGAGCTTAGAGGATGTTCTGGACCGTTACCATTCTGCGGCAACTTTCTTCAGAGCGGACAGCGTGGTGAGGATTACATCTGATTGCCCAATGATTGACCCTGGGCTAGTCGATGCAGTCCTTGACGAGTACTTCAAATGGGAAGGTGATGTCGATTATCTAAGCAACATGTTCCCAAGGAGGACCTACCCTAGAGGCCTTGACACAGAAGTCTTCACCTTCGACGCTCTGGATTTGGCTTGGAAGCAGGATACAAATCCAGCTTTGAGGGAGCACGTGACCCAGTACATCCTTCGCCATCCCGATATCTTTCGTATAAGGGGAATCATTAATGATATCGATTATTCGTCTATGCGGTGGACCGTTGATACCCCGGATGACCTTCGATTCGTCCGCACAGTATTTGAGAACTTCCAGAAAGATCAATTTACCTGGAAGGAGATTGTTGAATTTCTCCAAGCGCACCCAGAGATACTCGAGATAAACAAGGAGATCCGACAGAAGAATCTCCCATCATAGGCGAGAATCGGAATGATAGTTACAATCCTGACTTTCTTACCGCCTCGACGACGCTATGGACTTCTTCGTCAGTCAATTTGTCATACATAGGCAGGCTGAGGATTTGCTCATATGCCTCCTCTGCCACGGGGCACATCCCTTTAGTGGTCCCAAGATGCTCGCGATAGTATGGGTGGAGATGGACCGGGATGTAATGGACGTTCACTCCGATGCCTTGACTTCGCAGTGACGCAAAGATTTTCGCTCTCGTTGTCATCCTCTTATTCACCTTGACGACATAGAGATGATAGGCATGGACACCATAAGGGACAATCCCTAGAGGTTTCACCAATTCTTGATGGGAGAATGCATCATTATACATGCTTGCAACCTCGCGTCTCCTTCTCAACCCTTCCGACAATCTCTTTAGCTGGCTGATCCCAAGGGCACACTGGATATCGCTCAGGCGATAGTTGAAACCGAGGTCGATCATCTCGTAGTACCAGGTTTCATTCGACGCTCTCTCCTTGAATGTCCTGTTTATCCCGTGATTCCGAAACAACCTCGACCTCTCGGCGAGATCGTGGCGATTGGTGAGGACCATTCCTCCTTCTCCAGTAGTTATGTGTTTGACAGGGTGGAAACTGAAAGCGGAGATGTCCGCTTGCTTGCCGACCTTATCCCCTTTGTATTCTGCCCCGAGAGCGTGGCAGGCATCAGAAATGAAGAATAGGTGGTGGTTCGTGGCCAATTTTCTCAGCGCATCGTAATCGCATGGCTGACCTGCGTAGTCGACAGAGATGATTGCCTTCGTTTTTTCATTGATCTTCTGCTCCACTTTGGCTACATCGATTAGCAGGGTGTCAGGATCCACATCAACAAACACCGGGCGGCCTCCCTGATATAGCACGGCATTTGCGGTTGCGGCGAAAGTCATCGGCGGTACAATGACCTCGTCTCCCTTACCGATGCCAGCCGCGTAGACGGCGGTATGAAGCGCAGCAGTGCCACTGGAGACAGACACTCCCTCCGATGTTCCGGTATACTCGCTAATTGCCTTCTCGAACTCCTCCACCTTTGGACCAGTCGTAAGCCAATCCGATTGCAGGACCGCTGTAACCGCCCTGACATCCTCTTCGCTGACCGATTGCCTACCGTATGGAATCATTCTTCGCACTTTGACATCCCAACTATCTCTCTCAACCGTTCAATAGTGAGCCAATCCTTATTCGTGTTGCTCGCATAACGGAAATCTTCCGGGAGTTTTTTCTCCGATTGCCAGGGGACATATTTCCACATCGGATTTGCTGGCTGTATGACATACATGTCATCTAATTCGACCGTGTTTCTTACATCATCCTCGGAAACGAGCAATTCATGAAGTTTCTCACCAGGTCTGATGCCGATGCTTTCAATCTTACAGTCTGGTGCGATGGCTTTCGCCAGGTCGACTATTTTCATGCTGGGTATCTTGGGCACGAAGACCTCCCCCCCCGTCATCCTTTCGATGTTCCTGATGACGAAATCCACCCCACCCTGAAGCGTGATCCAGAATCGTGTCATCCTCGAGTCGGTAATCGTAATCTTACCCGATTTCTTTTGTTGGAGGAAGAGTGGAACTACGCTTCCTCGACTGCCCACCACATTACCATAACGAACGCAACTAAACCTTGTGATTTTTTTTCCGCTATAGGAATTTGCTTGGACAAAAAGTTTTTCTGCAACCAGCTTTGTCGCGCCATATAAGTTGATGGGGTTCACTGCCTTATCTGTGCTAAGAGCGAGCACCTTCGCTACCCCACAGTCGATGGAAGCGTCTATGACGTTCTTCGCTCCCATGACGTTAGTCATCACTGCTTCTAGGGGGTTGTATTCACACGCTGGAACTTGCTTGAGCGCAGCCGCATGCACCACTATGTCGACATCGGTCATGGCTCGCTTGAGGCGATTGAGGTCTCGGACGTCTCCGATGAAATACCTGAGAGTATCATGATCGAAGCCACTGGTCCTCATATCATGCTGCTTCAGTTCATCTCGGCTAAAAATAATCAACTTCTTCGGGTGATTGTTCTTTAGCATCGTCTCGGTGAACTTCTTACCGAAAGAGCCGGTTCCTCCGGTTACAAGGACAGTCTTTTCTTGCCAATTCATAATAATTCGACTCCTGGAATGATATATTGTGTTATTATTACTTCGCACAAGAAAAGCACGAATTTACTCTCGTAAGGGTAGAATTGGGTGGTCCTTTTGAAATGTGAGATACGCGTGGCATCCTTACTGCCCTGAATAAATATGCAGTTGCATTGATTATCCGTGAACTCATTCAGGATATTGATGATTCCCACTGTAAAGTCAAAGAATCAACGAATCCCATGCTCCCCATAATGTTATTATCGAGTTGAAATATTCACCGAAGTAGCTAGAAGTAGAGTACACAGTCCCCCTGTCGAAAATTAAGGAACCAGGGAAGTCTCTCCATGAAAATAATCGTAAAGGTGCTAGAGTATGTTGATTCACTTACAAAATCGCCACTGTATAGAAACTCGGCGTACATCCTACTCAGCTCTGTCGTCAACGGGTTTCTTGGTTTTTCATTCTGGGTAATAGCTGCACGATTTTATTCTCAGGGACAAGTCGGCGTCGCCACCGCTGTCATTTCATTGATGGCAATTACAATTGCTTTTTCGCGGTTGGGTCTTGATCAATCATTAATTCGATTCTTCCCAAGCGGGGACAAGAAACTTATTCTTTCAACTTCGATATTGATGGTGACATCGTTATCCGTAACTTTTGCAGTTGTGACCCTATTATTTATCGACTATCTCTCTCCAGAGCTTGCATTTCTCAGATCGAATGCCGTAATCTATCTTGTCCTTCTTGCCGGAGGCTCGGCGACTCTTATCACCTCAAATGCTTTGCTTGCAGCAAGGAATGCAAAGAACTATTTCGTTCAGAATCTCATCACGAATCTTCGAATCATCTTTGTGGTTTTATTGATTTCCCTTGGTACAATTGGGATAATCGGCTCGTATGCTGGAGCATTTGCTATTGCTGTTCTCTACTCTATTATAATTCTCCGCAATGCTGGAATCAAACTATCTATGAAGATTGATTTTAAATATCTCAGAAACTCAATCGCTTATTCGGCAGGCAATTACTTCACAAGCTTCCTTTCCGACCTTCCTCTTCAGATAATTCCTATTATAATCATCGGTATCCTCGGACCGAATGATAGTGCATTGTATTACGTATCCTATGTGCTTGTGATGTTCATCCTTGCAATTCCAAACGCTTTTAGTACGTCGTTATTAGTCGAAGGTAGCCATGGAGAGAATTTGCATCAGGCTATCGTAAAATCTATTGTCGGTTCATATACATTGGTAATCCCTGCAATCTTGGCCCTAATAGTACTAGCTCCGACTCTCCTTGGGATGCTTGGAACTGAGTATTTGGGCGCTATTGACCTCCTTGACTTAATGTTGCTCTCAACACCTTTTATGGTTCTAACCTCTATTTACTCATCAGTGTTGAGGGTTCAGAAGAAGATGGGCTCCCTTATCGTCCTCGCTGCTATTGTGGCATCGATCATGCTTTCAACTGGATACGTCTTCCTTTTGTCGTTCGGTCTATTGGGGGTTGCATATGCATGGATCTTAGGAAACGCAGTTGGATCATGCTTTATCCTTTTCGTTATTTCTCGCGGGAGAATCAAACAACCATCTGTGTCGGTATGACCTAGATTGCCCCCCTTCTTTTGGACGTGAAAAATGCAATTCAAATTCATTATACGCCATGACCTGTTCGCTAGTCTCTCAGAATCATAGGTTCGTAGCCGAGCAAGCATGTTCACTACTACTAAAAATATCTGTATCTCCGTCTCTTATATGATTACACACTTCTTCAATCCAGCTTAGACCTATTGTTTGCTGCAGATTTTCGGGTTCTCTTCCAAGGGTTGCATTCTTCGGAATCGTGCTCCTAAGGTACCTACCATAAGAAGTAGAATTGAGCACAATCTTTTCCCAAGCCATAACACTTCTAGATTGTCTGGCAATTGCTGCACGAGTAATTCTGTGCACCTCAATGAAGCCCAACTCCTTTTTCGCATAAGTATATAGTAACCTCCTCTGGAATAGAATATCGGACCATCCTCTCTTTAGGCCTCTAAACAGCTGAACCATGTTGGGAGAATGAAACGGAGATAATGAAGTGACTCCGTATACTTGCGCTGATAGAATCTGTACCTTGTTGTCACGACCAGTGAAGTAGCTTCCGAGTGAGAAATCGAACATATTTTGCGAAGCTTCGATGACGCCAATCGAATTAGATGTCTTTTGTACAATCGGATCGCAAGGTTGGTATCCCACAGGTATGAAATCGTCGGAATTGTCATAGAAACTCAATAATTGATCATACGTTCTAGGAATCACGAACCCCGTCTTTTTTCTTAGATGCTTGAGATACTGGCCGACTAGTATATCGGATAATTGCTTTAAAGGCAAATACTTCTCATAATCCCGAATTCCGCTCAACATTCTGATGTGCGGGATTGAGAGCAAATAACGTGGGATCATTTCGAATCTTCCTGTGAGGCCATAGTTATACAGTGCATTGGAATTCTCCCCATTCCAAAAAGCGCTGTTCGTTTCGGAAACTCGAGCAAATGCCTTCAGGAAGTGCAGACCTAAGTGAGCGGCAAATGGCATCTGATGAATCAGTTTCACAATAGCATTGACCTCAGGGCTATCATCGAAGTCACAGTCAACAATGATATGTTGTAAGTCCATCGAACGGGCAATTTTTTCTGCCTTTTCAATATCATGATTGTTTATGTGGTGCCCTGGTATCAGTCGCATTGTTATCGCTTTCGGTTGACATGATTTCTTCCTTAGAGCACTAAGTATGACCGTTGAATCGATGCCTCCGCTAAACATTACGAACTGATTCTTGCCTGCAACCTCATTCATCATGTTTGAGATTGTGGAGTCAATTGCATCTCTTAGAATGGGGTATGTTACAGGGACTCCTTCAAGCTGGCTGAGATAGCAAATGGTGGATACACGATTGTTTCTATCGAGTATAAGCGCGCAACCTGGAGGGATTCTTTTAACTTCCTTGAAGTATGTTTGACCCGATCTGCAGTAGCCGTGTTTCACGAAGTAGGCAATTTCATCCTCGTCGAGCGATAGGCATGTTTTCAGATGCGCGAGATCGAAGAATGCATCCGATATCACTAGGCGATTTTCATTAATGCAGTAAAAGATTTCCTTGATTCCGCTTGAATCTGCTGCTGCAAATTCCAGCTTTCCATCAACCTCCGAGACAATGGAAAATCGCCCTGCGAGAGTGTGTATATTATTAAGGCCGATTTTTACATCGTGTATTTCAGGTCCGGCGTCATCGATTCTATAGTCATTTCCGAAGGTTCCCGTTACCTTTCCGTTGACATACTGCACTTGTTTGTCCCGGGTGAAGAGCGAATCGTAAGATTTCGCATCCTCGATTTGTCCATTCGACAGATTCACTACAACACAGACGATATCTTCACCCCCCATTTCCAGTTTGGAGGTAACCCCTTACTAAATTGAATGGTAATTCGTTCTTGCTTATTTAATTCATCCGAAGATTAAATCCGTCTAAAGTAAGCCATAGCGAAATTGCGATGATTATCGGTACGAGCATTTCGATTACTAATGTTTTCTCAACAGTTGATTTGTACGATTCTTAAGGAATTCGCGATTTTAAAGATAAGAAGTACGGGCACTAATCGTTAAGATACGATTCTCTCGAATGCCTCGGCAATTCTTTTTCCATCGCTATCTGAAATGCCAAAGCTGACATAACCGTAATCCGCTCCCTCAACGAATATTGTATTAGCAAATGTCATCGCAACAAAGTTTCGCATTGAACTTGAGCGCTCACGTTCGGTATCCTCCAGAAATCCAATAGCCTTCATTATAGAAGCAGCAAGATCATTCATGTCCCTGACTACATAACAAAGGTCGGATCTGCAATAGAAATCGTGTCCAAATGTCACAACAGAAATTCCATTTATCAATGCTTCAAATCCAGTCGTGGAGTTGATTGTGACCACCGCCTTCGCATTCGAGACAAGGATTTGAGGTGATGTCATGGGGTCGATGATTCTCACATTCTCAAGTCTAGACATCTCACGTAGCTCTCGCAGACTCGTATCTGTTCCTAAATAGTGAGGATGCGGTTTCACGTAAAGCCAATATCCGTACGGTAGTGCTCTTGAGATATTCCTAACAAGCTCTACTTGACTCATGAGGGGCTCTCTGAATGTAATTTGTGCATCCTCAGAATAATGAAGGGGGAACAAAATATACGGCTCTACAAATCTGGTCTTATCCACGAAGATACGCACAGCTCGCATTCGGATGAATCCCTTTACGTACTTCAGAATTGTCTTGGCACTGTATTTTTCGATGATGAAAGTCTCATTCGGATGGATTTTCTTCATTAGTCGGGAAGCTCGTTCGTTTTTAGCAAATCCCAGAATTCCCCGGATTCTTTTAGGCACAGATCCAGTAGCCCAATAGTCAGTGTTCTTGGACATGGTCTCTTTGCCAGCAAGCGCATGTTCTCCATACATTGCTCGAACTTTCGAAAAATCTCCCCCGATACTATTCCAAACTAATACCTCTCTGAAATCATCGCAAAACATCAAGCCTTTAACTGGGAACCGCCCTGCAACTGTCCCGACCACTCGAATTCCAAGTCTTCTCGCAACGTAGTAGGCAATAACCGAAAAGGCATCGTCCTCTATAGTAGTGACTAGCACTGTAATCTTGTTCCTCTCGTAGAAGTCCCTAAAGAATTCGGTCAGACCTGCAAGGAACTGTCCTAGTTTGACTAAATCTCGTTGATCCTTCTGGGTTCTTCGATTGAAGAATCGTCTGTCGAAAGAGGAGACGTACTTGTATGGCAGGCCCAACCAGTTCTGCAGCTCGTTAATCTCATGTGATTCATATCTCTTATGTAGAAAGGATGAGTCATAGATGTTTTCATATGTCCTTGAAATACTCCTTAGATTCTCCATCATCTCTCTCATGTGACTAATAGCCCGCTGACCTATAACTGACTCAAGCAGTGAATTCGGCCCAAGTAGTTTATCATCAATTCGAGTCGCGACATATACCTCGATGTCTCTTCCGAGATGGCGGATCCAGGGTTCCTTTGATAGCAAATCTTCTCCGAAGTATCCTGATCCTACGAGGATGGCTATTCTCGGCATGTTGTCTCCCTTAGGATATTCCTGTCCACCAATATATTAGCAAGGGGGTGTATCCTTATCGATTGGTATCAGACTGATTCTTAGATCTTTTGATGTATAAATTCGCTGGCTTCCATCCAATTTCACCCTGAAAACAAACCTACGCTATAAATTCTTGTTAATACTAGACGTGCCCTTTTCTCTTATATGGAGATCAACTCTTCGAAACGAGTCTTCTCTCGACAATTCCACACATTATATGTCCTGCAGTAAGATGGGCTTCTTGAATTCTGGGAGTGTCTGTACTTTCCACGCTTAGAACTACATCTGCTATCCTCGAGAGTTCGTTCTCTTTGTTCTTTCCTACAAAGGCAATCACCTTAGCTCCTATGATCTTGGCCTTCTTTGCGGCTTTTATGACATTTCGCGATTCGCCGCTCGTGCTCAATGCGATGAGTACATCTCCTTTGTTGCAAAGAGCCTCGACTTGCCTCTCGAAGACAGTGTCATATCCAGTGTCATTGGCCTGAGCAGTGATAATAGATGTGTCTGTAGTCAGGGATATCGAAGCAAATGCCCTACGGTTCATCTTGTATTTGCAGACTAATTCCGCTGCAAAATGCTGAGCTTGTGAAGCACTCCCTCCATTCCCGCAAAACAAGACCTGACCATTCCGGTTAAGGCATTCAAAGACGACCTCAGAGATCCTCAATATTTGTTTAACATTAAGGACTTCAATTACCCGCCGGTGTTCGATGAGCTCATCACACACTGCTTGAATGGTTCTTTTATTTTGTGTTTCTAGTTCTCCAGACATAAAGTCCATCTCCAACGAATGAGAAAGGCTTAGGTTCAACTCCAACTGACTGAAGCTGAAGCATTACATCGTGTCTCTTACGGTAATCACAATACAATAGGAGGTAACCTCCACCGCCAGCCCCTAAAATCTTGCCCCCCATCGCCCCCTTCATCCGTGCCGTATCGTAAAGTTTGTCAATGGCCGGGTTCGAAATCCCCGTTGTGATTTTCCTCTTCGATTGCCATGCCTCATCGAGCATTATTCCGAAATCATCAAGATTACCTTTCAACAGCGCATTCTTCATTTCCAAGGCCATCCTCTTTTGGTCGTGTAAGAATTCAGTATTTCGTCCTCTGTTAAGGTCCTCGATTTGCCTGCTGATGATGTTCGCAGAGAGCCTTTTCACCCCTGTATAACATAGCAGAAGATGCGATTCTAGTTCCTTAACCGTGTCTTTGGCTATTCTGAGCGGATTCACAATTACCTTCCCTTCTTTATGGAATTCTATATAATTGAAACCGCCGAATGTTGCCGAGAATTGATCCTGCCATCCTCCCTTTATGCCGAGTTCATTCCTTTCAACATCATAGGATAGTTCTGCGATCTCATAATTGTCAAAGACGTTTCCTCTCCAATTCGCTATTGCGCCTATTAATGATACAACGATCGCAGAAGAGGCCCCGAGTCCAGTACCTGGCGGTACATCAGTATGAAGGAGAAATTCAGCTCCTTCATTTGCTTTGTCAAACCCCATCTTTCTGAGTGTCGCTTTCACCAGATCATTCTTGCCGTCATATCCGAAGTGCTCTATTCTTTCATCAGTACCAAAGTCAATAGAGATTACTCTAAATGAATTGCCTATTGGGTGAAGATGCGTATGCGCGTACCAATTGATGGTACCGCTAATCACGGCACCTCCGTACAGACTGAAGTATTCAGTAATGTCCGTTCCACCCCCCGAGAAACTGACTCTCAGGGGCGCGATTGAACGCACAATCATGTATTCGATAGTCAATATTCTGCCCATTTATAGATTCTCGTATTCCAACTATGGTTGCGGAGGGGTTGGCTATCAATAGTAAAAGTTGAACGCTTAATAAGCACGTTTTGCCACGATTAGCCAGTTGCTAAATAATAGCCCATTAGTGAACCATAACATTTTCTGCTTCCTGTTTGAGTTCACCGGTACGAATCTTACATCAAAACCGTTCGCTTTCAGCAGATACTCGTACTGTTCTCGAAGGTAGAGATTCTCTGATACTCCAAATTTCACCTCATCACTCTTGGTCAGTGTGCGCTTCAATTGTCGTTTGAATGATAACGGTGCTAGACACCCCTCTCTCTGGGCAATCATCACACCGTTCACTCTGAGTATTCGTCTTGTTTCCTGGAGTGTCTCCCAGATGCGCCTTGAATGGTGCAATGCAGCGTCAAACAAAACTAGATCAAAAGACTCATCCTTGAAGGGTAGTTTTACATTGAAATCGCACATCAGAAATCTTATCTTAGCTCTGTCGCCACCTAACAATTCCAGCACTAGAGGGAATCTCTCAAGCATTCTTTGCTTTGAGATGTCTGCGCATATCACAGATTCAATTCTTGACAGCTTGCTGAGTTCCGCAGATAACCAACAACTCCCCGCTCCAAGCTCGATTGCTTGGATTCGTTCGCCCTTCAGATCAGAACATATTACTCTCTTAGTGTATCTCCAATAAATCTCATTCTCTCTTAACCAATCGTTTAAACCTTCTTTTGTAGTCTTCTCTGAGTCATAGTACTCCTTGTCCAGACTTCCAATCGCCAATTTGATAACCACCTTCATTTATCAGGATCATATCTCATCATAATTATAATAAGCATTGTCCATTAAACATGATTGACTATCGATGCACAGGACTAGTGATGGGCGGTTCAATCCGGAATCCCTAATTTATGAATACTTTATGAATCTTTGATGCAGAGCTTCGTAATGAAATCGTAGCCTAGTCTAATACCCACTTTCTGTTCATTTTCTATGGGTAGATCGTGAAAACGAACCATACACGCATTATTTCACCAATGGTTGTATCCAGCGAACTAATCATTTGTGTGATAAATCCAGCAACCGCCGTTGTCTAATACTCTTCCGCTGTTTGCTAAATAGGAGCCCATTGGCCTGTATTCATGTTGTGCATTTGCGGATCCCTGAATTAACTCGGCGAGAATCTCCTGTGTATTAATGTTATATGTTCCAACATATATTAATGAACCTAATGGTATCTGAGAGCTGGAATTACCAATAATCCTGAATTGGAGTCCTAATCTCACCATCAATTGGAATCTGTAATAATCTGCAAAGACTTCTGCGTTTTTCAGATTATCATTCAGCCACTGAGCTCCAGAAATCTCAGAATACGAGTAATGTGGATAATCGAGTCTACTATCAATAGATATCGAGGTCGGATTGTCATTTGCGATCTGATATAAAAGACCTGAGTTGAAGAAAAGAAACAGCACAAGAAATACTGATAGGTACTTGATCCAGTTTCTTCTTGTATTGGAAGTACGAAGGTGCTTATTCAGCGAATTTCTCATCCCGCAAATCCAGGCGAATCCTACGACAAAGAAGGGCGCAATGAAGATGAGATTCATTTGATATATGCGTTCAGTACTCAAGGATTCCGCAAATGCAGGGCTGACTAACGCTACTGATAGTATCAGCAGCGAAGCCGCCCCGAATGCCGTGAATCTTCTATCGAAAAGTGTGCGGCACTTTGTCACAAAGCATACAACTAACCCCACTACAATAATTACTTGAGCAGCAACTTGAATTGCCCGACCTAGATTATGTAAAAGTGTTGGAATCTGATATGTGAGTAAGCTCAACCCCTGCCCCGAATTTTGACTCATGAACTCATTAATAAACGAATCCTGAATTCCTCTTAGCACGAAAATTCCAGCTTTTAAGGTAGCTCCACTCGTGACATATGTATACCAAATCATTGCAATAACGATAAAGAGGAGTGCCATTCTGAGCGGAATTTTCTTACTTACCTCTATTAAGATGAACCCGCGTTCAATAGTCAAGAAAGTAGCTGCGAAAATAATGACAGCTATAAAGAAAAATGCTGTGGCGTAATGTGATATGACAAGACAAAATACGAATATCACAAGAAGAGCAGATTTCTGCATCGGATTAGGCTTTGTTCCAAAAAAGACTACAAGGAAAAGCACTATATACAGTTCAGAGATTTCTAGTCTTATCATAGCCAGGCAGGTCGTATAGTAAGTGAAAAGCGAAATGAAGAATATAGCAGCGAAGAAGGCTATTCGGGGACGTCCGAACTGTTTTTCGAAGATATGATACAAACCTAGTGGCACCAAAGCGAAGAACAATGGATAGATCGCTTTGATTGTCCACACTAGACTGGTGTCACAAACCATCTTGAAAAATGGTCCAATAATAGTCACGGATAACATTCCATTGACTGTGATGGGGATAGAAGGATCCCACAAGCCAGTTTGGACGACTTTGTTGGCCAAGAAGTATTCAATGTTCACATCAAAGCCCCATATATCGTCACTTATCAGGGAGCTGTGATAGAGGAGGATAAGTGTAACTCCAAAAAGGAGTATTGGCAAATTCCGTGGGTTGTAGGATTTCTGTGTTCCTACGATAACAAACAATCCACCTACTATTGCAATGCATATCATTAGCAGCAGACCTGTGCCTTGACTATTTTGCAATTGAACTCCCACTATAGTAAGCAAGAGAAGACTGATAACGAAGCCAATTGTAACTGAGTTGCTGAAGTCGATGCTGATACGCTCTTCTGAGGAATCCTTATCTCTTACGTATGCCAGTATACTAAGTCCGATAATAACGGAACTTATGGAAACAAGCACAGAATTCTCGTTCAGCGGTGATTGGACGCCGAATTCAAAAGCAAGAATGCTCAACACAAGACCAGTTACCATTGTGATTGCTAGGCTCAATCCTACGGCATAGAGGAGAGTTTCTATCGTGCTCAAATTGTGAATCCTCATGGCCCTCATCAGCGATATCCCAGGTAGATAGCCTAGGAAAAATACCCCAACAACCCCCTCTGCAAAAGGGACATGGATGCCTTCAAAGTCCCAAATTCTCAATCCGATGACGGCAATAATAACGCAAGAAACGACAACAGCGAACCTTCTAAACTTCCAATCATTGATTCTCACAGGGTCTGTTAGGATCATGGGACGAGTATCACCTCAACATTCTATCTTCATATCTGTGCCCTGGATTTCATTTTGGAATCTCCAATAAGTTCATTGTAATAGCTATCTAGTTTTTCACCAACTTTCTCCCAATCATACTCTTTCTCAGCGATCTTCCTTGCGTTCTCTCCAAGTGTCCGTCTAAGCTCTGTGTTTGATATCAGCTCGTCAAGAGCATGGAGGAAGTCCTGATTGACCTCTTTAATGATAAGTGCACTTTTTCGATGTTCAAGAAGAATCCCCTCAGCAGCTTTGCTCGTTATAACAATCGGGATACCCATGCTCATGTAGTCGAAGACTTTCACTTTTACCCCCGCCCCATGCATGATTGGGACAACTGCAATGTCCGCTGCTGCAAGGTAGCGATTGAGGTCCTTGATAGGCCCGACGGACCTGATGTTCGCTTCTTCAAACGCAGGCCAGCCCGTACCTCCGACAATAAACCGCACATTATGCTTCGAGTCGGCGTACCTTGGCGCGATGCGTTCTCTTATGATCTCGAATGCCTCCCTGTTGGGAGGATGTTCATAATACCCATGAAATATCACGACAATAGTGTCTGAGTCAATTTGCATTTCGGAACGAGCTTTCGCTCGGAATTCATCGGTAGGAAGCATGGGCACAACACACCCGGTTGGGATGACTTCGATTCTAGTTGAGTCAGTGTGCATGATTTTTGCGAAAACCTCTTTGTCTCTCCTACTCACAGAAAGAATCCGCGAAGACAAGAGATTGCATACTATTTTCTCCAGTAACCCTACATAGAGAGGTAGAATGAGTCTCTCTGTTTTTGTATATTTGAGGTCGGTTTTGAAAGTCTCACGCACAAATTCAGTCTCAACATTGTGGGCATCATAGATCACTGGAATACCTCCGCCACACAGAATGGAGATTATTTTTGCAGCTAGAATCCCGCTTGGATGGGACACCTGTATCAAATCTATGTCTCGTTTTCGCAGAATCGTCACGAGCGATATTAAAAAATTCGGATTAGCGTCTCGGATTATCATAAGTGTCCTATTCATGACTTTTATGTCTCTGTACGTATGAGTTTCTCCCAGATGCAAGTCCTCTGAGTTAAGATACTGTTCTTGTTCAAGTACGACGACAGAGTTCCCCCTCTTCCGAAGCTGACTTGTAAGATGAAGGTATCGACTTTGTGCCCCCGTGATGGGTTTTGTCAACCCATGAAAGATTAGAATATTGAGTATTCTCATTTCTTTGCCACTTCCCGCTTCGAGGTTCTCTCTAGCTTACAATAGGTCTCAATGATTCTTCTTTCCATGATGCTCCAGCTGTATTTCTCCTCGTAAGCTCGTCGGCCATTTGCACCCAGTCGAGATCGTAACTCTGGGCTATCTCTAAGGGCTATCAAAGAACTTCTAATGGCGGCTAAATCGCCATAAGGGACGATTATTCCACATTTCTCCTTCTCGACGATATCAGACATACCGCTCCCGCTGCTGACAATTACTGGTTTCATGCACATCATCGCTTCGAATATCTTGTTGGGACTCTCAAAAGCCGTTTTGGGAATATTAGGGTTGCTGAAACGAAACAATACGTCTGACCAGTACGTAAGTCTCATGACGTCTTCATAAGTTTCTATCCATCCAATATAGCTGATTTTGGCACACCTTCGTTCATATTCTTGAACTATTTGAGTATCTGGTCCTATGCCTGCAATCTGGAGCTCAACTCCTTCCATCTGAGATACTGCTTCCATAATATGTTCCAAACCCCTATTTGAGTGGATTAGCCCGCAATAGAACACCTTCAATGCGCTCGTTTGACTATGAGGTGGAGAAAAATCTACCTGAGCGCGTAGATGCTGGAGCATGTCCGGCGGGGAATTGTATACAAACACGTATCCTTGCGCAGGCGCTCGCTTGATTTCATTTACCCTCTTCTCATCCATGAGGAAAACCGCGCTCGTGAACCTTAGAAGATCGCTTTCAATCTCAGCAAATAGAGTCCGTAGAATCCTTCCAAAGAATCCTAGGCGGTAAACCGGGATGTTGTTGGCATAGAAGTCATGAATCGCATATGCGATTATTGATGTTGATATGAGTCTAACTGCCACTGCAACTAATAGCGTGTCAAGATCGATTGCATGAACAATATCTGGTTTCCTTCTGAGGATAAATTGAAACGCAAAAAACCACCAGATTGGGAGGAAGAACATCCCACTAATCTGGTCTTGAGGTACTCTGAATACGAATCTGGTAATTCTGTAAGGATAATTGTCGGTCCTCGTGAGAATATCTTGTCGATCCCACAGGACCACATGTACATCATGACCGCCTCGCGATAGTGTTGATGCCCATTTATCAATCGTCGCGAAATCCGTAGCTCTGGACCTGAGAAGGACTATTCTCATTGGGTTTGGGTTAGCTATTACTCAGATTATATATTGTCCGCGGCAGCATATTCTGAGCGATAACTATGTCCTTCGCTAGACATCATCGACCAAGTTTAGGAGGGAGGACGATGGTCCAATTAAGTCGGATTTTTCGCGCACTCTCCTCGTAATCAACCATCTAATAGAACGGGGCCACTCCCTTAATTGAGGCTAGTTCAAAGAGCGAACCCCTGATGAATCACTGGTTATTCAAACGGACAAGACCGCTTTTCGAAGGAAATCGTCACTCAGAGAGCGTAATCATGGAATTCAGTTTCGAGCGGAATCTCAAAGCTTATCTGCATACACTTAGATGACTGCATCCTGACAACCTGCCGCTTAGTCATTTTTAAATTCATGGATTCAATTGACCAATGGCATTTGTAGAGCTGAAGGAATTGGTGACAGAAGTTGATGACAGTTGGATCCGGAATCCATGGACTACAGGGCTCCCTGGATTCAAAACGAGTACGAGTTATCGTTGTTACGCACAATAGTATGCATGACATTCAAGTTTGCATATCTTCGCTTCTTTCGCAGAAGGGAATCACGCTGGAAATCGTCGTCGTGGACAACGCCTCCATTGATGGGACCCCAGAATATATCAAGTCTGAATATGGGAGTCAAATCAGGTTAGTTCCCTTAAGTAAGAACATTGGCTATGCCGGAGGCTGCAATTCAGGACTGTGGCAACCACTGCCTGATTATATTGTTTTCTTGAACGCGGATACTGAAGGTGATGAATGGTGGCTACATAATGCCATTTCGGTTATGGATTTGAATCCCTCTTGCGGTGCTTGTCAGCCTGTCGTGCTTCTTTATGACAAACGGAATCTGCTAAATACGAGGGGAAATGAATCCAACTTTCTTTTCATAGCATGGCCAGATGGTTTCGGTGAGAAATGGGATTCCAACGAGAGAGTTCGGAGGATTGCATTCGCAAGCGGATGCGCGGCAATCTATAGAAAGCAAGTCTTAGAAGATATAGGGGGATTTGATGAATCATATTTCATGTATTGTGAGGATCTTGATCTGGGGCTGAGAGCATTCCTGTTCGGGTATGATACCTTACTCTCTCCGTTATCTATTGTGTATCATAAATACAACCCTAGGTTGTCTGGGACTAAGTACTATCTACTGGAGCGGAACAGAATCATGACGCTTTTTAAGATATATCGAGTCAGGACGCTTACTGCAATCTTGCCAGTTTTTCTTCTGACAGAGTCTGCGCTTTTGGCGAAATCTTTCCTCGAGGGATGGGCAGTTCACAAACTCAAATGCTATGCATATCTTGTGCGGAATCTTCCTCTCCTGATGGAGCGTCGCAGGCAGACTCAGAGAATCAGAGTCCGTGAAGATACCGATCTGCTAACGATGCTTAGTGGAGCGGTAGAGTTCTCTGGAATACCTAGTACACATTCGTTTGAGATTGGCAACAGTGTCTTCGAGAAATATCTTAAGTTCTTAAGGACACTGAAACTATAGGCCCTGCCAACCACTGTTCAAAGAAGTTGCGGATGTTCTGAGTTCTCTTTAGCCCCCAAATCCTTCAATTGAAATGGAGGAGACCTTCGACGTTGATAGGTTTCAAAAAAGACCATAAACGAAGGCTCTAGAACCTCCTTATGATGAGGGATTGGGTTATCGTTTCTCCAATAGTGCGACGAACTTCAACCAACAGGATTTATCAATGTCTTTTTCATTTGTGACAAAATAGATGGTCAGATCAAGACCATCCAGATTATCCTGGATTCTCGCAGATAGGTGAGGGACATCGTAAGAACGTCCATGTCTGTTGCCCCATCCCTTTGCGGCGAATATCTTAGCATCATCTTCAAACCGAATGTCCTCGGGTCGAACATAGGCCGGATCAGTCTGGATTGCATATTCTGTAAAGAAGTATAGTGGAAGTATGCAGACTTTCCCACCTTTCTTAAGAACTCGATTCGCCTCTCTTATGAATCCAATGTCAGAATCTCCTTCAAAATGCTCGAAGGAACAATGCAAAGCCATTTTGGACGCAAAACCATCCGTAACGGGCATTTTCGCGGCGTTGCCCCCTATCACTCGTCCATGGATGCCTTCTGGAAAGATCAAATCTTGTCGATATGTCTCGCAACCAAATAACTCATGGTAAATCTCCGGCGTCGGAGAATTCGAATTCGCAATATCTATGTATATATCGTCCCTAGAAAGGTCCAATAAGACCGCTGCTAAGTAGTGCTCCAGGGATTTCTCAGCAATGACCTCTGTCCCAAAGGGATTGTATCGAGGGAATCTGTCGTATCTTGCTCTTTCGAGATAGTCCTTGTAGCCGTTCACGTCGATGCGAAGTTCATCTACTCGAAAACCGTATCTATTCAGTTGATCCTTGATTTCTTGGTGTATCTTTTGGGTTCTAATAACCGGTGACGCTGTTTTCGGCTCACGTAATCTCTCGTAGCGCGATTTCCATGCGAACGATGTTCTGAGCTTCCAGAGTGCGTAATGATATGCCTTTCGAGGTTCTTTGATGGCTGTCGCCATATTCCTGAGCGCGAACCGCACCATACTTCCCCCATGCACACTAAGTGTATTCAATCTTGCGAGGGTTCATTCAGAAAAACCTTGAAAGGGGTTTGGGGACTCGGCATTGCTGTTGTTTCATGACAGGCTAGTGAGATTTATTGTACGGATCTTGCTATCACAGAAGATTGTGCTGCTCAAGGGAATTGAGCCCGAAAATGACTCCAACGGTTGTCATGGCAAGCCCACCCGCTCCGAAATATGTCAGCGGACATTCCTTTCTGATTTCTCTATTATTGACTATAGGGCTGACATTCCAGGGATACCAGCTCAGTATGGAGGTGTAGAGGCCTTCGTATGTCGCGGTAATTGGGGGGGCCCTCAATCCCCAGTCCAGTCGTAACCGCGTTCCTCAACATCTCCGTTTCGGTCCCCATATGAATTTAAACGTAATCGAAGGACATGAATGTACCTTTTTAAATGCCCTATATCCGCTCTCTCTGGGGTCGGTAACGCTCATCGGCGTTATGCTCTTTTACTCGCGAGAGAATTAAGAATTAATCCGACAAACATCGACATTAGCCCCAAAAAGAAACAGAGTACAGCGACAATGCTTGGGAGGAAAGGTAGGGCCTTAAAGCTCATGAACTGGTAAATCGAGTATAAACCAGCGCTAAGACCGATAATAGTCAATATCAGGCCGCCGACGCCGAAATAGAGCAGCGGATGCTCATCTCTAACAACACGTATTATCGATGACAGGACACTAGTTCCGTGTGCCCCAGGTTCAAGCGTCGACGTGTCCAATCCCTCGTACCTGCAGCTTATCGGGATCTCCTTGATCTTCAGCCCGAGCTTCACCGCGTCCCTCACCATCTCGGACTCGATGCCCATCCCCGCCTCCGTCAGCTCCATCGACAGCGCGGCCTTCTTCGTCAGGCACCTGAACCCGCTCTGTGAATCCGTGACCTTGACGCCGTTCCCGAAGTTCGTCGCCTTCGTGAGAACGTGCTGGCCGACCTTCCTGTAGCTCGGGATCTCCTTCGACCCCTTCTTCACCAGGAACCTCGACCCGATCACGAGATCCGCTTCCCCTCTCAGGACCGGCCCGCAGATCATAGGGATCTCCTCCGGGTTGTGTTGCCCGTCCCCGTCCAGGCAGACGATCAGGTCCGCCCCGTCGAGCGCAGCCGTCGAAAGCCCCATCGAGAGCGCGAAACCCTTCCCGCTGTTCGTTGGTAGGCGTATCACCTTGGCGCCCGCGGCCTTCGCGACGAATGAAGTGTTGTCAGAACTGCCGTCGTCCACGACGATGACCTCGTCGGCGTACTTGACCGCCCCCTTGACGATGTCGGCGATAGTCGCCGCCTCGTTGAAGGCCGGAATCACGACCGAGAGCTTCGCCTCCCTGATCGTTATCTCCTGCGTGACCTCGTCGACAGCCCCCATGACCTTGCTCGCCGCGGGAGCGTCCTCCTTCTGCAACCTCGTCTTCAAATCGGATCCCTCTGATCGAAAGCTAGCCACTCTCCACCCACCTTGTGGAGCCTATGCTATCGGGGAGGATGCCTTAAACGTTACGGCGGAGGCGCATCCCGATGATAAGCATAAAGCCAGATGATGCAAGGAATCGGCGATTTCGCATCAGATCCATCGGGATATCGTCATTTGGCGATTTCGGATTCGGTTTGGTTGGATCCGGATTCTCATAGGATCGATTGAGACTGCCTGAGGCGATGCTGATTCCGTGGCGATGATTCAAATACCCATCAAGCGTAGATTGAGTTCGGGCAAAGGGAGTCCTAGGCTCTGCTAGGACGTCGCAAGACGTCCTTCCTTTCCCTCATTTTCTCATGGTTTCTTCATGTGGAATGGACTCTCAAACGAGGTAGAAGAACGAAAGCACCAAGGTCAACGATCAATTGAAATTGTCTGAGGCGATGCTAATTCCGTGACGATGATTTAAATACCCATCAAGCGTAGATTGAGTTCGGGTAATAGGAGAGCCCTAGTGGCTCGCGGGCGTCAATCGACGCCCACCTTTCCCTCATTCTCATTTCATTGAGGCCAGATTCCCAGCCCATGGACATCTCCGTCAGTCGAATCGAATAAGCGATGAAGCTGCTCGAATCGCATGCTCCTGCGATTTTCGAAGTGATTCCAAATCGCTATATCATAAAGTATCGGTTAATAGTGGGAGGGTGCAAATTATGCATTCGGTCTGTCCAGTAAGTCTGCCAAAGGACTTTGATTTCAAGGCAGCAAGAGAGGAAACGGAGAGATCTTCCGAGAATAAACTCTGGGTCATGAACAATATCGATAAGCTTCGAGAAAAATACGGCGACAAATACATCGCTGTCGATAAGGGTAAAGTCCTGATCTCCGCGAGCACGATAGATGAAATCCTTGACGCATTGAGGAAAAAGAAGGTTAGGACTGCTTTTGTGGCAATCGAATTCGTTACGAAAGAACCCATTGTCTGGATTCCTTGACCAGATAGATCCGGGTGATTCGGTTGAGAAGATTCCCCGCGAAGATTGCTGAGTCGAGAGACGATATGCTAGGAAGTCTTTTCTTTCCTGCCTATGTCGTATTTCCTTCTTTATCCAGTCATGGACCGATCAAGGCGTATCTTGATACCGGATCAGGGATGGGAGAAATCACCCTGATGCGAACCAGAACCCTCCAGTGCAATGATATAAATATCGACCGATCCTAGCTCGAGTCCGGGCAAAGGAGAGCCAAGTGCTCGCTGGGGCGACCCGCAATCGTCCCCCTTTACCTCCTATTTTTGGCATTCCCTCTTTTTCGGACTGCAGGCGCCTCAGATCCTGCCGAGCTCCCTGTGCATCCCGACCAACCTACCCTCCACGCGGCTCCAGATCAGCCCCGCTCACTTCAGCTTCCTGGTAATCGGGACAGCGCCCTTCTCCCGTATCAGCGGCAGCGTCACGACGAAGCACGCCCCCTTCCTGTGGTCCCCCTTGACGCGGTCCTCCACCCAGATGTTCCCGCCGTACTTCTCCACCAGCTTCTTGCAGGTGCTGAGCCCGATCCCGAACCCCCTCGCGAAGCTGGCCGCGGTCGCCTTCGGCTTGTCGAACACCTGCGCCTTCGCGTCGTCCGGTATCCCCGACCCGGAGTCGCAGAACCTTATCGCGCAGTACCACTTCCCCTGGAGCTCCATCTCCTCCAGGGTTATGTCGATCTGGACGTCCTTCGGCGAGTACTTCACCGAGTTGTGCAGTATGTTGAAGAACACCTCGTCCAGCATCTCCCCCGCAGCCACGAGAACCTTCCCCTCGAGGTCGTTCACCAGCACGTCGATCTTCCTGTGCGGGAACGCCCGCCTCAGCTCGTGGACCGACTGCTGCAGTATCTCCGAGGGGTTGCAGGACTTCTCCTCCTCCATCTCCTCGAGCTCCGCCTTCGAGAGCTTCCTCACCCTCGATAGGAGCACGCTGATCTTCTCCACCTGGGCGTACGACTTCTTCATGATATCCTTCGAATGCGCGTCCAGCTTCTCGTCCTTGATCATCATGTCGAAGTAGGAGTAGAGCGGCGTGTTCAGGTTCGCGATGTCGTGCGTCAGCAGATCGAGGTACAGCTTCGACTTGTCCTTCTCCTTCTCCATGTCGTCGAGGAGCTTGGCGTTCTGTATCGAGATCGAGGCCTGCTGCGCGAACAGCGTGCCGATCTCGAGCTCGCGCTTCGTGAAACTGGCAGGCAGGTCCCTGCTCAGCTCGATGACGCCGATGGCCTCCCCCTTAGCGATCAGCGGGATTATCAGCATCGCCGAGGACTCCTGTCCGGTGCCGTCGATGTGCTTCCCCCTGCCGTCGGCCATGGCGTCGGGGATGATCTGAGGGTATCCGTCCTTCAGCACCGCCCCCGCCAGGCCCGCTTCCGATAGCGGGAACTCCGCGTCCGCCATGATGGCGAAGGCGTCCTTCCCGATCGCCTGCGCGGGCCACATCGTCTTCTTCACGGGGTTGATGAGGTAGATCCAGATGTCCCTGCAGGGGATGAGGTGCGCCAGCTTATCCACGATCGATTTCGTGATCTTCTCCGGGACGAGCTCCTCCTGCAGGTCGATCGAGACGCTAAGCAGTCCCTCCTGGAACTCCGTCATGCCCTGCATCTCGGCGACGTTCTTCATCTGCGACATCCAGAGTCCCAGCTCGAACGCCGTGAGGTCGAGGAAGTCCCTCCCTTCCTTCGTGAGGGGGATGTCCCTCCTTGAGAACAGCATCATCATGCCGACGGTCTGCCCTTCGACCCTTATCGGCGCCCCGACCGCGGACTTGATGCCCGCCTTGAGGAAAGTCTCCTTGAAGAGGTCCACCATCAGTCTGCGGGCGCCGTTCCCCGTGTGGTTGAGGTCTTTCGACACCCGGTCGTCCGAGGAGTACATCTCTGAGAGCATCTGCGTGAACAGCTCCTGCGCCGGAGGTATCTCGCCATAGCTTGCAATCGTGGAGATACTCTTCTTCGACCGGTCGAGGGTGAAGATCGACCCACCCTCGGCGTCGAATGTCTTCGCGATCCTTTCCAGGGAGAGGCTCGCGGCTGACTCCAGATCGCTTGCCGCCAGGTACGACCTGGCGATGTCGTTCAGGGCCGATATCCTCTCGTACTGCCTCTCGAGCTGCTCCTCGTTCTCCGATTTCGTAAGAAGGACCATCGCGATTATCCAGTTGAGCTCGACGACGATGAGGTAGGGCATGCCGAGCTCCTGAGTCCTCTCTACCCAGAGCGCAACGGGGCTGAGGAGCAGGTACACGGCCGCCGCCGCGAACGGGACGAAGGCGATCGAAAAGAGAATCCAGGGGAATCTCTTCTTCTGCGTGCCGGCATAGTACAGTAGGCAGACTGTCGTCGCGATGGCGAACGCAAAGATCGCGATCAGCTGAGGCTCGTACAAGCCTACCTCCTCCCCCTGCTGACCGCGATGAAAGTCCCTATGAATTCGACCGCCATGGCCAGGGCCGCGAGCGAGAAGAACAGGTTCTCATAGAAGGCCGAAGGCGACTCCTGCCAGAGGACGAACGCGATTATCGATATGGCGAACATGGGGACCCCGGCGAAGACCCACATATTGAAGCCGTGCCTGGCGAGATCCTTCCTGAGGTAGAAAGTTATGGCTACGCAGGCCGCCGCCAACACAATGACTAGCAATCCTACGTTATCCATCTCCTGACCTCGGATGCCCCACGGCGTATCCGTGTCGCACGGGCGCAGACCCGCGCTGTCCACGGATTCATCGGGGTTATCACCTCGGCGATTGATAAACTCTTGTCGGTGCTCCGCCAATTATTTATCCGCAACGCATCCTCACTGGCCTATTGACCGAGAAGAACCTATTCGGCGTCAGCATCCGCGGGCTCGGAAGGAACGTCGTAATGCTAGGCATCGTCAGCCTTCTGGCCGACGTCAGCAGCGAGATGGTCAACCCGATAATCCCGATCTATCTAACGGTCGTGCTCACCGCATCGCCTGACATCGTCGGGCTCATAATGGGCGCGGCTGACAGCCTGGGAAACCTACTCAAAGTCGTCATGGGCTGGTACTCAGACAAGGTAAGGTCGCGCAAGCCGTTCATCGCCCTCGGGTACGCCCCGGCGGCGGTCGTCAGGCCACTGATGGCGTTTGCCACCACATGGGTCGACATGCTCGGGATAAGGCTGGTCGACAGGGCCGGGAAGGGGATCAGGACCGCGCCGAGGGACGCACTCATCGCCGACTCCGCCCCGCCGGGAAGGCGCGGGGCGGCGTTCGGCCTGCACAGGGCGCTGGACTCGGCCGGCGCGATCATCGGGACGTCCATCGCGATATTCCTCTTGATATTCTTCCTCGGGAGCACCCAGACCGACGACATGAGGATGCTCTTCATAATCTCGGCGATCCCGGCTGCGCTCTCAGTGCTGGTCGTCATTATGTTCATCAGGGAGAAGGAGGCCGATTCCCAGCCGGCGAGGAGCAAGAGTTTCTTCGCCAGCCTCAGGGGGATCGACTCGAGGCTCAAACGCTTCCTTGTGGTGGTAGCATTCATCGGGTTCGCCAACGTCGGCTTCTCCTTCTTCGTGCTGCGCGCCCTAGATTTCAACGCCTCCCTCGTCGAGACGCTCCTGGCTTACCTTCTCATGAACATCACTTACACCCTCTTCTCAATACCCGCCGGCGTCGCCGCCGACAGGATCGGGCGGAAGAAGATGATCGCTATTGGGCTCGTCGTCTTCATCTTCGGCGCGCTGGTGATGGCCTTCTCCACGAGCCTCCTGTTCGTGTTCTTCGGCTTCCTCATCTACGGAACTTTCCTCGCGATAGCCGATGTCAACCAGGGCGCGTTCGCTTCGATGCTCTCGAAGAAGACCGATCGTGGGACCGTCATGGGCGCCTATCACACCGTAGCGGGCGTAACCGCGCTGCCGGCGGGGCTCCTCTTCGGCACATTCTGGAAGGATTTCGGCGTTCTCGCCGCTTTCGGATACGCGGCCGGTATGGCCGTCATCGCGTTCGTCATTCTGCTGGCCTTCATCAAGGAACCTCGCGAGAACTGTGCGGCCGCGTGAGAGCGCGACCACAGTTGATATCTACCAGAATTTCGAATAGCTACCCCGAAGCCAAATGGCAGACATCGATCTCGTCATCGACCTCGCCATCATAATGGTGGTCGCTGCCGCAGTCACGATAATCTTCAGCAAACTCAAGCAGCCTCTGATTCTCGGATACCTCATCGCGGGGATGATCATAGGGCCTAACATCCCGCAGTTCGCGCTCGTCACAGACATGAGCCTTATCAATTCACTGGCCTCGCTCGGCATCGTCCTCCTGATGTTCACCCTCGGGCTGGAGTTCACGCTCGGGAGGCTCAGGGCGATCGGGCTCTTCGCGATAGTCATCGGCACGATCGAGATGTCGCTGATGATCGGGGTCGGGTTCTGGATCGGAATGCTCCTCAACCTGACGGAGGGCGCGTCGCTCCTGCTCGGGGCGATACTCGCGATCAGCTCGACCGCCGTGATAGTGAAGACGATGCAGGAGTACGGGGTCATCGCGAAGCAGCACTCGCAGATCGTCGTCGGCATCCTGGTCGTCGAGGACGTCGCCGCGGTGGTCATGCTCGCGCTGATCAGCGGGGTCGGTAGCGCGACCCATCAGCTCCCCGCAATCGCGCTGATGATCCTCTCGGTCGCCCTCTTCTTCATCGTCAGCATCGCGATCGGCATCCTGTTCGTCCCGAGGCTTGTGTCGAAGGTCGCCAGGAAGATGCCGACGGAGGTCCTGCTCATCGTCGCGCTCGCCTTCTGCTTCGGCCTGTCAGTCCTCTCCTTCGAGCTCTTCTCCTCGGTTGCGATAGGCGCGTTCATCGCGGGGATGCTGATTGGGGAGTCTGAGGACGTCGACCTGGTCGTCCTCAAGATGACCCCGATCAAAGAGATGTTCGTCGCGGTCTTCTTCGTGACAATGGGGATGCTGTTCGACCCGTTCCTCCTTCCAGCCTACATCCTGCCAGTCATCTTAATCCTCCTCGCGTTCATAATCGGCAAGACCTTGCTGGTCGGCACCGGGACGCTGATATTCGGTTTCCCGGTAAAGACTGCGTTCCTGGCGGGGACGGGCATGCTCGCACTCGGCGAGTTCTCCTTCATAATCTGCCGCGCTGGCGTGGACGCCGGCATGGATGCCGGAATGGCGACCGGTTCCCTCTACACGATAACGGTGATAGTGGCGACGATCACCGCATTCCTGCTGCCGGTATCCGTGAAGAACGGCGACAGGATGTATCTCTGGCTCACGCGTCACGCCCCGAGCTCCCTGAGGACTACGGCGACCGTGCTGCAAGGTTCCCTCGTCTCGACGAGGACGCAGACGAAGAAGACCCCCGAGATGAAGGAGGAGTTCCACCGTAGGGCGATCATGAGCCTCGTGGACGTCGCCCTAATCGCAATCATCGCGCTCGGCGCAAAGGTCGCCATCGATGTTAAGACGACGATCGCGGGCTGGGTCGTCCAGCAGGATTCCTTCGTCGGCATCCTGATATTTATTTGCGCGATAGCCCTCATGCTCCCGCCGATCATCAGCCTTTCGAGGAACTTCGAGAAGATGATCGGGCTCGTCGTCAGATACTCGGCGAGCGATTCGGGCGACCAGAACGTCAAGGGAAACGTCCTTAGGAGGGTGCTGGGCGGCGTCGCGGTAACCCTCTTCGGGATTACCATGATGCTGATCGCGCTGCCGTTCGTCTTCGACCGCGGTTCGATGGCCCAGCTCTCCCCCGTGATATTCCTTTCGGCGATAGCACTTATCATATTGCTGGCCTGGTACATCAACAAGACAGTCTACCGGTCCTTTACGAGGCACATGCAGAGGGATATCCTGAAAGAGCATGTTCAGGTTACGAACGTATCGACCCCTGCGGCTGTGGAACAGTCCGGCGCGGAAAAGAAAAGCATCATATTGCTCGAGGGGAAGGACGAGTAGAAATCTGCACGGATCCGTATGGCCAAGGAAGAAAATGACTCCCGGTTTCTAGACGACGTTGACCCAGAAATGGACCTCGCCGTAGTATTTTCCGTCGATGGTGACCTCGATTCTGAACTGTTGATACCCGACGGTCATTGGGGTGAAGGAGAAGGAGAAATCCTTCGTCTCGCTGTTCGCCATGGAGGAGACGTAGCTGAGCGATCCGATGCCCGTGACGTTCGTCTCATTCACAGCGACGCCGAACTGGGCCGCTCCGCCCTCTCCGTTGTACACCTGGATTGTTATGTTGACGGCATTCCCGATCGTCAGGTTCCTCGGCAGGTCGGCCGGGTCTTTTATGAACACGTGCGTGGTAGACGGCGGATGGGTCGTCAGAATTATGAAGCCGAAAATACCGATCAGGATCAAGCCGAACGCTATCGCGACCGCGATCACAGGATCGAAGTCCCTCCTCGTTGGCGGCACTATCTCTATCTCAAACCTCCTGTTCTCCGAATGATCTATCCTGTCGATGAGGAGCGCAATGATTGTCACGCCAACCAGGCTGACCAGGCTGCTCTCCATGGTCAGCACGCCCAGCATCGCGAGCACAAGCGCTATGATCATGGCTGAAACGACGCTCAACCCGATGGAAAGCAGGAGGAATAGGTCAAATCCGACTTCCTCATGGAAAATCACCCTCGTCAACGCATAACCCGGCAGGAAGAAGAAAAGGATCGCTGCGAAAACGAAGGTGATGGGGGTGGCCGGGAGCAGCAACGAGGAAAGCGCCGCGAGAAAAGCAATTGCTGTTGCGCTCGCGACTAGCAGATGGTCCGAAATCTTGACTTTCAAAGCCCGACCTCTCGCAGGAGCCCACCAGGGAATCAGACCGACGTCTCCTGCCTTGCAGAGAAACTATTTATGCGTATTTTAAGCTTAAGCAACCGGCTCAGATGATAGCGCTGGACTTGTTTCGATACACCGCTCGGCTCAAGGTGCTGACCTTCGCCATCGGCATCTGCGTGGCATTCATCGTCGGATCTTTCGCCTTCGCCAACGGGCTGAGCACCACGGTGCAGGGGATCAGCGACAAGTTCGTCAGCGAGGGCGCTCTCGCGTACGAAGGGGGCAATCTCGAAGGAAGCGTCATCAAGCTCTCAGAGATAAATACGGTCAGCGCCTTCGCCTCGGTGCGCCTGTGCACGGCAATGGTCAACGGCACCGAGAGGACCTTCTTCGCCGTGAGCGACCCGACGCAGGTTTTGAAACAGGATTTCGATCCGCCCCCGCGCCAGATATTCAGCGGTCAAGTCGACCCGATCTCCGGCCCGATAACATTCACCGCCTCCAACGGCGACATCACACTCTACGCAAACCAATCATACTCCTCCGCGAAGTTCCCCGCCTACTGGAACCTCGTCAGCTGGAGCGACCTCGTGAAGATCAGGCCGGAGATGAACCAATCCGCTTCATTCCTGGTGTTCGATAGCGCGGACAACGGATTGATCAACTCGCTGCGGTCGCAGGGGCTCACGGTCCAAAAGATGACGGGGGTCCTCAACTACTTTAGCGCCGGGTCCAGGGAAGTCACATCGGATCTTTGGCTGATAATCCTCCCGTCGTCCTTCATCGTCGCGCTGTTGGTGTACTCGGCGGTCTCGATGGAGATTAGGGACCGAGCGAGAGAGATCGCGATCCTCAAGGCGATGGGGGCCAACAACCAGCAGGTGCGCAACATCTTCCTGTTCCAAGCTCTGATTCTCTCAATTTTGGGCGGAATCGTAGGGATACTTATCGGGGTCATCGTGTCCTATGCGATTTCGACTTCTTCCTCGGTGGCGATAGCGCAATCAGTGTTCTTCCTAAGGGTGACAGAGTCCTCGATGGCCGTCGCATTCCTCTGCGCTGTTGTCGCAGGGTTGCTCGGATCATTTATTCCGATTTACCATGCCGCGCGCCAGACAGTCAAAGAGGCGTTAAGATGAAGGGGGGCGGCGATTCTGCTAGTTAGGAAGAGGACGGTCATCGCGGCATCGCTCAGCCTCATAATCTTCTCGGGGACGATTTCGGTCCTGATGGGCATTGGAGCTGCCCCGGGCACTGTGATCGGCAATCCCGACGCATATGTCATTTCCAGCAAGAATTCAGGCGGCAGCCTGCTTAACAGCAGGGTGGATTTGGCACTTTCCAGCCTTTTGTTAGAACAGGGATTCGTAACGAACGCTAGCCCGGAGATATTCGCATTTGCCGAGATTAACGGCAACGCCATCATAATCCGTGGGGTGGAATTCGACGCCTTCATGGAAGTAGAGGGCGCCAAATTGATCTCAGGGGCGATGCCGTCAGATCCGTCGGAAGGGCTCCTCGGAAGTAGGCTGGCTGGCAGACTTAACGCGAATGTGGGCGATGAGTATCCGCTTGTCGGGTCATACAATCCCTCGGTAAGCGAGGTCAGAATCGTGGGCATCATTCAGGGCAATAGCGGCACCGATGATGAGCTGACGGTCTCGCTCCCTCTGGCAAGGTGCTTGGCAGGAACCTCACCTGAATCTGTGTCGATAATCCGGGTGCTCGGCGACAAGGTGGAATTGGATAAGATATTCGGGTCGGGTCTTCCAAGGTTCACCCTTTACGACCTCTCATTGACTAACAAGATCATCGGCATCGGCCAGACATCTCATCTGTCCTTCAAGCTGAAGAACTGGGGAGACGTCAATGGGATGGTCGATGTGACGGTCACCGATGAATTTGACAACTTCACGCTCTTTGAGAGCGAAATAGACGTCAGCAGCGACGCCTTCAAGACGATCGAGGTCAACTGCTCGTTCTCGACTATAGGGAACCATTCAATCACTGCACGCTTGGGTGGGACGCTGCCTCAGGAGATCCAGACGAACATCAGCGTGAAGGGACCCTACCTGTCATTGATCGCCCCGCGGCAGGTCGCCGAGTATCATAACTTCTCGGCGCTAGTAATAAACCAGACTCTAGAGCCAGTGTCCGGCGTGATCGTCAGTGTCGGGGGATTCAGCTATACGACGAATGCAACTGGCAGATGCGTCATAAATGCGACGCTTGCTCCTGGCAATCATACGATGACCGCAACGAGCACTGGATACGATTCTGATGCCATGTCGGTCAGCGTCATAAATTCGTCCTCGCTATCTCCGACCGCGCTGATTCTCACATACAAAATCACTCTATCCCCATACATCGTCAAGGTGAGGGAGAACTGCACCTTCGCCATCTATGTCCAGAACTACGGCAACTCGAGTGGTACGCAGACGATAGGATCCTACATAAACGGAAATCTCTTCAGCCAGAAATCCGTCACCCTCGGCGCACTCGAGGCGGTCGTTCTCTTCTACAACAAATCATTCGAGTCCTCCGGTGACTATGCAGTGACCAGCGGCTCCACTTCCGTCATACTGACCGTGGAATCGCCCTTGGTGTTAAATCCGGCCCTTGTCCAGTTACTTTTAAGATACGGCGGGACGGGAACGCTCGACCCTTCCCGTGCGGATCTGATTTACCACACGACAAAGATATCGGAGGCAAACATCCTGATTGTCCTGATCTCCCTTGCAACCCTTTCGGCGGTGCTGGTCACATTGGGGGTGTCGATCACATTCATGAAGGAGATTAACGACAACCTGAAGGTGATCGGAATCTTGAGGTCGCTGGGAGCGTCATCCCACCAGCTGCTCGGAATCATCTTCAAGGAAGCTTTCCTGATTTCGCTTGTCGCCGCAGTACTGGGTATCGCCGGCGGCTTCATCCTTTCATTCATTATCTCGAGTTCTGGCGAGTTGGTTGCCTTCGGTCATCTCATCCAACCTGTTCTCGATCCGAACTTCCTTGTCGCGGACATTGCTGGATCGATTTTCATATGCGTCGGATCCAGCCTGATCACGGGTCTGTCCGTTTCCAGAAGGCGCTCGATAAGGATGATCCGCGGGCTGAAGGACGATGTCGTCCATCAGATGACTCTCAAAGAACTCCTCGGTGATGAATGATGAGGGCGGCCAAGAGCCTGATTCTGCCGCTTCTGGTCATCTTCCTCCTTGCGTTCACAATCAGGCTCACCCCTGTCATCTGGTCCCCTTATCCTTACAACATCGACGGGCTGGCCGAGGCGAACTTCTCCCAGGCGATCTATGACACCGGCGGCCTTGTTCCGCCGAACGATGCGGGGTACCGCGATTCATACATCGTCAAGATGCCGTTTCTCGACGGGCTGATCGCGATGTTCTCGCAGGTCGTCGGCATACAGCCGATGTTCCTCGCGCAGCCCTTCATCGCCGTCATCGGGGCTATGTCGTGCGTCGCAGCCGCTCTGGTGGTCCACATGGTCACGGACAGCAGGAGGGCGAGCTTGCTGGCCGGCATGTTCATGGCGCTTCTGGGCACCTACGTGTTCTGCACGACCTCTGTCTGGAAGGAGGCGCTCGGACTCACTATGATGGTCATGATCGCCGGGCTCTTCCTAAAGCGGAGCGACAACCGGATCAGGGTGCTTCTGACTCTGGCACTTCTGATGATGACCTTCGTTCATCATCACAGTGCGACGATCACTTACATATTCTTCATAATCGCCGCTTCGGGAGATGCCTTCCTGTCCTGGAAATCAAGGCGATGGTCCTGGAAGAATTCCCTGGATATCCTGACCGGCGTGTCCTTGATAGCGCTCGCGGAATTCTACTATCGCGACATCGAGCTCCCTTACTACAACTTCCTCCGTCCGGAGACCGACCTATACCTGCTCATTGCCGTGCTTGCGGCGATGATCATCATCGTCTTTGTATTGCTCTCTGGCAGGAGGGCTCGTGCCAAGCGGCAGTATCTGAAGATTGCGATCCCGGTCGCCGCCATCGCACTGCTCCTGCTGACGAACTTCAGATCTCTCTTCACGGGAATCCCGACGACCGAATCGTCTGTGCTCATGTTCGGCATAGCCTATGCTATCCTGGTCATCCCTATGTGGTTCGGTTCCGAGAGGATGCTCGGGTCAGATCAGAAGTCGACGCCGATGCTCTTGGCCGGGATCCTGGCTCCGTTGACTATGATCCTCTTCGCGTTTCTCAGAGGGCTCGACCCGACCTCGCACATGATCATCTACAGGACATTCGATTTCCTCGACCTCGCTATGGCCGTGTTTTTCGCCGGCGGTGTGCTCATATTGCTGAAGAACCTGCGGAGGGCGGCACCGATATTTGTCGCACTTTTCCTTCTAATACTTGCGACGACTGCCCCCTTGGCCTTCCAGACCCAGCAGATGTTCGGGGTGCAGAACCAGACCTATTCTTACGAGGTCGATTCATATCAAATCTTGAAATCTATTTCCAACGTGACCAGCATCGACAGCGATCAGAGGATCAGCACTTCCGCCGGTTCATTGTTGAATTTCTCCGGAGGGAGCGATCTTGCGTACCGTATAGAGACAGGTCGTTCGACTTTGGATTATCGTTGGCTCGTTGTCGAAATGAGCTGGACTACTATTGGCGCGCAGGAATTCCCCTTGGGTCAGAGAGTTCTTGAGGGGCAGCAATTTGCCGACTTCCTGTCCGGGAAGAACGTCATCCTCATCGCAGGCCCGACTGAAAATCAATTGATTGCGGCGACCAATCCGCAATAAGATCATCGAATTGCAGCCTTTCTTCCGAACAACCCGAGAAATCCTCTGAGCAGCTGCTTCGCCTTCTCGATTTCCCAGCGGATCAATCCAGGCAGTGCCTTCCTTTTCAATATCGCGAGGAAAGCCAGCATGAGGATGCAGGCGAATGCAAGGTCCGCGATCACCGAGTATTCGGTCGACTGCACTAGCGGCCTCGTCCCCCATTCCACGAAGAAATCGAGCGAGAGGCTCGGAGCCGTCGTGAAGTCCAGATGCGGGACGAAGAAGAACGCGTTCTCCGAGAACGGATAGAACAGGGCGACGCCGCTCATGTCCAGAACGATGT
>Ga0315285_10000562_pt1 | contig 38464 bp, 45 predicted proteins | sample YL17G09_36_MG_FD_203698 | JGI IMG/M metagenome (GOLD analysis project Ga0315285, IMG submission 203698) | Sediment microbial communities from Yellowstone Lake, YNP, Wyoming, USA - YL17G09_36 | ecosystem: Environmental > Aquatic > Freshwater > Lake > Sediment | place: USA: Wyoming | collected...
GAGTCCATCCCCTGATCGACTTTTCGTCACTTTCGACTGTGGTAGAATGGGGTAAATTCGAGAGCGGAGGAGTCAGATGAGTAAGCGGCCGCGCCATCGTCCACAGCGGAGTTACCCGGATGCGGAACGGGTGATCGTGGAATGCGAGTTGGGGGAATGTGTTCATTATGGAGGAGCATTGGTGTCCAGTGGCACCTGGCACGTGAGGAAGTACGTGCAGACCATGAATGGCCCGCTGTTTGTGGCGGGGAAGAGCAAGAAGTGCAATACACCGCACTGCTCTTACCGAGGCCACTACCATGCCAGCCGGGTGCTGCGCATCAGTTTACCCCAAAGCACGTATGGGCTGGATGTGCTGGCGTTCATTGGCTGGCAGCACGAGCGTGAGCACAAGCAGTTGGTGGAGATTGGCGAGTTGCTGAACCGGCGTGGGGTAGAGGTGAGCGAGCGACACGTGGCTCGGTTGTACCGCCAGTTTCTGGCGTTGTTGGGCGGGATGAACGAAACGGTCAAGCGGCGATTGGATGAGGTGGTCAAGGAACACGGTGGTCTGATGTGGGGGATCGACGCGCTCCAGCCGGAGGGATATGGGACGTTGCTGTATGTGCTGTACGAAGTGTTGAGTGGGACGCCGGTGGCGGGGGCACAGCTAGACCACCCGACAGAGGACGAGTTGGTGGCATGGCTGAAGCCGTACCAGGAGTTACCGTATGAGGTACTGGCCACACTATCGGACGGGGAGAAGGCCATCATCGCGGCGTTAGAAAGGTGCTGGCCGGATGCTCCGCGTCAGCGTTGTCAGGAGCATTTTCTGGGGAATCTGGCTGAGCCGGTGCTGAAGGTAGATGAACAGCTGCGTCAGTGGATGCGGAACGATCTGGGAGGGTTGCCAGGGGTACCGATTGAGCCTGAGAGCCCGCCGGTGGGAGAAGAAGGCAGTGGACAAGCGACGGCTGCCCCCCTTTTTTGCCTGACGCACGCGCGTGGCGGGACCACGAGTTGGTGGAGATAGAAGCGCAGGTGCGGGTTGCCATCCGCGACGCAGTGAACCGGCCGAGTCGCAAGCCATTCTACTGGGGTGGTCTGAAGGGCTATGAGCAACTTGAGGCGATTGCTCAAGCACTGGGTGAGGTATCAAGTGGCGAACCAGAGACAGACTACTTGCAACGGCTGAAGATGGGGGTGGATCGGGTGGTCGAGGCATACCGGGTCAACGTGGCAGATCTCAGGGAGGCCCATACGTGGCTGAGGCGGATTGCGGATGGTCTGAGATATCCACCTGGTGACTCCGCGCCCGAACCCTCTCTGACCAGTGAGCAGGTGAAGCAGGAGATGGAAGCGCTGCTGCGATCATTTCAGCCTGATCCCAAGCGGCAACCGGCACAGGCTGCCCTCTATGGGGCCTGGCATCGCACGTGGGAGGAGTACGGTCCTGACCTGTTGCATTGCTACGACATTCCAGGCTTGCCTCCGGACAACCTGAGGCTCGAGTCGCTGTTTGGGCAGCTGCGTCGCCATCAGCGCCGTGTCAGCGGCAAGAAGTCCACCCGCGAACTGCGCGACCTGGGTCAGTGCCAGGCGCTGTTCCTGGCCAAGAGCGCGGAGGAGTTGTTGGAACAGATCCGCCAGGTGTCTCTCGCAGAGTATCGCGAGAACCGGCGACGGTTGGAGGAAGCCGAAGCACCACATCGCTTGCTGCGCCGATTGCATCGCGATACGCTCGCTACGATGCGCGATCTGGTCAGGCAGCACGCTGCCCGTCGCCCTGCCCTGGAATCGGCTGCTGGGCAATCACCGCCAATAAGTGATGATTAGTCGGTCAGGGGAGTCCATCGCCTGGGCATCGCCAGTTGTGTTGGACTCATCCGCGAGGCAAGGCTGCTGCAGGACATCCTGGAGGCCAATGGCTTTGAGGTGTTCAGTGTGTGCTGTAAGGTGGGTTCGATCCCCAAAGAGGAGATCGGCCTGAGCGAAGAGGAAAAGATTCGCCCCGGCCAGTTTGAGGCGCTGTGTAACCCCATTGGCCAGGCCCGGTTGCTCAACGAGGCCGGGACGGGGTTGAACATCGTCGTCGGCCTGTGCGTGGGACACGATAGCCTCTTCTTCCGCCATTCTGAAGCGCCAGTGACAGTATTGGTGGCCAAGGACCGGGTGACGGGGCATAACCCTGCCGCTGCCCTCTACACCAGCCACTCATACTATCGGCGGCTGCGGGAGGTTGCCGGATGATCGCCTTCGGACCGGTTCCCTCCAGGCGCCTGGGCCGCAGCCTGGGCATCAACAACATCCCGCCGAAGACATGCACCTATTCCTGCACCTATTGCCAGGTAGGGCGGACGACTCGGATGCGGGCTGACCGACGCGCCTTCTACGACCCGGCCGAGATCGAAGGGGCCGTCCGCGAGCAGATCACCAGGGTGAGGGAGACCGGCGGGAGTGTTGACTTCCTGACCTTCGTGCCGGACGGGGAGCCGACGCTGGACGTGAACCTGGGCCGCGAGATCGCCCTGCTGCGCCCCCTGGGCGTCAAGATTGCCGTCATCACCAACGGCTCCCTGCTCTGGCGTGAGGACGTAATACAAGACCTGATGGAGGCGGATTGGGTCTCCTTGAAGGTGGACGCCACCCGCGAGGAGGTCTGGCGACGAGTCAATCGGCCGCATCGCGCTCTGCGGCTGGCGTCCATCCTGGACGGGATGCGCGGCTTCGCCCAGGAGTACCGGGGAGAACTGGCGACGGAGACGATGCTCGTCGCCGGCGTCAACGACGACGAGGGATGCCTGGGGGAAATTGCCGATTTCCTGGCGCGCCTGCGGCCTGCCGTGGCCTACCTGGCCGTTCCCATCAGGCCCCCGGCGGAGCGGTGGGTCCGGTTGCCCGACGAGGAGGCCATCAACCGGGCTTATCAGGTTTTCGGTTCCGGCCTGGAACGGGTGGAACTGCTCACCGGCTATGAGGGCGACGCCTTTGCTTTCACGGGCAACGCAGAGGCGGACTTGCTGAGCATCACCGCCGTCCATCCGATGCGAGAGGAGGCGGTAGCCGCGTTCCTGGCGCGGGCCGGGGCGGATTGGACGGTCGTCCAGCGGCTGATCGCCCAGGGGGAGTTAGCGGAGACGGAATACGAGGAGCACAAGTTCTACACCCGAAGGCCCCTCCCATCATCCGCCAGTTGAAGCGCTGGGCTGTCCTGCCCCCCCTGCCCTCCCTAAAGGGGGGGCGACCATCCCATCATCCTGGATGCACCGCCGGGCACCGCCTGCCCCGTCGTGGAGACGATGCGCGGGGCGCATCTCTTGTTTCGCCCGTGATATTGTCACTTGACTGTCGTGTTGAACTGTGGTATAATATGATAATGAGAATTATTATCAAAGAGTGATGGTATGACTCAAGCCAAACGTTTAGCCGAATCACTGCACACCAGCGGCCGAAGGGTCACCCGGCAACGACGACTGGTGATGCAAGTGCTACAAGACAATCCGGGCCACCTGGAAGTGGAGGCGGTGTACGCTTTGGCTAAGGCCCGCGATCCCCACATCAGCCTACCCACGGTCTACCGAACCCTGGCCGTCTTGAAAGAGATGGGGTTAGTAGAAGATCATACGCTGGGAGAGGATCACGCTCACTTTGAGGCAGTCTCAGAAACGCCGCACTATCACTTCGCCTGCTTAAAGTGCGGACAGGTGATGGAGTTTGACGCGCCCCAGGTCATGCAAGTGGTGCGCGCGCTGAGCGAACGCGAAGGACTGCAGGTCACCGACGTGCATCTGCTTCTCAGCGGCTATTGCGCTCAATGCCGGACAGGAGGCACGGATGCCAAGTCCAGGTGAACAAGGGCACACCGTGAGACCCGAAATCTCGCCTGAGACGCGACGCGCGATTGTCAAGTGGATCGTCCAGGCCGCCTTGGGTCTGCCAGTCTATGGCCTGCTTCTTTTCCTCGTAGCGGGCAGGTTAGGCTGGGTTTGGGGCTGGGCGCTGCTGGCCGTCCTCTCTGCCTTTATGGCCGCCCATCCTTTGATCCTGCTCCCGATCAACCCTGCGCTGCTGGCTGAGCGCGAGAAAGGGCTCACAGACAAAGCGGTGAAGGCCTGGGACCGCTGGATTGCCGGGTTGGGCGCCGGGCTGTTTCCGATTGCGTCCTGGGTGGTTGCAGGGCTGGACGTCCGGCTTGGCTGGACGGGGCCGGTCCCGTTGGCCTATCACGTGGGCGGCTTGGTGGCCATGGTGCTGGGGTGTGCGTTGTTCTTGTGGGCCATGGCATCGAACGCTTTCTTTGCCGAGGGGGTGCGCATCCAGAAAGAACGTGGTCACACCGTCGCGACGGGCGGGCCATATCAGTACGTGCGTCACCCTGGCTACACCGGCGCGATCCTGAGTCAGATTGCCACGCCGTTCTTGCTCGGTTCACTGTGGGCGCTGGTGCCCACCATCGCATCGGCAGCGTTGTACGTGGTGCGGACGTACCTGGAGGACAAGACGCTGAGGAAAGAGCTGCCTGGCTATGAGGAGTATACCCGGCAGACGCGCTACCGGCTTTTGCCCGGCGTGTGGTAACACAGGAGAATCACATCAAGTACTGGCGGGTCGTTGGATAGACTGCGGCGCCAGTTTCCAAAGGGAGCCTGTGACAAGATACGCAAAGGAGTGATTATGCAAGCCAAAAAGACCATGCCTACGACGTACCTGTTACTCTCCATCGTTGTTATGACCGCCCTACATTTCCTGTTTCCGGCTATGAGAATCATCCCTCCTCTATGGAATCTCCTCGGCCTCGTTCCCTTGGCTTTGGGGGTGATTATCAACCTCGTGGCGGACAAAGCCTTTCATAAGGCGAATACAACGGTCAAGCCGTTCGAAGAATCATCTGCCCTGATTACGCGCGGTGTATTTCGGGCTAGCAGAAACCCTATGTATCTTGGATTTGTGCTAATTCTGATCGGGATAGCCGTTCTCATGAGATCGCTGACGCCATACGTGGTTGTCCTCGCATTCGCAATCCTGATAGATAGAATGTATATCACAGTGGAAGAACGGATGCTGGCAGAGAAGTTTGGGGCGGAGTGGGAAAAGTATCGGCAGAGCACAAGGCGGTGGCTGTAACAGTATGTCAAGACAGCGTTCTGATGACCAACGGCATAGAGAGTATGTCCAATTGGGGCTGGCGGCGCTTAAGCTGCCAGCGGGGCTTCTTTCCGGTAGCGTAGGGCTTCTCAACGACGCCACTGACACACTCCTGGACGGCATCTCCAGCTTGTTGGTCTATGCCGGCCTCCGCTTCGACAGGGAGCGCGCCGTCAACGTCGTGCTTGGAGGTGACTCATGGAATTGATTCCTAAACTCGAAATCGGATGGCTCAATGGGTGGATTCTCCTTGCTGTTGAGTTTTTGATTCAGGGCTTCTTGCTGCTGGTCTTTCCAAAAGACGTTGTGTCTCGGCTATTTGACCGGTCTGGCTGGAGCAAGAAGCAGAAGGTCTTTACAATCCTGGGCAAGGTTTTTTCGCTGGCCTGCCTGGTTTTGATCATCCTCACGCCATTGAAAGTCAACTCGAGTGTATTCGTCGTGGGGTTGATTGTGTACGCCATTGGCCTGGCCGGTCTCGTGGTGGCCATGCTGAACTTCAAAAGCACTCCGCCTGATCAGCCGGTGACCAAGGGAATCTACAAGATATCACGCCATCCCCAGATCGTCGCGCTATTTGTCATATTCCTGGGGATATGTGTGGCGATAGGCTCGTGGCTGGCTCTATTCGCGCTGGTGATGTCCAGGTTGTTGCAGCATTTTGGGATTCTGGCAGAGGAAGAGGTATGCTTGAGGCGGTATGGTGAGTCATAGCGTGCCTACATGGAGCAGGTGCCGCGCTATTTCTTGTTTTTCTGAGTGCGCCTGCCCGGGCCTGGTACGATAGGAGCAGGCTATGACTGGCGAACTAACCTTCAGAATCCTTTTCTTTACGTCGTTTATCGCTGCTATGGCGATCAGGGCATATTTCCGTTGGCGAGTACGGCGTACAGGTGAGAGCAGGATGGAACGCAGCCACGGGCACTCAATATCGGTTGAGAGGGGCAAATGCAGAGATCAGCATCAAAAAGACAGGATCAGGTACCCCCGAAAACGTTGAGTGATCTACCGGTTGGGACGCATGGCGTGGTGCGCGGGCTGCGCGGCGGCAAAGAGTTCGTCGGTCGTGTGGCGGTGTTGGGGTTCACCGTTGGCGCCGAGGTTGCAGTGGTCCAAAACTATGGACGCGGGCCGATCATCGTGGCCGTGCGCGACACGCGCGTGGCGCTGGGCCGCGGCGAAGCAGCCAAGATACAGGTGGAAGTGATGCGTGAAACGTGAAACGTGAAACGTGAAGCGTGAAACGTAAGATGTGGTTCGGGAAACACAACTGATGAACGGGCAAATCCGCAATCCGCAATCCGCAACCCAAGATCCGCTCACCGTCGCGCTGGCCGGGCAACCCAACGTCGGCAAGTCCACCGTGTTCAACATGCTGACCGGTTTGGACCAACACGTGGGCAACTGGCCGGGCAAGACCGTCGAGCAGAAAACCGGCGAGTTTACGCACAACGGACGGGTGATCCGCCTGGTAGACCTGCCGGGCACTTACAGCCTGACGGCCAATTCCGAGGAGGAGCGCGTCGCGCGCGACTATCTCATCCGCGAGCAGCCCGACGTGGTGGTCATCGTGGTCAACGCCGCCGCGTTGGAGCGCAACCTGTACCTGGTGGCTGAACTGCTTGCCCTGCCGGTGCGGGTGGTCGTGGGCCTCAATATGATCGACGTGGCGGAGCAGCACGGCATCCACGTCGAGCCGCACGTGCTGGAAGCCGCGCTCGGCGCGCCGGTCGTGCCGCTGGTCGCTTGCAGGAACCAGGGACTGGGCGAGTTGATGGATGCCGTCGAACGCCTGGCTGCTGCGCCGGACGCTTTCAAGCCTAATCGTCCTGCCGTTCGCGCCGCGCATCGCCCCTTGCTGCAGGAGATCCGCGCCCTGATCGCGGGCCAGGTGCCAGAGCCGTATCCCGAAGACTGGTTCGCGCTCAAACTGTTGGAAGGCGACACGGAAATCACGGACAAACTGTGTCAGGCCGCGCCGGAAGCGTGGGAGCGGGTCCACGCACTGTTGAGACAACACGAGGACGCCTATCTTGACATTGCCGGTGGGCGCTACGAATGGATCGGACGCATGGTGCGCGCGGCGGTCGTCCGTCCCAGAGCCGGCGCGATTACACTCACCGACCGCGCGGACAAAATCGCCACGCACCCACTGTGGGGGCTGGCGCTGCTGGTGGGCATCTTTGGCCTGGTCTTCTGGTTCACCTACACGGCGGCGACGCCCATCATGGGCTGGCTTGAGGCGGCCATGGGGGCATTGTCCGCAAGTGCGCGCACGGCGCTGGCGGCTGCGCCAGAGTGGTTCTCCGGCCTGATCGCAGATGGGATCGTCGGCGGCGCAGGAACGGTGTTGACCTTTCTGCCCATCCTGGTGATTTTCTTCGCGGTCCTGGGCATCCTGGAAGACGTGGGTTACTTTGCGCGGGCGGCCTACGTGATGGATCGTTTCATGCACTGGATGGGATTGCACGGCAAGTCCTTTCTGCCGTTGTTCCTGGGTTTCGGCTGCAACGTGCCGGCCGTGATGGGAACGCGCATCGTGGAAGACCGCCGCGCCCGGCTGTTGACGATCTTGCTGACGCCGCTCGTGCCCTGCACAGCGCGTCTGGCAGTGATTACATTCCTGGCCCCCGCTTTCTTTGGTGATTCCGCGATGTTCGTTGCGTGGGGGCTGGTGGCCGTCAACCTGCTCATCCTGGCCTTTACCGGCATTGTGATCAACCGATTGGCTTTCAAGGGCGCGCACACGGCTTTCATCATGGAGATACCACTGTACCACCTGCCCAACGCGCGCACCATTGGCTTGTTCATCTGGCATAACACGTGGGCCTTTGTCAAAAAAGCCGGCACCATCATCCTGGTGGTATCTATCATCGTCTGGATCCTCTCGACGCTGCCGGGCGGCAACGTGGAGCGCAGCCTGCTGGCCGACGTGGGACGCGCGCTTGCGCCGGCCGGGCGGTTGCTGGGTCTGGGCGACTGGCGGTTGATCGTCGCGCTGTTGACCAGCCTCGTCGCCAAAGAGAACACGATCGCCACGCTCGGCATCCTGTTCGGGGCAGGCGGGCCAGAGAGCGGGTTGGCGCAGCAAGTCGCCGGGGTGCTCACGCCACCTGCTGCGCTGGCTTTCCTGGTCGTGCAGATGCTGTTCATTCCTTGCGCAGCGACGGTGGCCGTCATCCGGCAGGAAACCAGGGCGTGGAAATGGGCGGCCTTGAGTGTGGCGCTGCAACTGGCGCTGTCGCTTGCCGTGGGCATCGCCGTGTATCAGATAGGCAGGTTATTCTGATGTGATGCTTCAATATGGGAGGTGAATCATGAGTGCTGATCCAATTGTCAATCAACCACGCGCCAGGAAAGTCGGCCGCCTGCTGAAGAGACTGGCACAGGTGCTCGTCGCCGTCGCTGCCCTGGCGGCCATGCTGTTCCTGTCATCCTGGCGGCTTGATTGGGCGATGGCGTGGGTATACGTCGGCGCGTTCGCCGTAGCGCTGACGGCGATAACCGTCTACCAGGAACTGGGCAACCCTGAACTGGTGGAGGAACGCTCTGAATTCAAGCCCAGGGAGGGGGTGCAGACCTGGGACGTGATGGCTCTCTGGGATTTCGCGGGGTAACAGTCCAGTTCGCAGCGTTTTGCCGCCACATCTTGGGTAAGATCACCGCAGAATGGCCAGATATGGCGTCGAACAAGTGTTCACCCCGCAAAGTCCCAAAGACCCGACGTGATCCTCTCCGCCGTCGTCAGGGTGTCGCTGCTGGCGAGTTACGTTGTCGCCGGGCTGGACGTGCGCTTCGGCTGGAAGCCGGAAATTCCGCTGGCGGTTCAGATTGTCGCGTTTGCGCTCGGCTTGCTCGGGGCGGGCCTGATCGCCTGGGCGATGGCGGCCAATCGCTATGCGGCGGTGTACGCCCGCATCCAGCAGGAGCGTGGGCACGTCGTCGCGACGACCGGCCCCTACCGCTTCGTGCGCCATCCGTTTTACGTCGGGACGATCACCTTTGCGCTGATGATCCCGCTGGCGCTGGGCTCGCCGTGGGCGCTCATTCCCGGCGGGCTTGCTGCGCTGCTTTTCATCGTGAAGACGGCAGCCGAAGATCGCATGCTGCAGGCAGGATTGCCCGGGTACGCCGAATACGCGCAGCGAACGCGCTATCGGTTGCTGCCGGGCGTGTGGTAGCCACATAACTCGTCAGGAGAGGGACGATGAGTGCCAATACGTTTTCTGAGCAATCTAACGGGCGGTCTGGTGTGGTCAAGCGCATATTCCAAAGCTTGTTGCATGTCATTCTACTTGCCTTGATCTTGGCGGCACTCATATTCATCCCGGCAGGGAGTGACCATCTGGATTGGGGGATGGCGTGGATTTTGCTTGGTGTATATTCAACCGGTTTGTTTGTGACATTTCTCCTATTGAATTTGTGCGATCCTGACCTGGCCAGGGAGCGGGCGAAAATCCAGGAGGGGACTAATACTACAACCTCACTTCACGCCCGAGTGGGGCGAGACCTAAGCCCAGGCGGTCATTTCGACTGCCTCCGTGAGGAATGAGCATCGAAAACCCTACTCAGGTGGGCGACTAGGAAGCCCAATTGGGTTATCTGAGGCTGTAGTACTAAGGGCTGGGATAAAAAGCTCGTTAATCTCTTCAATTCGCTGATCTATCTGGTTATGCCGCCTCTGGCAGGTGTGGATAAGCGCCTCGGTTGGTCTCCACCGGTGTCCCTGGCGGTTCAATGGATGGCGCTGATAGTCTTTGTGTTGGGGATGGGATTGTTCGATTGGGCGATGCTTTCAAATCGCTTCTTCTCTGGAACTGTGCGCATCCAGGAGGATCGGGGTCATACGGTTGTTGCCGACGGCCCGTATCGGGTTGTGCGCCATCCTGGTTACGTTGGGATGATTGTGATGTTTGTATTGCCGCCGTTGGTGTTGGGTTCTCTGTGGGCGCTCATCCCTGCGGGATTGGCGGCCCTTGCGACCGTTATCCGCACAGCGCTGGAAGATAAGACGCTGCAGGTGGAGCTGCCCGGTTATGCCGAGTACGCGCAGCGAACGCGCTACCGGCTGCTGCCAAGGGTGTGGTGAGCCGACGGGAGGCAAAAAGATGTCCTTCTTACAAGTCTACGGTCGCTGGATAATCCTCACGATTCTGGTCAGCGCCGTGCTGTTTGGGACGGCAGGGCGCTGGGATTTGCCCATGTTCTGGGCTTTCGTCGTCGCTCACTCCGCCTCTCACCTGGCGCTGACCCTCATCGTCTTCAGGCGTAACCTCGATCTGCTCAAGGAGCGGCAGCGGCCCGGCAAGGGAGCAAAGGGGTGGGATCGGGTCTTGCTCTCGATCTACATTGTGCCTGCGATGGCGATATTCGTCGTGGCGGGTCTGGACGTGGGGCGCTCCCACTGGTCCGACACGGTGCCGCTCTGGCTGCAGGTCGTTGGCCTAGCGGTGTTTGTGAGCGCGTTTGCGTTCGATATCTGGGCCATAGCCGTGAACAACTTTTACTCGCGCGTTGTGCGGATTCAGCAGGATCGGGGTCATCACGTAGTCACCGATGGCCCGTATCGATTCCTGCGCCATCCGAGTTATGCGGGCAGTATCATCGCCTGGGTATGCACGGCGCTGGCCCTGGGCTCCTGGTGGGCGCTTCTCCCCGCCGCACTGGTCGGGCTCGTGTTCATAGTTCGCACATCGCTGGAGGATCGGACGTTGCATGACGAATTAGAGGGCTATGCCGAGTATGCGCGGCAGGTGCGCTATCGCTTGCTGCCGGGCGTGTGGTGAATGAAGATGTCGAACAAAAGAATTGAAACCAAGGCTTCGCAGACAGCGGGTTACACCTGTTTTTCGCGCGCCTGCGCCACGCGAGAGAAAGACCCGCGCTTTCGCGGGCCTGACTACCTGGCAGAGGTCATCCTCCCCCTGGGAGCCAGGTTGATGCTCAATGTTGCGCCTGTCCGCAAGTTTCTCATGCGCAAGATGTTCCCCCCTGGGATCTATGAGTATGTCATCGCGCGGACGAAGGTGATGGATTCTGCCTTCGTTGAGGCATTGGAAGCCCGCTTCGCACAAATCGTCCTGCTGGGGGCTGGTTTCGACACGCGGGCATTGCGCTTCGCCGACCGGAACCGGGGTACGAAGGTCTTTGAGCTGGATGTCGCCAACACCCAGCAGCCGAAAATCGAAATCATGCACAGGAAAAAGATGGGCGTCCCCGCCGAACTGGTCTTCGTCCCGATTGACTTTGACAAAGAAGACCTCTTCGAGGTGCTGTCCAATGCCGGTTACCAGGAGGGGCAAAAGACCCTGTTCCTGTGGGAAGGGGTGACCATGTATCTCTCAGCGCAGGCAGTGGATGGCACGCTGCAATTCATCCGCTGCCACGCCGCTGCCGGCAGCCAGGTTGTTTTTGATTACCTATACGCTTCGGTGTTGCGCCGCGAAAACCGCTTCTATGGTGAGCGTGAGATTTACGAAACGGTCGCCAGGGCAGGCGAGGGCTGGACCTTTGGTCTGGAGACCGGGGAAGTCGAACCGTTCCTGGCCGAGCGAGGCTTTGAAGTCGTCGCCCATTACGCGCCGCCTGAGTTGGAGGAAAAGTATCTGACTGCCGAAGATGGTGCGCGCCTTGGGCGCATCAATGGGACTCATTGTATCGTCATCGCCTCGGTAAAGTGAGCCGACTCTTGCCTGTCTTCGACCATTTCCACCTGATCGCGCCCGTGTACGATCGCATCTTCGCCTGCCTGAGAACCGACCGGTTAAGAGCGTTGTTGCGAACGTCTGCGAGCGGATGGCTGCTGGACGTAGGCGGGGGGACGGGGCGGGTCGCCCAGGCGCTGCGCGGCTCGGACCAGGCGGTGATCCTGGATGTATCGGTGGGCATGCTGCGCCAGGCGCGGAACAAGGGCTTGCTCGTCGTGCAGGGCGAGGCCGAGGCGCTTCCCTTCCGCAGGGAGACGTTTTCTCGCATTCTGATGGTTGACACGTTCCACCATCTGCGAGATCAAACAGCGTCGGCAGCCGAACTCCTGAGGGTACTGGCCCGCGGAGGGCGGCTCGTGCTGGAGGAGTTCAACGTCGAGCACCCACTCATCAAGCTGGTCGCCCTGGGAGAGAGGCTGCTCTTGATGCGCAGCCATTTCCACTCGTCTGAGGTCCTACGGTGGATGTTCGAGGCCGCCGGCGGACGGGTGCGCGTAGAGCGCCAGGCGCTCAATCTCTGGTTGATAGTAGAATGGGCATTCTCGATATAGAAGGCGCGCGGCGGTTTCACGGGCACAGTTGCACGGGCCTGGCAATCGGCATTCGCGCTGCGGAGGTCGCATTGCGGGAGATCGGCCCGCACTCGATGGACGAAGAGGTCGTGGCCGTCGTCGAGACCGACATGTGCGCCGTGGACGCAATCCAGTATCTCACCGGCTGCACCTTTGGCAAGGGCAACCTGATCCACCTGGACCATGGCAAGAGCGTTTTTACGTTCATCCGTCGCTCCGATGGGAAGGCGATCCGCATCGCGCTGCGCACTGCTGCCTGGGGGGCACCGGATGCGGAGCACGAGGCCCTCTACGAGAGGGTGCGCCGGGGCCGGGCCAGTGCTGAGGACATGCAGCGCGTCCAGGAATTGCGTGAAGAGCAGATACAGGACATCCTGGAGCGCCCACTTGCTGAACTGTTCGACGCGCAGCAGGTGGAAGCCGTCGTCCCGGCGCAGGCTCGGATACACGACTCGGTGACGTGCGCCGGGTGTGGGGAGCGCGTGATGGAGACGTGCGCGCGTCTGTTCCGCGGCGAACTGTATTGCATTCCCTGTTTCGAGATGCGGGAGCGGAGAGATTGGCGGTGAATCCGCTGCTCTGAAAAAGGATTGCACCGCCGAGAACGGAGATCACATCTGAGAAACGCTTGACAACTTCTCAGATATATGTTATAATTACTCGTAGATAATAATTATCTATAGAGTATCAGAATCCATCTGCGATGAGTCCCGGGCGTGCCGCGTATATCGAGTCCCTCAAGCAGTTGGCATTTCAAACCAAGATAACTTCAATAGTCAGAAAGGAGACGAATCATGGCTAAAGTAGCACGAGAAGTAGTAGAACGGGCAGGCGTTGACGTAGACGCCCTGCTGGAATTGCTGGTTGCGAATGCGGCGGCTGAACTGACAACCTTCTATTACTACACCATCCTCCGCGCCAACCTGATCGGTCTGGAGGGCGAAGGGATCAAAGAGATCGCCGAAGCTGCTCGCATCGAGGACCGCAATCACTTTGAGGCGCTGGTGCCGCGCATCTACGAACTGGGAGGCAAACTCCCGCAGGATATGAAGGAATTTCACGACATATCGGCCTGCCCACCGGCCAGGTTGCCAGCGGACCTGACAGACGTTAAGGCCATACTGACCGTGTTGGTGGAGGCGGAGCGGTGCGCCGTGCGCGGGTATACGCACGTCTGCAATATGACCGCGGGAAAAGACCATCGCACCTATGCCCTGTCCCTGGCTATCCTCAATGAGGAGACCGAACACGAATCTTGGTTCTCCGAGTTCTTGGGTGAGGGGCCATCGGGTCACTTTATGCGGCGCGGCGAAACCTCCCCCTTCGTGCGGCCGTTTATGTCATAGCACACGGTATGCATCTGGTTGCCAGAACTGACACAGATGCTGTATCGAGACGCGCACGTTCAACCGCAGACTCACTGGCGGGGGGCCTCTGTTCAACAGGGTCCCCCGTTTCCTTGCAGCACAGGAGAGGGAGGTGGCAGAGATGCGCAGGTTCACGAGAGAGGAGCTTGCCCGCTACAACGGCAAAGATGGCGCTCCGGCGTACATCGCCTACAAGGGTAGGGTATACGACGTAACCCACAGCTTTCTGTGGCAGGGAGGGCGACACCAGGTACTCCACGCTGCTGGACATGATCTGACGGACAGTCTGGCTCAGGCGCCGCACGGCGAAGACCTGCTGGATAGGACGCCACTGATCGGCATTCTGAGCGATAGCAAATCGGTATGCGCTTGACGCTGCCAGTCGTTGTGATATGATTATCACCAGATAGCCTTTCTCTGTTCGCGTTTGAAGTATCGCTCAAGACAAGAACAGGCGTGTGGTTAGGAGGATACTGCGTGTCAGATCCAGATACTCGACTGAAAGAACTCGTCGCGAGATTGAGGGAACGGGATTGCCGCCTCACGCCTCAGCGCATGGCTGTGCTCAAGATCCTGGCTGCCAGTAAGGGACATCCCAGCGTGGAGTGGATCTACGAGCAGATCAAGCCGGATTTCCCCACGACCAGTCTGGCGACCGTTTATAAGACGGTGACCCTGCTCAAAGAAATGGGCGAGGTATTGGAACTGGGTTTCGGCGACGGCGGCAACCGGTACGATGGCAACAGACCGTACCCTCATCCTCATCTGATCTGCACACGGTGTAACACGATCGAGGACCTGGAGGCGGATGTTCTGACTAGCGTTCCTCAACAGATAGCCCAGAACTCGGGCTACCAGATATTGAGCCATCGGCTCGATTTCTTTGGCATCTGCCCCAGGTGTCAGGCAGGCAGTTCATGAGCGATTCTCAGGTGATTCCGGCCGGCCCGGGCAGGAGTGTCGGTGCTGCTCGTCACCTCGTCTGGGACAAGATACTGGAGTCAGCACGGGCCCGGGTACACGACTTGGTAACGTGCGCCGGGTGCGGGGAGCGCGTGATGGAGACGCGCGCACGTCTGTTCCGCACGCGAGAGCGGCAAAGTAAGCGTGCAGAAGCCGCGATCGCGGCGGTGATACATCCGCATTCTCGGAACGCGGGCACCGCTACACTGCAGATAAATACACCTTCCCCGCTGCTCCATCTACAGTGACAACCTGTCCATCACAGATTCTTTCTGTGCCGTTCCCGGTGCCCATCACAGCGGGGATACCGTACTCGCGGGCAACGATGGAGCCGTGGGACAGGGTGCCGCCCAGATCGGCAACCAGCCCGCCAGCCAGCGCGAAAAGCGGCGTCCAGGCCGGCGTCGTGGCGTGAGCGACCAGTATCTCGCCGCGACCGAGCCTGTTGAACTCCTCTGACCCGTGAATCACCCGCGCCACTGCCGTCACCCGGCCCGGGCTTGTCCCTGCTCCGGTCAGCACGTTTCCCTCCGCCTGTCGCCGCCCCTCAGCGGTCGGCACGAATCTGCTGACAAGGCCACGGGCGGTTCTTTCTGGGATGGTGAACGGAATCCGCGCCCCTCTTGCCGCTTCCCGCTCCGCCCGGCGGGCCTCCGCCTGTCCCGCCAGGGGCGCGCTGGGGCGCTCCTGGCAATCCAGTTTTCCGGCCAGGGCCGTCAACTCGTCATAGCGCAGCCAGAAAACCTGTTGGGGATTGGTCAGTGCCCCGGCCTCGACCAGCCGCCGCCCAAGTTCCAGCGCGTATTGGCGCAGCGACCTCCACGCCAGCCCCAGGTCGAAAAGCGCGTTCTCACGGAGTTGCGCCGCGCGTTGCGCCGTCGCCAATGCCTTGTCAAAGAGGCGACGTTTCCAGCCCGGCAGGTGTCGTCGGATGCGCTGGGTTGCCGCTTTCCGCTCTGCCGCCAGTTGGGCGTACCGCTCGTCGGGAGAGGGGGCGCCTTCCACCCAGGCTCGCCGCATCGCTTCCAATGCTGCCCGGTCCTCCCCTGCCAGTGGGACGGCGAAGTCGAGGTTATAGATGACGTGGCCGTACCTGGCGATGTAGTCATCCAGGTCACCGGCGCGACCAGCGTAAAGGGTGCGATCTGCCTCCAACGGACGGTTCTCCAGCCCACACAGGAACACCGCCGGTTCAGGCTCGCCTTTCCGGCGCAGTTTCTGATACAGCAGGGCAAAACGACGTTCGTTCTGGTCAAGCCGCGGCACGACCCCGGCAAAGAACGCCCAGTAGCGCCCACAGGCCAGGGCCAGGCCCGCCATTCGCTCCAAGAGTTCCTGGGCAGAAAAGGCCGCGGGAGCGCCCTGGAGCGCAGCGACCGCCTTTTTGTAGTTGGGTAAGATCTCACGCTCCCAGATATCAAAGGCCTGGCCTGCATAGCGCAGGAGACGCGGGATATACAGCAGCGTCGTCAGGATCATGGCGGGGTTGAGTTTGAGCCATCCGTAGACGTAGCCGTTGATGGTGACGAAACCCCAGTTCTGCCATGCCTGGGCCGCTTGTCCTGTTCCGATTTGCTGATATTCCTTGGTGGCCTGCTCGATCGCCGGCAAGCCCAGCGTCTCGAAGAGCACCGAAACGGGGTCGGGCATCATCTCCGTGGCCCCGCCCCGCATATAGTGCAGGCCTCGCATCGGCGGTTCCCAGGTCAGCCGGGGACGAACAGGGGTCGTGATAGGGCGGGCCTGTAGGATGTGGAAGTGCTCGTCGGCCCAGGCCCACTCGATGTCCTGTGGGCGGCCGTAATGTGTCTCGATCTGCTCTCCCAGGCGGGCCAGGTCAAGCGCCTGGGGATCAGAGAGTACCTGCCCCGGTGTACCTGAACGCCGCCGGACGTTCCACCTGCGCCGGTTGACGACGATCTCTTCCGGCGTCACCTGGCCGCTCACCACCGCCTCGCCCAGCCCACGGCTGGCATTGATGGCGATCTCGTCGGGGTCACGGCTGGTTGGGTTCGCGGTGAACAGCACCCCGGCCATTTCCGCTGCCACCATCCGCTGCACGACCACCGCCAGGGCCACGCCGTCGGATGGTATGGCGCGTTTGGCGCGATAGGCAATGGCCCGCGCTGTCCACAGACTGGCCCAGCAGCGCTTCACCGCCTCTAATACGGCCTCCTCGCCAGTGACAGTGAGCAGAGTCTCTTGCTGCCCGGCGAAAGAGGCTTCCGGCAAGTCCTCCGCTGTGGCCGACGAGCGCACGGCCACAGACCCTTGACCCAGGGTGTGATAGGCCCGGCGCAATTCGCTGGCAATCTCAGCGGGCATACGCGCTGCGACAAAACGGCTGGCAATGGTCGTTGCCACCCGCTCCAACGCCGCCGGGTCCTCTGGGTCGGTATCCTGTATAGCACCGCCGACAATCTCCTGGAGATTGTTGGCTTCGACGAAGGCAAGATAGGCCGCAGTGGCCAGCACGAAGCCGGGCGGTACCGGGAAGCCCGCACGCGCCAGTTCCCCCAGATTGGCGCCCTTGCCGCCGGCAAGTGCTGTGTCCTGTGCCGATACCTGGTCGAGAAATCTCAGATATGCCATAGCGCCCTCCTGAGCCTACGAATTCAGATTCCGAACACCGAAAAGCGACCACCGGTCGGTTATAGGCCAAAAAAAGAGAACTCTATCGAACCTGGAGTCCAGAAAAGAACAAGTCCATCAGAGCGTCTATTGCCGTTTCGATGCTATCTCCTTCCCTACGGCGCAACCAATCGTAGAAAGGCATCGTCAGCATACTGAGCAGAGCCAGGGCGGCGAGTGCTGGATCTACGGCGCGAAACACCCCTTCGCTTATCCCCTGTTCAATGATGGTTTGGAGAATGTGCCGGTACTCTTGTCGCCGCTTGGCGAACTGGCGGGTAGCGGCCTCGTCCAGTTTAGAGACTTCTCTGGTTAACAGCGCAGCCATCTCCTGATTGGCATCCAGATAGACAAACTGTGCTCTGAGCAGCCGCTGCAGTTTCTCAGGCGCACCGAGGGCCTGAGCGGCGATCTCGGCTGCGGCCTGGTTGATCACCTTCATTTCTTGCTCGACAAAATAGAGCAGGATTTCCTCTTTGTTAGAAAAGTAATCATACAGTGTGGATTTACCCATCCCCGTCGCTTTGGCGATTTGGCGCACAGACGTCTGGTGAAACCCCTGCTGGAGAAAGAGTCGGGTCGCTGTCTCAAATATCCGTCGGCGTATGTCTTCGCGCTCTCGTTCAGAAAGGGGCACGCCTTTGGGCATCGGCGCCTCCTGTAAGTTCCGACCATCGGTCGCTTCTATTATACCATAGAGAAAGGGCCTATGTCAATGACCCGAATTGACTTGTCCTGCATGGGGGAGTCTGAACCAACCAAGTTTGCATTCAACGGCCACTCGCATTACAATGGTCCCAAGGAAGTGATTCGTTTTAGTACATCACGTAGTAAGCAGCTTGAGCGTATTAATTCGCTTGGTGGAACCATCGTGGCAAAATGCATACAATAGATATTGAGAGTTATCTGCAAGAACAGGGGAAGACATGGGCGAGCGAAGTGGCACGCTGAGGGATACCTTCCATAGGGCAGGCAAGCGCTCGACAGCGCAGCGGCGGCTGATCCTGGAAGTGCTGGAGGAGGGCGGGGGTCATCTGGATGCCGGGGCGCTGCACGACCGGGTCAAAGCCCGCGACCCCCGTATAAGCCTGGCGACAGTCTACCGTACACTGGCAGTGCTCCAGGAGATGGGGCTGGTGGAGCAGCACCGCCTGGGTGAAGATCACAGCCATTACGAGGCGGTGCGAGACGGGCCGCACTATCACTTCACCTGCCTGGGCTGCGGGAAGGTGCTCGAGTTCGACGCGTTGGAGGTAGCACGGGTCGTGCGGAGGTTGGCCGAAAAGGAGGGTATACAAGTCACCGAGGCGCACCTGAGCCTGAGTGGCTATTGCGCCGGGTGCCGTGACAAGATGGGCAACTCCTCCAACTCTCCCCGCCGGTAGCGCTCGACGGCTTCGCCCACCGTGATGCCTTCAGGCGCAGTGTAGACGGTCACCGCCAGGGCCTGCAGGGCTGTGCAGCACGTGGGGTGAATGTGGGGCGTGATGAGCACGTTGGCCCCGCTCCGCACCACGGCCCGCACCGCGTTCAAACTCACTTCGCGTGCCGGGCCGTCCGGCTCTACCTTGACCACCGTCCACTGCATGGTCTGGGGGTCTACGACGATGAAGGAAGTGCACACGCCAAAATGGCGTTCCAGAGGGGCATCCACCCCGCCGTCGTGGGTGGCGACGGCCACGCGGTTGGCAGGCCCCTTGCGTGCCTCGGGCGTCTTCAAGCCAGTTGCCTTGTAAAGCCGGATGGCGTCTTCCACTGTCATGCCCTCTACGCCGTCAATCACCTCGACCCCCAGCGTCTGCAAGGTCTCGCGGCAGGCCTCCCGAATCCGTCCCGTGATGACCGCCGCCACGTCCTGCGCCACGATCGCCCGGAGCGCAGCCAGGCTTACCCGCTCCGGCTGTTCCGGATTGGGCGGGACACTGACGACCACGTATTCCATCGTCTCCAGGTCAAACACCAGGAACTGCGAGCACAGTCCCGTCTGTATGCCCACCCACGCTTCGGGCAGCGTTCCCATAGACGCTACTGCTACTTTCATCGCCCTTCTCCTTTCTTTCCTCATCCCACCTGCACTCCGAAGAGCATCCCGACCAGGTAGGTGATGGCGGTGGCGAAGCATCCGATGCCGGCCGTCTCCAGGCCGCTGCGCCGTCAGGAGCGGCACGTGAAGAGCGTCTTCTGCCCCTCATCGAAACCGGCCGTCGGCCTTTCTATTATGCACTTTGGCTTTCGCCTGCTCGAGCCAGCCCACGCGGTCCGCCGGATGCTGGTCGAACTCCGGCACGTACGGCTTGATGTCCAGCAGAGGGGTCCCGTCCACGATGTCCACATTTCTCAAGGCTGCCTGCCCCTAATCCTCTTTCGAGAAACGGTACGCCTGGTGATGCTCTCCCCGACCCTCCTCCATGTGGCGGCGGTATGCGTCCAACAGGTGATCAATCGCCCCGCGGGTCTCTTTCAGGTTGCGCACCCACATACCCAGTGCCTCGTCGCCCTGCTCGGCGAGGTGATACACACGCCGGGGGGGGCCCTGGGTCTCCTCCTCATCCCAGGCAGAAGTTACCCATTCCATGTCTTCCATATCCCGCAGCGCGCGATAGACGACACTCGGGTCGAGCCTGCCCAGGCCGAACTCATCCAGCCGTTCCAATAGTGTGTAGCCGTGGGCGGGCCCATGGTGGAGCAACAGGAGTAACACCGGCTCCAGCATCCGTACTGCCCGGCCAGGACAATGCCTGCCACCACGCCATCTGCGACCACCTGGCATTTCTCAACCACCTCCTACCCAGGTTCCAGTATAACACCCTACTGACAATTGTCAATAGAGCGACGACGGTACCAATTACGTGGCATGGTGGAGCGCTTGAGGCCGCACTGCGATCTTTGGAACTCTCTCGACTATATGTTGTTTACCTATTGACAAATCACATATAGTGTGATATACTTACTCCCGGTAAACGATCTCTTAGGAGCCTGGCGCCGCAACGTATGGGAGAGCAAGTGGACACTATTGATAGGCTGCTGGAAAGTCTGAACACCGACGCCCCCATCCACCAGGTGTGGGTGGGGGCCTTCTGGACGGCGGTTGTGCTGGGCACTGACCCGCCCCGTTGTGGCCTGGCCTCCACCCTCCGTGGCGAAACGCACGGGGAAGAGGAGTTTCCGGTGCGCGCGGCAGGCTACCTGGCGGAGCGCAGCGGGCGAGAACTGGCACAACTGCTCCGTTCGACCAGCATGCTGGAGGCTAGCGTCGGCATGGCGGCATTCAACGCGCTGCTGGAGGTGGACGAGTCTGTCTGCGCCGAGGTCAACGCCGACGACGTGATCCTGGAGCGAGGAACCGGGCGACGCGTGGCGATCGTGGGCCACTTTCCCTTCGTCGAGCGGGTGCGGCGAGCAGCAGCGGAGTGTTGGGTCGTCGAACTGCATCCTCGTCATGGAGACGTGCCGGCCGCGCAAGTGGATCAATTCCTGCCGCGTGCAGATGTGGTGGCGCTTACGGGTACTTCGCTGATCAACCATACGTTCGATGACCTGATGCGCCTATGCCGGCCCGGCGCCTTCGTGCTTCTTCTGGGACCCAGCGCCCCGCTCTCACCGGTCCTCTTTGAGGCAGGGGTGCACGCTGTAAGCGGCACCCTCATCGTTGACCCGCAGCGTGTGCTGCGATCGGTAGGCCAGGGAGCCACCTTTCGACAGATCAAGCGCGCAGGCGGGCTGCGCCTGCTGACATTATTCCGAGGGAGGAACTGAGTGATTGACCAAGCGCAGGTTAAGGAAAAGCAACCCCAGAAACGCGAACCGGGTGTAGCAGAGCACCTCAACAACATTAGCCGCGTGTTGGCGGTGATGAGCGGCAAGGGGGGCGTCGGCAAGTCGTCGGTCGCAGCGATGTTGGCCGTGGCGTTGCAGCAAGAAGGAAAGCGAGTGGGCGTGCTCGATGCCGACATCACCGGCCCCAGCATTCCCAGGATGTTCGGCCTGTACCAGCCACCGCCCATGGGGCCCGTGGGTATGCTGACCGCTGAGACGAAGACCGGTATCAAGGTTATGTCCATCAACTTGCTTCTGCCGGACGAGGACGAGGCCGTCATCTGGCGCGGCCCCCTCATTGGCGGGGCGATCCGCCAGTTCTGGGGGGACGTCGTGTGGGGCGACCTGGACGTACTGGTCGTTGATCTGCCGCCGGGTACCTCCGACGCCTCGTTGACGGTGATGCAGTCTATCCCTCTCAACGGCCTGGTGCTGGTGACCTCGCCGCAGGACCTGGCGGGCATGGTGGTGCGCAAGGCGGCGCGCATGGCCTGGCACATGCGGGTGCCCATCGTCGGGCTGGTGGAAAACATGAGTTATGTCGTCTGTCCCAGGTGCGGTGAGCACATCGAGGTCTTCGGTCCGAGCCAGGCGTTCTATACGGCGAACCAACTGGGCGTGCCGCTGCTGGGGCGGCTGCCGCTCGATCCGGAACTGGCTCGTCACTGCGACACAGGAGAGATCGAGAACTACCCGGTAGAGGTGTTCGAGTCCATCGCCGTGCAGATCACAGAGCGGGCGTCTGCTCGGCCGAGCACGCCGATCTTCTAGGTGGTGAAGGATGAAAGCAGTATCCATCGCAGCAGGTGAACTCTGACAGAAGGGAGGTGAACGAGATGCCAGCAGGAGACGGAACTGGCCCTGCGGGGTTGGGGCCGATGACGGGGCGTCGGGCCGGCTATTGCGTCTGCCCCAATTGTGGGCATCGGGAGCCGCACCAGGCGGGCGTGCCCTGCTACCAGGTCAAGTGCCCTGAATGTGGCATGCAGATGACGCGCGCAAGGTGAATCGGGGCTCATGATGAAGGTCACGTGCGTGGTGGACAACGCGGTCCGGTATGGTACACGCCTGTGGGGTGAGCACGGGCTGGCGTTTCTGATCGAGACGGATGCCGGGCGGGTGCTGTTCGACACCGGCCAGAGCGGTGCGGTGCTGTTGCACAACATGGAAGCGCTGAAGGTGAGGCCGGAGACCGTTGACGCGCTGGCGATCAGCCACGCCCACCACGATCACAGCGGGGGGCTCTGCGCACTGCTGGAGTATACTCGCCCTGGCTTGCCGCTCTACGCGAACGCCGATCTCTTCCGGGAGCGGTTCTCGCGGGGCAGGGGCGAGCCTGAGTCCATCGGGTTGCCATTGGCACGGGAAGTGCTGGCTGCAAAGGTGGCGCTGTGCCTGGACGCAGTCCCGCAGGAGATACAGCCTGGCATCTGGACGACGGGGCAGATCGCGCCCCGGCCTGAGCTTGAAGGTCGCAGCGCGCACCACCTGGTGCAGGGGGAAGAAGGCTGGGCACCCGACCCCTACCAGGACGACATGGCTTTAGTCATTGAGGTGGCCTCGGGGTTGCTGCTGCTGTGCGGCTGTTCCCATGCGGGGCTGCTCAACACGCTCTACCACGTGCAGCGCACGTTCGAGCGTCCCGTCGTAGCCATTGCCGGTGGTGCCCACCTCGCCAGCGCTGACGCGGACTACCAGCAGCACGTCGGCGAGGTGCTGGCGGAAATGGAGTCGGTGCAGCGCATCTCCCTGAACCACTGCTCAGGGGAGGCAGCCTTTCACTCCCTGTTGCTCAAGCTGGGGCCCTCCATCGTCCGCGCCTGCCCGGCGGGCACCCAACTCGACCTGGAGGCGCTCTCGTGATCGTCGCTGTAGCCAGTGGCAAGGGAGGGACCGGCAAGACGACCGTCGCCGTCAGCCTGGCCCTCAGCCTGGCGACTGACGCCAGGCGTGGCCGGACGCCCGGCTTCAGCCGGGAAACCCCTGCGGAACCCGCATCCGCCAATCCTGTGCATCCATCCGTGAATCCTGCGCATCCGTTGTTCTTGGACTGCGACGTCGAAGAACCCAACGCCGCCCTCTTCCTCCACCCCACAATCCAGGAGTGCCGCGAGGTGGGTCTGCTCGTACCGGAGATAGAGGCCGAGGCGTGTACCTGCTGCGGGCGCTGCGCCGAGGTGTGCCAGTACCACGCCATCGCCGTCGTCGGGGAGAAGGTGCTTGTCTTCCCCGAACTCTGTCACGGCTGTGGCAGTTGCGTGCTGAACTGTCCTGCCGGCGCGATCCGCGAGGTGCTGCACGTGACAGGCACCGTTGAGCGAGGCTGGGCCGGCCTCCCCCCCGCAGCAGGAGGGCCGGGAGGGGTCGAGTTCGCTCAGGGCACGCTCAACGTGGGGGAGCCGATGGCAGTGCCCATCATCCGCCAGTTGAAGCGCTGGATGCTCCCTGCTGCCCTGGGCGAGCGGCCCACCATCCTGGACGCCTCGCCGGGCACCGCCTGCCCGGTAGTGGAGACGATGCGCGGGGCGAACTGCGTGCTAATGGTCACCGAGCCGACCCCCTTTGGCCTGCACGACCTGCGGCTGGCGGTCGAGGTGGCGCGGGGAGAATTGGGCCTGCCGGTCGGCTTGGTCGTCAACCGGGATGGCGTAGGCGACCGGGGTGTGGGCGAGTACTGCACCGCCGAGGGTATCCCCATCCTGATGCGCATCCCCCTGGACCGGCACATCGCCGAGGCCTACTCCGAGGGCCGGGCGCTGGTGGAGGCGCTGCCGGTATATCGTGCACACTTTGCGGCGCTCTGGAAGCGCCTGGAGGAACTGACACAGCCATGATGAAGGACAATCGCTCCTCGTCTCAAGCCCCGCCTGGACAGGCGACAGGCATCGAGCGCTGGGGCTGGTATTCCATCGCCGTCAACGTCGTCCTGGCGGCCATTAACCTGGGCATTGCCCTGGCCTCCGGTAGCCTGGCCGTAGAGGCGGAGATGGTCCACAACCTGGTGGACCTGCTCTCGGCGATCGGCGTGCTGATCGGGCTCAGACTCTCGACGCGCAAGTCGAAGGAGTTCCCCTACGGGCTGTACAAACTGGAGAACGTGGTCGCCGTCGCGCTGGCGGTGATGACGTTCATCACGGCTTACGAGATCGCCCATGACGCGCTCCTGGAGACTGCCCGCCAGGCCACGGTGAATGCCTGGATGCTGGCCGGCGTGGTCGTGGCCACGATCATTCCCCTGACTTTCAGCCATTTCGAATTGCGCGCCGGGCGAGAGGCCAACTCCCCGGCCCTGGTCGCCAACGCCCGAGAGTACCGTGCCCACGTCTTCACCACCGGCGTTGTCTTCGCCGCGCTGGTAGGTCAGTGGCTCAACTTTCCCCTGGATCGTGTCGCTGCGCTGGTCATCGTCGTCGCCATCGGCAAGACGGGCTGGGAACTGCTGGCAGACGGCATGCGGGTGCTGCTGGATGCCTCGCTGGATGCCGGTACGCTGCTGGAGATTCGAGAGGTCATCCTGGCCGAGCCTGCGGTGTCTGCACTCAAGTGGGTCACCGGGCGCAGCGCGGGCCGTTTCCGCTTCGTGGAGGCCGAGGTCGCTCTGCGGGTGCACGACCTGGAGAAGGCCGAGGCGGCCACGCGGCGCATCGAGGCCGAGATCCGGCAGGCGGTGCCGCACGTCGAACGGGTGCTGCTCCATGCCGAGCCGACCGAGCGCACCCATCTGCGCTACGCCGTTCCCCTGGCCGACCCGGTCGGGACCATCAGCGACCACTTCGGCGAGGCTCCCTATTTCGCCCTGGTCAGGGTGCGCCTGGCCGACGGTGCCGTCGAGGAACGGCAGGTCGTGGCCAACCCCTACCGAGAGGAGGAGCGGGCCAAAGGTATCCAGGTGGCCGAGTGGCTGGTGGCGCAGAAGGCGGACGTGGTGCTGCTGAAGGAGAGCCTGAAGGGGAAGGGGCCGCTCTACGTCTTTGGAGACGCCGGAATCGAACTGCACCAGACCACTGCTGGCACACTGGACCACGCCATTGCAGCGCAGTTACACGGTTTCGCCCTCACCGGCGACGTCGAGGCAGACCTGTTGAGCATCACCGCCGTGCACCCGATGCGGGAGGAGTCGGTGGGCAAGTTGCTGGCGCAGGCCCAGGCCGATTGGTCTACCGTGCGCAGGCTCGTCGCGCAGGGGCAGCTTGTCATGGTCGAATACGGCGGGCAGAAGTTCTACCTGCGGAAGTTGGGACGATGAGCGACTGAGAGTCTCTGACCAGGCCCCCTGGAACCTATGGCAGGTGAACATTGGCAGGGCTTGACGCGCTGCCAATGTTTCATGAACTTGACAGGTTGCGCCAAGTGTGTATAATTGTAAATGCGAACTATTCTCAATAAGGTTGGGCCAACATCCAAAATCAGGCAAGAGGGAGACGGGATGAGTAATGCAGTCGGCTTTGCGTTGTTGCTCTCGACCCTGGCTGGCTTGTCCACGACGTTGGGCTGCCTGCTGAGCATCTGTATACAGCGGCCCGGCCCACGCTTCATGTCGCTGATACTGGGTTTCTCTGCTGGGGTCATGATCCTGGTCTCGTTCGGCGAGTTGTTGCCGGAAGGGGTCGAGGAAACCGGCTTTGCCCTGGCCTATCTGGCATTCTTCGGCGGGATGGCGGTCATGTTCTTGATTGATATCCTCATTCCGCACATCCACATGGGCGAGCATCACGACGCCGGGACTGAGGCGCGAGTATGCCCGCTGCCTGAGCCAGAGGAGCGTGGCCGACATCGCCGCCATCATCCGGGCGGCTGGCGAGGTGAGGTACCCACAGGCCGGCTGCTCAAGACGGGACTGCTGGTTGCGCTGGGCATCGGCGTCCACAACTTCCCTGAAGGCATCACCACCTTCGTGGGCGCAGTGCAGGACCCCGCCCTGGGTATCGCGATTGCCATTGCCATCATGCTGCACAACATCCCAGAGGGGATAGCCGTGTCGGCGCCGGTCTATGCGGCCACCGGCAGCCGGGGTAAGGCGCTCTTGTGGTCCGCGTTGTCCGGTATCGCGGAGCCCGTTGGGGCAGTGCTGGCGGCAGTGGCCTTGTTGCCGTTTCTGAACCCAACGGTGTTGGGCTTTGTGCTCGCGGCCGTGGCAGGCATCATGGTCTTTATCTCGCTGGACGAACTGATCCCGGTCGCCTGCTCCTTCTGCGAAGAGCACCTGTCCATCCTGGGTGTCATCGCGGGGATGATCGTCATGGCACTCAGTTTGTGGGTGCTACGCTAGTGAAATGGTTTTCAAGAACCTCTTTCGACGCAAAGGACGCACGCTCCTCACGCTGGTGGGCATTTCCATCGGCGTGGCGGCCATCGTCGCGCTGGGCGCGGTGGCTAAGGGGCTAAGAACCGGCTTCACCGCGCTAACCCAGGGCAGCCAGGCCGATCTGGTACTCACCCAGGCCAGCGGGCTGAGCGCCCTGATCAGCAGCGTTGACGAGGCAGTGGCCGACCAGGTGCGCGCCCTGCCGGAGGTGGCCGACGTTGACGGCATGCTCTACACCAATGCCCTGATTGACGACAGGAGTTATCTCTTCATCTTTGGTCACGACCCCGAGGGGTTTGCCATCGATCACTTTCGCATCCGCGAGGGGCAGTCGCTGGCGGATGCGCACGGCGTGCGCGGCAAGCCTCTCATCCTGGGCCGGCGGGCGGCGCAGCGCCTTGATTTGCAGGTGGGTGATACGATCCGCATCACAGGCAGCGCCTTCCGCGTCGTCGGTATTTACGAGACAGGGGTCGGGTTTGAAGATTCAGCAGCGGTCATGCCGCTTCAAGAAGCGCAGGCGTTGGCTCTACAGCCCCACCGTGTCTCGATGCTGTACATCAAACTGAAGGACCCCGGTAAGGCTGATCAATTGCAGGCGCGGGTGGAACGGCGCTTCTCGGATCTGACCGTCTCGACGTCGGCAGGATTCGCCAGTCAAGAACAGTTGCTTGAGTTATTGGATGGGATAGCGATGGCGGTTGCGGGTCTGGCCGTCGTCATCGGCGGGATCGGCATGACCAACACGCTCTTTATGTCAGTCTTTGAGCGCACGCGCGAGATCGGCGTCCTGCGCAGCCTGGGCTGGCGGCGGCGGCAGGTGATGGGGATGATCCTCGGAGAGGCCATTGTCCTGGCCCTGTTGGGCGCCCTGGCAGGCAGTGGCCTGGGGGTGTTGTCCCTCGTAGCGATGAGCAGTTCCGGGTCCTTATTGGGCATATTCGGAGCCCAGCTAACCCCTGCGCTCTTTGCTCGTGCCCTGGTCACTGTGCTCGTTCTGGGGCTGGTGGGCGGGGCGTACCCGGCCTGGTGGGCCAGCCGCCTGCAACCGGTGGAGGCGCTGCAGTACGAGGGGGGCAGCAAGGCACGGGCGTCTCGGCTGCCCGGAGGGATGACAGTGCGCAACCTGTGGCGACGGCGCACGCGCACCGCGCTAACCCTGTTGAGCATCGGTATGAGCATCGCTGCCGTCGTCGCTTTGGGAGGGATCGCTCAGGGCATGCTGGGGGCGTTTAGCGTGATGATGAGGGACAGCCAGACTGACCTGTTCGCCGCCGAGGCGGACATTGACATGGACTTTAGCGCCATTGACGAACGGGTGGGGGCGCGCCTCGCTGCCCGGCCTGACGTAGACGCCATTTCCGGCATGTTCTGGACTGGCGCCAGTACCGACGAGATGCCTATGCTGATCGTGTATGGTTACCACCCGCGCGAGTTCGCCATCCGCCGCTATTCCCTCATCGATGGACAGCCGCTGACAGGCCGCCGCCAGATCATCGTCGGCCGGATGGCGGCAGAGCAGATGGGGCTGGCGGTGGGCGATACGTTCCGCATGCTGGATAGCAACTTTCGCGTGGTTGGTATCTACGAGACGGGCCAGGCCTTCGAGGACGCCGGGGTAGTCATCGGCCTGCGGGAGGCACAGGTCCTCACCGGGAAGCCGCGCCAGGTGCAGTTCTACCTCATCAGCCTGCGCGACCCAGGGCAGGTCGAGGCGGTACGGGATGACCTGGAGGCAGAATTCCCGGAGATCAATTTCTCCCTCACCTCCGAACTCGGCGAAAGCACGAGCGACTTTCGCGTGATGCAAGAGATGGCCGATCAAATCTCCTTGCTGGCAGTGTTCGTCGGCGCGGTAGGGATGTTGAACACGATGTTGATGAGCGTCTTGGAGCGGACGCGAGAGATTGGTGTGCTGCGGTCCTTGGGTTGGCGGCAGCGGCGAGTACTGGGAATGATTCTGAAGGAGTCGCTGGTCTTAGGAACGGTAGGCGGCGTCTGTGGTGTCCCTCTAGGACTGGGATTGGGCGCCTTGATCGGCATGGCGGGGATATGGGGGGGAGCGATTGGGCCGCTCTATACGCCCCGGCTGTTCGTGCAGGCGGTCGTGGTAGCGATGATCGCGGGCGTGGTAGGCGGCCTCTATCCGGCCTGGCGGGCGACACGTATGCGGCCTGTGGAGGCACTGCGGTACGAATGAATCTGAATCGCGGCCTGGGACGTTGTGGCATTACTGGAGTGGCCAGAAAAGCGGCAACGTGACGAGCACAGTTATGAACTCTAACAGTGTCAGGGGTATTCCCACACGCAAGAAATCGCGGAAGCGATAGCCACCTGGCCCCATGACGAAGACATTCACTGGATGGCTTGTCGGTGTTAGGAAGGCCATTGAGCACCCCAAGGCTGTAGCCATCGCAATGGCGCGCGGGTCTGCGCCTATCTGCTGCGCGGCGGCAATAGCAACCGGGGCCACTACTACCGCCGTCACCTGTCCCGACAGCGCCTGCGTCAGCAGCGTCGCCAGGAGAAACATCCCCCCGGCCAGCGCCAGCGGCCCCCAACCGGCCAGCGTTGTGACTGCCAATTGCCCAAGCCACTCGGTCGCCCCGCTCTTGGCCAGCGCGATGCTGGCCGGCAGCATCCCGGCGATCAGGAAGATGGCCCGCCACTCGACGGCCCGGTAGGCCTCGTCCATCGTCAGGCAACCGGTGATGACCATGCCCAGCGCTCCCAGCATGGTCGCTTCGGCGATGGGGAGCAGGTTGAGTGCCGCCGCGAGCAGCGCCAGCGCTACGATCCCCGCGGCGAGCCAGCCTTTCCGCGCGCGCGGCGGCGCTTCCGGCTCCGCCAGCACCAGGAAATCGGGGTCGGCATGCAGGACGGCGATCCGCTCACGCGACCCGTGAACGAGCAGCGCGTCGCCAAACTGCAAGCGCACATCGCCCACGTCGGTGCGATATGGGCGCCCCCCACGCCAGAGCGCGACGACGCTCAATCCATATTTCTCGCGGAAGCGCAGTTCCTTTAACGTGCGCCCGGCGGCAGCGCTGCGCGGCGCGAGGATCACTTCCAACAGCACGACCTGCTCTGTAGAGAGGCCATGCACCCAGGTGAGGGTCTCCAGGACTTTGCCCCCCAGTTCGGCCAGTTGCTGCACCCGTTCGGGCCGCCCGGCCACCAGCAGGATGTCCCCCACTCTGAGCGTCCGGCCCGGCTCTGGCGCCAGGCATAGCGGTTGGCCATTGCGACGGATGGCCAGGATGCTCAACCCCAACTTTTCGCCGATCTGGCTGGCGGCGAGAGTCTTGTCCGCCAATGGGGAACCGTACAAGATGCTTACTTCGCTTAGACGCTCGTCCAGCGAGTACGTCTCCGCTAGTCCGCTGGATGTAGGCGGCGTGTTCTCGAGCTGTTCGACGGTGTTGATGGCGGGCAACAACCGGCGGCCGACCAGAAGCAAGTAGAAAACACCCACCGCTACTATTGGCAGTCCCACTGGCGCAAAGTCAAGCAGATTGAACGGCGCTAACCCCTGATCGCGCAGCACAGCGCTGACGAGAATGTTGCTTGTCGTCAGCAGCGTGGCCGCTCCTCCCAGGATCACGCCAAATGCCAGTGGCATCAGCAGCCTGGATGGGCTGGTGCGGGTACGCCGGGCCACGTCCATCACAGCAGGCATCAACAATGCTGCCGCCGCGATGTTGTTCATAAAGAGCGATAGCGCCGCACCAATTGCCATCGTCAAGAACAGGAGCAGCGTTGGCCTGCTCCCGGCAAGTCGGTGCAGCGCAGTTCCCATTCGACGGGTGATGCCCGTCCGGTAGAGGCCGTGGGTCAAGATGAAGATGGCGAGGATGGTGATGACGGCAGAGCGCGAGAAGCCGGAGAAGGCTTCCTGGGGCGTGATGATCCCGATGAGCGCCAGGGCGAGGGCCAGGAGCAGCGCCACCAGGTCGGCGCGTAGCCACTCCGTCACCATCAGGACAATAGCGACGGTCAGAATCACGAGGACGGTCAGGATTTCGGTGGTCATATCCGGTCCACATTATTATACCACTTTGGCGCGGCAACAGGTTGACCCGCCGACGGGCTCTCAGGCGGAGCGAGAACATCAGCACACCTGTAGTTAGCACGGACTACAGGCCCCTGAAAGGCACGGTGAGCGAGGGTTCCAGTTCTCCCTGCCTGTACCGCTCAACTGCCTCGCGGACGGTGAGCCCCTCAGGGGCCAGGTAGACGGTGACCGCCAACGCCTGCAGCGCCACGCAACATTCGGGATGGATGTGAGGGGTGATGAGCACGTCGGCCCCGCTCCGAACCACCGCGCGGATGCCGTTCAGGTTCACCCCCCCCTCGCCCCCCCCCCTACTCCCCCCCCTATAGGGGGGGGCGGGGGGGGGGCGTTGGCCCGTCCGGCTCCACCCGCACCACTTCCCACTCCATCGTCGTCGGGTCTACGACGACGAAAGAAGAGCAGTCCCAATGGTACTTGCGTGGATCGCGCAAATTCTCGAGTGACGCTTTGTTCATTGTTCATTGGGACATTGTTCATTCGTCCTTGATCTGCCCGGTGATGACGGCGGAAACGCCCTGCCTGGCGACCGCCCGGATGGCTGCCAGTCTATCAACAGATGCGCGGCAGTTGCTCCCCTGCCAGCATATCGAGAATGCGGCGCGTGCCCAGCGCGGTACGCAACACGACGCGGCCCGCATGTTCGGCCGTCACCTGCCCGATGAGCGCTGCCTCCCGCCCATACTCGTGGGCAACGCTGGCGGCCAATACCCCAGCGGCGGCCGCGGGGGTGACGAACGCTACCAACTTGCCCTCGTTGGCCACGTACAATGGGTCGAGCCCGAGCAACTCGCACGCGGCGCGCACCGCTACGCGCACGGGAATGGCGCGCTCCTCAATCTCAATGCCCACGCCCGACTTGTCAGCCACTTCGTTCAACACGGTGGCCAGCCCGCCGCGCGTGGGGTCGCGCAGGCAATGGATGGCTTGAGGCGCGACCTCCAGCATCGCCGCCACCAACCCGTGCAACGGCGCACAGTCGCTCACCAGTGGCGCCTCAAAGCGCAGCCCTTCCCGCTGGCTCATGATCGTCATGCCGTGGTCGCCCACGGGGCCGCTGAGAATGACTGTGTCGCCTGGCCGGACTCGCACGCTGCTCACCTCCACACCCGCAGGCACTATGCCGATGCCGGCCGTGTTGATGAACAGCCCGTCAGCCTTGCCGCGCTCTACGACCTTCGTGTCGCCAGCCACGATCTGCACCCCGGCGGCCCGGGCCGTCGCGGCCATCGAAGCGACCACCCGCTCCAGGTCAGCCAGCGGCAACCCCTCTTCGAGGATGAAGCCTGCGCTGAGGTACAGTGGCACAGCCCCGCTCATCGCCAGGTCGTTGACCGTGCCGCACACGGCCAACTTGCCAATGTCGCCGCCAGGAAAAAAGATGGGATCCACCACGTACGAATCCGTAGTGAACGCCAAGCGCAAATCGCAAATCGCAAATCGCAAATCGCAAACTTCCAGCACCGCCGCATCGTCCAGCCGCGCCAGAACGGGATTGTTTAAGTACCTGAGGAACAGCCGTTCCACCAGTTCGTGGCTCAGTTGGCCACCCGAGCCGTGGGCGAGCAAGATTTTGTCAGACATCCGTTCCTTTCCCTATCTGTTGTTCGGCCTCACCATTCTGTCAGACATCCGTTCCTTTCCCAATCCGCTTCCGTTCCTTTCCCAATCCGTTTCCGTTCCTTTCCCAATCCGTTTCCGTTCCTTTCCCAATCCGTTTCCGTTCCTTTCCCAATCCGTTTCCGTTCCTTTCCCAATCCGTTGTTCCATACCGGTACCAGGCCGCGCAGGCTCCCTCGGCAGAGACCATACAGGGGCCGACAGGGCGGGCAGGAGTACAAACGCGGCGGAACAGCGGGCAATTGGGCGGTTCGACCGTACCCCGCAGCACGTCACCGCAGCGACAGCCGCCATGTTCAGATGCCCCCGGGACGGGGGCTGGGAGCAGGTAAGTCGGGCCAGGATCAACGGAGTAGGCAAGCGCGGCATCGAAACGGGCATACTCGGGGCGCAGCCGCAGCCCACTGGCCGGCACGTGGCCCAGCCCTCGCCATTCCGCTTCGCTCACCTCAAATACGCGGTACATGACGTCCAAAGCCGTACGGTTCCCTTCCGGGCGAACGCTGCGAGAATAGGCGTTGACCACCGCTGGTCGGCCGGTTTCAGCCATTTCCACCAAGGCGGCCACGGCCTGCAGGATGTCCAGCGGTTCGAAGCCGGCCACGGCACAAGAAACGCCATAGTCTCGGGGCAGGAACTCCCAGGCCTGGCTGCCGATGACGGTGGTCACGTGCCCGGGGCCGATGATGCCGGCCAGCCGCACCCCCCCCGCCCCCCCTATAGGGGGGGAGTAGGGGGGGTGGGGGTCGAGGATGGCGCGGGTGGCCGGTGGAGTCAACTTGTGGAGTGAAAGGACGTAGTAATTGCCCAGGCCCCTGGCCTCCGCTTCCAGGACTGATGCCGCTACCGTAGGCGCAGTCGTCTCGAAGCCGACACCGAGAAAGATCACCGCCCGTTCGGGTTGGTCGCGGGCGATCGGCAGCGCGTCCAGTGCAGAATAGACGATCCGCACGTCGGCCCCGGCGGCCCTGGCCGTCTGCAGGGAGCCGTGGCTCCCCGGCACCTTGAGCATATCCCCAAAGGTGACCAGGATCACGCCGGGCAGCATAGCCAGGGCGACCGCACGATCCAGGTCGGCATGGGCAGTGACGCAGACGGGGCAGCCCGGGCCAGAGCGCAGTTCCACTGTGGGCGGGAGCATCTGCCGCAGTCCGTGACGGAAGATGGCGTGGGTGTGCCCGCCGCAGAACTCCATGAAGCGCACGGGGCGCTTCGAGCGCACCCGGATATCTGCCAGCAGTTGGCGCGCCAACTCCGGATCGCGAAACTCATCTATGTACTTCATACCTCTGGGCCACCTTCCCTTCTCTCCCTTCCCTCCCTCCCCTGAAGCGCGGCCAATTCCTGCAGCAAGCGCAGCGTCTCCCGTGCTTCTGCCTCGTCCACCATGCCGATGGCAAAGCCGGTATGCACCAACACATAGTCGCCCACCTGCGCTTCGGGCGTGAGCATCAGGCTGATCGTTCGCCCTACCCCGCCGACTTCAGCCCGGGCCATCGTTCCCTCGACAGACGTAATCAACGCCGGTATGGCCAGACACATATATTACAACCCCCGTTGCTCAACGTGGGGCAGGCTTTCCAGCCTGCCAACCGTGGGGCAGGCTTTCCAGCCTGCCAACCACGAAATGCGCGATCACCGCCTGCCCGAGCGAGATACCCCCGTCGTTGCACGGCACCTGCCGGTGTACCAGGACGCGCAAGCCCGCTTCCTGCAAGCGTGGCACGACCAGCGCCAGCAGCAGCTGGTTCTGGAAGCAGCCGCCGCTCAGCGCCACCGTCCGCAGTCCCGTCTCCTGGGCAATTCGCTCGCACATCGTCCCCATCATCTCCGCCACAGTGACGTGGAAGCGATAGGCCATCTCCTCGACGGCCGTCCCACCCCGCCGCTCGGCAAGCAATGCCTCAAACAATCCCCGCAGCCGGACTACCATCCCGCCCTCACCCTCCTCAATATCGAACGGATACCCAGGGTCTGAGAATGGAGAATGGAGAATGGAGAATGGAGGTTGGAAGTTGGAGGGTGGAAGTTGGAGGGTGGAGGTTTGGGCCGCCATCTCCAACTCCATGGCCGCCTGTGCTTCGTAGGTGACGCGGCCCCGTATCCCCAGCAGGGCTGAGACGGCGTCGAACAGCCGGCCACCGGCCGAGGTCTGCGGACAGTTGAGCCCCCGGTCAATCTGCTGCTGGATGATGCGCAACTCCTCCTCGCCTGCACCGGCCTCAAAGGGCAAGGAGAGCAACTGCCCGGTAAGGGCATACAAGTAGCCAATCGCCAGGCGGTAAGGATTGCGGATCGCCGCTTCGCCGCCCGGCATGGGCAGATACTCCAGGTGCCCCGCGCGCCGGAAGCCGCAATAGTCGGCCACCAGGAACTCGCCACCCCACACGTGCCCATCGGTGCCATAGCCGGTGCCGTCCCAGGCCACGCCGATGACCGGGCCGGCGTCCGGCGGCCAGCCGTTGTCGGCCAGGCAACTGGCAATGTGGGCATGGTGGTGCTGAACAGCAATTGGAGAATGGAGAATGGAGAATGGAGATTTGCCGATTTGCTGATTTGCCGATTTGGCATATTTGGTGGAGAGGTAGTCGGGATGCATGTCGTGGGCGATGACCTGTGGCTCGATACGAAACAGCCGTTTGTACAGTTCGACGGTAGCCTCGAAATGTTCCAGCGTCTCCAGGTTCTCCATGTCGCCGACGTGCTGGCTGAGGAAGGCATACTCGTCCCTGGTGAGACAGACGGTGTTCTTGAGATCCGCGCCACAGGCCAGGATTTGCCCGACCTTGAACGGCAGTTTCACCGGAAAGGGGGCGTAGCCCCGCGCACGGCGAATAGGCTGGGGATTGGCTACGGAACACGAAACACGAAACACGGAACACGTGAAGCGTGAAGCGTGAAACGTGAAACGTGAGACGCGGGGCACGAACCACACGCTATCGTCGTAGCGGGCGTAGATGTCGCGGTTGTGCAGCAGGAAATAATCGGCCAGGTGGGCCAGGCGGCGCAAGGCCTCGTCGTTGTCGCGGGCGATCGGCTCCTCGGACAGGTTGCCGCTGGTCATCACCAGTGGCCGCCCCGCGTCCCGCAGCAGCACGTGGTGCAGCGGCGTGTAGGGGAGCATGGCCCCCAGGTAGTGGTTGCGTGGAGCCACCAGCCGGGAGACGTTCGATTCCGGCTTCCACTCTAGCAGCACGATGGGGCATTGGGCTGAAGTCAGCAGCCGCTCTTCCCCCTCTGAGACCCAGCAGTGTTGCCTGACCTCCTCCAACGTGGCCATCATCACCGCCAGTGGCCTGGCCGGGCGGTTCTTGCGCTCCCGCAGTGTGCGCACAGGGTTCTCGTTTGTGGCGTCGCAGGCCAGGTGGAAACCGCCCAGCCCCTTGATGGCCAGGATTTTGCCTGCCAGGAGCAAGTCTCGTACCTGCGCCAGAACGCCTTCGTTGTCGGCATGCGTCTCATCCCCCCCCCCTACTCCCCCCCTATAGGGGGGGCGGGGGGGGGGCGGGCGTCCCGTCGCGTCGGCCAGCCAGATGTGCGGGCCACAGGCCGGACAGGCGTTCGGCTGGGCGTGAAACCGCCGGTCGAGCGGGTCGTCGTACTCCGCCTGGCACAGCGGGCACATGGCAAAGTTGCGCATGGTGGTCAACGGGCGGTCGTAGGGCACGTCGGCGATGATCGTAAAGCGCGGGCCGCAGTTGGTGCAATTGATGAATGGGTAACGGTAACGGCGGTCAGATGGGTCCAGCAACTCGCGCAGGCAAGCGGGGCAGGTGGCAATGTCGGGGGAGATCAGGGGGATGCCCCCGGGACGGGGGCTGGGAGCAGCCTGGGCCACACTGTGGCGGATCTCGAACGTCGTGGAGCCGGCCGGCGGTGCATCGGCGACTGCGATGCCTTCGATGTGTGCCAGCGGCGGGGCCTGCGCTTCCAGGTCGCGCACGAACGCCGCCAACGCGGCCGCCGGGCCTTCGACCTCGATCTCCACACCGCTGGAGTCGTTGAGCACCCAGCCGGTCAGTCCAGCCCTGTGCGCCAAGCGGTAGACGAAGGGCCGGAAGCCAACCCCCTGCACCACGCCGTGCACGTGAATGGCCTTCCGCACCAACCCGCCATGCATTACTGCTCTCCTGCCTCCAACTCCGCCAATACTGCCTCCACTGCACGTGGGATGGCCGCCGCCACCGCCGGCGTGCACGCCTCGCCGAAGGTCAGCGCGTCCTCGACCTCGATGGCGACGATGGCGATGGCACGATCTTCGGGCAAGGCCAGGCCTAAGCCGCGCCCCAGGGCCAGCACATCAGGCAGAGAAAGGGTGTGCGTCGAGCCTGAGTGCGTGGTGGCCGGCAGGTCATTGGGATGTAAGCGATGGACGTCGCCCGGCCTGCCAGCGCGGGTCTGGATGGCATCTACTATTATAACACGTTCGTAGCCGGCCAGGCAATCCAACAGGCGCAGCCCACCAACACTCGCTTCGGCGAAGGTCACGTCATCCCGTTGGCAACGCGCCGCCGCCGCTCCTTGCACGACGAGGATGCCCACTCCGTCGTCCGTCAGAAGTGGGTTGCCCAGGCCCAGCACTAACGTGTTCAAATACCAATCTACCAATTACTGCTTCAACACGGCCAGGACTTTGCCCTCGGCATCGCGTATCAACACTTCCAACGGCATCTGGCCGGGCAGTGCATGCGTGGCACAGGCGTGGCAGGGATCGTAGGCGCGAAAGGCCATCTCGACCATGTTCAAGAGCCCGTCCGAAACCTTGCCCCCCTTGATCAGCCCTCTGGCCGCCTTCTCGACACTCATGGCGATGGGGGCGGCGTTGTGGTTTGTAGCGACGATGAGGCTCACCCCGGTGAGGATGCCCCGCTCGTCGGTCTGGTAGTGGTGGATCAGCGTGCCCCGCGGGGCCTCGACGATGCCGACTCCCTCGTGCGGAATCTCGGTGGGGACGTTGCGGATCGCGTCGCTCGTGATCTCTGGATCCTCCAGCAGTTCGCGCATGCGCTCCGCCGCGTAGAGCGCTTCGACGAGCCGCGCCCAGTGGAAGGCCAGCGTCGCGTGGGCTGGCTTTCCTCCCAGGACCTCGTACATCCGCTCGTACGCCTGTTGGGCCAGGGGGGTCGCCAGACGATCCGCCACGTTGAGCCTCGCCAGCGGCGCCACCCGGTAGACGCCGCTGTCGGGCCCGTCCACGAAGCCCTTCCAGCCGACGTTTTTCAGGTAAGGGAAGGAAACGTACGACCAGGGCTCGACGTGCTCGCGGATGTGGTCCACGTACTCGCCGGGGGCAAACCTGGCAATCTCGTTGCCGTCTGGTCCCACCACCCGCACGTTCCCGTCGTAGAAGTTGACCTGGTTGTGCTCGTCCACCAGGCCCATGTAATAGGTCCGGTGGCTGTAGGTATCGGAGAGGACGAGGTCCACGTACGCCTGGTTCTTCAGGACCACGTCGTCGAAGAGTTGCAGGGCGAACTGGGCGAACTCGACCGCGAATTTCGCCGTCTCCAGAAACCTCTCCCGCTCCTCCTCGCTCATGCCGCGGGAGACGCCCCCTGGCAGCCCGAAGACGGGGTGGATGACCTTCCCTCCCAGCGTCTGGATGACCTCGCGGCACTCCTTGCGCACCCGGATGACCTGGCCGGCGACCTCCAATCCCACTTTGGCGATCACGCCCAGGATGTTCCGCTCGGCCGCCGGGGCCTGGGGGCCCACGACGAAGTCCGGGCCGCCGAGGAAGAAGAAATGGATGTAGTGATCCTCGACCATAAATGCGCTGTAGACGAGTTCACGGAGCAACTTCGCTGCCCGGGGCGGTTCGACCTTCCACAGGTCGTCCAACGCCTTGGTCGAGGCTATATGGTGGGCGGTGGGGCAGACGCCGCAGATGCGCGGGGTGATCCTGGGCATCTCTTCGGCGGGGCGGCCCTCACAAAACTTTTCAAAGCCCCGCAACTCGGGCACCTGGAAGAAAGCCCGCTCCACGTCCCCGGCCTCGTTCAGGAATATCTCGATCTTGCCGTGGCCCTCCAGCCTGGTGATGGGGTCAATCGTGATTCTCTGGGGCATTCGATCATTCTCCTTCGACTTCGCTCAGGACAGGCGTATGGCAAGCCCCCCACGCCAGTGGGGGGTCTGTGACTGCTTGCCCACGCGACCGGCTCAGGACAGGCGTATGGCAAGCCCCCCACGCCAGTGGGGGGTCTGTGACTGCTTGCCCACGCGACCGGCTCAGGACAGGCGTATGGCAAGCCCCCCACGCCAGTGGGGGGTCTGTGACTGCTTGC
>Ga0315285_10000564_pt1 | contig 38437 bp, 29 predicted proteins | sample YL17G09_36_MG_FD_203698 | JGI IMG/M metagenome (GOLD analysis project Ga0315285, IMG submission 203698) | Sediment microbial communities from Yellowstone Lake, YNP, Wyoming, USA - YL17G09_36 | ecosystem: Environmental > Aquatic > Freshwater > Lake > Sediment | place: USA: Wyoming | collected...
CGCGTCCAAGTGCGTGCCGACCAATCGTACATTGTGACCATTGTCCGAGAGGGGCCACGCCGTCGCCGTTCCCATGAATCCCGCACCCACGATTGTTACATTCGCCATTCAATCCTCCACGAATCTTTTTGTCTGCGTCTGCCACATCCATATTTTATCACAATTTACTTTTTTCAGCGCGCCTCCTCGCATATTGGACACATCACATAATCAATGCTATGATTGCACCCGCCATTTTCAATCACGGAGTCAATTTTGTCAGACCAAATCAAAACGCCCGACTGGGTGAAAGACGCCATCTTTTACCAAATCTTTCCCGACCGCTTTGCGAAAAGCGCACAGGTTGAAAAGCCGAGCCATCTTGAACCCTGGGACGCGCCGCCGACCACGCTAGGATTCAAGGGCGGCGATTTGCTCGGCGTGGTCGAGCATCTGGATTACTTGCGTGACCTCGGCATCAACGCGATCTACCTGAATCCGATTTTTCAGTCCGCGTCGAACCATCGCTACCACACGCACGACTATTTCCAAGTGGATCCGATTCTCGGCGGCAACGCTGCGTTCAAAACCCTGCTCGACGCGGCGCACGCGCGCGGCATCCGCGTCATTCTCGACGGCGTGTTCAATCACGCGAGCCGCGGCTTTTACCAATTCAACCACGCGCTCGAAAATGGAGAAGCGTCGCCGTACCGCGACTGGTTCAATTTTCACGGTTTCCCTGTGCGCGCGTACGCGGGCGCGCCGAATTACGACGCATGGTGGGATCTCGCCGCTCTTCCCAAATTCAACCACGAGAATCCGCAGGTACGCGAATTTCTTTTTCGTGTCGCCGAGCATTGGGTGCGCGAAGGCATTGACGGCTGGCGGCTGGACGTGCCCGGCGAAATTGACGCCGACGAATTCTGGCGCGCGTTTCGCCGCCGCGTGAAGAACGCAAATCCCGACGCCTACATCGTCGGCGAAATCTGGCGGCGCGGCGACCGCTGGCTGCGCGGCGATCAGTTCGACGCGGTGATGAACTATCAATTCACGCGCGCCTGCCTGTCCTTCTTCGTCGAAGACCTCAGCCGCGAACTATTGCAAGAGCACGCATACGGCACGATCCAACCGATCAGTGCGGAAGAATTCGCGCGCACACTCGCCGATCTATTGACCTGGTATCCTCCTGAAATCACCTACGCCCAACTGAATCTGCTGGACAGCCACGACACCGCGCGGTTCATCACGATTGCGCGCGGCGACCCGACCGCGCTCAAACTCGCGCTGCTTACATTATTCTGCTACGTCGGCGCGCCGATGCTGTACTACGGCGACGAAATCGCAATGGAAGGACGTCGAGACCCCGACTGCCGCCGCCCGATGATTTGGGAGCCGAGCCGGCGCGGGCGCGAAATGCTCGAACACACAAAACGCTTGACTGCGCTCCGTCAGAAGCACAGCGCGCTGCGCCGCGGCGCACTGATCAATCTGCATGCCAACGGCAAAGAATACGCGTTCGCGCGACATCAAGCAAGCGCGCCAACCCTCATCATCGCGTTGAACGCCGGACGCGAGCCCGTCACGCTCGATTTGCGCGTGGATCGTTTGCTGTCAGACGGCACGCGCCTCATCGAAGAATGGACGCGCGAAGCAATCATCGTCCAGGAAGGATTCGCGCGCGGCATTCGAATCGCGCCGCGCGAGGGCAGCGTGTGGGTGGCGCGTAGCGAGTAGCGTGTAACACCGCAGAGGAGCAAGGGTGCGGGGGCGCAGGGGAGAAATCTCCACTCCGAAGTATTCTCCCCTGCCCCTCTGCTCCTCTGCACGCCTGCGCCCAAGAGAGATATCGTGCATCAAATTTTGCACCTCGACCTCGACGCGTTCTTCGCCTCAGTTGAAGTCCTCCTCAATCCGGAATGGCGCGGCAAACCCTTGATTGTCGCGATGGGTCATCCACAGGGACGGGGCGTCGTTTCGACCGCGTCGTACGAAGCGCGCCAGTTCGGCGTCCACAGCACGATGCCATTGCGCGCCGCGCTCCGGCTATGTCCACAGGCGATCATCGCGCCACCTCATTTTCGCGCGTACTCCGAATACTCGCGCCGCGTAATGAATTTGCTGCGCGAGTACTCGCCGCTCGTCGAGCAAGTTTCGATTGACGAAGCGTACGTCGAAATCTCGGCCGAACGCGACGCCGCGCAGAGCGCGCGCGAAATGCAAGCGCGCATCAAGACCGAAATCGGATTGGACTGCACGCTGGCGGTCGCGTCAAACAAACTCGTCGCCAAGGTTGCGTGCAACACCGTCAAGCCGCGCGGATTCGTCGTCGTGCCAGCAGGCGACGAAGAGAAATTTCTCGCGCCCCTGCCGATTGACAAGTTGCCTGGCGCGGGCAAAGTGACGCGCGTCAAACTCGCGCGCTGGAACGTGAAAACGATTGGCGACCTCGCGCGCGTGCCCGTGGAAGAACTGCGCGCGGAATTCGGCAAGGCGGGAATTTACTTGCACGAAGGCGCGCACGGGCGCGACGATTCGCCGATCGTGACGGGATGGAAAACGAAATCAATCAGCGAGGAAAACACCTTCGAGCGCGATACGCGCGATGCCAAACAACTTGAAAAGATGCTGGAGGAGATGTGCAAAGGAGTTGCGCGCGACTTGAAGAAGGAAGGATTTGCCGCGCGCACCATCGTGTTGAAATTGCGCTACGGCGATTTCGTGACGATCACCCGTCAAACCACGCTGCGCGCGCCAACAGACGACGCCGACGACATTCGCCGATGCGCAATCGGTTTGCTGCAGAAGCATTGGGAGCACAAACGCGCCATCCGGCTCATCGGCGTCCGCGCGCATAATCTCGTAGAACCGTCGAGCACGCGGCAATTGGAGATGACATTGTAGGGGCAGACCGGCGTGTCTGCCCTGAGCAGAGCGACCGGCGTGTCTGCCCTGAGCAGGGTGACCTGCATGTCTGCCCTGAGCAGGGTGACCTGCGTGTCTGCCCTGAGCAGGGCGACCGGCGTGTCTGCCCTGAGCAGGGTGACCTGCGTGTCTGCCCTGAGCAGAGCGACCGGCGTGTCTGCCCTGAGCAGAGCGACCGGCGTGTCTGCCCTGAGCAGAGCGACCGGCGTGTCTGCCCTGAGCAGCGTGACCTGCGTGTCTGCCCTGAGCAGCGTGACCTGCGTGTCTGCCCTGAGCAGGGCGACCTGCGTGTCTGCCCTGAGCAGGGCGACCACGCAGAGTCGCCCCTACGCGCGCTGCGCCGTCGCAACGGGACGGTCATCGGGTAACAACAGCGCGAGCGCGGCAGCAATCACGGGCAATACCGCGTTGACGTTCATCGTCTGCAATAGTCCGATTTGATCCGCCATCACGCCGCTGATCGCGACCCCCATCGCGCCGGAGATAAACGAGAATCCCATGACGATGCCCGACATCAAGCCCAAGCCGCGCGGGACGAGCGACTGCGCCATCACGAGTGTCACCGGCGTTGACGCGCCGATCGTCAGACCCAGGATCGCACCTGCTAGATAAACGGACGCGCCACCTGTTTGCAACAGCAACCACAACGCGGGACCGCTCAACACCGTCGTCACGACTAGTACACGCCGCCGCCCGATTTGATCGGACAAAGTTCCGCCGATGAGTCCACCAATCGCGAGCGGCAGCAACACGCTGAATAACACATTGCCCGCGTCCGCATTTGAATAGCCGAACGCTTTGAAAACCTGCGGCACGTACGTGGAAATAGTCGAACTGGTCCAGGATCGCAGAAACATCACCAGCATCAAAACGATGATCACACTGAGCGCCGCGCGTTTGGCAGTCGTCGGCGAAGATGAAATCGTCGTGCGATAATCCTCGCGCGGCTGCACCGCCAATGCCCAAAAAATGATTGCCGCTTGCGCGAGTCCCAGCAGGGCGAGTGTTTCGGGCATAAAAGTTCCGGTGACCGCAAAAATCGCGGTGTTGAAAATGGGACCGAACGCAAAGCCGGTATTGCCGCCGAGCATAAAGACCGAGGCGGAAGTGCCGCGCTGCGACGGCGGCGCGTGCGCGGCAAGCGTCGCGCCCTGCGGATGAAACGCGCCCGAACCCATCCCTGCGATGATCGCGAGCGCGAGCAGCATCGTATAATTGTCTACAAAGCGCATCACGCCAACCGTCGCCGCAATCGCGGCGACACCCAGGACTGCCATCGGGCGCGCGCCGCGCTGATCGCCCAGCCAGCCGAAGAACGGTTGACTCACCGAGGCCGCGAGACTGTACAGCATCGAAACGAAACCGACGCGCGCGTACGATAATCCGAGCGGCTGCGTCAGCGCGAGCAGAATCAGCGGCAGCATCCCCGAATACATATCCACGCTGAAATGTCCGAACGTGGCGGCAAGGAGATAGCGATTTTTGAGCAGTGACATACATTCCTTTCCGAAAAAAGTAGGACAAGTTTCTCACACTTGTCCCACCGCGTTCGCAGTATAATACAGTCAATCGCGAATAGCAAATGGCGAATGGCAAATCGTTCTGCTTGCCATCAGCCCTATCCTATTTGCGATATGCCAGATGCCGCACGCCATCGGCGGTCAATCGTGAGGTGAAATCGCAATGTCATTCGCCAGAGACTCGGGCTATCAATACCCAGCCAACATCCGCCGCAGCGTGACGATGCTGTGGGTCTTCGTCTTGACGCTGAACGTGCTTGAATATTTGCTCGCGTGGGCGCGCACGGTTTTCGCGTGGCTCGATTCGCCGCTGCGCTTGCCGGACGTCACATTCCTCCAACCGTTTCAGAACGTCTCGTCCAATTTGCCGACCGCGCATCTGGGCTTGCTCGTCGCGCTGACTTGCGTGCGCGCGCTCGCGTTTCTTGCACCGCGCGTCGACATTCGGAGCAACGGATTGCTGATGATCACCGCGCTCGGTCGGAGATTGGTGCCGTATAGCACGCTGCGCGGAGTACGTTCGACGGAATTGCCGAATGGATGATTCGTCGTTTGGGTGGATTCGACTACCGCGCTGCGCGTCTATCCACTCACACAACTGCCGCGCTGGATCATCGCTGTCGGTTTGACCCTGCTCATCGTCGCGGGCGTGCCGTTCAGTCTCCTTGCCCTCATCGTCATCCTGGCGATTGCGCCGGGAGTTTATCTGGTAACCCGCTTGACCGAAGCGTGGTTCGACGTCACGTTTCCTGAAAGTTTGCTCGGCGCGTTGGTGACGGGGATTTACCAGGTGCTGGTGTACGAATTGTTCCTGGCGCTGCTGCCGCGGTGACCGTTGACTTGCCGCGCCGATTGGTGTATACTCTCAAGCGTAAGTCGTTATCGAACGAGTGACATTCGGTTGAGTAACCCAACGAGGGGCTAATGAAAGACTCGGCTCGTACGGTCAGTGGTAACGCAGTTGTCAGCACCTGTCGTCAGGCGCGCGTCCTTCGCCCTTCGGCTATCGCTCAGGGTGGCTCCGGATGCGCGCGCCAGCGGCGGGTGTTTTGGTTTTGAGCGCGAAAGGACGCGAAGAGACGCGAAAGAAGTTATGGCGACGCTGACGATTGAACCGGGTGCGGATGGCAGGGTGTGGGTATCGCTGACGCGTTTCTCAGCCGATGATTTGGCGCGGCTGAAAAGAATACCAGGGCATCGGTGGAACCCAGAGCGGAAGCAGTGGTCGTTCCCGGACAATGATGAGACGCGCAAGGCGCTGGCGGAGATTGTCGGGTTGCCGCCCGCGCCGCCACCAAAGATGCTCGCGGTGAAACCGAAAGATCCCAGTGCCGCGCCCTCGCCACAGGAGAAGCGCAAGAGGTACGTGCCGGGGCGGGACAAGCCGCTGACGTTGGAGCCGGGGGATCCTCTGATCAAACGGGTGGATGCCGAGTTGGTGTTACGCGGAATGAAGTATGAAACGCGCAAATGTTATAATCAGCATTTGCGGAATTTTTTCGCGTGGTTGACGCAAGCGAATGTCGAAGCGGAGAAGGCAACGGCGGATCAGATTAGCGGCTATATCGTCTGGATGGCGTCGAGTGGCCGTTTTTCGGTGGCGTATTGCCGTCAGGCGCGCGCGGTGTTGGTGTTTCTGTACGACACGGTTCTGAAACAATCAGCCAAGGTACGGGATCTGCCCCGGATGAAAAGAGTACGGCAGTTGCCGGTGGTGTTGAGTCGGGAGGAAGTTCTGCGGCTGTTCAAGGTGACGAGCAATTTGAAACACAAGGCGTTGCTGGTGCTGGCATACTCGGCGGGTTTGCGCGTGGGCGAAGCCGTGCGGTTGAAAGTGAATGAAATCGATGGCAAACGGATGCAAGTCCGGGTGACGGCAGGCAAAGGCGCGAAGGATCGGTATACGCTGCTGGCGGAGACGGCGCGGGAGGTTTTGCGCGATTATTATCGCGCGTACAAGCCGAAGGATTGGTTGTTTCCCGGCGATGATCCGACCGATCATCTTTCGACGCGTTCAGCGCAAGAAGTTTTTCAGGATGCGCGGAGGAAGGCAGGGATCACCAAGCCGGTGACCTTTCACACGCTCCGCCATTCGTTTGCAACCCATCTGTTGGAGGATGGGGTAGACATGCGGTATATTCAGGAGTTGATGGGGCACGATAGTATTGAAACGACGGAGCGGTATACCCATGTGACGGAGCGTGGGATGCAGAAGGTCAAGAGTCCGTTGGACAATTTGAGATTGTAGGAAGGGGTATGCCAAATGAGGAGTACAGGGTGAAAGATGATTGAGGGTCTTAGCATTAGATTTTATGGAGAGTATCACCCGGAGTGATACCCGCTACGTTTTCCGACGGTAATCACGGCTCTGTGCCGTGATACCCGCTATAAACGTAGCGTGTAACGTAAGTTTCGCGTCATGCCTTTCCAATGCCGTGCGTTTTCCACCCACGCGGCAGAGACGAGGCAAAGGACGAACACTATTTTTACAAGGAGGTTCTACGATGAATCGCTCCACAATGCTCGTCATCTGTACTCTGGTTCTCGTTCTTGTTGCGGCGTGTACGCCCGCGCCAACTGCGACACCTGTGCCGCCAACATCAACGCCGACCACAGTTCCACCAACAGCGACGCCTGTTCCACCCTCGCCCACTGCAACACCGTTACCAACTACAACGCCAACAGCCAAACCTACGCCCACCGCCAAAGAGTATGTGAATCAAGGCGATGCTTCACGCAAGGATGGCAAACTTGATCAAGCCATCGCGAGTTATACCAAAGCCATCGAACTTGATCCCAAATTAGGGCAAGCGTATTACAATCGCGGGCTTACTTACGAAGATAAAGGTGACTTTGTTCAAGCCGCCGCCGATTACGAGAAAGCAATTGATCTGGATCCCCAATTGGTCTTCGCCTATAATGCGCGTCTTGACGCGTACAGCCAGAGGAAAGATAAACTCGACCAGTTGATCACGATGTACAGCAAGGCAATTCAGGCGAATCTCAAGTTGGCGAGCGCGTATTATGATCGTGGCTTGGCGTACTATTACGAAAAATTCTACGATCAAGCCATCGCTGATTACAACAAGACAATCGAACTGGGTTACAGATTGTCAGCCAATGTCTACAATCGAATCGGTCTCGCCTATGCAAGCAAGGGCGATCTTGATCAGGCGATTGCCAACTACAGCAAAGCCATTGATCTTGATTCAAAGTACGCACAAGGTCGGTACTACTATTACAATCGCGGCTTGGTATATCAACGAAAAAGCCAGCCCGATCAAGCCCTTGCGGACTACAACAAAGAGATTGAGTTAGATTCTCGATTCGCGTTGGCATACACTGCTCGCGGCAATGTCTACAATGCCCAAAAGAGGTACGACGAAGCAATTGCTGACTTTAGCAAGGCGATTGAGATCGATCCTAAGTCCGCCATCGCCTATTCTGGTCGCGCCAACGTCTACAACACCCAGAAGAGGTACGACGAAGCGATTGCCGATTACACCAAAGCGATTGAACTCAACCCCCAATATCCTTCATCCTACAACAGTTTTGGCGTTCTCATCCGCATCACACAGAAGGATGGCGGAACCGTTACCGTCTATGTTTTTTCCACCAGCAGTGTCTCAACTAGCCAGCCTGGTTGGCAGACAGGTATGACGATCACCCTTTCCGCCTATGAAAGCCGTAGCATTATCTACCTTGCGCAACAAAGGTATGACGAAGCCATTGCCACCTACAGCAAAGATATTCAACGCGATCCCAAGTATGTTCCCGCCTACGATAGTCGCGCCTTTGTTTACTCACTCCAAAAAAAGTACGACGATGCCCTGACTGACTTGAACAAGGCAATCGAGATTGAACCCAAGTCTGCAAGGTTGTATTACGCGCGGGCGCTCGTCTACAAGAACAAGGGGATGAACGCAGAAGCCATCAGCGATTTTGAAACCGAACTCAAACTGCCATCTCCTAACGACCCTGCTCGCTTAATTGCGGAGCAGGAACTCAAAAAACTGAAAGGGCAGTGATCCTACTCGCCAAACAGTTTCAGGGGAGCGAAAGAGCGAACGACAATTGGCAGATGCTCTGCCATCACATCGGCACTAATGCCGCGTGAGCATCTGCCAGCGCAATGCTTCAATGTTCAGCGTGAGACGATAGACGAGCGAATCGAGGGAACGCGCGAGGGAACGCAGGGGAGTTTGTTTCGGGCGCGGCTTGCTATCTGCCGCAAGCGCATACGTCGTGAAAGTGTGTTCAGGGCAAAACGTATAGACCGCGCCTAGATTATCAACGCGCAAGATCGTTGCCGCGAAAATATGACGCGCTGGCGAACGCGAGTCGGGACAATAGAAATGCGGCGCAAATGATTGTACGCAAACCGAACAGGTCAGCGGAGTATCAATCACGTTTCCGTTGATGCGGAATGAAATTGTCGAACGACAATTCGGACAAGCAATTTGCGCGTTCATGGTTTTGCCTTTTGGAGTGAACGTACCTTTTCAATCACAGTCAACACATCGCGCGCAGAAAGCGGCGCGCCGTAAAATTCTGACCACGCTTCGCGGAAATCGCCACTTCGCAACGCGCTTTCAAGTTTGCCAAGTTGCGCGGTAATGTGGCGCGTGTTGTTCGTGCGTTCGCAGTTCGTCCAAAGTTTCTTCGCGTCAATCGCGGGTAAATCGAGCAACAACGCAATCACATCGCCCAAGTCGCGGTCGCGCAATGGCATCAGTTTGAGTATCAGCAAGTCTTCGGCGGAAACCGTCGGCGCGAGCAAATTACCTGCATCGTCAACCGCAACTTGCGCCGAATCAGGTGAGAGCGTGTACGTCTGATTGGAAGTCATATCCCACAATCGCTCGACCGAAATGTGAATTTCAACTGACGTGTTACCGACGCGCTTGGTCGCTTTGACTCCTTCAAACTTGGTCAGGTCTTGGTACTCAAAACCCAATCGCTTGAGAATCGTGATGAAGTTGGGCTTGTCATGGCGACTGATAGCAAGGTCAATATCATGTGTGAATCGTTTGCGTCGCGCAAACCCGCGCACCGCTAAACCGCCGATGAGACGCGGATGAACGTCAAACTCGCGGCACAGTTCCAAAATCCGTTGCAGTTCGTCTTTGAGTTCGCGGTCAATATCCACGACTGGATTATACACCAAAACTGCACGAACGCGAAACACACGCACCACGACAACGGCGGGGCGATTGGCAATTGGAAGATACTTTCAAGTCGTCCGCCGTTGTCGTGGTGCTGAAGCGTTTGGCGTCATGCCGCTTCAGTCTGTGCAAGGTTCTATACAGGCAAAGCGCGTAGTTATTGACGACAACAACATTGACTTGATTTGAAAATCGGAGACTCAACTATGTTTTGTGACAATTGCGGAACACAGAATCGGGACACTGCCAAGTTCTGCTCAAAATGCGGCTCTGTACTTTCTGGAGTCTCAACTCGACCATCTCCGTCCCGAAAACGGAATACCACGATAATCACTGTAATTGCAGGAATAATCTTGGTGTTCCTGGGTCTGGCGTGCCTGGATGTTTGTGTAATACTCATCTTCCCAATAGTTGGTTTGGACGTTCCACCAATACTTTGTTCGACTTGTTCCCGTCCACCAACTAGTAGTCTGCCCACCAGACCTGCTATTTCAATAATCAGCACTCCTGCACAATCCTTCACTATTCCAAATACTCCTCAAAGTTCGGGTTATACGACGCCCATGCAACAAATCACTGGACTATGGGAAAGAACAACACCTGATGCACAGGTCAGGAATGCCGACCTTCTCTTCAATGACAAATTGGAATTCCTAAAAGATGGGACTATTATCTTCTCCCCAACCAGCGCAAGTGGGACCTATTCCTTTTCCAAAGACAACCGAATCACAATAAATGTTGGAAGAGGAGCACTCACGTTCAAGGTCTCACTAAGTGAAAGTACGTTGCAATTAATTGACGTGGATGGGTACGCAGTGGACTATATGCGAATCAGGTAGTTCAAAATGCACGAACGCCAACCGATGAGTTGCCGTGTCAAGGGGTTGAACCTTAAAAAATCGTTTCAACTGGACTTCTGTACAGTGGGCTATTTGGGGCGGAATTATATGCAGTCCGCCACACACATTTCGATCCGTTTGCCCGAGTGCGTTGTGATTCGTCGCCCATTGAAACGCTCACAAGCCGCGACCGCTTCGCGTTGAACCTGGGTGTCGCTAAAGGGCTTGAGCGTAATCACAATCCGGTCCGGCATCTCGCAGTAGAAACCATCCTGATTGAAGAACGTACGCCACAAGGTCAAAGGCGTGGCGTGGCGATACGTTGAACTCAAGTAATGATCCCGTGCCCACAACGCGCTATTGTGCAGAGCAATTCGCAGATGGGCGACAATCTGATCCTTCTCTGGGTCCACCTCGAAAAAGGTGGCTTGCGGATTCAACTGGGTCAGTTCCTGGGTCACACGGGTTTGCTCTTGCCGATGAGCCTCGATCTCACGTTCGAGTTTCGCTTGCCGGGTCACTTGCTTGAGCAAATGTTGGTGATGCCGCTGACGCAGTGCCTGAAGTTGTTGTTGACGTTGCGCGGCACGTTGGGTCGACGGCCGCTCACTCTGCCGTGACGGGCGCACCAATTGCGCCACGTGTTGCTCATAGCCCGCCGTGCGCTTTTCTAGGTGGTGCGCTTGCTCTGCCAACTGCGCGATCTTGGTATCCAGTTTGTGCGTGACCGCGCGCAGGTGGTTCGTCAGGTCGGTGATCTGCTTGGCGACCCGGCGATCGGGCACGTTCTGTTTGGCACGCAAACCAAAATTGGTATCGAGTCGCACAAACGCAATCAGCGACCGAAAGGAATTCTCCTGGGCGTTCCAGCGCGCGAGATACCAGCCCACCACGCGCCGAATATCGGGTTCTTGCTCGCGGCTGACGGTGGTGATCAAGCCAATCAAGTGTTCAGGATGATCTAGATCGTAGAGCAGTGCCGCACGCACCATCAAGCCCGGCGCCAGTTGAAAATCAGCGTCGGCGACGCGATGCGTGGTTTGCCTAGTGCGCGGATCTTTGATTTGCCGAAAGCGCCCGCGCCGCACGAAATCGGCTTCGCTGGCATATTGATTGGCTTTCAACAAGGTCACAAAACCCTTGTTTTTCAGGGCTAATGTGCGGATGACCTCGGCGGACAGTCCTTCGCGGTCGGTGACGATGACTTGGACGACAGGGCGTCCGATGGCTTGCTCGAGTTGCTGTGCGACAGCGACGACGACTTCGTTCAGATGCACATCGGCCGCATACGTCAGGCAGAAGAGCGCATGACCGCCACGCCCATGGACAAACGTCTGCTTCAGACACGGGTGGACTTCGTGCAGGGCACTCACAAAGCCCACGGGACTGGGTTGATTCGTCCAGATGACTTTGTCGTGCATGTCCACGTAAAAGACATGCGCATCCGTGATGTCGCCAGGGTGATACCAAGCACGCCAGTAGCAGCGCGCGAAGGCATGTCCTAACGGAGCCGCGATACCCAAGCGGGTCAAGTCGCTCAGGTAACCTTCGATCGTCACCGCGCGATAGACCTGGGTTGCTTCGGTCAGCCAGCTGAGTCCGTCATCCGTGTAGCTGTCCAGATGGCGCGGGCGCGTCATGTTCTCGAACAAGGGCAGAAAGGCGAACGTCTCGTTCTTGCGAACCAAGACCTCCGGCGAATGCGTCACGATGCGGAGCAACGGTGCATTCGCCTGGGTACGATAGCGTTGGCACGCCGTCTCAATCACAGTCAACAGGGCGGTCCCGAGCCCCAGGTCAAGCCAGGCACCTTTGAGCCACCAAGTGCCAGCGTCGCTCATCGGCTGACCGAGCGCCGGTCCTGCCGAAGGCGCCATAGGCGTGGTGCTCAAAAGGGGGGTGCTGACTCGACCTTGTCTTTGCACTTGGGTCCGGGCGGCTCATCCGCTAAAATGTCCGGCAGTGCATCCAACACGCGTCGATACCAGTTGTATGCGGCGCGTTCCGACATGCCGTACTTGCGCGAGATGGCTTTGGCATCAGTGAGTCGTAAATTCTCGCGCATAATTCTGACTTTAGTGGTTAGCTTGACTTTGCGGCGCGGCATGGTTGCACTCCGAGATTGACATTAGTTTCAATCATGCAACCCATTCGCCAAATTGTCAAAATTCACTGCATATAATTCTGAGCAAAAACGGTCACTGTACAGAAGTCCAGTTCAAACGAAAAAGTCGTAGGATTTGACGGTGGCCAATACATCATCATCCCTGCCCCTGGACCAATTTCACCAGCGGGGGTGAGTCGAACCATTATGGAGTTGTCCGCGTCAGCGCCCGATTTGCGCCACGCGACTTGCGTTCAGCGCGCGAATGTCAGTCGTTGGACTTGAGTTCCGGTCGCAACGCCAGCACTTCATCCACCGATGCTAACGGACGCGCCCGCCCACCGTACGGAAAGTGCGTCAAGTCGTCGCCGAGTTTCAGTTGCATCAAGTGGAACCGAATGAACTGCCGCGAGGTCATCCCTTCGCGCTGTTCGTCTGTCAGATTCCACGACCACACCATTAACTTGGACGCCGCCATCTCAGGCGTGACATGGCGATCCGCCACGCGTTCGGTCAGCACGTGCCATACGCCGACGAGCAACTTGCGCGCAATCACGACGATGGCTTTGTTCGAGTCCATGCGCTTTTCAAGCTTGGCATACTCGCGCTTCCAGTACGCGTGGTAGAGCACCGCGATGCGCGCGGATTCGACCATGATCCAGCGCAGGTCTTTGCGTCCCGTTTTGGTGATGCGTCCGGTGCGATGCGTCTCGCCACTGTCGTGGACACTCGCACCCAGTCCCGCATAGCCAACCAGTTTCTTGGCCGAGGGAAAGCGCGTCACGTCACCAATGGCGGAGAGCACCGTCATCGCAACGATGATGCCGAAGCCCGGCAGTTGCATCAAGTACGGGACGTGCTCCGCCCAGGGTGACGCGGTGCTGAGGCGAAAGAGTTCCTCCTCGACTTCGACGATTTCGGGTTCGAGGTGATCGAGTGTCGCAAGGTCTTGGCGAATCCGCAGCGTTTCGGTCGGTGACAACTTCAAACCGAGCCACCACGCGCGGTGCTTGAGCAAAAACAGTTCGCCGCGCGGTGGGATGAGATTGTAGCGGTGAATCACGCTGTTGAGCCGATTGCGCGTCATCGTCCGCATCTTGATGAGCCGCCGCCGATGCGAGAGGAGCGCGCGCAGTTCGCGCACTTCCAACGGCGGCACCCAGACTTCGGGAATCATGTTCGCGGCGAGCGCACACGCGAGATGCAGCACGTCGCGCTTGTTCGTCTTGACGCGCGCAGACGCAATGACCTTCACGAGACCTGGGTGCGCGACCACGCATCGCCCGACGCGCGGGGCGACTTGATCGTAGAAGGTCCAGGCATTGGTGGTCGCTTCGAGGACGAGCGCGTCGGTGGGGCGCAAATGCTTGGCGCTCCAGACCGCCCACTCGCCGAAGTCGAAGCGGCGCGGCGGCAAAACGATCTGCTGCTGCGCGTTCACGCCGCCCGCGACCAAGTAATGCTTGCGCGGAGCGTGTCGAGGGCAAGGTAACGTTCAAAGGTTGACACCGTTTGAGTGTTCATGATACACTCCTTTGCAGAACGGCAGCGCGTGGTCGCGCTGCGAGTTTGGATGGGGCGCGGATTGTGGGCAGAGAATCTCACAAACCGATACGGGTTCAGTGTTCGTGCACTGTCCCAGAACCTAGTCCTGAGCGTAGCCGAAGGATGAGAGAGTACGACGGGGAGCCAAAACTTGTCCTGAGCGAAGCCGAAGGATAACACAACGGGCTTGGTCAGCGACCATCCCATCCGCGCGGTCGGCTCGCCCAAAACGCTCCCTGCCCCCGGTGCGTTCCCGCCACTCATCGTGTCGAGGATAGCACCGTCCGCGTCCCATCGCAACTACATTCTAATAACACGCGCACGCCGTTGCAAGGCGAGCGTTGCGCTTGACTGTGAGTCGAACGGATATATACTACGGCAAGAAGGAGAGTGTAAATATGTCATCTACAGCAATTGCTACACTAACAAAGATGATGGAGTCTTTGCCAGAACCCGCGCAAGACCAAGTGGTAGAGCATCTCCGCGAGTATCTTGAAGACCTGCAAGACGAATTGCAATGGGATGCCCTGTTCAAGAGAACGCAATCACAACTTGTCGCCGCAGCACGACGCGCCAAGCAGGAGATTGCTCAAGGTCTCGCCAAACCGATGGACTATGACCAATTATGAACTCCGCAACCTTGCCCTCTTTTTGGTCTGCCTACGCGCGTTTAGATGAAACTGTCAGACGCAGTGCGAGAAAAGCCTACCGCTTGTGGGCAGAAAATCCTTATCCCCCCTCTCTGCACTTTGAATGTATCAATCGCGAAGAAAATATCTGGTCGGTAAGAGTAACGCGTGGCTGGGAACACACGCGCACCGACCGCGCCACGTACGCGGCTTTCTGGCAAGTTTGGTTGGGAAAGTTGGAGGGTGGCTTCATCTCGCGCGCGGCTTCGGGCGTGGTCGGTGCGCTACACGTTCTCACAACCACGACGGGCGAGGATTCCTCCTCGCCCGCTTTTCTTTCGCGCTTTTTCGCGTCCTTTCCTGTCCTTGCGCGCCTAAATGAACAACGGCGCCAGCACCAACGTAATCGTCGAAAGCAACTTGATCAACACGTGCAGCGACGGACCCGCCGTGTCCTTGAACGGATCGCCCACCGTGTCGCCGACGACCGCCGCTTTGTGCGCGTCGCTCCCCTTCTTGTGCACGACGCCCTTCTCATCGCGGAACTCGCCGGACTCGATAAACTTTTTCGCGTTGTCCCACGCGCCGCCGCCGTTGTTCATCACCGTTGCGAGAACGATCCCCACAATCGTGGCGACCATCAACAGCGCGGCTTCTGCTTCCGCCTTCAACACGATGCCGACGACAATCGGCGCGCCGACAGCGAGCAAGCCCGGCGCGACCATCGCGCGCAGCGCGCCGCGCGCCGTAATGTCCACCGCGCGTGCGTAGTCGGGTTTGTTTTTGCGCTCCATAATGCCGGGAATCTCGCGGAACTGCCGCCGCACTTCTTCGATGATCTGCTCGGCGACGACGCTCACCGCGCGCATCGCGAGCGACGAGAAGAGGAAGATCAACCCCGCGCCCAACATCGCGCCGACGAACACTTCGACCTTGCCCAGGTCAACGGTGTGCGACGCTTTGACCATCGCGTCCGACAAACCTTGCGCCTTGCGTACTTCTGCGACCTTGTCGAGATACGCGCTGAACAACAAGAACGCGGCGAGCGCGGCAGAGCCAATCGCATACCCTTTCGTCAGCGCTTTCGTCGTGTTGCCCGCCGCGTCGAGCGCGTCCGTCCCCTTGCGGATTTCCTCCGGCGCGCCGGACATTTCGACGATGCCGCCCGCGTTGTCCACGATCGGACCGAAGGTATCCATTGCGAGAATGAACGCGGCAGGCATCAGCATCCCCATCGTCGCGACGGCGGTGCCGAACACACCCGCGACGTACGGCTCGACCTTCAACGCGGCTGCCGCCTGCGATCCCAACCAGAACGATGCGATCAACGCGATCCCGACTGCGATGACCGGCGCGGCGGTGTTTTCAAAACCGACCGAGAGACCGGTGATGATGTTCGGACCCGTGCCGCGCAATGACGCGCGCGCGATGCTCTGCACCGGACGCCAGCGCTTTTCGGTATAGTACATCGTGATGAGGAAGAACGCAACGCTCGTCAGCAAACCGACAACGCCAGCCCAGAAGAAAACAACATTGCCCAACAATTGCATCACGACGAAATACATCGCCGCGCCGGCGATAATGACCGTGAGCGCGAAACCGCGAAACATTGGGTTCATCGGCTCTTCGCCTTCATTGAGTTGGATGCCGGGCACCGCCGTCGTCGCCCACACGCCGACAATCGAAGCGATCAAACCGAAGGCGCGGACGACGAGCGGGAAGACAATCCAATCCACATTCTTCGTCACTGCGAAAATCGCGACGCCCAGGATCATCGCGCCGATGTTTTCCGCGACGGTGGACTCGAACAAATCCGCGCCACGCCCAGCGCAATCGCCCACGTTATCGCCGACCAAATCCGCGATGACACCCGCGTTGCGCGGATCGTCTTCTGGGATTCCGGCTTCAACTTTGCCGACCAAGTCAGAACCCACATCGGCGGCTTTGGTGTAAATGCCGCCGCCGAGTTGCGCGAACAAGGCGACGAAACTCGCGCCGAAACCCATCCCGACGATGAGGAAGGGCGCGTTGCGCGCGGCTTCCGTGCCGGAGAAACCGCCGTACGCGGTGAACATCAGATATACGCCAATGAGCGACAAGCCGACGACGAGGAAACCGCTCACCGCCCCACCGCGCAGCGCAACTGCCAACGCGGGTGCGACGCCCTTGCGCGCGGCGCTCGCGACGCGCGCGTTCGACTGCACCGCGACGTACATGCCGATGATCCCGCTCAGCGCGCTCGCCGCCGCGCCGACGAGGAACGCGACGCCAGTCCGCCAACCGAGATCAAAACCGATGATCCCGGTTTCAGAATACTTTTCAAAGAGCGTAACCACTGTGGCAATGATGACGGCGGTGACAATCGCCAACACAGCAATGGTGCCGTACTGACGCGTGATGAACGCGACGGCACCTTCGTAAATCATCGCGGCGACCTCTTGCATTTCTTTCGTCCCTCTGTCGCGGCGCAACACATCCCACGCCAGGTACGCGACAAACAAGAGCGCGAGCAAGCCCGAAATGGGAACGACCCAAACGAGATTCATAGTGTGCTCCTCTTCCCCAGAGTCTTTGCCGCTGAAAACACAAACGCGGTCGAACACCTTTGTCCGGCCGATAAATCGCGGCATCGCATCAACATTTCAGTTGAGCAGATTTTAGCACAGGTTTTGACGAAATGCAATGGGGATTGAAACCGAATTTCAGATTGCAGATTTCTGATTTGGTTTGCCACCACCCAGGTTGTCATTCTGAGCAGGGGTGGTTCTTGCGGTGCTGAACGAAGCCGAAGCAAGAATCTCGCACCTCGCGAATAGCGAGACTCTTCGCGGATGGATTCGCGTCGCTCACCACAAGGTTTACCCTGAGGAACGAAGGGCTCAGAGTGACAACCCGATCTAAAATCACTTGTACGGGATCGCCACGTCGCCGATGAATTCGCGCGCGATGATGATCCGCATGATGTTCGCGCCCCCCTCCGCGCCGACGACGTACGACATCAAGCCGCGAAACAGCATTTCGATTGGCGTCTCAATCGTGTACCCCATGGCGCCGTGATGCATCATCGCGTGCTTGGCGATCTCGACGCCGAGCAGCGGCGCGGTCAGTTTGCAAATCGCGACGTTCGCGTTAATGTCTTTGCGCGCGAACGCGCCCGGCTTGACGCTCACCTGGTCAATCATCCACGCGGTCTTGAGCAATTGATTCTTGAGCATCTCCAACTTGGCATAGTCGTCTGCGATTTCAAACGACACGCCTTCGAACTTGGCGAGCGGCTGACCGAACAGGTGGCGTTGTTTGACGTACTCTGCGCTTAATTCCAGCGCGCGCTCCGCTCCGCCGGTGCACGCCGCACAGACGAGGACGCGCGCTGCGTTGAATCCCTCCATCGCGAGATAAAAGCCGCGATTCTCCGCGCCCAAGACGTACTTGGCTGGCACCGCGACGTTTTCGTACGCGACCATTCCGGTAGACAAACCCATTCGCCCCATCATCGTTAATTTTTGCGTCGTGATACCGGGCGATTGCAGCGGCACGTAAGCGAACGTCATTCCGCGCGTGCCTAGTTCCGGCGCGGTTTTGAACAACGTGAGATGACCGCCGCCGCGCTGGGTCGCTTCGACGACGCCGCTGATGTATATCTTTTCGCCGTTCAAAACGTACTGCTCGCCCGATTTCTGCGCGTGCGTGCGAATGTTCGCGAGATCGGAGCCGCCGCTCGGTTCCGTCGTCGCGACGCCGAGGAACCATTGCCCGCTTGCGACGCGCGACAGCAACTCGCGCTTCAACTCCTCCGCGCCGTGCCGCACGACCAGGTACGCCCAACCGAGTGCGAGCAAGTAATAGACTGGGAGTGACATCGAAAGATCGGCGCGCGCGATTTCGTGCACCGCGTTCAGCGCATACACCAACTCCTCGCCGCGCACCGCCGAGCCGCCGTACTCCTCCGGAATCGTCACACCAAACAGACCCAGGTCTGCCATCCCCTTGATAATCTCTTCGGGAATCCCTTCGGCTTTGCGATCAATCTCGCGCGAGCGCGGCGCAATGTGCTTTTCCGCGAACTCGCGCACGGTTTGTTTGAATAATTGCTGTTCCTCTGTCAATCGAAAATCCATATTGGCTCCTTGTGTACAGTAGTCAGTCTTCAGTCGTCAGTAGCCAGATACTGGCGACTCACTACTGGCGACTGGCGACTGCGTAAACTACCGACACGCCCAAATGCAATCCATCCTCGCGAAACAGCGGACGCACTTTGGCAAGGTACTCGTCTCTGAACTTGCCGCGCGTCTCACCCGACATTCGCATCAGCGCGGCGCGATTGCCGAGCGTGAATTGGAACGCCCACCAGTCGTCTTCTTTCGGAAAGACGACATCATACTGCTCCAGCCGCGTTTCGACGCGCGCGAATCCCACGCCGGTCAGCACCGCTTGGAATTCCTCCGGTGTGTACGCGACGCGTCCGGGCGTCCGCACTGCCGCGTTGTACGCGCGCATCTGCTCCCCGAAGATGCGCCAGCCCGGATCGAATGGCGGAGGCGTATTGCCGAAGACAGTCGCTCCGAACTTGCCCTCGGTTTTCAAGACGCGCCGCATTTCGCACAGCGCGACATCAAGCGCGGGGAACAAGAAAAGCGAGAACGCGCACGTCACCGCGTCGAAGAACTCATCGCGAAATTCCAAGTGCTCCGCGTCCATTTTGTCCAATTCAAAATTGTCCAGCCCCAGTTGCCGCGCCGCGCTTTCCGCTTCCTCCAACATTCCTTGCGACAAATCCACGCCCACGACACGCCCATACTTGCCGACAAGTTGTGCGGCGGGAATCAGCACTGCACCCTTGCCTGTCGCCACATCCAGCACGCGTTCCCCAGCGACCAAGCCCACCAACTCGATCAGCCGCGCGCCCCGCTCTTGAAAAATGCGTGGACCTTCGCGGTCATAACGCGCTGCCGCGCCGTCAAACAATTCTTCGATCATTGGTTTCGTCGCGACCATCATTTCTGGCATACTCTGCCTTTGGTTGATTCGGGAAGGGTTCGCTAACAAATAACTCCCGCATACTGTCATTGCGAACGGTTTTCCCGCAAGGGGGACTACGCTCTGCGAAGCAATCTTCACGCCTCGAATTTGGGGATTGCTTGCTTCGGCTTCGCTCAGCACCGCCAAGTGCGCTCCTCGCAATTACACCCATGAGGTTACCGCAGATCCATCCAGCCAATTTCGACCGGATCGCCCAGTGATTCGAAATCAGGTAGGCGGTACATTGTCACGAACAAATGATACGTACTCGGCGCAAGATCAGCCGGTAGTTCAATCGTGTGCTCGTCGCGCAGCGTCTCGCCAACTTCCCACAGCGTCGTCGGATAGAACTCACCGCCGACCTGATGATCGTTCCCCTGCGCGACTTTGCCGCCGCGCGCGCCAAACAATTGGATGGAGGCCATGTAATTACGATCAAGTTTCACAAGCGGGCTCCAATAAATCGCGGCGCGCAACACATTTCCTTCGCGTGCGACATCGTACCCCAGCACGCGCACGCGATTCGCCAGCACCGCGCCGCTCGAGTGTTGCGGCACGCGACTGGTATAAGTTTCTACCACGCGCCACAAAGAATCGGACGCGACGACGCGGTACTTGATTTCTATTCCCGGCATCGGTTTGATGAAATAGACCGGACGATTCGCGTCGAGCACGCTGTCCGTCAATCGTCCAATGTTCGCGTACTCGGGTGCCGGCGTGATCAGCGGGAACAGCCCCAGCAGATCGCGCCGCGTGTTTTCCACGTACTGGATGTACCACAACGGCATCATTTCATCGCGGTCGTTCGAAATAAGAATCGCGTTTTGCGGAATCGACGCGGACAAGATGCGCGTCCACTGTGCGCGCGCTTGTGTCTCACGGCTGCGGTCGGCGAATGGAAAGTTGATGATGACTTGGGGAATAATCAGCATAATTGCCAACAGAGTCAAGCCGACGAATTCAAACCGAGCATTTTGAATTTTGAATTTTGAATTTTGAACTAGCGACACCAGCCAAGTCGTTCCATACCCAATCCAGATTGCCCACGCCAGATACGCCGGAATGTAGTAATGAAGAATATCGGCGATGTGATAGAGCGACGCAAAAAGAATCGTCGCGACAAAGCCGGTCACAAGCAACGCGAACTGCGCCCATTCCTTGCGCCACACCATCGCGATGCAACCGATCAGGCCTAGCGCAATCCCGGCTGCGCCAAATTGATCGAACAACCACCGCGGAAACGCAGATAAGCGCGCCCCGCTCACCGCGTCCCAACCGAGTTCGGATTGAAACGTGCGACCCAAAATGTAATTGACGAATCCCGTCAACGAGTTGTCGTACAAAACCAAATCGCGTCCAGGCGCGAGCGGTAGTACAAAGTACGGTGCCGTGGGAGCGCGGAGGGGCAGGTGGAGGTAGAGCGTTAGGGGAAGCAAAAAGGAAAAAATGAAAAGCAAAAAGTAGCGTGGCTTGCACCATCCAAATCGCGCGGACATTTCAGATGGATTAGCCATACGCCATACGCCGTACGCGAAGAGCGCAAACGCAGGGATCCACAAAACAATCGAACGATGGTGCGTCAGCGCGAGTGCGTACGCGAAGCAGAACACCGCAAGTTTTTTCGCGGACGGCGCGGCTTGCCACCGCAGCGCGATGAAAATCAGCAAGGCGACGAAGAACGCGTTGAGATCGTACGCCTCTGCCGCGCTCGCATCGTACCAAAACGCGCGCGTGACCGCGAATGAAAATGCCGCGAGGATCGCCGCGCCGCGATGCCGCGTGATTCCATGCGCGGCAAGATAGAGCGCGGCAACCGCGCACGCGGCAGTCAGCGCGGTGAACAGATTGAGCCGATACGCGGGATTGCCCAGCGGGACAAGATGCTGAAACAAGCCGCCGAAAATCAAATAGAGCGGATAACCCGTCGGGTGAACGAAACCGAAATTCCACGCGGCCAATTGAAACTCGCCACCATCCGCGTCTACAACATCGGGGGCGAGGGTGCGGAGGTAGAGCAAAAAACTTGCCAGCGCGAGCGCGAACGCGACAACCGCGTCTGTGCGCGATCCAAAACGCCTCACCGTGTTCTCCTGATCCAAAAGGCAATCATCGCACCGCCCACAAAAAATGTCCCGCTCAGAATCGAAATCAGAAAACCAATCTGCTCGACGACGCTCTCTTCGTAGCGCAGAGTCACTGTGTAATTTTCGCCGGGAGGAAGTGCGATTCGCATCAACGCCAAATCGTCGCGCGTGATCGCGAGCGATTGTCGGGCATCGGTGCGCGCGCGCCAGAGCGGATAGGCATAGACTTTGACGGTGACGCTCGCATCGGCGCGCGCCGCGCGAATGCGTAATGTGATTTCGTCGTCGGCAAAAGAGAGCAGATCAACGGCGGCGTTGTGCGCGTCGATCCACGCGTTCTCGTACTCCTTCACTCGATAGACGAAAAAATACGCGTTGTTGTAGTACGACTCAAAGCGCGGCGATGCGTCCAGAAACGTGCGCGTGCGAAAATCGTTGACACCGGCGACAATCGTCGTGATGTTGAATCGCCGACAATAATCGTACACTTGCGCGTCCGCAAGTTTCTCCAACGATACGCCAAAGAGCGCGCGGTCGTCCTGATCCTCCGGCAAACCCCACAGCGCGGGCGGATCGAGTTTGCCGGTCCACATGAACGCGCCAATCGGCGACCAATGGCTGAACGTGCCGCCCATCATTTGCCGATTGGCAAACAGCGGCGTGAGCGCGACAAGCGTCGTCGGGAACGATTCGGTGCCGCGCGCGTTCAAACGCGTGTAGAAAGAGGTGAACCACACGCGCCCCGGCGTTTCGCGCAAGGTTGCCCACAGCTCGTCTAGCCGATAATCGGCAATCGCTTGACGCAAAAAACGCGGTTCGCCATCGGCTTGCGAAAAATGCGCGGACGTTTGCGCGAATGGAATCAGCAAGGCGATGCTTGCCAGCAGCACGCTCAACATCGCGAACGACGCGCGGGCGCGCGACGGCGCAACCCGCTGAGCGATCCATTCGCCGAGATCGGCAAGACCGAGCGCAGCGAGCAGGATGAGCGCGAAATAAAATTCGCCGATCAGACGCACCGAGTCGAGTTGATAGAAACGCAATCGCTCGACGAAGAGCGCATACCAACCCAGCATTATCGCCGCGAGCAAAATCGGCAGAACGATCAGAACGATCAAGAGCGCACGCCGCGCGGCATCCGGCTCGCGCCGCACACGCGTCACCGCGATCAGCGCGAGAATCGCGTAAGGCAACAGCATCGCATCCGTCAAGACTCGCCAGGTCTGATCGAGTGTCGCGCGAATGTGGGGAATCATCGCGCCGGATGAATGGGCGATCAGCGGAACAATCCAAAACGCATCGAGCGCGAATGCAAACAGGACGATGCCACCGATTTGTACGGACGCGCGCACAAGCGATAATCGGCGCGCCACGCAAAGCGTGTACAAGCCGAGCGCGAGCATCAAACCAATCGCGTGGTACGGATGGAGCAGGATCGCCAACGCCAGCGTCAGCGCCGCGAGTCCGCCGGATCGCCATCGCCGCGACTCGACGAAATCAAGCGCCCAAACGAAAACAAGCGCACTCAACCCAAACGATAATCGCGAGCCAATCATTCCGATCACAACCGCCGGTGCGCCGTCGAAGAACGCTGGGAATCCCAGCACAAGCACTCCGGCGGCAAGCGCGGCGCGCCGCTCGAATCTCAATCGGCGCAGCGCGTAATAAAATGTGAACGCGGGCAACGCGTAGGCGGCGAAGACGACGATCTCGTAGATCAGCGCGGTGGAAACTTTTCCCAGCGTGAGCAGATTCAACAGCAAGCCGACGATCATCGAGCCCGGCGGATAGAAGAGTCGTTCGGGATAGCCAGCGTACCAATGTGGAATCCAATCAATGATGCGCTGGTGTTGCGGCACGGCGACGTTGAGCGTGTACCACATCGTCCAGTAATGTCCGGCATGATCACCGTAAATAAAAACATCGTCGCGCACGAGCGAACCGGCAATCGTCCACGCGATTACGCCGAGAACGGCGATCGCCAGCGCATCGGCAAACCAGGGCTGGCGCAACAATTGCCGCGCGCTCATTCGATCTTTGCCTCGTCCGCGCGCGGCAGAATCGGCGCGACGCGCGCGCGTTCCCGCCACCACAACACGCCGCCGGGCAAACTCGTCAGCACGACGACGGCGTGAAAGATCAGCGACAAGGCAAACGCCGATTCGCTCGGCACACCGACCAGCCCAAAAAAGAAAACCGCCGTCGCTTCTTTTGGGCCCAGCCCGTTGAACGAAATCGGCAACATCAGAACGAACGCGATCAGCGGATTGAACAGGAAAAAGTAGATCAGCGGAATGTCGAGTCCCAGCGCGAGCGCGACCGAGTACCACACGAACGTCGCGACGACGATCACTCCGGCGGAAACGAGTACGTTCGCGACCAGCGTCAGGTAACTCGAACGAAAAGTTTGAATCGCCTGGTAGAGACGATGCGCGCGCGGCTTGAAATGTGCGAGAAATGAAAAATCAAACACAAACGCAAGCCGGCGCGCGAGGCGGCGGCTGAACAAAAGCGCGCAACCGATGGCGAAGATGGTTGCCGCAACAACTGTCGCGATCTCGATGGCTTTAAGTTGTGATCCGCCAGTCACTAAGAAGACGAGCAAACCCATATTCACAAGCGCGGCGCAAAAGAACGCGACCAACCCCATCAGCCGATCCACGACGACGGAGGTGATCGCCGCTTCGGTTTCATTTGCGGCGCGCGCGAGCGCATACGCGCGCACCACATCGCCGCCGATGTTCGACGGCAGGACATTTCCCAGAAATAATCCGGCAAAGGTGTACGCCGCCAAATCGCCGTACGAAGCATCGAGGCGTTGGACACGCACGAGGAGTCGCCACTTGAGGACGCCCAGCAGAATCGCGACAAGGTACAATGCGAGCGCGATCACCAACCAGAGCGGTTGCGCGTTGGCGACTTGGCTAATCAGTTCCGCGCGATTGAGTCGGCTCAGCAAAAAGACGAGCAAGCCAACGCTGACCGCGATCTTGGCGAATGTGCCTAGCCGTTTGCGCATCACCGGCAGCACTCGCAAACGCGCAGATTAGCGATTGCGAAACGCATACGCGTTGCGATACCCCACATCGGTACTGAAACTTGAAAATGCTTTCGCGCGCGCTTGACTGAACGGATAGCGCCCGAGTGCGCGCAAGCCGCGGGTTGCAATCGCGCGCGGCGAGTACACCCGACGGCACAACCAATCGTAGCCCTCACGCAGTTGTTCGGCCGTCATCAAAGCCGGGCGGAACATCACGTGCGCGGTGTCGTAATGACTCCAGGGAACATTCGGCAACATCCGTCCTTGTTGAATCAAAAGTTCGCGTTGCGGCGTGCCGGGAAAGGGCGTCAGCATCGTCACACTCACGCCATCGAATTCTGTCTCGCGGATAAACTTCCAGGTTTTTTCAAAGACCTCGACCGTGTCATGGTCAAAACCAAAGACGAACAAACCTACGACGTTCAAACCATGATCGTGAATCGTGCGCACGATGCGTTTGATGTCAGCAACTTGTCCTTTAGTTTTACCGCCCAGATCGCGGCGATTGTCCGGATTGATTGACTCAAATCCGATGAAGAACTTGTCCAGACGCGCGCGGCGCGCCAAATCGAGCAAGTCCGGATATTCGGCGATTACCAACTCGGTTTGCGTCGTCCAACTGTGCAGCGGCAAGGGCGCGAGCGCGCGAAACACTTTTTCGATATAGTCCGGATTGATGCGAAAGTTCAAGCCGAAATTATCGTCCGTGAGAAAGAATCGCTTGATGCGCCGCCGTTCGATCTCTTCCACGATTTGTTCGACCGGACGATAGCGCATCACTTTGCCGGAGACGCGCACCGCCGTGCAAAACGTACAGTTGCGCGGACAACCACGCGTGATCTCCAGCGAGGGCGTCCAGTAATTGCGATGCTCGTCCACTTGACGAATGACGCGCTCGCTGATCGGCGCGAGCGTACCAAGCGGCGCCCATTCCTCGTCGGTGTAGCGCGGCTGCAATTTGTCGTCTGCAAAATCTTGAATGATCTGAAGCCAAGTTCGGTACGCCTCGCCCACGACGACCGTATCCGCCCACGCCGCCACCTCGTCCGGCAAAAGCGTGGCGTGCACGCCGCCGACGACGACCTTACTACCGCGCTGACGCGCGCGCGTGGCAATCGCGCGGGCGCGATCAATCGTCAGCGTCATACTGCTGATGCCAACGAGCGTACGCGCGTTGAGTCGTTCATAGTTCAACGCTCCCAGATTCTCGTCCCAGATTTCGACCGGTATATCGTCGGGCACCATCGAGGCGAGACGCATCAAGGTATAGGGTGAGCCCGCGGCTTTGCCCCAGATGCGGCCCTGATGCGCGGGTTGAATCAGCACAATTCTTTCAATGTCCATCTATGTTGCTCCAAATCGCGCTGCCCAGCAGATGTGGGCAGCGCAAAGTAGAATGAAATCAGTTTATCCTCTCCGCGCCGGATTGTCAAATGATTCTTTATTCTCCCAAGTCAACAATGCTGACATCGTCAAACAGGGTCGCGCCGCCGCCCGCCGCAACACGATGTACGGCTTTGAGAAAAATCGTCAGCCGTGGACCGGTCGCGCGAATCTCCGTTTGGGTATGTAGCCATTGAGCATCTTCAGTCGCGTTCCAAGGAAACCACTTGACACTCGGCGCCTGATCGTCGCCGCCGCCAGTCAGATCAACCCCAAGGAACAGTTCAATCGGCGTTGGACTGGGATAGTGAATGCCCCACGCGGAAATGCGATAGCGATGGTTCGGCACGCCGTCGAGCGTGCGATGAACGCCCGCTTCGCCATCGGACGACTCGAACGCAATCTCTTGAGAGCGAATGCCGCGATGCACATTGACCGGGTTCTTGTTTTCGTTGAAAGTGGGTTCTCCGAACTCCCCTCGACGACGAAAGACTTTCCAGCCCTCCGCCACGCGATCCATCCGTCCCTCAAACCCACTGGATGTATCGTACCACCCACCCTCAAAGTCCCACAAGCCGCCTTCGCGCGGGGGTTGTGGCACCACGCTGGCGCGCGTCGGCAATGGCACCGTGGCCGGGCGCGGCGTATTGGTTGGAAGGGCTAGACGCGCAGGCACGCTCGTCGGTGCAGGAGTGCTTATGGGCGCTAGCGTCGCACTCGGCAGAGGCGGGGGTGGCATCGCGGTGTCAGTTGGAGCCGGCATCCGCGTAAACGTGGGACGCGGTGTTCGCGTGGGCGTGGGAGCAGAAACAGGGAGCAAGTCACATGCTGCAATCAAATTGCTCAGCAATCCAATAAGCAGTAGATTTCTCACTTGGCTCAACCTTTCCTCCAAAACGCGTTGAACTTTAACGCTATCGCCTTTCCAGTGTCAACGCGCTGACCGCCGCCGCGAGCGTGCGTTCGTCTTGGCTGCGACCCACCGCGATAAACGCCGCGTTATCGCCCGCCTGTTCCAACGCGCTTGCCGCCGTCGCGCCTTTGACGCCGATAAGCGCGTGCGCGCGCTGTCCGGTCTGCCGCAAATCAATCTGCGCGCCGAGCGCGCGCAATCCCTCGACTGTGCGGTCGCCGAGATTCGCCGCGACCTCTCCTTGTGACGCAATCGCGACAATGTGTCCCGCCGGAATCTGCGCGAGGAAGTCGGTCAGCGCGCGCGATTCCGCGCGATCATCCACCGTGTCGAACCAACGCGCACTGACGATCGCGCCACTCTGCGGATGAATGACGACGACATTATAGCCGCGCTTGCCCGGCGCAATCTCGCGTCCATTCACTTTGATCGAAGCAACCTCCGCGCTGCTCACGACGATTTCGACCGGGCTGTTGACGCCGGTCTTCCCAATCGCGAAATTCGGCGGCAACACTTCGCGCGGACGCACCGCATAGCCGAATTTAAGCACAAGATCATTTACACCCGAACGCAACGCGCGCGCGGGAATCACCATCGAGTAATTCTCCCAGCCTGTTTTCAGATCGAACTTTTGGATCGGCTGATCGTTGACGATCAATTCCAGCGTTTGCGCGGGCGCATTCGGGTACGTGAATGGCAGCGCGTGCAGGGTCAACTGATAATCGGCAATCTCGCGGATTGGGAAGACCACGCGCGCACTCTGCCGATTCGCCCAATTCGCACTCTCGCCACCGAGTATTTCGTCACGCGCCCAGCCCTCGGCTCGGTACACGCGCGCCGCCTCCGTTCCAAAGACGATGTGCTGTTTCGCTGGCAACGGTGCCTGATTGACGCGATAGGCAATCACGCCATCGCGGTCGTAGATTTTTTCGCCGAGCGGCAACACTTGTTGCACGTACTCGACGACCGCGCCGCGCGTGTCGCTATACGGCAAGCGCTGCGGCGTCGCCGCGTTGATGACGACGTACCGAATGTCGAAGAACGCGGCAAGTTGCGGCGCGGCGGCGCGATCACGCGCCAGCGTTTCCGGCGAAATATCGCGATACATCTCCACTTCCGTCAACGAATGGAACAGCGGGACCTGATCGAAATATTCAAACAACGCAGGCGGATTGCGCGAGGTGTTGCCCGAGAACAAGTACTTGCCGTGAACGCGTTGGTAGGATTGCGTGCGCGTATCCTCCGCACCCTGCATCGTAAAACTATTGCGCCAACCGAGCGGCAAACTGAGGATCGCGAAATCGCCTGGCTCACGCGCGATTTGAGCATATACTTCCGGCACGCGCGCGTCGGTGAGCGGAAGCGGGAGCGCGAGATGCTCGAACAGTAAAGCAGTAAGCAGTAGGCAGTAGGCAGTAACCCGCGCAATTCTTCTATCGCGCAATTTTCCAAATAGCCAAGCAAGGCCGAACGCAATCAGCACCGCGAGCGACAGCATCACCAAAATCGAGTAACGATTCGGCACGCGGTTTTCTTTCAGGAACGGAATATAGTGCAACAGCAAGAACGGCATCGGAAACGTGACTTGCAGTCCATCAAAATCAAAAACAGATTGACCGTAGATGTGCAAGAGCGGTCCCAGCGCGAGAATCGCAAAAATTATTGTCGCGGCGATCCACACCGCCAACTTTTTGCGATAGAGGAGCGCGCCAAGAACCGCGAGCGCGAGCGTTGCGTACCCCAAGAACACGGTGTTGACATCCACGAATCGCGAATTGCCTTGCCGCACCGCGTCAAGTTCCTGAACCCACTGCCGGTTGAGCGGATGCAGACTCGTCGGCGTGAGCCACCCAGCCAAATCCACGAGCAATTCTTCCGCGTGTCCCCAGCCAGGGAGTTTGTAGCCGCTCAAAACTATTTCATTAACCAGGGGAATTAACAGCGGCATTGAAAATAGAATCGCAACGATACTCAAAATTCCCAGCCGTGTAATCGCCGCGCGATTACGCCAAGTCCGCCATTCGAAAATCAGATAAAGCAATGTGAACATTGCCAGCAACAGAAGATGGACCGCATCGGTACTGAAACTGAGACCGGCAAACAGACCGGCGAGTAACGGATTTTTCCAGCCCGCCGAACGCCCGGTCTTGATCAAAAATAAAATGTAAAATGGCACCCATTGGATCCCGAGAATGTTATAATGTCCCAGCGCGGCGTACACTATCCGCGACGAAGAAAAACCAAAGACCGCGCTCGCGATAATTGCCGCGAGTGTCGCGGAGCGCGTTTCATCCGCCATCGTCCGTAAAAGATACGCGGCAAGCAAGTACATTCCAAACGCGCCAAACACGAACGAGAAAAAGACCGTCGCATTGACCGCGCTCACCAAACCCAACGCGAATTGCAAAGGCAAGCCCAAAATCGCGTGCGTCCAGAGCATCGTGAAACTCGCCAGATTGACACCGATGGGATAAAAGATCTCGCGCGTAACCAAAGGATTGACACCCAGATCGACAAGTGCGTGCTTGATCCACCACTGACTCCAGACGAAACTGTACTCGTCGAGCGCCCACGTTTCACTGCCCGGCACGTGCGTGTCAAAATGCAAAACAAGTGGATAGGTGAGCGCGAGCGCGAGCAGGAAATACAGCGCGAGGACAAATACGGGATGGGGCGCGGATACAAAACGCAAAACGTAAAGCGTGAAACGTGACGTATAATTCATTTTACCTCAATTGCAGTGCGGGCGATGCCCATTTTGTTGCGCCGCGCGTCAACTCGATCCATAACTGCGTGACATCATTCGGCACTTCACGCGCGTACCATTCAACAATCGTATCGCCGATTGCCCATTCAAGTGGCGGCACAGCGAAGCGGCGTTTGTCTTGTGTAATCAATCCGCCGCGCGCGTCGGCTAGGGACAACGTCACGTCCATATCTTTGCGATCCGGCGGCAACGCGCTGACTTGCCAATACAACGCGACGCCGCGCGGTTCGTCGGCGTAACGCGACGCGCCGACGAGTCTCAGCAACGGATTGAACTCGACGTCCAACAATTGCGCCGGGGGCGTGGGCGCGCCGAGCCGATACGCGGTAAAGTACTCCCCTTCGCCGACTTGCTCTGGCGATGGCGCGATGCGGACTAACCACTCCGGCTCGGGCGCGTAATCGCGAATGAAAACGTAGATCGCGTTGGACTGATTCGCGCCGAAGATGAGCGCACTGTGCGCGTCCGATTCTTTGAACCGCGTCGCGCGATCCATGTAACTCGAAGTCGGCACGCGTTCGCCCAAGAGCATCAACGTCGGCGAGCGATACACTTCTTGCGAAATGTAGATCGGCAGGTCGGCGGACTGACGTTGAATGAACCCAGCGACCTCTGTCAAATCCGCGTCGAACGCGAGCGGCACGTCGGGATTGTTCGCCCACGCGACAAAATAATCGTGCGTCGTCCACATTGCGCTGCCGATGAGACACAGCGCAATCAAACCGCGAATCGCCAGTGGCGCAATTTGCCATCTGCTACTCGCGATCTGCCATTTGCCAATCAGCGCGTCCATCGCCAGCGCGGGGAAAATGAACACGCCCGGCACGACGCCCAACACCCGTACCCCTTTCGGAATCATATCGGCCGTCAGAAACGCCGGCGTCGCCATCACGACGAACCACAACAACAAGAAACGATACTGCGCTTGTCGCCAACGCGTCAGCGCAATCACGATGCCGATCAAAAACCACGGCGCGAGCAACAGGTCGAAAACTGGTTCGCCGGGCAAGTTGTAATGCTTGCTCTGATAGCCCATTCCCGGTACGACGAATTGCGCGAGATTGCCGACGACGCTGGAACCAAACGCGGCGGCTGGATTTTCAAAATCGAAAATCGAGACGCTGCTAAAGCGCCGACTGAACTGCGCCGGGTTTTGCGCGAAATAGATACCGAGGGGAAGCATGACGATCAGCGCGACCAGCGCGGCGATGCCAAGACCGGATACCGACCGCCGACCACCGACCACCGATGCTGACTCTGCGGTCGGCGGTCTGCCGTCGGCGGTCACGCGCTCAATGAGCAACTCGACCGCAACAAACAGCGCGACGAACACCGCGACGAATCGCCCGGGTGAGTACGTGTAAATCGCCAGTCCAAGCACCGCGCCTGCGCCCGCGTATAATCGCCAATCGCGCGTGCGCAGTGCCCGCCACAATAGAAAGTAGCCGGTTGCTTCAACGAGCGGCAGGAGCGTATCGCGATGCGCGTTGCGCGTCATCTGCATGTGCCAAAACGAGATCGCGAGCAGCGCGGTCGTCAACAGCGCGAGGCGCGTCGCGCGTTCGCGCGCGAAGATCCCAGACGCCCACTCGCGCGCCAGAAAGAACGCGGCAGGAATCGTCAGCAACCCGGCGATGAGCGCGGGCAAGCGCGTCGCCAGCGGCGTAACGCCGAACAATGCGTACGCCAGCGCGGTGAGGTAGACGTACAGCGGCTCGCGGCCCAGGTGCGCGTGAAACCAGATGGCAAGGTTGCCCGCCAGGACGTCGAGCGCGTCAAGCCCTTCCACCGCTTCATCGCCGAACAAGCCGGGGGGCAAACGATCAATCGCGTAGACGCGCAGTACGATCGCGACGCATGCAATCGCAAGAGCCGCGAGCCAGTACCGCGACGCGTTGCCCGCGCGCTCTGCCTTCATCCTTCACCCTTCATAGTTTGCACCCTCCCATCACCGGGCATTGACGATGATGAACTGCGAACCCTGGCGGTCGTGCAGCCAGCAGCGTCATTCTACCACTTGCACACGTCCCAGGTCAACGCGCTCACCTAGACTCTGGAAACCATTCTCCAACGGCAAGTACATTCCCACGGCAAGCCAATACTCGCCGGGGGCAACATCCCGCAGCGCCAGCGCGTGGCGATCCGCGACGACTTCGCCGGGCAGCCAACGCGTCGTCGGCGTAAGACCTTGATCGGGTGGACCGTCGTGTTGCGCGACGACATTCCCCGCCGCGTCGATCAGATGCGCGTAACAGTTGTAATCGCGATCCAGTTCATGCAGCCCGACCCAATAGAGCGTCACGTCCATTGTCTCGTCCGCGCGCTCCGTCGCATAACCGATGAGTTGAACGCGCGCCGCGAGATTCGCGGTGATGGCGGTGGGCGGTGGTGCGTTCGCCGCGCGCGTGTGCCACGCGAAAAGCGCGGCAATCACCATCGTCGCACCGATCAACACGATGAACACGCGACGCCGCGCGATAAACAAGCCAACCAACATACCAACCAACGTGGCTAAGGATACCACATTCATCGCCGCGCGCAACGGCGTATCTTCAAAACGAAACAGCACCGCATGATCGCCCGGCGGCACGGTGACGGAGACCAGTCCGAGCGTTCCGCGCGGGTGCGTGGGCGCGGGCTTGTCGTCAATGTACGCTTGCCATCCTGGAAAGAAAAATGTCTTGAGCGACAATTCAAACGGCTGTGCCGTCGAAACGCGCAGCGCGCGCGAGTACAAGTCATCAGTCTGAATTTGAACGGACGGACTCGGACGCGAGGGATCGGGCGGCAGCACGTTCGACTTGGCGACCGGCGCGTAAATCTCTTTTAATTCCTGCACGGTCGCAGGAACAAATTCGCGCGTCCAACTCCATCCCATCTGTGCGATGACGTATGCGCTGTCGTTCGAGCGCGTCAAATCCACTTCCGCATCGCTCAGCGCGAACACACGCACCGGCAAATTCGCGATGCCAAGCGCGATCAATGCAACGGCAAAGGCAGAGTATGGGAGTGCCAGTGCGAGCGTTCCTTCGACTTCGCTGCGGACAGGTTTTTGCGAAGCAATCCCCAACTCAGTATTTGGAGACTGCTTCGTTACAGACCACGCTCCTCGCCATGACAGACTCAGCGCGTCACCGATCCATTTCGCCCACACGCCCAACAGAAACGCGGTGCCAAGTGTCGCGAGAATTTGGAATCGCCACGGAAATTGCATAAAGCGCAGCGTCGGAATCGCGTGCCAGAGTAACGCGGAAGGCGTCAGCGTCATGAAGATCGAGAAAGCGACGAGGAGGGAGAAGAATAATACGTAAGAAGTAGAACGTAAAGAGGCGTTGGCGCTGGTACGGCGAAAGGAAGAGAGGAAAGCGATGAGACCTGCGCACAACGCGAGGATTGTCTGCGGAAAACCAAACGCGTTTTTGAGCGCGTCGCTTTGCGGCAGATAGGTGTACGTGAGCGACGGCACAAAGAAATCGGCTGGATTGATGAGGCGATTGACGAGAAAGCGCGCGACCGAAGCGGAACTTACGTAAACCTGATTCAATTCGGCAAGCGCCGGCACCCAGTAAAACGCGCTGAGCGCCAGCGCGAGCACGATGGCTATACCGCAAGCCACAAATGATTTGAAACGGCTGACCACCGACCGTTGACTGTCGACCACAACGAATTGAAGTGCGAGATACGTGACTAGCAACGCGGCGAACAGCATCGCCGTCAGATGATGCGTGAGGATGATCGCGGCGAAGGCGAACGCGGCAGAAAGGACTCGTTGGTTTGTTGTTCTGAGGCGCGGTTTTTGCGCCGAACGCGGAGCGTCTCGCGATTCGCCATAGGAGAGAGGCTTCGCTTCGCTCTGCATGACAGAGCGGAACACCCACAGCGCGAACGGCAGTAGACTCATCGTCAGCATTTCGGGAAAATTGCCGCGCACGTACGCGTCGGACAACAGGTACGGCGAGTAGGCGTACGCGATTGCCGCGACGAACGCCGCGCCATCGCCGAGGAAAGCGCGCGCGAAAAGGAACATCGCGAGTGCGGCGAGGACGAAACTCGTCGTAATCGTCAGTTTGATCGCCGCAAGATAACCCGCGCCGAGCAGATGAAACAGTTCGCCCAGATAATACGTCAGCGGCGGATAGTAATTCAGCACCGGCAAGCCATAGCCGTAGGCGGACAGGGGAAACCAGCGCGGAAACAAAACGCCCGCGTGAACACTGCGATCCAGTTCAAACAACCGATAGAGATGAATCATTCCGTCGGAGGACGCGAAATATCCGTCCTGCCGCAGAAAAATCGTTGCAGGCAACAACGCCACCGCGAATAAGAGAGAGAACAACACGCGCTGCATCAGCGCACACTCACTTGCGTGATGACAAGATGATCGGTCGCAGCGTCAACCGGCAGTCGCGCGCCCGTCGCCGCAAGATACATTCCGATTTCAACGGCGTAATTCCCCGGCGCGAGATCGCTTGGAATTTTCAACGTATGCCGATCGCGCAGAACTTCACCGACTTGCCAACGATCCGTCGTGAACAAACCGCTGAACGGCGGACTGTCCGCGTCCGCGACGACGTGTCCTCCCGCATCAATCAGATGCACGAACACGGTGTACGACTCGTTCACCGCGCGATCCGCGCGCCAAATCAGATCGAACGGGAGCACTTGTCCGCGCGCGACCGAACTCGCGCCGTTCCAACCCAGGAACGAAATCGCGTCGCCGATGCGCGCGGGCTGCGCGTGCTCGATCTGCGCCGCGCCGAACTCGCCGACGCGGATCGCGCCGAGCGTGGCATGAAAGTCGCGCGCGTAATCCGATTTGCGCGTGTCGAGATCATAGACGTACCAATACAAATCAAGATAGTACAATCCGGCAGGCGCATCGGCGGGCAAGTTGATCGTCCACGCGCTGCGATACAAATCACCGACTTGCCAGCGATAGGTCGGGAAAAAGTACGAGCCGGGAAATCCTTCGTAATCGCCAATTAGCTTGCCTGCGCTGTCGTTGACGCTGAGGAGCGTCGAGTACATCGGATACATGCGCGCGAGCGTGCGATAGTATGCCAACACGCGCAGCGACTTGCCTGGCTGCGGTGGATCAGGATCGAGATCGAATCCGATCACTTGCGCTTCGGGGACGATGTGCGCGTCGCGCAGCGCGTAGATCGGGCGCGGTTCCTCCAGTAGCGGCAACGGTACGGCTTGCACGGTGCGCGAGCCGGCTGTGGCGCGATACTCGGGATAGAACTCGACGTTATAAAACGGGCGATTCAATTCGCGCGTGCGCGTCAGCATGTATGTGAACTGGGGCCAAATCGGACTGACGTTGGCGACGAGCAAATCGGGACGCTGATTCTCGACGAATTGAAAATAGCGCATTGGTTGCGACACTTCCCAGGGCGCAATGACGACGGCGTTCGGCGCGAGATGGTCGCGCAACACGGCTTGTGCGTCATCGCGCGCGGTATAATTCTGGCTTTCGTCGAGCCGCGCGAAATTGGTGACGAGCGCGCTGAATGGAAGCGCAAGCGCGAGGAGCGCGACACAAGTCTGGCATGTCAGGGCGAGGAGTGTGGTTTGCGACGAAGCACTCCCCGAGTTACGTGGAGATGGCTTCGCTTCGCTCGCGATGACACAAACGCGCGCCGCGCCTTGCATCAGCGCGTCAATCCCAAAACCGAGCCACAACGCGAGCGCGAGATAGCAGAGCGAAAAATAATAGACCGTCGAAATCGCACGCAGGTAGATCGCGATAAATCCGACGCCGACAGTCAGCGCGGCAAGCACCGCGAATATTCTGCGGTCGCGCCAGAAGGAAACCATCACGCCAATCACCACGAGCGCGAGTCCAAGCCCGAATTGCTGCCACACCAAATCGAGCGCGACGTTGACGCGGCTGGATTCTTCGACCGGCGATTGGAAGCCAAATTTGTAACGATTGCCCAAGCCGGTGACAAGTTCGATGAACCCTTGCAACGTGTTGTTGTAGTACGCCGTGACCGTGCCTTTGAGCGTCGCATCCTCGCGTAGGTACAGCGCCAGGTTCTGCGGGTCTTGCTGCGCGATCAACTGATTCGCGCGGATCGGAATGTACGCGTAGAGGAGGAGCGGCAGGAGCATCAACGCCACGCCGCGTGCCATCATCGCGCGATTCACGCGCGCGCGATCGAACCAGACGACGAGCACGAGCGCAGGCGCGCTGAACGCGATGATGAGATGATTGTCCAAGCCGAGCCCGAAGACGAACGCGCCCGCGTAAAAATCGCGCGCGTCGTTGTCTTGATGCCAACGCACCGCGAGAAAAATCGCCAGCACGCCGAGAAGCAAATGCAGCGCGTAAGTCTTCGTCTCCAACGCGCCGCCCCAGACCGATGGCGTGACCGCGAAGATCAGCGTCGCGAGAATCGCGGATGCGCGGCGCGGCAGCAATCGTCGCGCGAGCGAGTAGACAATCGGGATTGCGAGCGCGGTGGAGACGACGGAGAACAAATTCACGCGGGACGCCACATCGCCAATCGGCAAAAAGGTAAAGAGTTTGGCGATGAGAATATACAGCGGATAGCCCGACGCGTGCGGCACGCCGAGGATGTACGCCATATATTGGAACTCGCCGCTGTCACCGTCGAGAACAGTTGGCGGCATTGTGCGTAGATACAAGACGAACGCCGCAACGGCGAGTCCGCTGGGTATCCAAGAATCTAGTCTGCGCGCATCAAATTCTCTTGTTCGGTTGACAAGCCGCTTCACACGTGGTATTATAAACTTGTCCCAGCAAATCGGCAAATCGGTGTGCTGTGTTGTGCCTGCGTTTCGTTTCTCACGCCCAAGGAGATGATCTGTTGTTCGCCCTGCACGATGAAAAAGGCCAAGGTTTGGTGGAATATGGCTTGATTTTCTTCTTCGTTGCACTTGTTGCCATCCTGATCGTCGGCAGTTATGGTTCCAATGTCGCCAACTACTACAGCCGCGCAACAAGTTCGATCCCCTAGCCATTGGCGTAAACCTTTCCTGTCCATTTTATCCATCGAATGTCGGATTGGATTCTCCTCTCGCCGCTGCTTCTCCCACCTGTCGGCGCACTTCTCTTGACCTCTATTGGATCCCGCCTCACGCTCCGAACGCGTCAGCGGCTTGCGCTTGGTTTCCTCGCCGTCGAAATCGCGCTGATTCTTCTGAACATCGCGCCCGGTTCACACCACCTCACTATTTCCAACTGGGGTCTCGCGTCCTTTACGATTGCCCTGCAAATGGATGGCATCACCCAGTTGCTCCTCTTGACGATGTTCGTTCCGCTCGTCGCGCTCTGGCTCGTCGCGCCGCCGCACCACCCCTTCGACTTGTACGCGATCCTTGTTCTGACTGCCGCGATTTTGCTCGCCGCCGCCGACGGTTTAGTCACCGTGTTAATCGCGTGGACGCTGCTCGATCTCGCGCTCTTCGTCTGGCGACTTGCGCGCGACATCGAGCGCGCGACGGCACTACGCAGTTTCGCCATCGGATTGTTTGCGGGAATGATTTTTTTGGCGGGCGCGATCTTGCTCGCACCGCGCCCAACCGAAGGCGCGATGTTAATCGCATTCGCGCTGTGGGCGCGGCTCGGCTTGTTCCCTTTCCATCCCCTTTTGCCCGCGCGCGGCGCGGATGAATTCGATCTATGGTTCGCGCGCGGCATCCCGCTCATTGCCGCGGCGAATCTGTGGCTGCACTGGAGCGCGTTCCACGTCATCGCGCCGTACACGCTGATCGGCATACTCACTGGCGTAACCCTTGGCATGACCGCGATTTGGATTTGGCGCGCGGTCGACGCGATGCACGTGGTCCGCATTGGCGTGACGTTCGCGCTTGCGCTGGTGCCGCTCTCGATAGCATTTGGCGGCGATGCTGGCGTCGCGCTCGCGCTGTGGCAAACCCTGGCGCTAACATTCGCGCTCGCGCTGTTTGAGATCGCGCAACGCTGGCGCGCGGAAAACCGGAACCATTATCCGCGCCTGATCTGGATTCTGGGCTTGCTGGCGCTGGCGGGTTTGCCACTGACACCCGCGTTTCTCGGACGGATCGGCTTGGACGTTGCGATGGCAGCAAGCGGGGAGTGGCTGCTCCTGTTGCTCACGTTCGTCACTACGCTGATCGTTTTCACGCCGCTGTGGCATCTGGGTCTCGCGCTCAGCGGGAGCGAAGCGCGCGAACCGACGCGCGTCGAGTATACTGGACTTGGAGTCGCGCTGTTCACATTCGCCGCGCTCGCGTTCGCGCCGATGATCGTCGCGTACGCGCTGGCACCCGGCGTTGGCGAATCGGCGGAGCGCGCCGTGGATCGCGTGATTCGGACGAACGACGTGCTGGGCGTCGCGATCGGCGCGGTCGTTTTGATTTTGCCGGTGATCCTCGCGTTCGTCCTGCGCGGGCGCGTCCGAGAGTATCGCCCTAGTGCGCGCGCGTTCGCGTCGCGCCTCGCGCGCCTCGGCGATTTGGATTGGTTGGAGCGCGCGGCAAGCCGCATCGGATTTCAAATGGGAATCGTCGCCCGCAAC